>WBZO01004990.1_pt2 | contig 13498 bp, 11 predicted proteins | sample 5204261 | NCBI WGS metagenome assembly WBZO01 (sample SAMN12412400, study PRJNA552823) | activated sludge metagenome | isolation source: activated sludge from anammox sidestream of wastewater treatment plant... | place: USA: North Carolina | collected 2017-09
GTAGTTCGTTTTAATGATGGATGGAAGATTCAATATATTATAGATACCAGGAGAAAACAGGGATGCCAATAATTAAAAACCCCATCGTAGAAACGATAGGGTGTAAACCAAAACCAACTGCTTATAAGAAAGATTTATTTGATACTGATTTCTTTTGTTTCTTGTTTGACTTCCACTTTCTTGGGAAGGTTTAATGTCAGGATCCCGTTTGCATAGTTTGCTTCAATGTGGTTGGCATCAATGTTCTCGTCCAGTGTAAAAGATCTTTTAAAAGAACGATAATCAAACTCTTTTCTGATCTGTTTTTCATCCTCTGTTTTTGTTTCACTTTTCCTTTCAGCCGAAATGGTCAGGATATCATGGTCCAGGTTCACTTTAAAATCAGTCTTTTCAAATCCCGGAGCAGCCACTTCAAGGCTATATTCTTTTCCAGTCTCTTTTATGTTAACCGGTGCGATTCCTTTCCACATAGGATCACCCAGATCATTCTTGTATAAGACGGGAAAATCTGAGAAAATGTCTTCAAATAAGCTGTTAAAGCTTTTGTCAAATGGCTTTCTGTTAAATTTTACAAGTGTCATAGTAATTCGTTTTCAGTTTAAAAATTTTGTTGCTGAATAGGAGAAATCAAAAGGTGTACCGTCATATTTCCGACAATCTTTTTATGACAATTCTTACTAATATCCGGTTCAGAGTGGACATTATTTCCGAACGAGGTAAAATTCTATGACAGTTTTTCTTTGCAGACATAGTTTTAGAGGGCAGACAAATTTTTTCATTTAAATTTGCTCTCATTTCAAAAACTAACAAATATGTATCCTGAAGAGTTTGTAATACCCATGAAGGAAGAGCTGACTGATATAGGCTTTTCTGAACTCCTAACGCCGGAAGATGTAGAAAGCCAATTGGCCAAAAAGGGAACTACTTTGGTGATGATCAATTCAGTTTGCGGTTGTGCTGCCGGCACGGCACGTCCCGGAGTAATCCTGGCTGTTGCTCATGCTACCACAAGGCCCGATCACCTGACTACCAGCTTTGCCGGTTTTGATCTAGATGCAGTTCAGACTTTGCGCCAGCATCTGTTGCCTTATCCTCCTTCTTCTCCGTCCATAGCATTGTTCAAGGATGGAAAGTTGGTTCATTTTATAGAACGTCATGAAATGGAGGGTATGCCCGCTCAGGCAATAGCACGCAATCTGATCCATGTATTTGAACAGCATTGCAATTAATATTTTAAGGATTGGATCATATCGCTTACAAAACCGGATTCATTTTTAAAATACTATCAATTCAGTTGTATATTCGTTTTAATATAAAACAAACAACCGGCTGACAGCATGTATCCAAATCTCTATTATGCTTTCAAAGATCTGTTTGGAGTAGATTGGAAATTCCTTCGCTTCGTAAACTCCTTTGGATTTTTTGTTGCTATCGCTTTCATTCTTGCAGCCATTGTATTGGCGGCTGAATTAAGAAGGAAAAGTAAGCAGGGGTTGCTTCAGCCAACCGAAATGATGGTTATGGTGGGGCAGCCTGCTACCATCAGCCAGTTATTGCTCAACTTTTTATTCGGCTTCCTGTTCGGCTACAAGATTCTGGCTTTGTTTCTAATGAGCAATGCTGCAACAGAAGATCCGCAGGCCTTCATCTTCTCACCAATGGGAAGCTGGCCGGCCGGTATCGGCCTGGGCCTTTTATTTGCCGGATTGAAATGGTGGGATAAGAACAAACAAAAGCTACCCAAGCCGGAGCAGAGAAAGATCAGGATATGGCCTCAGGACAGGGTAGGAGAGATCGTGATCATTGCTCTTGTATTTGGGCTTTTGGGAGCAAAACTCTTCGACATTTTTGAGAACTGGGGTGAGTTTCTGAAACACCCGTCTGATTTCATTTTCTCAAGAGCCGGCCTTACTTTCTACGGAGGGCTGATATGTGCAGCGCTGGCTATTTGGTGGTATGCCAAAAAACACAAGATCGGTTTCTGGCACTTGAATGATGCGGCAGCGCCTGCATTGATGTTGGCTTATGCGGTTGGTCGTATCGGTTGTCAGGTCGCCGGAGATGGTGACTGGGGAATTGTAAACAATAAACCCAAACCTTTCAGCTGGTTACCTGACTGGATGTGGTCTTACACTTTTCCGCACAACGTAAATGAAGCCGGAATAAAAATACCGGGATGTGATGATCCCAAATATTGTTTTCAATTGGAACATGGGGTTTATCCCACGGCATTTTATGAAACTGTTGCCTGCCTGATCTTATTTGCCGTAATTTGGTCATTGAGAAAAAAGTTTAAAATACCGGGAACTTTATTTGCATTCTACCTGGTGCTGAATGGTATCGAGCGGTTCCTGATTGAGACGATAAGGGTAAATGTGAGAATGGATATTTTCGGACTACATCCAACTCAGGCAGAGCTTATTTCCTCGCTTCTATTCCTTTCCGGAATCGTTCTTTGGATCGTTTTGCAAAGGCGATCTGTCTTGCAAAAAGCAGCAACTATAAAAGAGTGAGGTCATGTTTTCAATTTTTCTGATTCCTTGAAACCCTCAGTGGAAATAGTTTCCGTCAGAATTTTTGAAAACAGGGAAAAGATGTAAAAGCTGTGTGTAATTTTTGCGTCCAATCACTATGAATTCTCGTTTTTACGTAGTATTTTTGCAGACGGTCGAGGACGGTAATTTCACATTTTAACAATTAACTATCCATTTGCAACCTACTGCAAACGAAGACTGGTATTTATTCGTTTTAAAAAAAACAATGTATGTATGCGGCAGCTTAAAATTGCCACCCAGATCACGAACAGAGATTCACAGGCAGTTGAAAAGTACTTACAGGAAATTTCCAAAATTTCAATGATCACTCCGGAGCAGGAGACCACGCTGGCTCAGCGTATAAAAATGGGCGATCAAAGAGCTTTGGATAAATTAGTGCAAGCCAACCTGCGGTTCGTGGTGTCTGTTGCTAAGCAGTACCAACATCAGGGGTTATCACTTAGCGATCTGATCAACGAGGGCAACCTCGGTTTGATAAAAGCGGCGCAACGCTTTGATGAAACCAAAGGTTTCAAATTTATTTCATACGCGGTATGGTGGATCCGCCAGTCCATCCTGCAGGCGTTGGCAGAGCAAGGCAGATTAGTCCGCCTGCCTCAAAACAAAATTGGCACTTACAACAAGGCTAACAAAGCTTATATGGCTTTTGAACAGGAACATGAGAGAGAGCCGTCAACGGAAGAGTTAGCCGAACTGCTGGAGATGAGCGAGACAGAGATCAACAACATCTTTCAAAGCAACACCCGCCACACTTCACTGGATGCCCCTGTGCACGAAGCAGAAGACGTGGCCATGGGAGACCTTCTGGAAGGCAGTGATGACACCGATGATGATGTAATGAAGGATTCATTAAGAAATGAGATCCGTAGGGTCTTAAGATCACTTTCTCCGAGAGAAGCTGAGATCGTGAACGCTTATTTTGGCCTGGATGGCGAAAATGGAGTTACGATCGAGCAAATCGGTCAGAAATACGATCTGACCAAAGAACGCATTCGCCAGATCAAAGAAAGGGCGATCAAACGTTTACAAAAAGCCCGCTATAGTAATGCCTTAAAAGCTTACCTGGGCCAATGACTTATAGTCCTGTTTCGATAACGGGACAATAAGAATAGCAAATTGGAAAAACAGCTCTGATCACGGATCAGGGCTGTTTTATTTTTAATATGTCACCCTCCTTTTTAGTTTTTGATGTGCGGAAGCAAATTATTTCCTCATTCCGTTAATTTTGTATTTCTGTTTTCTCAACAAATCCTGAAAATATGTGTTGATGAGTTTAATTGTGTTTCTGAAGATTGATTGGGAAAAGGATCTCAATAAAAGTTATGAGTCATTTTTTTGCAAGGGTATTTCAAATTCATTTCCTGAAAAGAAATTTTTTATTGATCCTCTTCTTTGTTTCTGTTCACGCTCCGGCAGTCGCCCAACCTGCAACAGACAGTATTTTGAAAGAGCCCACTTTACCGAACATCATTCAATATGCATTAAAGAGGCAGCCTGCTGTACAGCAATCATTGATAGATGAAGCCACCACTTTATTGCAGGTAAAATCAAAACTCGCCGACTGGTATCCCCAGGTCAATTTCAATTATCTCTATCAGCATAATTTCCAGTTGCAGTCAAATATTATTGGCGGGAATGTAGTGCGTTTCGGAGTGAACAATACTTCCTCTATGCAATTTACTGCTTCGCAAACGATATTTGACAGAGATGTATTGCTGGCTAAACGGACAAAAGATATTGTACTGAAACAATCAAAGCAACAGACAGCAAATACCAGTATAGATCTGGTGGTAGCTGTTTCCAAATCTTTTTACGGCCTGCTCACAACGCGGCAGCAAATAAAGGTCACGGATCAGAATATTGACCTGTTACAGCAAAGCCTGAAAGATGCCAGGGCACAGTATAATGCAGGCATTGTAGATAAAACGGATTATCAGCGGGCTACTATTGCATTGAATAATGCGCTGGCCACCCGCAAAGCAAATGAAGAAGCTTTGAAAGCAAAGACCGATTACCTTAAATCGCTGATCAATTATCCGCAAAATGAGAACCTGGATATTATTTATGATAGTGCCCGGCTGGAAAGTGAATTTGAACTGGACACTTTGCAGGGTGTAGATTATACCCATAGGATCGAGTATCAGATACTGGAAACACAAAGGAAATTACAGGAAGCCACAGTGCAATATAACAGGTGGAGTTACCTGCCTTCCCTATCTGCCAACGGAGCTTATAACCTGAATTACCTGAATAATAATTTTTCAAAGTTGTACAGTCAGTCATTTCCTAATTCTTATGCCGGACTGACCCTTTCTTTCCCGATTTTTCAGGGAGGAAAGAGGAAATATGATATCGAACAATCGGAATGGCAACTCAAGCGCACTGACCTGGATATATTGAATTTCAGGAACCAGGTGAATTCAGAATTCAGCAGTGCAATGTCCAGTTATAAGGCAAGCCTTTCATTTTTCCTGGCTATGAAAGATAATGTGAAACTGGCACAGGAAGTGTTCGATGTGATCCGCCTTCAGTATCGCTCCGGTGTGAAGGCGTATCTGGACCTGATCATGGCCGAGACCGATCTGCGTACTGCCCAGATCAATTATTTTGATGCACTCTTCCAGGTTATAAGCAGTAAGATAGATGTGGAAAAGAGTAAGGGGGACATAAGCTATTGACAATATGAAGAAGAAAAAAGATTGAAATATGTTGACCAATTTTATCAGAAATTATTCCGTAATAATTGTTATAACAGGACTGTTTTCCTGCGGGCAAAGTCAGCCACAGCAGGAGCCTCCTGCATCCATCCCGGTAACGGTGGATACCGTTCGGGCAACAGATGCTGTTTATTATGATGAATATCCGGGAACAGTCACGGCTCTGGATCAAACGGATATACGGGCACAGGTCACCGGTTATGTTACCAACATATTTTTTAAAGACGGGCAGAATGTTGTAAAAGGTCAAAAACTATATGCAATAGATCAACAACTCTACAATGCCAATTATCAACAGGCTTTAGCTAACTTTCAGGTACAGCAGACCAATCTCGAAAAGGCACAAAAAGATGCAGACCGATATCATGAGCTGGACAGGCAGGATGCCATTGCAAAACAACAGGTAGATTATGCAGATGCTGCACTGGAAGCTGCAAAAAAGCAGGTGGCGGCTGCACAGGCAAATGTGGAAGCAGTAAAAGCGAACCTGAATTTCTCGATCATACCGGCACCATTCTCCGGTACTATAGGGATTTCGCAAGTTAGGCTGGGTACTTCAGTGGTAGCAGGCCAAACCGTTTTGAACACAATATCAACGGATAATCCGATGGCAGTGGATTTTGCGGTGGATCAAAGTGAAGTGTATCGCTTTACAAAGTTGTTGGAACAGGGAAACCGAATAAATGATTCAATTTTCTCCATTGCATTCGGAAACGATATTTACCCCGACCATGGAAAGATCAGCCTGATAGATCGTGCTGTAGATCCTCAAACCGGTACCATCAGAACAAGATTGATTTTCCCGAATAATAAAGACCTGTTGAAAGCCGGGATGACCACAACGGTGAGGGTTTTGAATAATACTTCGAAAAAAGTAATCACGATACCTTATAAATCGGTCACAGAGCAATTAGGTGAGTTTTTTGTTTATGTGGTCAGTGACAGCAGTAAGGTGACACAAAAAAAAGTAGCGCTTGGCAGAACGCTTGGCAAATCGGTTATAGTAAAGGATGGTTTAATAGAAGGTGATGTCATAGTGGTGGAAGGGGTTCAGAACCTTCGTGAAGGTTCTTTGATCAGTATTTCAAAACCCTCAGCAATGACAACCGGTAAACAATAAAAATTTTGAAAGGAGAAAAAGGGTTGAAGGATTTGTAATCAATCTGCCCATTCAGAATTATGATAGCAGAAACTTTTATAAGACGCCCGGTAACAGCAATTGTCATATCTATTGTCATTATATTGGTCGGTATCATTTCCATGTTGAACCTGCCGGTTTCTCAATATCCTGATATCTCTCCTCCTACAGTTTCCATTAATGGTGTTTTTACAGGAGCTGATGCGCAAACAGTGGAACAGACTACCACTACTGCGATCGAAACGCAAGTGAACGGAACACCCGGTATGACTTACATGACCAGCAGCAGTAGTAGCAGCGGACAGAGCAGTATTACTGTAAATTTTGAAGTGGGTACGGATATTAATATCGCTGCATTGGATGTACAAAACAGGGTCAGCGTGGCACAACCGACATTGCCTGATGCGGTAAAACGGCTTGGACTTACGATCCGCAAAAGGAACCCCAGTGTGATGCTTGTGCTGGCATTTTATTCTCCTAATGGCACCCATGATTCAAAATTTATCGGGAACTATGTAAATATTTATGTCAAAGATGCTCTGCTGAGAGTTAAGGGAGTGGGTGATGTGTTTGCCAGAGGTGATGATTTCGGGATGCGCATTTGGTTGAATCCTGAAAAACTGGCCGCATTGAAAATGACTCCGGCAGATGTGAACAGCGCATTGCAGGAACAGAATTTACAGGTAGCAGCAGGTACTGTCGGCGGTAATCCCCAACCGGGCGGGCAGGCTTTTGAGTACAGCGTACTGACCAACAGCCGCATTAATACCAAAGAACAATTTGAAAATATTATTGTACGTTCCAATCCTTCAAACGGCAGTGTAGTTTATTTGAAGGATGTGGCCCGTGTGGAATTGGGAAGATTTGATTACAGCATTAACTCTTTTGCCAATGGTAAACCTGCCTCTTATCTGATGGTGTACCAGGCTCCTGATGCCAATGCGCTCGATACTTATGAAGGTGTCATGAAAACGCTCAGCGAGTTAAGAAAAACATTTCCGAAAGATATTGATTTCCTGGTGCCCAGTGAAACAATCTCAGTGGTAAAAGCTTCCATTCATGAAGTTGTAAAGACTTTATTGATCGCTCTCTTGCTGGTAGTGATGGTTGTTTTTCTTTTCCTGCAGAATTGGAGAGCCACTTTGATACCCGTATTGGCGATACCGGTTTCGATCATCGGTACGTTCGTGATGTTCGAAGCAATGGGCTTTACGATCAACACGCTCACTTTATTCGCCTTTGTTCTGGCAATAGGTATTGTGGTGGATGATGCCATAGTGGTCATAGAAGCGGCACAACACAACATTGATTTTGAAAAAATGTCGCCAAAGGAAGCTACACAAAAGGCGATGCGGGATATCTCCGGCCCGGTGATCGCCATTGCTTTGATATTGGCAGCAGTATTCGTGCCGGTGGGATTCATTCCCGGCATTGTCGGAAGGCTGTATCAGCAGTTCGCCATCACCATCGCAGTTTCGGTAGTGATATCCGCATTCGTTGCTTTATCCCTTACTCCGGCCCTGTGCACTCTGATGCTGAAGCCGGCAAACGGAGAATCGAAGAAGAAAAACATCATAGAGAAATTCTTTGCAGGGTTTAATAGTGTGTTTGAACGAATAGTGGACCGATATACCAAAGGTGTGGGCACCTGGATCAAAAGGACTCCCTATATACTGATCATGATGGTAGTTCTTGTTGTGGGCATGGTATTTCTTTTCAAAAATAAACCGACTGCATTCCTGCCCGGTGAAGATGAAGGGAGATTGTATGTTACTTATGAAATGCCGGAAGCTACTTCAACCACAAGAAGTGTTGAATTGCTGAGACAGGTAGTTGACCGCATCCGCCAGATTCCCGAAATTAAAACAGTGGGCGGATTGGCAGGCTTGAATATTGCCAACTTCTCAGCAAAAGCCAATACGGGTACATTATTCATAATGCTGAAACCATGGGATCAGCGAAAAGGTAAAGGGCAGTCTTCACAGGATGTGGCCAATAAGATCCGTGAAGTGACGGCTGATATAAAAGAAGCAAGGATACTTGCCTTATTGCCTCCGTCAATACCGGGTTTAGGCACAACCTCAGGATTTACTTTTGAATTGCAACAGACCAGCAGCACAGATAACATTCAGCAATTTGAAAAAGTAGCCAGCGATTTTATTGCAAAGCTCAATCAACGTCCCGAGATCGGATCTGCTTATACTTTTTTCAATGCAAGAACTCCAAGCTATAATATCGATGTAGATAAAGAGCAGGCAAAGAAAATGGGAGTATCCGTTTCAGATGTATTCAATACATTGTCAACTTTCCTGGGCAGTAGTTATGTGAATGATTTTAACCTTTATGGCAGGAATTTCCATGTCATGTCCCAGGCAGACACCAACTACAGGAGTTCCCTGGCGGGCATTGAAAAATTTTATGTCAGGAATAATCAGGGAAACATGGTACCTCTTGGTTCTTTAATTACCACCAAAGTAATTGAAGCCCCTGCCTCGATTACCCATTATAATATTTACAGGTCCATTGAGATCTCCGGAACTTCAAAGCCGGGCTTTTCAAGCGGACAGGCAATTAAAGCACTCCAGGAAGTGGCTAAAACTTTACCGGATGGTTACGGGTATGAATTTTCCGGGATGAGCCGTGAAGAGATCGCAGCAGGCAGTCAGCAGTCAAAGATATTTTTCGTTTCTATAATTTTTGTTTTCCTGTTTCTTGCCGCCTTGTATGAAAGCTGGGCAGTTCCTTTCTCTGTTCTCTTTGCAGTACCGATCGGAGTGTTTGGCGCTATTCTGACATTGACTCTTTTACCTAATATTTCCAATAATGTCTATGCACAGATCGGGCTGATCACATTGATAGGTCTTGCAGCAAAGAATGCCATTCTTATTGTTGAGTATGCCAAAGAAAGGGTGGACCGCGGGGTGGAGGTGGTAGCGGCCACTTTGCAGGCAGTGCGTTTAAGATTCAGGCCAATCATCATGACCTCGCTGGCATTCATTTTTGGAGTATTGCCTCTGGCATTTGCAACCGGAGCAGCCGCTGAGAGCCGTAAGACGATCGGATGGACTGTATTCGGAGGTATGATGGCAGCAACATCGCTCGCAATTTTCGTTGTGCCGGTTCTTTTTGTTCTGATCACCAGGATCTCGTATGGCAGAAAACTGAAAAGACTGGAGGAAGAGCAACGTAAACAGGCCGAGATTGATCAGGCTATTGCCGATAACAGGATCGGATAGTTTAGTTTTGCTTTGTACTATGAAAATAAGATACCTGATAAGTTTTTTTGCCACAGCGGTGGTTTTCAGTAGTTGTGAAAGAGATATTTCTTTTAAGTTACATTCCACAGAGCCGAAGCTTGTAGTGGAAGGCACCATCGAAAACGGCCGGCCACCCATAGTTTATCTTTCAAGAAGTGTAGGATATTTCTCTAAAATAACCCCTGACGTCCTGGAAAACAGTTTTGTTCATGATGCCAATGTTTTTGTTTCCAACGGAATTTTGACCCATAAGCTGAAAGAGTATGAAATTTCCGCTGCCGACGGTTATAACATTTATTACTTTTCCATTGACTCATCTGATCTCAGTACAGCTTTTACCGGGCAACTTAATTCGAATTACTCATTAAAGATAGATTGGCAGGGTAAAGAATATACGGCAACAACAACAATACCCCGAATCACCAAAAAAATTGACTCTTTGGTTTGGCAGAAAGCTCCGGGAAATAATAAACCGGATAAAGTGGAACTTGATGCTGTGTTGACAGATCCTCCCGGATTTGGCGATTATAGCCGTTATTTTACAAAAAGAAATAATGAACCTTTTTATCCCGGCCTGGTATCGGTCTTTGATGACCAGATCATAGACGGCACCACCTATAGGATAAGGATAGACCGCGGCGTGAACCGGAATAACAAAAGATCTGATGATTTCATGTATTTTGATAAAGGGGACACTGTTACACTCAAACTATGCAATATTGATAAACCTACATTTGATTTCTGGAGGACCATTGAATTTGATTATGCAAGTGCAGGGAATCCATTTTCTTCACCAACGCAGGTGGCGGGCAATATAAAAGGGAATGCTTTGGGGTATTTTGGCGGATATGCTGCACAATACCGTACGATCATTATTCCAAAGTAACTCAGATCATGATCTCATGGCATATCACAGGTATGATTTATTGGACAATTCAATTTAATTTTGCGGAATTTCAATTGAGATAAAAATGGATACTACAGCAAGTGAAAAACTAAATTGCCTGATCATAGGCTCGGGACCTGCAGGCTATACGGCAGCTATCTATGCGGCAAGGGCAAATCTGAAACCGGTATTGTACCAGGGTATTCAGCCCGGCGGACAGTTGACCACGACCACTGAAGTGGAAAATTATCCCGGCTATCCTGAAGGAGTACAGGGTCCTGATATGATGGTTGATTTTGAAAAACAAGCAGTACGTGTTGGTGCAGATATACGCTATGGCATTGCCACCAAAGTTGATTTTTCTTCTTTTCCGCATAAGGTCTGGATAGATGATAATAAACTGATCGAAACAAATACGGTTATCATTGCCACCGGAGCATCCGCAAAATGGCTGGGGCTTGAAAGCGAGCAGCGGTTGAATGGCTTCGGTGTCAGTGCCTGTGCTGTTTGTGACGGATTTTTCTTCAAAGGGAAAGAAGTTGCTATTGTAGGCGCCGGTGATACAGCTGCTGAAGAAGCCTTGTATCTTTCTAAATTATGCAGAACGGTTCACATGTTCATTCGCCGGGATCAGATGCGTGCCTGCAAAGTGATGCAGGATAGAGTGATGGCAGCGCCCAATATCACGGTTTACTGGAACACAGAAACAGAAGAAGTTCTGGGCGATAAAAATGTTACCGGTGTCCGGATCAGAAATAATAAAACAGGCGAGGCGCAGACGATTCCCGTGAGCGGATTCTTTGTGGCGATAGGACATCAACCCAACTCAGAAATTTTCAAGGGATGGCTCGATATGGATGAGATTGGTTATATAAAAACTATTCCCGGTACCACTAAAACCAATGTGGAAGGAGTGTTTGCTGCCGGTGATGTTCAAGATAAAGTTTACCGTCAGGCAGTATCGGCGGCAGGAACCGGATGTATGGCAGCTTTGGATGCAGAACGCTGGCTCATGACAAAAGGAATCCGGTAACCATTCTAAATAAATGAACGACACGATCACTATTACCCTCAGTAAGCTGCATTTTTTTGCTTATCACGGATTGTACCCTGAAGAGAAAAAGATAGGCGCTGAATTTGAAGTGGAGCTATCAGTTTCTTTTTGTCCCGCTTCTAAAATAACAGACCTTGATGAAACGGTCAATTATGAAAAATTATATCGCCTGCTGAGGGAAGAAATGAAAAAGTCAAGAGAATTGCTGGAGACCTTTGTAATGGAAGTGGCTCAGTCCATTCATCATTCGTTCCCTTTGATAAAGAAGGTTGAAATTTCGGTCACTAAACTTCAAATACCTTTGATTGAGTTTACAGGCAATGTGTCGGTGCATTACTCAAAAGAATATTGACGTAACAGGATTTCCCGGCTAAGCCTTCATCATCAGATCACTTTATTCCTCCATTTCCCACTTCTGATATAAAGGAAGGAAAGCACAAACAGAATGATCCAATACAACAGTTCTGCCATCCATCCGTAAATAATGGGCATGAAAAATTTTTCAAGAACAAAATAGACGAAAATGCAATAAGCGATGATTGAAACAAATTCGATCAGGAAGGTCATGCGGCTGTTCCCAGTTCCTGTTACGGCATTCAGCCATACTACGGCAAATGACATGATCACCAAACCTACTGAAACGACCCTTACCACCGGCACTCCTGCAATGATGAAAGCCTCATCCTGACCGAAAATGGAAAGTAATTGTTGAGGAAAAATATTTATTAGTAATGCGACGAACACTGCTGCTCCGGTGCTGATGCGGACAATCTTCCGTATCAGGAAAAGAACTTTGTCTTTTTGGCCTTGTCCAATAATATTGCTGACCATTGCTGAGCTGGTTGCTGCAAAGGCCCAGGTGATGCAACCCACCAGGCCGTACACATTTCTCATTACACTGGATACTGCAAGGTCAAGCTGACCATGATGTTCAATAAGAATATAAAAGAATTCCCAGCTCACAATGCTGATAGCAAGTTGAAACATTAAAGGCAGGGAAAGTGAAAGAATGGAACCTGCTCTTTCTTTGTCCCATTTAAAATGATTGAAGAGTGAAAACCTTTTGGTGATGCCTTTGTAATGGATCACCAGGAAGATCACCGACATTCCTGCAAATTCTGAAATGATTGAAGAAATAGCAGCTCCGTTCAGTCCGATTTCGGGAAACCCGAAGTATCCGAATATCAAAACATAATCAAATGCAATATTGGTAATCGTTTCGGCAATAGACCCGCTGACCAGATACCTGCTGTTGTTGGTTCCCACCAGCAAAGCATTTCTCATTTGATATATATACAGGAAGGGAAGCCCCCAGATCCTTATCTTCAGAAACAATATTGTATCATCAGCAATAGCTTTGGATTCAATGGATCTTTCCAGGATGACCGGAGCGATGAACCAGGTGATAAAGATCCCCGCAGCGGCAATGGCAAGTGAAATGAAGACTCCCTGACCGAATATCTTCCCGATCTCGTCCGGCCTGTTTTCACCCGCACGCCTGGCTATGATCGTTTGAAGGCCGTTGTTCAATCCAAACCCGATCATGGCAAATATCAGGTAATACACACCGGCAATGCTGACGGTTGCCAGTGCATGCTGGCTGTAATGTCCGAGAAAAATGTTATTGGTGATAAAATTTATCTGCGGCACTAAAATGGCAAGGCTGATAGGCAAGGCGATCTCTAAGATCTGGCGGTTACTGATAGCTACCTGTAATTCATTATAAGTTTTGGATGATGCCATGAATTAAACGAACGCCTTTCTGAATTGTGTTGATCCGGTTTCCGCTGTTTTCCGTTCATTGCGGGGAGCAAACCTACAATAAATAATTTTTGTCTATTATTGCAGCCATTCAAAGATCAGATTTGGAAAAGTTATTTCATATACTAAC
>WBZO01003292.1_pt4 | contig 13497 bp, 11 predicted proteins | sample 5204261 | NCBI WGS metagenome assembly WBZO01 (sample SAMN12412400, study PRJNA552823) | activated sludge metagenome | isolation source: activated sludge from anammox sidestream of wastewater treatment plant... | place: USA: North Carolina | collected 2017-09
AACCCGGATTGTTCGAGATCAGTAACTGGTACGTGTCCCAACGAGCAGGGCTGCAAGCGATGGTCATGCACTCGAAGGGAGGACTGGGCCAGGCCCTCTTCACTTTTGGAGACCCCGACGCCCTCGATGTGGCGCTGGGTCTCCACCCCGGCCCGCACTTCACTTTTGGCAGCCTGCGCCTGGAACACCGCGCCATTGTCGAGAAATACTTCCTCCTCCTTCATCCCCAGGTCATGCTGCGCATGTGCGTCACTGCCGAGACCTTCCGGCCTGCGTTCGGGGAAGCCGTAAGGTTAACCGGACGGGATATCGTTGCCGTTAACAGCCTCTACTCGCAAGAGGGTGGCGGCCGCTACAGCGCTCGCAATCTCGACGAGGGATTGTATTTCGGGACTGCGCATGAAGGACGCGTGACATCCATAGCCGGTACACATGCGATATCGGCTTCCGAAGGAGTGGCGGTGGTTGGCAACGTCTTCACGCACCCGCGTTTTCGCAACCGCGGTCTGGCCAGGACCGCTACCAGCGCCGTTACGCAAGCCCTCCTCCAGATATGTCCGTTGGTCGTGCTCACAGTCGAGGCGGAGAATGCCCCTGCCGTCAGAGTCTACCGCAACCTTGGCTACACGCCGGAGGGGATGCTTCACGAGTCGCCCCTGATCCGAAAGGAACCATTCGGTGTCCTGAGCTTTCTCCGCCGCTCCCAGGCTAAGTGGCGGGGCCGGCACAAGGGAGTGGAGGCAGTATTGAAGTGACGTTCTCCATTGTGGCTCGTTGCCCTCGTAATGGCATGCTGGGCGTCGCGACAGCGAGCAAGTCGCTGGCTTCGGGCAGTCTGGTTCCGTACTGCAAAGCCGGTGTAGGCGCAATCGCCAGCCAGTCCTTTGTCAATCCCTACCTCGGTGTTGACGGTCTCGTGCTCCTGGAGCAGGGACTGCCCGCCGAGCGCGTCCTGGAGAGGCTCCTTCAAGGGGACGCTGGCCGGGATATCAGGCAAGCCGGCGTCGTGGATAGGGATGGGAGAACGGCTGCTCACACGGGAGAGCAGTGCATCCGTTGGGCAGGCCATGTCACCGGAGGCGGCTACGTTTGCCTCGGCAACATCATCTGGAGCGAGAATATCGTCAACGCCATGGCCCGCGCTTTCGAAGCCACTCTGGACGGCGAGTTGCCCGCGCGTCTCCTTGCCGCACTCGAGGCCGGCGAGGAAGCCGGCGGCGATCGCCGGGGCAGGCAATCGGCGGGCCTCTTCGTCGTCGCGACAGAGGATTACCCCTATTGCGACCTGAGAGTGGACGATCATCAAGACCCCCTGGCAGAGTTGCGGCGGCTGTACGACATCTTCAAACAGCAGGGGGAGTTCCTCGCCTCCATGCCCCAGCGTGATAACCCCACGCCAGACTGGGAGGCAATCTGGCGGGAGCGCATTGAGATCGAGACGGACCTGGCGCAGAGAGCCGGGCATACGGGAAGAGAGTAGAAGGAGAGTTAATTGGTCAAACCAGCGATCGAATACGATGTCAAAGATCTGAAGCTGGCCGAGGAGGGAGTCAAGCGGATAGAGTGGGCGGCAAGAGAAATGCCCGTCATCCGGCTCATCCGGGAGCGCTTCGGCCGCGAGAAACCTCTGAAGGGACTAAGGCTCGCCGCCTGCCTTCATGTGACGACTGAGACGGCCAACCTCGTCCTGGCCTTGAAGGCCGGCGGCGCCGAGGTGGCCCTCTGCGCCAGCAACCCCCTGTCGACTCAGGATGACGTCGCCGCGGCGCTAGTCGCCGTTCACGATATCCCGGTATTCTGCATTCGCGGTGAGGACGACCCGACCTACTACAAGCACATTCACGCCGTCCTTGACCAGAAGCCTCAGATCACGCTAGACGATGGGGCGGACCTCGTCGCGACGCTCCACAAGGACCGCCGAGAGTTGTTACCGGGGGTGATCGGCGGGACGGAAGAGACGACAACGGGGGTCGTACGCCTTAAGGCGATGGCGAAAGCTGGAGCATTAGTGTATCCGATAATCGCCGTGAACGAAGCTGACACCAAGCACCAGTTCGATAACAGGTATGGCACAGGCCAGAGCACCGTCGACGGGATCATCCGCGCTACGAATATCCTGTGGGCAGGCAAGAATGTGGTTGTGGCCGGCTATGGCTGGTGCGGTAAAGGTTTCGCCATGCGAGCCAAAGGATTGGGCGCAAAGGTAATCGTAACCGAGGTACAGCCCCTGCGCGCCCTGGAGGCCGCTATGGACGGACATCAGGTAATGCCCATGGCCGAGGCTGCTCCCCTTGGCGACATCTTCTGCACCCTCACCGGCGATATCAACGTGCTCGACCGCCACCACTTCGAAACGATGAAGGACGGGGCTATTTTGGCCAATAGCGGGCACTTCAACGTTGAAATCAACATCAAAGGCCTTGGAGAGATGAGCGAGTCGAAGCGGCGCGTTCGCGAGAATGTTGAAGAGTACCGCCTTATGGACGGACGTCGCATATTCCTCCTGGGCGAGGGGCGCCTTATCAACCTCGCCGCCGCTGAGGGCCATCCCGCTAGTGTTATGGACATGAGCTTCGCCAACCAGGCGCTTTGCGTGGAGTATCTGGCCTCAAGAGACGTGCCCCTGCCTGTCGATGTGCACGTGGTACCGCCGGAGATCGATGAGGAGGTGGCCCGGCTGAAGCTGGCCTCAATGGGTACCACAATCGATGAGCTAACTGAGGAGCAGCGAAAGTACCTCAGCTCGTGGGAAGAGGGTACCTAACCGGGGATGACTCTGCCGATCTCAATCGAATCAAGTGAACTAATGGAGGGTTTATAGTATCGTTTGCGATAAAGTGCGGGTAGCGCGGCAGCCTCTCGCTGCCAATGGTCTGAGACAAGACCTTCGTTGAAGAACAATATTCTAAGGAGATAGCCGTCATGACAATGACCTTCATGTCCAGCCCCTCGTTGCTGGTAACATCCGAGTCCGTGACCGAAGGACATCCGGACAAGCTGTGCGACCAGATCGCGGATGCCATTCTCGACGAGATCCTGGCCTACGATCCCTATGCCCACGTGGCCTGTGAGGTAATAGCCACTACTGGCCTCGTGGCGATCCTGGGCGAGATCACCACCCTCCACCATGTCGACTACACACGCATCGCGCGCCAGGTCATACGGGACGTTGGGTATAACAAAGCTGACTACGGCTTCGGCGCCGATTCTTGTGGAATCATCGTGTCTATAAAGGAACAATCCCGAGAGATCGCGACTGCCGTTGGGGAAGACGAGGGTGCGGGCGACCAGGGAATCATGATCGGCTTCGCCTGCAACGAGACCGAGGAGCTTATGCCCCTGCCCATCAACCTGGCCCACCACCTCTGCCTACAGCTGGCCCGGGTCCGAAAAGAGAATATAATCCCGTACCTGCGGCCGGATGGTAAGTCCCAGGTCACCGTCGAGTATGAGTTCGGCAAGCCCAAACGAGTGCAGGCCGTGGTCATAGCCGCCCAGCATGACCCCGAACTCTCCGGCAAGCAGCTCTGGGATGACGTAACGAAGCACGTTATCAGGCCCATCCTGGGTGATTGGATGGACGAGCGGACGGACATTCATGTCAACCGCAGCGGTTCCTTCGTTCTGGGCGGTCCGGCCGCCGACTCCGGTCTCTCTGGCCGGAAGAACATCGTCGACACCTATGGCGCCGTAGGACGGCACGGCGGAGGTTCATACTCGGGGAAGGACCCCTCCAAGGTAGACCGGTCCGCTTCCTACGCCGCCCGCTGGGTCGCTAAGAACGTCGTCGCGGCCGGCCTGGCCGATAGGGTCGAAGTCGAGCTGTCGTACGCTATCGGTCACCCCCAGCCCATCGGTCTCTCAATCGAGACGTTCGGGACCCACAGGTTCGACCACGGGGCGATCCTTGAGCTCGTGAAGCAGAACTTCGATCTCTGTCCCAGGGCGATCATCCGGGACCTGGACCTGAGGCGGCCCATCTACCGGGCGACCTCCTCTTATGGGCACTTCGGCAGACACGACATCGACGCCCCCTGGGAAAAGACCGATAAGGCGGAGGCGTTGCGGCGCTCGGCGGAGGCTCTAGGGTTGGAACAGCGGGCCTGACGTGTGGGCCCTGATCATTGCGGGCGGTGAGGGGGAACGCTTGCGTCCCCTCACCGCGGACCGCCCCAAGCCGATGCTGGAGGTGGCGGGGCGGCCCATCCTGGAGCGCCAGGTGGAGTGGCTGCGCAGGGAGAAGGTGACGGATATCGTCTTCCTTTGCGGTTACCGTGGCGACGTAATACGGGCGCATTTCCGCGACGGCGCCAGATGGGGCATGCGCTTCCACTACTCCCAAGAAGAGGAGCCGCTCGGTAGGGGCGGCGCCCTTCGCTTGGGGCACAGCCTCATCCCTTCAGACCAGAAACTCGTCCTGGGGCTGAACGGTGACATACTGACCAATCAGCCACTGGAGCCAATGATCCGTTATCACCGGCGAAAGGCGGCTGCCGCAACCGTATTGCTCACCGCTCTCAGAAGTCCCTTCGGCATCGCCAGGCTCGACAGGAGCGGGCGGATCACCACATTTTCAGAAAAGCCCCTCCTTCCCTACTGGATGAACGCGGGGGTCTATATCCTATCTCCCGAGTTCTTCCGCCGCCTGCCTCAAAAGGGCGACCACGAGGATACGGCCTTCCCGTCTCTTGCTGTGCAGGGCAAGCTCTTCGGCTATCGAGGCAAGGGCCTGTGGCGCAGCGTAGACACGATCAAGGACCTGAATGAACTGGAGCGGGAGTTGCCGCAGATCGAGCTCGTATGAGCCAGGCCAAAGCTAACCCCGCCTCAAACGTCATCCGCTTCGGCACCGATGGCTGGCGCGCCATCATCGCCGATGACTTCACCTTCGACAACGTAAGAATCTGCGCGCAGGCCACCGCCTCATACTTCCGCGAAGTGGGCATGGCCTCTCGCGGCGTCGTCATCGGTTACGATACGCGCTTCGCCTCGGAAGAATTCGCGGCCGCGGCAGCCGAGGTGTTGGCCGCAAACGACATCAAGGTCTACCTCTGCGAACGTCCCGCCCCGACGCCGGTCATCGGCTATGCCATCCTCACCACTAAGGCCGCCGGCTCCATCGTCATAACCTCCAGCCACAACCCAGCCTTATACTCCGGCTTCAAAGTGCGCACTGAGTACGCCGGCGCGGCCCCGCCAGAGGCGCTGGAGCGTATCGAGAGCTTGATACCTCAAGCGGCCGGGAACGTTCTCCGGATTCCCCTGCGGGAAGCTCGGACGCGTGGCCTCGTGCTAGCCTTCGATCCGCAGCCGGAGTATCTCCGCCACATCTCGGAGCTTCTGGACCTGGAGAGGCTGCGTTCGGCAGGCCTGGCTGCTGTGGTCGACTCGATGTTCGGCGCCGGCAGCGGATACATACGAAAACTCCTTGCTGGCGGGACGACGCGCCTCTGGGAGATCAGGGCCAACCGCAACCCTCTCTTCCCGGGAATGCACAACCCCGAACCGATAGCGCGCAACCTCGCGGCCACAAGGGCCGCGGTCCGGCGGCACGGCGCGAGCGTGGCCGTGGCCACCGATGGGGATGCGGACCGTGTGGGGGTTGTCGACGGACACAGTCGCTTCGTGAACCAGCTCGAGGTGTTCGCGCTCCTCTCTTACTACTTGCTGGAGGTGCGCGGGCTGCGCGGGCCGATCGTCAAGTCGGTTACGACGACAAGCATGGTTAAGCGGCTTGGGGAGATATACAACGTGCCTGTCCATGAGACAGGCGTCGGCTTCAAGTACCTTGGCCCGAAGATGCGTGAGACCGACGCTCTCATCGCCGGTGAGGAGTCCGGAGGGTTTGCGTTCCGCGGACATCTCCCAGAGCGAGACGGCATCCTCTCGGGCCTGTGCATACTCGACCTCATGGCCCAGCGCCGAAAAGCTCTGCCGGACCTTATTAAGGAGCTCTTCAGTAAAGTTGGTGAGCACTACTACGATCGCATCGACATCGCCATGGACGAGAAGCGGCGCGCGAGTGTCGAGGGGAAACTGGGATCCCTCAGGCCGGACAATATTGGCGGTCTTAAGGTTGTCGGCTACGATCTCACCGACGGCCTTCGTTTCCTGCTAGAGAATGATTCCTGGGCGCTGATCAGGCTTTCCGGGACCGAGCCTCTGGCGCGAATCTACACGGAGGTGGGAAGGCAGGACCAGGTGGCGCCTGTCCTGAACGCCATCCGCGAGTTGCTTGGCGTATGACCGCCGGCGGTATCCTCGACGACCTCTCCGCGCAACGGAAGCTTGATCCTGAAGGGATGCTGGGTGCGATCGAAGGACTTCCGGAGCAGTGCCGGCAGGCCTGGGAAGCGGCGCGCTCGCTAGCGTTGCCACGCCACTATCAGGAAATCGATACCATTATCGTCGTGGGGATGGGTGGCTCGGCCATAGCAGGAGATATGCTCCGGCGGGTTGTGGAGGGGACCAGCAGGCTGCCGATCCTGAACCTCCGGCACTACGACCTGCCCGCCTTTGCCGGCGAGCGCACCCTGATCATTGCTTCCAGCCACAGCGGCGAAACTGAAGAGGTCCTCTCCGCTTTCGCGCAGGCGCTGCGGCTGCCCGCAAAGAAGCTGGTGATCACAGGTGGCGGCCGCCTTCTTTCTGTGGCCCGAGACGCCGAAGTCCCGGCCTTCGCCTACGCGTTCCGTGGTCAACCGCGAGCCGCTCTAGGCTGGAGCCTTATGCCGTTGCTGGCCATAGCGGGAACGCTCGGCCTGGCCGAAGGGGTAGACGAGCAGGTGAAAGAAGCAGTGGCGGTGATGGAGGAAGTGCGGGAACAAGCGATGCCTGTGGTGATTCCACCCGAAAACCAGGCGAAGGATATCGCCTTGCGCCTCTACGGAAAGCTTCCCATCATCTATGGCGCGCAGCATTTGGCGGAGGTGGCGCGCCGCTGGAAGACCCAGATCAACGAGTGCTCCAAGAGTTGGGCAGTCTTTGAGGAATTACCGGAAGCAAACCACAACAGCATCAGCGGGTACGCTCACCCGTCCGTCATCGCCGAGACGGCCCAGCCCGTATTTCTCTACTCCGACCTCCTCCACCCCCGGGTGCAGCTTCGCTACCAGTACACGGAGGATCTCGTCCGCTCCCGCGACATACAGCCAATCAGCGTCAAGGCGGGCGGACGGGGGCTTCTGGCGCAGATGCTTTCGCTGGCGCTCTTCGGCGACTACGTGAGCTATTACCTGGCCATGCTGAACGCCGTCGATCCTACACCGGTGCGCGCTATCCAGGACCTGAAGGCCTGGCTGGCGCAGCGGGAATAAGCGCGGCAGATCGCCCTTGCGAAGCACCCCCGCTACATCCGCCGGTAAGGCATGCTCTAAGAGTCCTGCGTCTTAACTGCCAGCGGAACGCGCCGCTTTCCTCCAAATCGCAGGGCCAGGATAACCATGAAGGCTTCGATCATTATCTTCAGGGAGAGCTTGGACCGCCCCAACTGTCTGTCGACAAAGACGATCGGCACTTCGACAAACCTTCGCCCCGATCGCTGGCAAAAGTAGCTGGTCTCGTAATGGAGCGAGAAGCCCTTGGAGCGTATCGCCGAAAGGTTAAGGGATTCCAGCGTTACGCGCCTGAAGCACTTGAACCCGCCACTGCAGTCCTTTAGCGGGAGTCCGAGGAGAGTGCGGGCGATGAGGTTTATACCTCCACTGATGATCCTCCGGCGCAAGGGCCAACCCTTCGTGCCGCCACCCTTCACATACCTCGAGCCAACAGCCAGGTCGGCGCCCTTCTTCGCCGCTTCTACAAGCCGTGGGATGTCCTGAGGATCGTGCGAATAGTCAGCGTCCATCTGTACGATGTAGTCGGCGCCCATCTCCAGCGCCCGTTTGAACCCATCCACGTAAGCGGTACCGTACCCTAGGCGGGAGGGACGGCTCAGAAGATGGACCTGAGCGTTCCTGGCTGCCGCCTCCGCCACGATGTCTCCCGTTCCGTCAGGAGAGCTGTCATCCACGATCAGCGCGTGGTAGGCGGGACCCAGGGCGGTAATGTCGGCGAGCAGCCTGCCGATATTCTCCGCCTCGTTATAAGTCCCGACAACGACGATGCACTTCAAGTCTCACTCCATAAGCCTTCCAGTAAACTTTCATCTAGATACTATCGGAAATGCTTCCTCCTTAACAAACATCCTGCTTCCCTCGCTTCCTGAGAATGCGCATCCATCAAGAATTGACTATCATGGCTAGCATGCCGGCAATTTCCTCATATTCTAGAAATGGCTGGTGGTCCGGATGAGCGCTTTGGAGTTGACTCTAAGGCTGAATACGAGCGCCACGACTGCCACCCTCAAGCGACTTCTGATACCAGTCGCCATCTTCACCATCGTCTTCATCTCCTATTACCTCTCGACAAATCAGTTGTTCACCCACACTCCGCCGGACTGGTATAAACACCACGTCTACGTGGCGAAGGCGATGCTCGAAGGCACCTTCGATGTAAACGCCGCCGGCATCCCCGATTTCTACCACGACACCATCAACTTCGAAGGGCACAAGTATGCCGGAGTCCCACTCGGACCGTCCGTAGTCCTCGTACCCTTCGTAGCGATCTGGGGTACGGGCTTCCAGCAGCTCTACTTCGTGATGGTTCTGGGGGCCATCAATGCCGTCTTGTTCTGGTATCTCCTCGGCTTGCTGAACATCTCCAACCGGACCCGGCTTCTGTTGGTCCCCTTCTTTGCCTTCGGCACCGTCAACTTCTACTCGGCGACAACCGGAACGGCCTGGTTCTACAACCACATCCTAGCCGTGACCGGACTGCTCCTGGCCCTCATATTCCTATTCAAGAAGGCGTCGCCGGTGGTCCCGGCGCTCTTCCTCGGCCTGGCCTTCCTCAGCCGCGAACCCACGATTCTCGCCGCCCCCGCTTTTCTGCTCATTATGTGGTACCAGCAGACCGATTCCTTCTCCAAAGATTCCCTGCTGGACAAAGATACCCTTCTTCGTTTGGGCCTCTTCTGCGCCGCGCTGGTCCCCTTCGTCGGCCTCTTCGCCTGGTACAACTACGCCCGCTTCAACGATATCTTCGAGACCGGCTACGAGACCCTTTATCACATGTACATACGGGGAAACATCTACAGCTTCTACAGGGCGGACAACGCCAGCGCCGAGCACTATTCCATGTTCGATCTACGCAACATTCCCCTGCAGCTCTACACCATATTCCTTATGCCCCCGGAATACGTCCCCGGCTGGTCCCTGTTTCGGCCCTCCCCCTACGGGCTAAGCGTCCTCATCACTTCGCCGGCCTTCGTCTACGCACTGCTGGTGAAACGGCGGGACATCGTAAAGACTGCTTGCTGGCTGGCCATCGGCTTCATCTCGATCCCGTTGCTTCTCTACTTCATGCAGGGTTGGGTGCAGTTCGGATATCGCTTCCTCCTGGACTTCGCGCCTTTCTTGCTCATCCTTACCGCCTTCGGCTTTGACGATAATCAGTCCCGCATGTCCAATCGGACAAAGGTCCTCCTGGTGGCGTTCTCGGTTGTAGTGGGCTTCTGGGGCCGCTACTGGGGCAACAGACTCGGCTGGTGATAAACCCCTCCGCAGCTTGTCGAAGGGCTGGACCTAGCGCCAACTCCTGAACCAGAAATAGGACTCGTCCAGCCAGTCCGGCACGGAGACCGCCGCAAGGTGCGGATAGAAATAGATGAACGTCGAACCGGCCACGAGTAGGAACGCCACGGCCATCGTCTGTCCCCAGGGTACCCTCCGGCGTCTCTCCAGAAGATGCCCCAGCGCCAGGCTGATGAAGAAGGCCGCGCCGATAGCGAGGACCGGGCGCACCCAGGTCGACTGAGAGTTAGCGATCAGGCCGGCCGCGAACAGGGTCAGGAAGGCGGCCGCCAGTCCCGCTACTACCCCAGCCAGGCTAACCGTAAAGGAAGCCACAATAGGATGAATCTGCTTCCACGACATTTTCCACAGCTCGGAGACGCTGTAGGCCAGGGCCAGTATCAGAAACGGGAGCGCGTTCAGATAGTGGTAAATGAACATAGTCCGCGGCTGCCGCGACCAGGTGAGCCAGAAGCCAAGGTAGGCCAGGACTATGAACAGCAACGCCGCTTCCCGCGGCCCGATGCGCCCCTTTATCGATAGCAGACCGCGTTCGTCGACCCGCACTCTTAGCCCACTCAGACCTTTCCACAGGGCGAAGGCCAGAGCCGGTAGTCCCGCCCAAAAGATTATCGGGTTGCCTAGGTTGTATATCTTGGCTGTATCCTTCACATACAGAAAGACGGGGCGCATGTCGATAGGCCAGGTGAACCAGTCCGACTGGTAGGAGTGAGTCGCGGTCAGGGTCGAGTGGAACTGGACAGCAGCCTTGTTCAGCAGGAAGACATCCTCGAGGCTGTGGCCGTTCGCCAGCATGGGCAGATAGCTCAGAAAGTAGATATACAAGGGTGTCACGATGAAGAACAGAGGGATAGATAGCAGCGAGGTCCCAAGCCCCTCCTTATGATACCCTCGCCTTCGCAGCCAGAACCGCCAGATCAGGTATATGAGCAGAGGAACGAGCGCCCAGAACGTCATCCAGGCCCCAATGCCCGCGCTGAAAGCGGGCGCCGAAAGGCCAAGTCTGGGAACGAGACCAGAGGCGGTTTTGTGCGCCAGGACCTGTGTGAATATGAACACTGTCCCCAGGTAGAATGCGAGCAGACTCAGGGGCGCAAGGTACAGGAGTTTGTCCTCTCTGCGCCGTTCTGTCTGGCGGTATCGATACAGGAGATACAGGGCTATCGGCAGGACCGCGAATAAAGCCGTCAGCTTCGAAGCGATGGCCGCGCCAAAGAAGATCCCCGATAAGAGCCAGCGCCCGGATAACAGGAAGTAGATCGTCCCCAAGACGAAGAAGAGGACGTAGGTATCGGGCGTGGCGATTCTTGCCTGGGCGAAGGCAAGCCCGTCGATCGTCAGCAGGAAGGCCGCCAGCGCTCCTACATAATCACTCTCGAAGAGTTTCCTTCCGATGAAGAAGATGAAGATGATCGAGCCGACACCGGCAAGCGCCCCGAAAAACCGCCAGCCGACAGGTTTGTATGTCCAGGAAGGGTCCGTCCGGCGCGCGGCGTCTTCCTCGTCGCCCCAGCACTGGTTCTCGCTTCCTTCGGCCCTGCTCTGATGCCCGAAAAGCGCCATTCCCCCGGCCATGAACAGCTTGGAAAGCGGCGGATGGGTGTTCTCGTGCCCGAAGAACTGCCAGGCATTCTTGTCGCCCTTCAGTATCTCCGCTCCAGTAGTCGGGAAGTAGACCTCGTCGAAGTAGCACTGGTTGGGGGTATCCAGGCGCCAGAACCGCGTAAAGAAAGCGAGGGCAAGGATTCCCACCAGTACTGTTATGAGAACCGCCTGACGCGCCGTAATCCCGGTCGCTAGTCGTATGCTCACTGCCTGCTGGGCTCGGTCCAGGACTTTCACGCCGTTTCAGGCTCTCCCTTACGATTTAGCAGCAGCGCCGCGATTACGATAAGCAGCGGCAAGGCCATGGTAGTCAGCAGTGACAGCGTAAAGTTGATGTCCCTGTTTCCGATCCAATCGTAAAGAAAGCGGAAGACAGGTGGGTTAGGGTTGTAAAGCGGATAGTAGGAGTAGATGTAGTACAGGTTGAAGAAATGGATCACGGACAGTAACGCAAAGACTGCCCACAGTATGCGGCCCTTGAGGAGGACGCATGCGGCCAGAAGAGGCAGCAGGACCGGGAACATGTACCGCTCGTGCATACGGGTCAGGAAGACGTAGAACGCCAGCTGGGAAAGAGCGACACCCAGCGCCAACGCTCCCGTGCCCCGGCTCCCCCAGAAGGCGACGATGATAATCGCCGTCCAGAGAGCGAACAGCGCCATCCCCCAATAACGGTAGGCTATCCCCAGGAACTCAAAGTCGATGTCCGACTTGAAGAAGCCGATGGTCCCCCAGAAGTTGAAAGCCCAGAAGGAAGAAACACGGTAACTGGGGACGTCGGCGGCATCCAGTATCTGATTTACCAGAGCCCATGGCCGGTCCGGGAAGAACGGAATGGTCATCAGGAGACCGACAGCAAAGGAGACGGCCGCGACGCTCACCACCTTTTCAAGACGGTAGTTCCGCAGAAGCCAGAACAGGAAGAAAGGAAAGGCGGCCACGGCCTGTGGCTTGACGAGAAATCCGACGATGTAGGCTGCTCCGGCGGCTACCGGCCTGTTCTTGTGGAAGAAATAAATCGTGAGCAGCAGGAAGAAGGACAAGAGGCTATCGATCTGTCCCCAGACCGGGCCTAGCAGCAGGGCAGCAGGAAAGAGGGCGTAGATCAGAGCAGCGCCAACCCGGTAATAGGACTTCTGGTCCTCGAGAAGGCGGTAGAGTAGGTAAACGGAGGCCAGATCGGCGGCGATCGCCGGCAGCTTTAGGATGTAGTGCCACTGTCCCGGGCTGAAGTGAAGGGCCTTGTCCACCAACCCAAGGAACCACAGCATATACAGATAGCCCGGTGCGTAGTCGGAAAAGAAGCCTTTCTGATAGAAGTCCCACGGCCCGCTGTTGGCCAGCCGCTGCGCCCAACTCTGAAAGGTACCCATATCGGTTGAGAATCCAGGCATGGTCGCCAGCGCCAGGCGAAAAACCAGGCCGCAAAGAAGGATGACGAAAATGGCCGGGACCCTTATCGAGACAGTTATCTCGCCCGCCCTTGCCGCTGGCTGCGCTTCTGCTGCTTCTATCTCGGACATCCAGCTATCCGACCACTTCCTCTATCAGAATCAATCGACTCGAGAACAGCGCCAGGTGAATACCTTGCCGGGCTCAGAACGCCCACGGCCACCCCGCGAAGAAGGATCACAACAATCATAGAAACAGTCAAGCGCCGAGGGGCGGGTTAGAAGCGGACCCACTGCAAACCCTGGAATTGATGCGGTTCGAACTGGTAAATCCAGAGGACGCCCCATAGATTGACGAGAACGCTGACGATTATTAGCAGCTTATTGTGCCAGCGCAACTCCCCGCCCATACCTCTGATAGTCAGCAGGAACAAGAAAGGAAGGAAGTCCAGGCCGAAGCGATAGCCGAACTGCGAGAAGCCTGTCGCTCCGAAGAAGAAAAGCCCAAAGGCCACGGGTAGGATCGCGGACCAGCAGGCCAGGACGAATTTGTCCCGCCAACCGAAGTAGATGGCCTGGACGATCAGCAATGCAAATGGCCAGAGGTGCATCCGGTAGGGGATATAGTAGGAGCTCCAGTCGAGGTCCCAGGCGCGCGCTACGCCTCTCGATATGATGATCGCCGTCGCCGCGAGTATGAGGAGAAGGGATATCACAATCACCGAACGGCGTCTTATCCCGGCAAAGAAGGCGTAGAAGAAGGCAGGGGTCGTCATCCACAGGGCCATGCCGCCCCAGGACGGCAGCACGTACGGAGCGCTGGTCTGGACGATTGGCTGCGATTCGAATAAGACCCCAATATGGCGGGG
>WBZO01005171.1_pt1 | contig 13496 bp, 5 predicted proteins | sample 5204261 | NCBI WGS metagenome assembly WBZO01 (sample SAMN12412400, study PRJNA552823) | activated sludge metagenome | isolation source: activated sludge from anammox sidestream of wastewater treatment plant... | place: USA: North Carolina | collected 2017-09
CTTCGCCGACCCGCTCGGCCTGTCGTCCGAGCTGACGAAGACCGACTTCCGCCTGGAGTCGAACTCGTACCTGTACGGCGGGCGCTTCATGAACTACCTGGCCTACCAGTACTCGCCGGAGGCGCTCCTGCGGTGGGTGTCGCGCACGGACGGGTCGAAGGCCTACTACGCCTCGCAGTTCCGCCGCGTGTTCGGCATGCCGCTGGAGCGCGCGTGGCACGACTGGGTGGCATTCGAGCAGGACTTCCAGGCGCGCAACATCGCGGCCATCCGGAAATACCCGGTGACGCCCCATGCCGACCTGTCGCGTCGCGCGCTGGGTTCGCTCTCGCGGGCGTTCGTCGACACGGACGAGAAGGTCCTCTATGCCGGCATCAACTATCCCGGCACGCTGGGCTACCTCGGCGCCATCTCACTGGAGGACGGGTCGGTCCGCCGAATCAGGGACATCAAGGGCCCCCGCATCTACACGGTGACCTCCCTCGCCTTCGACCCGAAAGCCAGGGTGCTCTTCTACACCGCGGACAACGGCGCCTACCGCGACCTGCTGCGGATCGATCCGAGGACCGGTCGACAGCGCGTGCTCTTCCGCGACCTGCGCGTGGGCGACCTCGCGTTCAACCGGTCCGACGCGTCGCTCTGGGGTATCCGCGTGTTCAACGGCCTGTGCACGCTGGTCCGGATCCCCGCGCCCTATACCGAGTGGAAGCAGGTGTATTCGTGGCCGTATGGCGAGGTCGTGTACGACCTCGACATCTCGCCGGACGGGACCCGCGTGGCCCTCGCCCTGGGCGAGATCGACGGCCGCCAGACACTGCGCGTGTTCCCGACCGCCTCGCTCCTGCGGGGCGACGCCACGCCGGAGCGCACGTTCGAACTCGGCACCGCCATCCCATCGAACTTCACGTTCTCCCCGGACGGCCAGTACCTTTACGGCAGTTCGTACTACACCGGCGTGTCGAACATCTTCCGTGTCCCGGTGGAGGGTGGCGAGATGCAGGCGCTGACCAACAGCGAGACCGGCTTCTTCCAGCCGATCGTGATGCCGGACGGCTCGCTCATCGTCTTCCGCTATACGGGCGACGGCTTCGTGCCGGCGCGGCTGCCGTCCGTGTCGCAGCTCGAGGACCTGAGCGCCATCACCTTCCTGGGGCACGAGACCGTGGAACGGCGGCCGATCCTGAAGACCTGGATGGCCGGAACGCCGGGCGCGGTGCAGCTCGAGCCGATCGCGCGCGGCACGCGGCCCTACCGTCCATTCACCCGGCTGCGGCTCGAGTCGATCTACCCCCTGGTGGACGGCTACAAGGATGCGGTCTCGGTCGGTGGGCACGTCCGCCTGTCGGATCCGGTCGGCTTCAACCGGCTCACCATCAACGCGGGCGTCTCCCCGTTCCGCGGGGTCGCCGATGACGAGCAGGTGCACCTGCGGGCGGAGTACACGCGCTACGACTGGACGGCCAGGGCCGCGCTGAACGACACCGACTTCTACGACCTGTTCGGGCCGACCAAGACCAGCCGCAAGGGCTACTCGGTGTCGATCGGCCACACCAACCTCCTGCTGTACGACGATCCGCGCCAGCTGAAGCTCGAGGTGCGCGGCCAGATCTCGGGCAACCTCGATCGGCTCCCGGAGTTCCAGAACGTGGCCGTCGACGTGACGCGGCTCGGAACCGTGACGAGCACGCTGGCCTATGCCAACGTGCGCCGCTCCCTCGGTGCGGTGGACGATGAAGCCGGCCAGCGCTGGTCGATCGTGGCCAGGGGCGACCGCGTGAACGGCACCACCTACGCGCGCCTGCGCGGCGGCTGGGACGTGGGGCTGCCGCTGCCTCTCGGGCATGCGTCGGTGTGGTTCCGTGGTGCGGCGGGCCTGTCGCCACAGGCGGCATCGGAGCCGTTCGCGAACTTCTATTTCGGCGGCTTCGGCAACAACTACGTCGACTACCGCGACGAGAAGCGCTACCGCGAGTACTCGGCATTTCCGGGGGTGGCGATCAACGAGCTGGCGGGGCGGAACTTCGTGAAGGGCACGACGGAGCTGAACCTGCCGCCGCTGCGCTTCTCGAGGGCCGGCACACCCGGCTTCTATGCCTCGTGGCTGCGCCCGGCGCTGTTCGTGTCCGCCCTGCGCACCAATCTGGACGCCCCGTCGATGCGCAGGGAGGCGGTCGGCGTCGGGGCGCAGGTCGATCTCCGCATCACGGCGATGTCGACGGTCGATCTCACGCTTTCGCTCGGGACCGCGGTGGTCTACCAGCGGGGCACGGACCCGCGACGGCAGGTCATGGCGTCGCTCACCCTGTTGCGCTGAGGCAGGAGGCTCGAGGCAGTCCATGCTGGCCGCGGCGGTGGCGCTCGTTCCGGTGGTCCTCTTCCTGGGGCTGCTGGTGGTGCTGGACAGCTTCAAGCTGGTACGCGGCACGGCCGTGGCGTTTGCCATCTGCTGCGGCGCGGCGGCGGCAGCCGTGGCCATCCCGCTGACGCGCGGCGTCGAGGCAATGCTGCATCTGTCTCCGCAGGCAGTGGTGCGCTACGCCGGACCGGTGATCGAGGAGACGCTGAAGCTGCTGCCGATCGCGTTCCTGCTCGGCCGGCGGCGGGTCGGGTTCCTGGTGGATTCGGGCGTGCTCGGCTTCGCCACCGGCGCCGGCTTCGCACTGGCTGAGAACCTCGTGTTCCTGGGTGCGCTGGACCGCGGCAACCTGTCGCTGTGGCTGGTGCGCGGCGTCGGCACGGCCATCCTGCACGGCGGCACCACGTCGGTGGCCGCGATGCTGGCCAAGCAGTTGGTGGACGCCGCACCGGCCAGGCTCGCGCGTGCACTGCTGGCCGGGCTGGCCACCGCCGCTGTCCTGCACTCGGCCTACAACCACCTGCTGCTGCCGCCCGTGATGGCCACCCTCGTCCTGCTGATCGTCTTCCCGCTGCTGGTGCTGGTGCTGTTCGAGCGCAGCGAGGCGGCCACGCGCGAGTGGGTGGGGGCCGGGCTCGACCTCGACGTGGAGCTCCTCGATCTGCTGTCGTCCGAGGCGTTCCATGGCACCCGGTTCGGCCGCTACCTCGCGGAACTGCGGGAGCGCTTCCCCGGTCCCGTGGTGGTGGACATGTCCTGCCTGCTGAGGCTCGAGCTGGAACTCGCGGTGCAGGCCAAGGCGCTGCTGATCACGCGCAAGGCGGGACTGGACATGCCCGTGCATCCGGACGTGACCGCGGGCCTGCGCGAACTCGATCATCTTCGTGCATCCATCGGTCCGACCGGGCTGCTCGCGCTGAAGCCGCTCCATGTCACGTCGCACCGCGACGACTGGCATCGCTATCTCGTGGCGGAGACGCACGGCGCGCGCTGGTGGGTGCGCTTGATCCGGCGCGTCTGAACCCGCCAGGCCTTCACGCCCTCCCGGCCTGCCCGGCCCTACTTCCCCTCTCGCCTGAATTCCTTCGCCATGCGCTCGCGGTCGAGTGCCGCCCCCTTCAGGTAGACCCTGTCGATCCGGCGCGTATTGCGGATGTCGTCGAGCGGGTTCGCGGTGAGCACCAGGAAGTCCGCGCTCTTGCCGACGGCGATCGAGCCCAGGTCGGTCGCGCCCAAGAGCTGCGCCGCCCGCGAGGTGGCGGCGACGATCGCCTCCGCTGGCGGGACACCCGACTGTACCCAGCGGGTCAGCTCGTGGTGATCGGCCCAGCCGAAGGCATGGCGTGCGTCGATGCCGGCGTCTGTCCCCAGCACGAGGCGGGCCCCGGCGGCGAGGTACTTCGGCAGGTTGTTCGCGAGGTTGCGCTCACGCGTGGCCACCGCGTCGGGGGCGCGGGGGGCGCAGTCCTTCTCGCGGATCTCGTGGAGTGTCTCGCGCGGATAGGTGCTGTCGACGAACGGGTCGCCGTCGCAGGCCTCGCTGCGATCCCCGAGGCCGATCACCGTGGTCCAGTACGGCTTCTTCTCGCGGAGCAGCGCCATCAGCTCCTCGTCGATCGGCTCGTTCTGCACCGTGTGCACAAGGACGTCGGCGCCCGCCCGCACGACCGCCTTCTGGTCGGCCATCTGGATGGCATGTGCGTGGACGAGCATGCCGTTCCGGTGCGCCTCGTCGATGACGGCGTTGTAGACCTCCGGGGTCATCTTCGGGTAGGTGCCCCGTCGGTCGTCCACCCAGATCTTCACCTGGCGGATGCCCTTCGCCAGCATTCCCTGCACCGCGGCGCGCGCCTGGGCAGCCGTGGTCACCTCGTAGACGACCTTGAGCTCGTTGGTGGCCTTGATGAGGATGGCGTCGGGACCGCCGTTGGGCGGTGCCATGCCGGGCATGAAGAAGAACCGCGAGGCCGCGGCGAACCGTCCTGCCTGCTGGTCGCGCACGAACTGGATGGCGGCGTCCGTCGGGCTGCTGCCGACCGATTGCGTGGCCGCCACGCCGTAGTAGGCCTGGCGCCTCAGGTGGTCGAGGACGTTCTCCGGCGTGTAGTTCGTCGCGCCCCAGCTCGTGTAGCCCTCGTAGCCGATGTGCACGTGCGCGTTCACCAGCGCGGGCATGATCGTCCGCCCGGCCAGCTGGACCCGCGCGGCGCCCCGCGGCACCGGCACCGTGCCGGCCGTGCCCACGGCGGTGAACCGGCCGTCCTGCACCACCACGACACCCGATTCGATCGGGGCCGACCCGTCGCCGATGATGATCCGGGCGCCTTCGTAGACGACAGGCCTGGATGAGGGGCGCTGCTGCGCCCGGGCTGCGGTGGCAACCGCAAGGAGTGCCGCGAACGCTGCACAGAGTGGAAGATGTCTGGTGATCATGGGTTGGGCGCGTCCAGGGCGCACGGCGCGCCCTCCGGATCGAGGGTGGCGCGAGCGCATTGTGCAACGCGACTTTTGCGTTTGGCAATTCGCCCTTCGCAATTGCCGGTCCGGTATGAGAGTCTGTCCCCCGACTGTGCGGGATTCGCCCGAGTCCGGGCGACCATTTTCGGAGGCTCTCCTGATGCGACGGTTGATGTTCCTGGCGCTCTGCGCGCCGCTGGCGGTGCTGGCCCAGGCCGGTGCGGCACACGCGCAGGCCACGTTCCCCTACGACCACGTGCACCTCAACGTGCCCGACCCGGCGGCGGCGTCGGCCTGGTATGAGAAGAACTTCGGCGGTCGCCGGATCACCGAGGCGCCGGACCGCCTGATGTACGGCAGCACGCGGCTGATGTTCCTGCGCATGGCCAACGCCCAGCCGAGTGCCGGCAGCGCCGTGGACCACATCGGCTTCTCGGTCACCGACATCGACGCGACCTTCCGCAACTTCGCCGCGGCCGGCGTGAAGATCACCACCCCGGTGCGCGATCTCCCGGGTGTGTTCAAGCTGGGGTTCGTCGAGGACCCGTGGGGCACGCGTATCGAGGTGGTGCAGGATCCCGAGTTGCTGGGGCTCCACCACATCCACATGCGGGGGCCGGATCCGGAGGCGGTGTTCACCTGGCTGCTGGACAAGTTCGGCGGTCAGCGCACCCAGTTGAAGGGACGCCTGGACGCGGTGAAGTACAGCGCGGCCGGATTCAGCGACATGTGGATCCTGGTGCAGCGCGGCGACGCCACGCCGAGCGAAGGGCACGCCATCGACCACATCGGCTGGCGCTCCACCGGCCAGCTCGCGGCGACGATGAGCGGGTTGAAGGCGAAGGGGGTGACCGTGACCACCGAGCCGCGGCCCCTCCCGCTGCCGAACGGGCCGACGATCCACTTCAGCTACGTGGCCGGTCCGGCGGGCGCGAAGATCGAGCTGGTCGAACGCCCGGGACTGAAGCCGGGGGAGTAAGGGCCACGGGGCTCCGGGCTCCGGGCTTCAGGGCGGGTCGGCTTCGGCCCGGAGTCGACCGCGCCCAAGTTCCACCTTCTCAGTTCCCCATTCTTTGTGTATCGTTCGCGCGGACACCGGCGGCCCGGCGCAGCATGGTCCTGCGTCCGCCCGTCGGGGGCGTGGAGACTACATGTCACGAACACTCTTCAAGACCCTGCCGGCGGTCGTGCTGCTCGGGGCCGGGCTCGTCTGGACCGGCACGCATGTCACGGGCCAGAGCAGCCCCCTTCCGAGCACGAAGAACGGCGAATGGCCGATGTACACGGCCGACCTCGCGGGCAGCAAGTACTCGCCGCTCGACCAGATCAACGCCAGCAACTTCAACAAGCTCGAGGTGGCCTGGCGCCTGAAGACCGACAACTTCGGCACGCGGCCGGAGTACAAGCTCGAAGCCACGCCCATCATGGTGAAGGGTGTGCTGTACATGACGGCCGGCACCCGCCGCTCGGTCATCGCCGTCGACGCCAAGTCGGGCGAGATCATGTGGAGCCACAGCTTCCGCGAAGGGGTGCGCGCCGCCATCGCCCCGCGCCAGCTCTCGGGCCGCGGCGTGTCGTACTGGACCGACGGCCGCGGTGACGAGCGCATCATCTACGTCACCACCGGGTACCGGATGGTCGCGCTCAACGCGAAGAACGGCCAGGTGATCTCCTCCTTCGGCACCAACGGCGTCGTCGACCTGAAGGACGGTGCGGTGTTCGGCAACCGCCAGCCGATCGACAAGGAGACCGGCGAGATCGGCCTCCACTCCACCCCCACCATCACCAAGGACACCATCATCGTGGGCTCCTCCTTCAAGGAAGGCATGACGGTGATGACGCACAACAACACGAAGGGGCTCGTGCGCGCCTTCGACGTGCGGACCGGCAAGCTGATCTGGACGTTCAACACCATTCCGCGGCCGGGTGAGTTCGGCAACGACACGTGGGAGAACGACTCGTGGGCCGTCAACGGCAACACGGGCGTGTGGACGCAGATCTCGGTGGACGAGGACGCCGGGCTCGCGTACCTGCCGGTCGAGACGCCCACCTCGGACTTCTACGGCGGCCATCGCCATGGCAACAACCTCTTCGCGGAGAGCATCGTCGCCGTCGACGTGAAGACCGGCCAGCGCAAGTGGCACTTCCAGATGATCCACCACGGGATCTGGGACCACGACAACTCGTCGGCGTCGCTGCTGGTCGACGCGACGATCAACGGGCAGCCGCGCAAGCTGCTGGCCCAGCCGAGCAAGCAGGGCTGGCTGTACGTGTTCGACCGCCTCACCGGGCAGCCCATCTGGCCGATCGAGGAGAAGCCGATGCCGGCCTCCGATGTGCCGGGTGAGAAGGCCGCGCCGACGCAGCCGATTCCGTCGCGGCCGGCGCCCTACTCCCGGACCCACATCTCCATGGACGATCTCATCGACTACACGCCGGCCCTGCGCGCCGAGGCGCTGGAGAAGCTGAAGCGCTATCGGTGGGAGCAGTCGCCCTACGTGCCGCTGATCATGGGCAACGTCAACGGTCGCTACGGCACGGTGAACATCGGCAACACGGGCGGCGGCGTGAACTGGGCCGGATCGTCGTTCGACCCCGAAACCCACATCGCGTACATCCAGGCGGCCAACGCGGGCGTCACCGCGGGTTCGCTGCGCAAGCCGCCGGCCGGCTTCTCGGACATCGACTACGTCTCGGGTGTCGAGGGCACCGCGTTCCGCGTGGCGGAAGGCCCGGGCTTCGGCAGCGCCGCCGACGCACCGCCGGTCAGCGCCAGCGAGGAGCGGCTGCGTCGGGCAAACCTGGGCGACCAGTCGCGCCTGCCGGTCGTGCCGGCGCTCAACGACGTGCAGGGGCTGCCGATCGTCAAGCCGCCCTACGGCGTGCTCGCGGCCATCGACCTCAACTCGGGCGACATGAAGTGGCGCGTGCCGCACGGCGATACGCCGGACGCCATCCGCAACAGCCCGCTGCTCGCCGGGCTGAACATCCCGAAGACCGGCCAGCAGGGCAGCGTCGGCCTCATGGTCACCAAGACGCTCGTCGTCCTGGGCGACCCGCAGGTGACGACCATGCCGGGCCGTGGCCGCGGGGCGATGTTCCGCGCCTACGACAAGCAGACCGGCCAGGAAGTGGGCGCCGTCCAGATGCCGGCCGCGCAGAGCGGCTCGCCCATGACCTACATGGTCGACGGCCGGCAGTACATGATCGTGGACGTGTCGGGCGGCAACTACTCGGGTGAGTTCATCGCCTTCGCGCTGCCCCAGGCCGAAGTGCGCCGCACGGCGAACTGACCCTCGCGTCGATGCAGCTCGCCGGAGGCCTTGTCCTCCGGCGAGCGCCTCTCCAGCCTTCCGGATCCCCGCCCTCCGCCCCCAACTTTTCGGGGCCCGACCCGCTTCGTTTCGATTCCAATCCACCTCGCGCTGTGATAGCGTCCGCGCACTTTGCGCATCCGCCAGGTGGTGGATGGCGATGCAGGTTCAAGGGGGAGGCACATGACTCGACCGTCGGTTCGGCTGGTTTGTCTGTTTGCCGGGATCTTCCTCGCGCTCTCGAGCGCGGCTTTCGCACAGAGCGCCATCAGCGGCGCCGTCCGTGACACCAGCGGCGCCGTGCTGCCGGGCGTCTCGGTGGAGGTGGCCAGTCCGGTGCTGATCGAGAAGGTGAGGACCGCCGTCACCGACGAGCAGGGCCGCTACACCATCATCGACCTCCGGCCCGGCACCTACTCGGTCGCCTTCTCGCTCGAAGGGTTCAACACCTACCGCCAGGAAGGGCTCGAACTGCCCGCCAACTTCACCGCCACGATCAACGCCGAGTTGAAGGTGGGCTCTCTCGAGGAGTCGGTGACGGTCACGGGGGCCGCACCGCTCGTCGACGTGCAGAACACGCAGCGCAGCGTGGTGATGAACCGCGAGCTGATGGACTCGGTCCCCACCGCCCGGAACTACAGCGGCATGGCGGCCCTGATGCCCGGCGTCCGCATGAGCAACACCGACGTGGGCGGCAACCAGCAGATGGAACAGATCTACATGACCGTCAACGGCTCGCGTCAGACCGACACGACCGTGCAGGTGGACGGCATGAACCTCAACAGCCTGATGAGCGACGGCCAGGTGCAGGCCTACTTCAGTGACGCCGCGGTGGCCGAGACCACCTACCAGACCAGCGGCATCACCGCCGATGTCTCCACGGGCGGCGTGCGCATCAACATGATCCCCAAGGACGGTGGCAACCGCTTCTCCGGCCAGGGCTTCGTCGGCGGCACGCACGGCAGCTGGCAGGCCAACAACGTGACCGATGAGCTCATCTCGCGCGGTCTCCGGACCGGCTCGCGCGTGGCCAAGATCAACGACGTCAACATCGGCATCGGCGGGCCTGTCATGCAGGACCGCCTCTGGTTCTTCGCCAGCTGGCGCCGCATCGCCACCGACTCGGTCATTCCGGGCAGCTTCGACGCCCAGACCGGCGTGGTCGGCACCGGCGTGGAAGATCAGTGGATCCAGAACCAGATGGCCCGCCTGACGTGGCAGATCAACTCGAAGAACAAGCTGAGCGCGTACCACGACCGCTACCCGAAGTTCAAAGGGCATGAAGCCATCGCCGGCGCGATCGCCGAGTGGAACACCGCCCCGGGCCGCCGCAACCCCGAGAACGCCCGTTACTACACCGGCCAGGTGAAGTGGACCTCCACGGTCACCAGCCGCCTGCTCGTCGAGGCCGGCTACTCCATCAACTCCGAGTACTACACGGCCCGCTACCAGCCGGGCGTGCAGCAGGATCGCGGCGCGGCGCCCTGGTTCTCCACGATCGGCAAGAGCGACCTCATCTCCCTGCGCGCCTACGACGGGCGCATCAGCCCGGCCGCCGGCGTCGACCCGATTGCCAACACGGCGGTCGGCCAGGTGTCGTACGTCACCGGCAGCCACGCGATGAAGGCCGGCTTCAACTGGACGTTCGGCAGCTACCAGATCGAGTACGACATCAACGGCGACCTCGTGCAGCTCTATCGCAACGGCGTCCCCGACTCCGTGCGCGTCTACAACACGCCGGTCCGCTCGAACGAGTACCTGAACGGCAACCTCGGCATGTTCGTGCAGGACGCCTGGACGATGAACCGGATGACCATCAACATGGGTCTCCGCATGGAGCGCTTCAACGCCCAGATCAGCGACCAGACGGCCAACGCGGGCCGCTTCGCCCCCCAGCGCAGCTTCTCGCAGCAGTCCGGCATGCCCAGCTGGTTCGACCTGGCGCCGCGCCTCGGCGTCTCGTACGACCTGTTCGGCAACGCACAGACGGCAGTGAAGGCGACCTTCGGGCGCTACATGGCGGGACAGACCACCAGCTTCCCGGCCCGCTACAACCCGCTGCAGCTCCAGAGCGACACCCGCACCTGGCGCGACCTGAACGGCGACAACATCGCGCAGAACAACGAGATCGGCCCGAGCAACAACGCCGCGTTCGGCCAGGCGGTCACCACCATCCGACCCGACGCCGACATCAAGCGCGAGTACGACCTCGAATACACCGCGTCCATCCAGCACCAGGTGCGCCCGGGCCTGTCGGTCACCGGCGGCTACTACCGTCGCGGCACCTACAACCAGCGCCGGACGCAGAACAACGGGTGGTCAGCGTCCGACTACACCATCGTCAACGTGGTGAGCCCGCTCGATGGGCAGATCCTCCCGGTCTACAACCTGAACCCGGCGCTGCGCGCCAATGTGGACCGCACCGACTTCAACTCCACCGACTCCGACCTGCGGCGCCGGACCTACAACGGCGTACAGGTGGGCTTCAATGCCCGCATTGCCGGCGCCCAGTTCTTCGGGGGCTGGACGATGGACCGGATCATCGACGTGCGGTGCGACGCGATCGAAAGCAACCAGGCGCGCTACGGCGGCACGGCGGCCATTGCGGCCAACAACGCCCCGCAGCCCGATTTCCACTGGTGCGACCAGAGCCAGCTCGACATGCCCTGGCTCCACGAGCTCAAGTTCGCGGGCTCCTATACGCTGCCCTGGTGGGACATCCAGGCGAACATGGCCTTCCAGAGCTACAACGGCCAGCCGCTGTTCACGCGCTGGAACATCTCTCCCTCGACCCGCTACGCGGCCGGGTGCCCCGGCCCGTGCCGGCCTGGTGAACTCGTGGTGCCGGGCCTGACACTCGCCAGCTACGTCCTCGACCTGGTGCAACCGGGCTCGCAGTACTACCACCGGCAGAACCAGTTCGACGTCGGCTTCCGGAAGCTGATTCGGTTCGGCAAGTACCAGCTCTCCGCCCAGGCCGACATCTTCAACATCGTGAACTCGTCCTACGTGAAGAACCAGAACATCACGTGGGGGTCGTCGCTCGGCCAGCCGCTCGACATCCTCCAGCCGCGCACCCTGCGGCTGGCGGCTCAGCTGAAGTTCTAGGTCCTCCGGCCGGCCCCTTCGGGGGCCGGCCCCGCCCCCGCCTCCCCTTCTGCCTTACCAGCGCTCCCGTCCCTGACGTATAATCGGCCGCCCGTTCCTGAGTTCTGTGTCAGTGAGGAGTTGAATGATGAAGCGCACCGCGGTTCGCGTTGTGCCGGCAATCGCCCTGTTGGCGCTGGGGGTGGCGACGTTCGTGCCACGCATCCAGGGCCAGAACACGGGGCAGCCGAGCACGAAAAACGGCGAGTGGCCGATGTACACCGCCGACCTGGCGGGTAGCAAGTACTCGCCCCTCGACCAGATTGGCGCCAGCAACTTCAGCAAGCTGGAAGTCGCCTGGCGGTTCAAGACCGATAACCTGGGCCCGCGCCCCGAGAACAAGCTCGAAGGCACGCCGATCATGGTCAAGGGCACGGTCTACGCGACCGCCGGGACCCGGCGTGCGGTAGTGGCCCTCAATGCCGCTACCGGCGAGATGAAGTGGATGTATGCGATGGACGAAGGGGAGCGCGCCACCCGCTGGGCGCCCCGCCAGCTGTCCGGTCGCGGCCTGTCCTACTGGACCGACGGCCGCGGCGACGAGCGCATCTTCTACGTCACCACCGGCTACCGCCTCGTCTCGCTGAACGCGAAGACCGGCGTGCCGATCGCCACCTTCGGCACCAATGGCGTGCTCGACCTGAAGGTCGGTGTGGTCATCGGCAAGGACAAGCAGCTGGACCTCGAGAAGGGCGAAATCGGCCTGCACTCGACCCCGACCGTCGTCAACGACACGATCATCGTCGGGTCGTCGATGTTCGAGGGGCTGGGCTACCGCTACAGCACGAACGCCAAGGGCCTCGTCCGCGCCTTCGACGTGAAGAGCGGCAAGCAGATCTGGCGCTTCAACACGATTCCGGGCCCCGGCGAGTTCGGCAACGACACCTGGGAGAACGGTTCGTGGGAGTGGAGCGGCAACACCGGCGTGTGGACGCAGATCTCGGTCGACCCGACGGCGGGCGGCAACGGGATGGCGTACCTCCCGGTCGAGACCCCCACGATCGACGAATACGGCGGCAACCGCCTCGGCAACAACCTCTTCGCCGAGTCGATCGTCGCGGTCGACCTGAAGACCGGTCAGCGCAAGTGGCACTTCCAGCAGATTCACCACGGCCTGTGGGACCACGACAACTCGTCGGCCTCGCTGCTGATCGACGCCACCATCAACGGCCAGCCGCGCAAGCTCCTCGCGCAGCCCTCCAAGCAGGGGTGGCTCTACACGTTCGACCGCATCACGGGACAGCCGATCTGGCCGATCCCCGAAGTGGCCGTGCCGCAGACCAACATGCCGACCGAGCGCACCTCGCCGACGCAGCCGATCCCGACCAACCCGCCGCCCTACTCGCGGACCTTCCTCGCCGAGAACGACATCATCGACTTCACGCCGGCGCTGCGTGCCCGTGCGATGGAGAACCTGAAGAAGTTCCGGTGGGAGCAGTCGCCGTACGTTCCGCCACTCGGACCGAACGATCCGCGGCTCGGTTCGATCAACATCGGCAACACCAACGGCGGCGTGAACTGGCCGGGTTCGGGCTTCGACCCGGAGACGGCGACCTTCTACACGCAGGCGATGAACACGAACGTGACCATCGGCAAGTACGAGGAGGAGGAGTTCGAGCAGGTGCGCGCGGACCGCTTCAGCGCGCAGAACCCCCGCAAGCCGCGGTGGGAAGCCGAGCCGAACTACGGCCTCCGCGGCACGAACCAGCCGGGTGGCGCACCGCCCCGTCCGGGCGCAGCGCCGGCCATCCAGTTCCCGGGTGCGCGTGGACGCCAGGCCCTCACCGAGGGTCTCGACGGCCTGCCGATCGTGAAGCCGCCATACGGCGTCATCGCGGCCATCGACATGAACGCGGGCGGCAAGCTGCTCTTCCAGGTGCCGCACGGCGACACGCCTGACAACGTCCGCAACCATCCGCTGCTCAAGGGCATGGACATTCCGAAGACCGGCCAGGGCAGCAGCGTCGGCATCATGGTCACCAAGACGGTGGTCGTGGCCGGCGATCCGCAGCTGACCCAGCCTCCGGGCCGTTCCCGCGGCGCGATGCTGCGCGCCTACGACAAGAAGACCGGCGCGGAAGTGGGCGCGGTCCTCATGCCGGCCGCGATCAGCGGTTCGCCGATGACCTACTCGGTCAACGGCCGCCAGTACATCATCGTGGCGGTCAGCGGCGGCAACTACACCGGCGAGTACATCGCCTACGCGCTGCCCCAGTCGGAGC
>WBZO01005172.1_pt1 | contig 13496 bp, 12 predicted proteins | sample 5204261 | NCBI WGS metagenome assembly WBZO01 (sample SAMN12412400, study PRJNA552823) | activated sludge metagenome | isolation source: activated sludge from anammox sidestream of wastewater treatment plant... | place: USA: North Carolina | collected 2017-09
GTACCGGAGTGGAGACATAAGACCCCCTCTGTAGATTCTGAGGCTCCCCTCGAATTGATGACCGGAGATGGGCAAGCTGTGTCCGAGAAGCGCCGGAGTTTAGGCTCACCGTGTATGTTGGCTGCATTCTAGCGGTTCTTTCTTAGATCGTCATCGTCGCTGCTATGGTCGGAGTGGTGGAGAAGAGGAACCGCCTCTTGGCAGCGCTCTCGACAGATTCCCAGCTTGCCCGTGTCTGGGGGCTAAAAGAAGGGCTACGGGAAGTCTATCGGAAGGAGGGGCAAGAAGAGGCGGCCACCGCTCTGGATATCTGGATCAAGGAAGCGAACTTCTGGCGGGACCGTAGCTGCAGAGCTTTAGCTCTGCCTTACCAGGCCCGAAGACCTGCAGCTACATCCGTTCGCCTTGTGCCTGCCTGAAGGTCGGGCCTGCTGTCCGGCATCCGGCATCTGTTAGAGTGTCCATCCCCTCCGTTGCCTTACGACCTAAACGATCAACGACTGGTCGCGTGACACAGCGTCCGCGGTGAAGACCGCTGGCGCACTAGTCCTCTATCGGCCCGGGCCGCCGGCCTCCGATCAGCGGGCAGGACATAATCGCCAAGCATAGGCAATAGTGATTACGACCTCTACCTTGTCACCACTCTGGCAATCCCACCGGTTTTCTATCCAATAGGGGGGTTCACCGGCCAATTCTCTATGTTAGCCTATACACGTTCATTATGTGGGGAGGCGGTGGTGGCTTAGCGAAAGTCAGGTTGCCGGCGATCTTTGCCGGCGCTCTGGTATTTCTGGCGCTGGCTCTCCTGGGCGCCGTCCCCGTCCAGGCCGACTCTCCTCAGGCGCCCGGCCCCTGGCAACTCCCCTGGCCCACAGGCCAGAAGCATCGTATAAACGCGGGCTACACCTATGGCTGCGGCACTCACAACGGAGACCTGGCCCATTACGGCCTCGATTTCGAGTTCAAGGTAGGGGAGCCAGTAAGCGCCGTTGCCGGGGGGACAGTCGTGACAGCCGGCGCCACCCCCAACGACGGTCCTGGCGCATACATCGTTATCGACCACGGTTCGGGATACACGTCCCGATATCTCCATCTCAGTGGATGGCCTGCCTATATTAGAGTGGGCGCGAGGGTGGTCCAGGGAGAGATCATCGGCTATGCGGGGGTTACGGGTAAGACGACCGGCCCCCACCTCCACTTCGACATGCAATACGTGGGCAAGCCGCTCATGCCGGAGCCACTATCCGGGATTAGCGACTTCGGAAAGTATGGCTTTTCAGCGGAGTCGCCGTCCGGCTGCGGCGGCAACGCCAACGATCCTTCCCCCTATTGGCTCTCGGTCCCTCCGGACACCGCCGCCGGCACTCCGGTGACGGTTGTCCAGATCATCGCCGGCGTCGCTGAACGTTATCAGGTACCCTCCTGGATTCCGCTCGCTATCTCCTACGGCGAATCGGGCTGGGACCCGGCGGCGGTTGGGGACGAGGGCCATAGCGCCGGGTTGTTCCAGAACCACGATCAAGGGTTGGGCGCCGGCTATTCGGCGGAGATGCGGCGGGACCCCTGGTTCAATACGGAGAACACTATGCCCTACATCGCGGCGGCCTTCAAACAAGGGACGGCCCAGCAGCTTACGGAGTTCGCGTTGCTTGAATACGTCTGGTCCAAGGCGCTTCGGCCGGCTGAGACGCCCGATCTGCAACAGCGGATGCTGAGGGCCTACAACTTCATAGTCGCCGGGGGCGCCGCCGAGGCTGGGGCCGCCGCTCCGCCTGCTTCGGCGCCGGAGCAGACGTACGAGGTGGAACCGGGAGATTGTCTCTCCTGCGTGACATCTCGCATAGCGCCTGAAGCCGAACGAGCGAACTGGCGCAAGCTCTACATCCTGAATGAGCCGATTATCGGACCTGACCCGGACCTCATATTCCCGGGTCAGCAGCTATCGGCGCCGCCGGGATGGGGAGAGGGGCGCTAGTGAGGGGATATCCCCTGTCAGACCGGTGCGCTCGCCGTCCTGCGCCGCCGGGAGCGATCGAGAGCGCTCAGGACAGCCTTCCTGAGGCGGATATTCGACGGGGTCACCTCCAGACACTCGTCGTCGCGGATGAACTCCATCGCTTGCTCCAGGGAGAGTTGCCTGTGCGGGATAAGCTTCTGCGTTTCCTCTGAGGTTGAAGAACGGATGTTGGTCTGCTTCTTCTCCTTCGTGGGGTTGACGTCCATATCCTCGGTCCGCGCATTCTCCCCGACGATCATCCCCTCGTAAGCCTCGACCCCGGGCCCGACGAAGAGCATGCCTCGCTCCTGCAGGTTAAGCAGAGCATAGGCTGAGGTCTGCCCCCTCCGGTCAGCCACAAGACTTCCGGTGGGGCGGGTCCGGATATCCCCCTGCCAGGGCTCATACCCCTCGAAAACGTGGTGCAGTATGCCAGTCCCCCTCGTCTCCGTCATAAACTCCGTGTGAAAGCCGATCAGCCCTCTGGCCGGGGCCAGGTACTCCATGCGCACCCAGCCGCTGCCGTGGTTCACCATCTGCTCCAGCCGGCCCCGCCGCATGGCCAGGAGCTGGGTCACCACCCCCAGGTACTCCTCCGGAACGTCTATCGCCACCCGTTCCACAGGCTCGCAGAGCTTCCCATCGATCACCCTGGTGACGACCTGAGGCTTTCCAACGGTGATTTCGTAGCCCTCGCGTCTCATCGTCTCAACCAGGATCGCCAGTTGGAGCTCGCCGCGGCCTTGAACCTCCCAAGTGTCCGGCCTGTCCGTCGGCTGCACCCTGATCGACACGTTGCCCACCACCTCGGAGTCCAGGCGATTCTTGACCAGCCGCGCCGTCAGCTTATCGCCGTCCAGCCCTGACAGGGGCGAGGTGTTTATCCCTATCGTCATGGACATACTCGGTTCGTCGACGCGGATGACCGGGAGGGGGCGCGGGTCTTCGGGGTCCGTTAGCGTGTCACCGATGGTAACCTCGGGCAGGCCAGCGACGGCGATGATCTCGCCCGGCCCGGCCTCCGGCACGGCCACCCGCTCCAGCGCCTCGGTGACGTAGAGTTCTGTTATCTTCATCGGCTGGACGGACCCATCCGCCCCACACCAGGCGACGGTCTGGCCAGGCTTGATGACTCCGTGGTGGACACGGCAGAGTCCCAGCCGTCCCAGGTAAGGGGAAGCGTCCAGGTTTGTAACCAGCGCCTGGAGGGGGTGCCCCTCGCTGAACTCCGGCGCCGGGATGTGGCTGAGCAGGAGGGCGAAAAGCGGCTGGAGGCTCTCTCCCGGCCGCGCCGGATCGAGGGAGGCCTGGCCTTTGCGGGCGTCGCAGTAAACGATAGGAAAGTCGATCTGCTGGTCGTCGGCGTCGAGGTCCAGGAAGAGCTCGTACACCTCATTCACCACTTCGGGAGTCCGCGCATCCGGCCGGTCGATCTTGTTGATGACTAGAATGACAGGCAGCCGCCGCTCCAGCGCTTTCCGCAAGACGAAGCGCGTCTGCGGCAGGGGTCCCTCGCTGGCGTCCACCAGGAGCAGCGCGCCATCCACCATTGTCAGGCCTCGCTCCACCTCCCCGCCGAAGTCGGCGTGGCCGGGCGTGTCCACGATATTTATCTTGACTCCCCCGTACCGCACCGCCGTGTTCTTGGCCAGGATCGTAATCCCCTTTTCCCGTTCCAGGTCCAGGGAATCCATCACCCGTTCGCTCACATCCTGGTGCGCGCCGAACACACCCGATTGCCACAGCATGGCATCCACCAGCGTGGTCTTGCCGTGATCGACGTGAGCAATGATCGCTATATTTCGAATGTCATTTCTCTTACGCATAGGCTTTAAGTATGAGTGATTTTGCCCCCTGAAGCCACTGCCCGCCTCAGGCGCTGTGCGCTCTGATAGAATCGGTTGTGAAGGCAGCATGAGGTTACACAACGTTCGACTGGAAAAACGCGACCCCATCGCCTATCTCATGCTATGCCGGCCGGACGTCCGGAACGCGATCGATGGCCGTACGGTCCAGGAACTCCACGAAGCCTGTGAGGAAATTGGCGCGGACGGTAATGTCCGGGCCGTCATCCTGAGCGGCGAGGGCGCCGTCTTCTGCGGCGGCTGGGACCCAGAGGCGCTGGCAGGAGAGGACCTGACACGAGCGGGGCAGGCGCTGGGTCCTATGAACAATCCCTTCGGGCGACTGAATGAGGTTCCGCAGCCTGTCATCTGCGCCATCAACGGCGACGCCACCAGTGCCGGCCTCGAACTGGCCCTCGCCTGCGACATCCGTATCGCAGCCGAAGGCGTCCGCTTCGCCCTGCCCGAGGTCTCGCTCGGCCTTATTCCGATGGGCGGTGGTACCCAGAGACTGCCGCGCATTGTGGGGCGGGGGCGGGCCTGGGAGATGGTCCTTCTGGGTGAGCCGGTCGGCGCCAGGCAAGCGCTCGAGATGGGCCTGGTGACGCAGGTTGTCCCGCCGGACCGGCTGCTGGAGTCCGCGGAGACCCTCGCTCAGAAGATCGCTGAGCGCGCGCCCCTGGCCGAGAGATTCGCCAAGGAAACCATCCTACGGGGAATGGAGATGCCGCTGGAGCAAGCCCTTCGCTACGAGACAGACCTGACGGTAATCCTCCAGACTACCGAGGACCGGGCCGAGGGCGTGCGCGCTTTCCTGGAGAAGCGCAAGCCCGAGTTCCAGGGGCAGTAGCTCCCACGACAATGAATCCGAACTCGTCCACCACGACCTTCTGTCGGACCGGCCCTCCAAATTCGCTTGCTCTGAGCGCATCGAGGCCTGTCGTGAGCGAAGTCGAAGGGCCTGTCCTGAGCGAAGTCGAAGGGGGTGAGCGAAGGTACCGTACCGATCTTACTTCGACGGACTTCAGCATGGGCGGTTCTGGTGTCTCCTGTGAAATCGATACTCAAGCGCTGGAGACGGCGGGCCAGGGGTACCCTAAAGCATGAGTGACGCATTTCAGACCATCATCTACGAGAAGCAGGCGAACGGCATCGCCTGGGTGACCCTCAACCGGCCCGAGGTCCTGAACGCTATCAATATGCAGATGCGGGACGAACTGTGGGAGATCTCGCACGCGGTTGCCGACGATCCGGATGTGAAGGTGGTTATCTTCAAGGGCGCCGGTGAGCGGGCCTTCTCCGCCGGCGCGGACATCAGCGAGTTCGGCACAGCGCCATCCTTCGTGGAGTCGCGGCGGGCGCGCCAGGAGCGGGACCTCTGGGGTTTCCTCCTGATCTCCGAGAAGCCGCTCGTCGCCGCCATCCAGGGCTATGCCCTCGGGGCGGGAATCGAATTGCCCATGTGCTGCGACTTCCGCGTCGTCTCGGAGGACGCCCGGCTGGGGTTGCCCGAGGTCGGGCTCGGTTACATCCCCTCGGCGGGCGGGACCCAGAACCTCCCTCGCTTTGTCCCCCCGAGCCTGGCGATGCAGATGATTCTGACCGGCGACCCAATCGATGCCGCGACCGCGTTGCGATACGGACTGGCGCATCGTATCGTCTCGCGGGAGAAGCTCTACGAGGAGGCCTCGGCGCTGGCCGGAAAGCTGGCGTCCCAGCCGCCGCTGGCCCTATCCCTGGCCCGCGCCGCCTTGCGCGGATCGCTGGAGTTGCGCCTTGCGGAGGGCCTTAAGCTGGAGCGCGCACTGGCGGCGAGGGCATTGGCGCGGGCCGTATGACCCCCTTTGACTGAAGGCGGGCTGTCTAATATGGTGTCTCTAGCCGTTTTCAGGAGGTAACCCTACACATGAACACTTCGGAGTTCCTGACTATCGCCGCGTCCATCGTCCCGGACCGCACGGCCATCGTGTACCAGAACGAAACGCGCACCTTCGCCGAGCTTCAGGAGCGGGTCAACCGGCTGGCTAACGCCTTGCAGGCCCGCGGGGTCAAAAAGGGCGGTCGCGTCGCCATCATGGCCATGAACTCGCCGGCCTACGTCGAGGCCTATTACGCCAGCGCGCGGCTGGGCGCGGCCTTCATCCCCCTGAACTACAGGGCGAAGAAGGAAGAGTTGGCCTACATGGTTAACAACTCCGAGGCCTCGGTCCTGTTCGTGGGGGAGCGCTACCTGCCGCTGGCGGCCGAGATCAGGCCTCAACTACAAACGGTCCAGCACTTGATAGCCGTCGATTGCCGCCCCGAAGGAATGCTCAGCTACGAAGACCTGCTGGCCCAACACGAGCCGGAAGAGGTCTACACCGATGTTGATGAGATGGACCCGACCATTATCATCTATACCAGCGGCACAACCGCCCTGCCCAAGGGCGTAGTCCTGACCCACCTGGGACTCTCGGTATACGTGACGAATACTGTAGAGCCGGCGGATCCGGTGGCCGAAGACGTCGACGTGCTTCTCGTCTCCGTGCCCTTCTACCATGTCGCCGGCGCTACCACGATGCTCTCCGCGGTGTGGGGAGGCCGTCTTATGGTGATCCTCCCGCAGTTCGAGCCTGCCGCCTGGCTGGAGGCGGTCCAGAAGTACAGGGTTACTCATAGCTTCGTCGTTCCGACGATGCTCAAGCGCGTCATGGAACACCCCGATTTCGACAAGTTCGACATCAGTTCGCTGAAGCTAGTGGCCTACGGCGCCGCCCCCATGCCCTATGAGGTCGTGGCCAAGGCCGTCCAGGTGTTCAAGTGCGGCCTGATGAACGCCTACGGCCAAACAGAGTCGACCTCTTCCCTGACCTACCTGGGCCCCGAGGACCATGTCATCCCCGATAGCCCGACGGAGGAGCGGGAGAAGAAGCTGCGCCGTCTCCGCTCTGTCGGCCGGCCCATGGACGACGTAGAGGTGGCGATTATGGACCCCGATGGGAATATCCTCCCGTCCGGCCAGGAAGGCGAGATCGTGGCCAGGGGCGCCAGAATCATGTCCGGCTACCTCGGGCGCGACCAGGAGACCGGCGAGGCCATGCGCGGTGGCTGGTTGCACACCGGCGACGTCGGCTGGATGGACGAGGACAGGTACGTGTTCATCACGGGGCGGACCAAGGACCTCATCATCCGTGGCGGCGAGAACATCGCGCCAGGGGAGATCGAGGCTGTGCTGGACCAGCACCCGGCGATCGCGGAGGCCGCCGTCATCGGCGTGCCGGATGTGGAGTGGGGAGAAGAAGTGAAGGCGGTGATCCTACCCAGGGCCGATGTCCCCAGGCCCAGCCCCGAAGAACTAACTACCTTCGTGAAGAAGCGGCTGGCCAGCTTCAAGGCGCCAAAATACTATGCCTTCGTGGACAACCTGCCGCGGAACTACCTCGGCAAGGTGCTGAAGACCGACCTGCGCAAGCAATTCGGAGAGCCAAAGGACGAGCTCCAGGCGTAAGCGCCGCCGTCAGCGCCGGGAACGCCGGGAGCGGGGGCCAACGCCCGCGCAACCGCCGGCTTCACCCGCCCGGCTCGCTCCTCCCGCCCGGCCCGCGAGCCCTTCGTGGCTCGGGCTTATCGGCGGGCTAACCGGCTTTCTGCCTCTGTCCCTTATCGCCCTGGCGGTGTTCATAGACCCTCCCGAAGAGGGTATCTGGCCCGGCCTCGCGCTCCTGGCCATATCCCTGGTGTATCTCCCTGCTATTTGGGTGTCTATCGCACCCACGCCGCGGCGGCAGACAGTCCTTCGTGGAACACTCCTGGTCTCACTGGTGGCGATCTTCCTGGCCTCGCCCTTCTTCGGTACGCCGCTGGCCATTATCCTGGCCGTACCTACGGGCTTGCTTGCCCTGGCGGGCGGATTCATCTTCCAGGGACCGCGGGGGCGGCGTTAGCCGTCAGCGCCCCGCTTCAGAAGTTAAGCGAGAAGAAGAGGATTCCGGGCGCTAGTCCACCCAGCGCCCCCACCTTGGCGATGTTGGCGAATATCCCCATAACCAGGACGAAGGCCGCGAACCCCGTAATGTTTGCCATAGTCGCTTCGTGGACATCCAGATTACCGGCGTACTGAATGCTGATGTTGGTGAACAGGACCGCCATAGCGAAGGCTATCAACCCGAAAGCGATGGCCATCCCGGTGAGGGCCATGAGAACGCTCAGCCCGACCGGCGCAAAGGCGAAGCCCATCAGCCTGGCAAGGTCCGCAAACTCCAGACGCAGGCGATAGTGACGGGTAAGGACCTGGTAAGCCAGGTAGACCCAGAGAAGCCAGACCAGTGTCTGGATGACGGCGCCCAGCGCGAGCGATTTCAGGAACACCTCTCCGCTCGGACCGTCATTCTGAACTGCCCACAACCAGGAGCCGATGCCCGCCAGGAGGCTGGCCACAAGCACTACCGCCACAGCCGCCGTCGTCGCCGAGGGCTGCGCCTCGATCTCCCGGAAGACGTTAAAGTCCAGCCGGAGGAGGCGGCCCACCCAGCCGCCTACGGTCTGAAGATCTGTCCCCTGAAGCTTCATAGCGCTCTCCCATCGATAGGGGCTTACGTCCCGCCCCTGCAGCCCATTCTAAGCGCCGAAAAGCTATGACGCGAGAATAAGGGCCCCCGTTGCGCTTCGCCGGCCTCCCTCATTCGTATTGGGGAACGCCGCTCGTCTACATCTCGAAGCGGGCGGGACCGCTAAAGGATGCCCTGCCCCGTAGACGAGATCTAAAATCAGGGTCAGAGGCCTGAAACACAACGCGTCTTCGTCTCGCGAACGAGATCCGTTCCGAAGGGGCAAGCCCCCACGCGCGCATTCGGTTGTGCGGTGTCGAGGGCGTTTATCCGTTACGCCCGCACTGCGGCCCTGTCGCTGATGCCGGGGACGGGAAAAGCGGAGGCCATCTCCTCTACCTCCCGCTTCACCTGCACGGCTACCTCCGCGTTATCCCGGTTCTCCAGGACGCGGGTAATCATGCCGGCGATGCGTTTCATCTCTTCCGGACCCATCCCCCGGCTTGCCAAGCCCGGCGTGCCCAGCCGCAGCCCGCTACCGGTCAGCGGCGGCCGCTCGTCGAAGGGGATCGTATTCTTATTGGCGTATATGCCAGCCGCCTCCAGAGCCTTCTCGGCCTTGGCTCCCGACATCCCCTTCTTGCCCACGTCTACCAGAAGCAGGTGGTTGTCGGTGCCGCCGGACACTATCCGCCAACCCAGCGACTGAAGCGCACCGGCCAGGGTCTTCGCGTCCTCGAGCACCAGCCGCTGGTACTCCACAAACTCCGGCTTCAGAGCTTCCCCGAGACACACCGCCTTGCCCGCGATCACGTGCATGTGAGGCCCGCCTTGCATGCCAGGGAATATCACCTTGTCGATCTTCTCGGCCAACTCTTGCTTGCAGAGGATCAGAGCGCTGCGGGGGCCGCGAAGCGTCTTGTGGGTAGTGGACGTTACAACATCAGCGTAGGGGACCGGGGAAGGATGTACCCCCGCGGCCACCAGCCCCGCGATGTGGGCCATGTCCGCCATCAGGTAAGCGCCTACCTCGTCGGCGATCTCCCTGGCTATGGCGAAATCGATGATGCGCGGGTAGGCCGTCGCTCCCACGACGATCAGCCTGGGTTTGTGCTCACGCGCCAGCCGCGCCATTTCGTCGTAGTCGATGCGCTCGCTCTCCCTGTCGACGCCATAGTGGACGAAGTTATAGAGCCAGGAGGAGGCGTTGACCTTGTGCCCGTGGGTCAGATGGCCACCCTGGTCCAGACGCATAGCCAGGACGGTGTCCTTGAGATCCAGCATGGCGAAGTAGGCTGCCAGGTTGGCGTCCGAGCCGGAGTGCGGTTGGACGTTCACATGCTCCGCCCCGAAAAGCTGCTTGGCCCTCGAGCGCGCCAATTCCTCCACCTCGTCGACGTACTGGCAGCCGCCGTAGTAGCGCTTGCCTGGGTAACCCTCAGCATACTTGTTCGTGAGAACGGAGCCCACCGCTTCCAGGACAGCGGCGCTTGTGTAGTTCTCCGAGGCCATCATCTCCAGGCCGAGCCGCTGACGCTCTTCATCACGCCGGATGATGGCTGCGACTTCAGGATCGATTTGCTCAAGAACGCTCATGTGTTTACCCCCCAAAACGAACAAGCGACAACTTTCTCCAGGCCGCTCCCAGTGTATGTTTGCGTTTCGGCATGGTCAAATGGACCGGCGCAGCATGGTCCGCCAGCAGGAGTTGGGCCCAGACTGTCGTTTACGGAACAGCGAGCTGCTGGCCCGGCTGTAGAATCGGGTCGTCGACGCTAAGGCCGTTCGCGGCTGCGAGGGCTTCTGGGCTAACCCCCAGCGCGGTGGCGATATCCCACAGAGTGTCGCCTTCCTGGATCGTGTAGGTCCTCTGCGTCGGCGCGGGGGTTGGTTCCGGCGTCGGTTGGGGAGTAGGCTCGGGCGTGGTGGCCGGAGTAGGGGTAGCGATGGACCCGGACGGAACGACGGTGGGAGTAGGCGCTTCGGTTCCCGCCGGCGTGGGGCTGCGGGTGGGAGTGGGAAAAGATTCCGATTCGGCGACGCCCGGTGTTTCTCCAGGGAGACCGGGAGGGCGGACAAGCAGCCATAGAGCCAGAACGCTGGCTACCAGCAGAGCGAATACTGAGGTGCGGAAGACTGTTCCGGAAGGCGCTGCATTGATCGGATTGAGGCAGTCGGCGCAGAAGTCGCCGCCGTGACCGGGGCAGTAGGCGTTGCCACATAGAGAGCAACGCTCGGCGGCGCGGTGATGGCAGACATAACATTCCATGCGATTATAAAACGCGCCGGGGCCGCCTCAGTTGCTGGCCCCGGCACTGGAATCGAGAGCGTTATTGAATGGCGGCAGTGGCGCCGGCCTCTTGCAGCTTCTTCACTGCCTCCTCGGCGTCGGCCTTGCCGATCCCTTCCTTCACCTTTGCCGGTGCGGCCTCCACCAGGTCTTTCGCCTCCTTCAAGCCAAGGGTCGTTACCTCGCGGACGGCTTTGATCACGTTGATCTTGTTTGCGCCAACATCCTTAAGGACCACATCCCATTCGGTCTTCTCCTCCTCAACCGCAGCCTCAGCGGGTGCGCCCACGGCGGGTGCGGCGGCAGGGGCTGCCGCCACGGCGACAGGGGCTGCGGCTGTGATGCCGAACTCGTCCTGGATCCGCTTGTTGAGATCGCGGATCTCTAGGATGCTCATCTGCGATATCAACTCCAGTGCCTGGTCTACACGATTCTCCGTTGTTGTTGCCATTTCTCGACTCCTTCCCTACTGGCTTTCTTCCAGTTGTTTTGCTCTTGCTTCGATTAATCCGGGAAACTCCGATAGCGCCGACTGGAGCAGCATGGAGAACTCCCGCAGCGGGCTCTCCAGCAGACCCAGAAACCCGGCGAGTGGCCCCTGTATCTGGCCGAGGAACTGCGACAGAAGGACTGGCTTGGGGGGCAGCCTCACCAGATCCCTAAGGTCCGCGGGAGACACTACCTGCCCATCCAAAACGGCGCCGCGAAGGGCGAAGGCAGCGGGAGCGGTCTGCGCGTATTCCGTCAGGGCCTTCGCCGCCTCTACGATGTCCTGGTAGCAGAAAGCCAGGGCGGTAGGACCTTCGACAACCTGCATCATCTGGGGACGGCCGGTCTCGCCGGAAGCGAGTTGCAGGAGGGTGTTTTTAACCACCTTCACTTCCATCCCGCCGGCCCTCAACCGCCGCCGCAACACCTCCATCTCCTTAACGGTCAGCCCTCGGTAGTTCGCGCTGACCACCATGGACGCTCTCTCCAGGCGCTCCTTGAGGTCGGCTACGGCTTCGATCTTCTTTTCTGTTGGCATCGAACCTCCAAACAAAAAAACCCTTGCCGCACGGCAAGGGAACCAGTCAGACTGCGATGGTCTGTTTCTGTCCTGCTTGCCTCGGCGGGCGGCTCCTCGCGAATTAAGCCCTTGCGGGCGCCCGCTGTCTGCGGCTTTTCCGATATGGGATTATACGGCAGTGGCGGCCGGTAGGGAAAGCGTTGACTGCGTCTCCAGCTTGATTCCGGGGCCCATTGTAGTCGCCAGGGTCAGGGTCCGGATATACTGGCCTTTGGCCCCGGCCGGCTTCTCGCGCTGGATGGCCTCGATCAAGGCCGCGAGGTTCTCCAACAGCGCCCTCTCTTCGAACCCTACCTTGCCCAGGGGAACATGAACAAGACCGCTTCTGTCCGTCCGGAACTCCACGCGGCCCTGCTTCGCCTCGCGAATGGCCCTCGGCAGGTCATGAGGTTCCACCACTGTGTTTGTGCGGGGGTTGGGCATGAGACCGCGGGGGCCTAGTACACGGCCCAGCCGCCCTACCTTGCCCATAAGCTCCCGGGCCGCCAGCGCCACATCGAAGTCTAGCCAGCCACCCTGGACCCTGTTGAGCAGGTCGTCCGAGCCCACGTAGTCCGCTCCGGCCTCTTCGGCCAGCCGCGCGCCTTCGCCTTCGGCGAACACGAGCACCCGCTGCGTCTTGCCAAGGCCGTTGGGCAGGACTATGGTCCCGCGCAACTGTTGATCGGCGTGGCGCACGTCCAGACCCGTCCTTATGTGAAGTTCGACGGTCTCGTCGAACTTGGCGTAGGCCGTCTCCTTCAGAAGGGAAATGGCCTCATCAGGCGTGTAGACGCGGGAACGGTCGATGCGGTCTAGCGCCGCCAGGTATTTCTTTCCTCGATGTGCCATTCCTGTGCCTCCCTAGGGCGCGACGTCCACGCCCATGCTTCGAGCTGTGCCTTCGACCATTTTTATCGCCGCATCAATATCGTTGGCGTTCAGGTCCCTCATCTTGACCTCGGCGATCTGGCGCAACTGGTCGCGGCCCAGAACTCCCACCTTCTCGCGCTTTTGGGTCGGGCTGCCCTTCTCCAGGCCAAGCGATTTCTTGATGAGGTCGGAGACGGGCGGCGTCTTCAGTACGAAGGTAAAGGAGCGGTCCTCGAATACGGTGATCTCAACGGGAACTATGCTTCCGGCCTGCGAACTGGTCCGTTCGTTGTACTCCTTGCAGAAGTCCATGATGTTGACGCCGTGTTGGCCCAGGGCGGGGCCGACGGGCGGCGCCGGCGTGGCCTTGCCGGCCTCCAACTGCAGTTTCACGATTGCCCGGACTTTCTTAGCCATGTCTTGTCTCTCTATTCTGCAAGGTGATCAAAGCCTCAGGAAAAAGGGGTTATCCGTGGTACTATTGTCTTCTGGCTCTACAGGCGCTCAACCTGCAAGAAATCCAGTTCTACGGGTGTCTCTCTCCCGAAGATGGAAACCATCACCCTGACTTTGCCCTTCTCCATATTGATGTCGTCTACAACGCCGACGAAATCGGTGAAGGGGCCATCGGTAACACGGACGCTCTGCCCGCGGGTGAAGCCGACCTTGACGCGAGGTTCCTCGGCGCGCATCTGCCTCAGGATGGCCTTGACCTCGTCCTCGGCCAGAGCAGTCGGAGACGTGCCGGACCCCACGAAACCGGTGACACCGGGGGTGTTGCGAACGACCATCCAGGCCTTGCTGGACCGGGACTTGTCTTGCTCCGTGCTTTCAGGGTCATCCTGCTTCAGTTCGATCATCTGGACCAGAACGTAGCCGGGGAATATCTTGCGGGGCACGGTGCGGCGCTGACCATCCC
>WBZO01004794.1_pt1 | contig 13495 bp, 12 predicted proteins | sample 5204261 | NCBI WGS metagenome assembly WBZO01 (sample SAMN12412400, study PRJNA552823) | activated sludge metagenome | isolation source: activated sludge from anammox sidestream of wastewater treatment plant... | place: USA: North Carolina | collected 2017-09
GCGCCGTGCGGATGTCGACGCCATGGTGGGCGCCGCGATCGAGCGCTTCGGCAAGGTCGACATCCTCGTCAACAATGCGTGGAGCCGGCGCCAGGGCGCGCCGTTCGCGGCGCGTGTGGAGCAGCAGACGGACACCGACCTCGATTTCGCGTGGCAGATCGGGACGATGTCGGCGATGTGGGCGATGCGGGCCGTGTTTCCCGGCATGCGGGAGCGGCGCTGGGGACGCATCGTGAATATCTGCTCGCTGAACGGGGTCAACGCCCATCCGTACACCGTGGACTACAACATGGCCAAGGAGGCGTTGCGTGCGCTCACGCGCACGGCGGCGCGCGAGTGGGCGCCTTACCAGATCTGCTGCAACGTGATATGCCCCGCTGCCGCGACCGAGGCTTACAAGGGCTTTGCCGCCGCCAGTCCCGACAACGCCGCGGCGATCCTGAAGCTCAACCCGATGGGTCGCATGGGCGATCCGGAGAGCGACATTGGCGGCGTGGCACTCTTTCTCGCGAGCGACGACTGCCGCTACCTCACCGGCAACACGCTGTTCGCCGACGGCGGTGGCCACATCAATGGCGTGCCGTGGGCGCCGCAGCTGCCGGAATCCTGACCGCCCTCGCATCCACCCGGGAGCCCGAGATGACCCTGTCGATGTATCAGGCCAGCGTTCCGCGGCTCGTGGCAATCCTCGAGAACCTGTCTGCGATCCTGGACAAGGCGCAGGCCCATATCGACGCACGCAAGGTCGACGTGGCCGTCCTGATGGGCGCGCGTCTGGCACTCGACATGTATCCCTTCTCGAAGCAGGTGCAGATAGCATGCGACAAGGCGAGGAGCGTCGTGGCGCGCCTCGCCGGCATGGAAGTGCCGCGCTACGGAGATTACGAGCGGACACTGGCCGATTTGCAGGCGCGCATCGCCCGGACCGTCGCGTTCGTCCGCAGCGTTCCGCCCGAGCGGATCGACGGCACGGAAGACAAGGAAGTCGTGCTCCCGGTCGCGGGCCACGAGACGCGCTACACGGGCCTGCAGTTGCTGCTCGGACATTCGATGCCGAACGTGTATTTCCACGTGACGACCGCCTACAACATCCTGCGCCACAACGGCGTCGCGATCGGCAAACGCGACTTTCTCGGCCAGCCGTGAGCCTCTTGAAGAAGAGAGTCGTCATCGCGGGCGGATCCGGGCTCGTCGGCAGCGCGGCGGTGCGGCACTTCGCGGCGCAAGGCGACTGGGAGGTCGTCGCGGTCTCCCGTCGCCCACCCCTCGACGTGCCTGCCGGCATTCAGCACGTTGCGGTCGATCTCTCGGATGCCGCAGCGTGCGCGAGCGCCTTCGGCGCGATGCCGGACGTGACGCACGTGATCTACGCCGCGCTCAGCGAGAAGATCGAGGACATCTACGGCGGCTGGTTCGATGCCGCGCAGATTGCGAAGAACGCCGCCATGCTGCGCCATCTCTTCGAGCCGCTGTCGACGGCGGCGCGCAACCTGCGGCACGTCGCGCTCGTGCACGGCGCCAAGGCCTATGGCGCCCACCTGCCGCAGCTCGAGGTGCCGGTGCCGATGCGCGAGAGCCTGCCGCGCCCTCCGCATCCGAACTTCTACTTCGAACAGGAGGACTACATCCGCGCGAAGCAGCAGGGGCAGGCCTGGAGCTGGACGGTGTGGCGCCCGGTCGGCATCGCGGGCGCCGCGATCGGCTCGCCACTGAATGCCTTCCTGATGCTCGCGGTCTTCGCGGCGCTGCGGCGCGAAGCCGGGCTCGACCTGCCGCTGCCGGCCGGTGTGTGCCTCGCGACGGAAGCGACCGATGCCGATCTCATCGCCGAGGCGCTCGCCTGGGGCGCGGAGTCGCCGGCTGCCCGCAACGAGACCTTCAACATCTCGAACGGCGACGTGACGTCCCAGCGCGAATGGTTTCCCGTCGCCGCGGACAGCTTCGGGATGCGCCTCGGGGAACCATCCCGCTTCGACGTGGTGCAGGAAGTCACGCAGATGTCGGGCCTCTGGCGCGATCTCGTGCGCCGCCACGCGCTGCAGGCGCCGGAGGACGTCGCGGCGCTCTTCGGCGGCTCGATGGCGATGAGCAATGTCGGTGTCGAGGCGCCCGGCGGCAATCCGCTGCGCTGGGGCCTCGTGAGCACGATCAAGCTGCGCCACGCCGGCTTTCACGGCTGCGTCGATACGCTCGGGATGGTGCGCAAGTACGTGCGGCGCTACCAGGCGCTGAAGATCCTGCCGCCGTAGGGACCCGCATGTTCGAGGTCTTCGCCGCAACACCCGAGAACCTCGGCCCCGAGAAGATCCAGGCGTTCGCGCAGCGTGTGGAGGCGATGGGGTATGACGGGCTTTTCGTGCCCGACGCGGTGCACGACGGCTTCCTGCTCGCCGCGCTGGCGCTCGCCGCGACGTCGCATATCCGCGTCGGCATCTCCGTGCTGGTGGCGTTTCCGCGCAGCCCGATGAACGTGGCGCTCGCCGCGTGGGACCTGCAGCGCCTGTCGCGCGGGCGCTTCGAGCTCGGGCTCGGCACGCAGGTGAAGCAGAACATCGAAGATCGCTACTCTGCGCGCTGGCTGCCGCCGGCCGCCGGCATGAAGGAATACGTCGGCGCACTGCGGGCCATTTTCCGCAGCTTCCGCAACCCGCGGGAGCCGCTGCATTTCGTCGGCGATTACTACCGCTTCACGCGCCTGCAGCCGTTCTTCAATCCTGGCCCGATCGACGCGCCGGATGTGCCGATCATGCTGGGGGCGGTAGGGCCGAGAATGCTCACGGCGGCGGGCGAGGTGGCCGACGGCCTGCACACGCATCCGACGAACACCTCGACGCGCTATCTGCGCGAGGTGATCCTGCCGAGCATCGCAACCGGGGCCGCGCGGCGTGACCCGGCACTGTCGAAGCCGCTCATCTGCGCCAACGATCTCGTCGCAACCGGCCCGGATCCCGCCACCGTCGCCGCCGAACGCGAGCGCATGCGTGGCACCCTCGCATTCGTTTTCTCGACGCCCGCTTACTGGCCGAGTCTCGAGCTGTTCGGCTGGCGGGAGGTCGGCGAGCGGCTGCTCGCGCTGACGCGAGAGGGGCGCTGGTCGGACATGGCCGCCGCGCTCCCCGATCAGGTGCTCAACGAGATTCTGGTGACGGGCCGCTACACGGAACTCCCCGACCTGCTTGCAGGCCGCTTCGGCGGGCTCGTCGATCGCATTACGCTCACCGTGCCGGCCGATCCGGCGAACGATGCGGCGTGTGCCGTTGCCGTCGACGCCATGAAGCGCACCAGTGCTGCGATGTTGGCGGCCGGGCGCGAGGGCGTCATGCCACGCGGGCACGGGCCACGAGCGTCGAGACCAGGGTAGGAACTGACGTGCCCACTTCTGCGCCCCCACCCCTGCGCAAGGCGCCCCGCCAGCGGCGTTCGCAGGCGACGATGGGCTTCATCCTCGATGCGGCGCGACGGATCCTCTACGAAGAGGGCGTCGGCGCGCTGACCACGCGCCGCGTCGCCGAACGGTCCGGTGTCGCGGTCGGCTCGCTCTACCAGTACTTCCCGAACCGGGACGCGATCCTCGCACGTCTCGCGGAAGACGAGGCACGACGCGAGTCGCAGGCGCTGCAGCAGCGCTATGCGGCAGTGCGCCATCTGCCGTTCGCGGAATCACTCGCGCAGACTGCCGCCTGCATCGTCGAATCGGAGCGGCGCATGTTCGCTTTCGGCGGCGAGTTCTACCGTCGCTATGCGCAGCACTTCCACGTCGCGCAGCGCGCCGGGAGCCGCCAGGCCGGCGAGGTACTCGATACCGACACGCTGATCCGCGATTCGCTGCGCGCGTTCTCACGGCACGCGGCCGCCATTGGCGAGCCCGACCTCGCGCTCGCGGCCTGGCTCCTGACCCGCGGGATCACGTCGCTGCTCGGGACGCTGGTCGCGGAGCGCCCGGACCTCCTCGACTCGCGGCGGCTCGAGTCGATCCTGGGGCGCGTCGTTGCAGCCATCCTCGATGTGCAGCCGGCCCCTGTCGCGAGGCCACGAAACGCGAACACGCGCCGGCGGGCGCCGCGCAAGCCGGCTTCTTCCCGGTAATTCCTGCAGGTTTCGCCGGGAGCGAATGCGAATTGGCAAGCGCCAGTCCGCGCAGCTACAGTCACCCGGTCGCCGCACTCGCGTGCCGAAGAGGGTAAACCCATGTCCCAGGTTCGATCGCAGGATTGGCTGTCGAAAGTGCGCGCCATGGTGGGCCAGGAGGCGCTGCCGCCGCAGACGGCGGCCGACCCCGTCAACCTGCCGATGATCCGCCGCTGGTGCGAGGCGATGGGCGATCGCACGCCGGCCTTCCTCGACGAACAGGCTGCGGTGCGCTCGGGCCGCGCGAGCGTGGTCGCACCGCCTGCCATGCTGTTCGCGTGGACCATGAGTCACTTCAGTCCCGACGGCGAGCGCGAAGGCGGCACGCTGCTCGGGCTCGATCTCGTGGATGCCGCGGGCTTCACTTCGGTGGTGGCGACCAATGTCGAAGAGGAATATTTCCGCGAGCTGCGCTGCGGCGACCTCATCACGCAGCGCGTGACACTCGACGGCATCTCGGACGAAAAGAAGACCGGGCTCGGCGTCGGGCATTTCGTCACCTATCGTTACGAGTTCAGCGACCAGCGGGGCGAGCTGGTCGGCCGCACGATCTTCCGCGTGCTGAAGTTCCGCCCCCCGGCGAAGGCGAAGGAAGCCGCTCCCGTGGCCGCCGACGCGCCTCGCGCGGCGAAGGCCTCGCCGCCCCGTCCGCCGATGACGAAGGATGGCGAGTTTTTCTGGGCCGGGTTTGTCGAGCGCAAACTCCTCGTTCGCCAGTGCGGGCAATGCGGGCGCTTGCACCATCCGCCGGGCCCGATGTGCCCGGAATGCAATTCGCTCGAGTGGACGCCACGCGAGTGCTCCGGGCGCGGCACGATCCACAGCTTCGTCGTCATGCACCAGCCGCAGATTCCCGGCCACCAGTACCCGCTGCCGGTGGCGCTCATCGACCTCGAGGAAGGCGCGCGCATCGTCGCGAACCTGCAGGGCATCGCGCCGGACAAGGTGCGCATCGGCCTGCCGGTCGAGGTGCAGTACGTCGAGTACGAGAAAGACTTCGTGCTGCCCGCATTTCGCGAGCGGCGCACTGGCTGATTACCGGAGCACGAATCCATGGCAAGCGCGATGACTTACGACGGCGTCCAGGCCGGCCAGCAGCTGCCCGGCCTCGATATCCCGATCACGGCCTCGCTGATCGTGGCCGGTGCGATCGCCACGGGTGACTACTCGCTCGTGCATCACGACAAGGCGCATGCACAGGCGGCCGGCACGCCCGACATCTTCATGAACATCCTGACGAGCAACGGGCTCGTGCAGCGCTTCGTGAACGATTGGGCGGGTCCGGCGGCCCGCATCAGGAGCGTGAAGCTGCGCCTCGGCGCCCCGAACTTTCCCGGCGACACGATGAAGCTGGCCGGCACGGTCAAGGGCAAGGAAGTGGTCGGCCCGGACAAGCTCGTGGACGTCGCCGTGAGCGGCACGAACAGCCTCGGCGAGCACGTCACCGCGACGGTGCGCGTGGCCCTGCCCTGAACGACAAGGGAAGCGAACCCCCATGACCCATCCATTGAAAGACCAGGCCGCCATCGTCGGCATCGGCGCGACGGAGTTCTCCAAGGACTCCGGGCGCAGCGAACTGCAGCTCGCGGTGGAAGCGATCAAGGCGGCGCTCGACGACGCAGGCCTCAGCACGCGTGATGTCGACGGCCTGTCCACGTTCACGATGGACAAGAACCCCGAGATCGAGATCTTCCGCAATCTCGGCGGCAAGGATCTCAAGTTCTTCAGCCGCATCGAGTACGGCGGCGGGGGCGCGTGCGCGCCGGTCCACCAGGCCGCGATGGCCGTGCACAGCGGCGTCGCCGACGTCGTGGTGTGCTATCGCGCGATGAACGAGCGCTCGCTGTACCGCTTCGGTTCGGCCTACGTGCCGCCCCCGATGCCGACGGCCGATGTCGCGACGTTCAGTTGGACCATGCCCTTCGGTCTCGTGACGCCGGCGTCCTGGGTGGCGATGGCCGCGCAGCGCTACATGCACGACTTCGGCGCGACCACCGAGGACTTCGGTCGCGTGAGCGTCGCGGGGCGCAGGATGGCGGCGAACAACCCGAAGGCATGGTTCTACCGAAAGCCGATCACGCTCGCTGATCACCAGGCCTCACGCTGGATCGTCGAGCCGCTGCGGCTGCTCGATTGCTGCCAGGAATCCGACGGCGCCGTCGCGATCGTCGTGACACGCGCCGATCGTGCGCGACAGCTGAAGCAGAAGCCGGTGCTGATCCGCGCAGCGGCGCAGGGCGCCTGCGACGACCAGATGAACATGACGAGCTTCTACCGCAAGGACATTTCCGCGCTGTCGGAAATGCGCCTCGTCGCGACCCAGCTCTATGCGATGGCGGGCATCGGCCCGAAGGACATCCAGACGGCCATCCTCTACGATCATTTCTCGCCGTTCGTGCTGCCGCAGCTCGAAGTCTTCGACTTCTGCAAGCGCGGCGAAGCGAAGGACTTCGTTCGCGACGGCCAGATCGATCTCGGCGGGCGCCTGCCCGTCAACACCAACGGCGGGCAGCTCGGCGAGGCCTACATCCATGGCGTTAACGGCATCGCCGAGGCGGTGCGCCAGGTGCGCGGCACTTCCGTGAACCAGGTGAAGGATGTCGAGCACGTGCTCGTCACGGCCGGTACCGGCGTGCCGACGAGCGGGCTGATCCTCGCAGCGGCCTGAGCGGCGGGTAGCCCCCGCCGCGAGAAACGGGGCGCAGATTTGATCTGGATCAAATCCTGAGCCCCCAAACAGTTGTCTTTTTAAGGAAACTCTGGATCACCAGGGTCTGCAACGACTCATCTGAATTGATGAGCGGGTATCTACGTAAGGCGCACCCAGCTTCCATACGTATTATCCGGCACACCGTGTCGCGAGGCACGCGGCCTCCGGAGGGGTGAGGTGAAGGCTCTCGTCGCGCTCGAGCTGAACAGGCTCTCGGTTGAGCAGGTCGACATCGAGCCGCCGCGTGCGGGCGAAGTGCTCGTGCGCATGAAGGCGGCCGGCGTGTGCCACTCGGACCTCTCGGTGGCGAACGGCACGGTTCCCATGCCGCTGCCGATGGTGCTCGGTCACGAGGGTGCAGGGGTTGTCACCGAAGTGGGACCAGGCGTCACGAACGTGGCGGCCGGCGATCACGTGGTGCTCTCGTTCGTGCCGGCCTGTGGCAGCTGCTGGTTCTGCGAGCACAAGGAGCCGCACCTGTGCGTGCACTGTGACGCCTCGGGGCGCATGTGGGACGGCACCACGCGATTGCGCCTCGGCAAACAGGAACTCGGCAGCATGTCCCAGCTCGGCTGCCTCGCCGAGTACGCGGTCGTGCCGGCGGCGAACGTGGTGTCGATCGATCGCGCGATTCCGTTTCCCGCCGCCGCACTCGTCGGCTGCGCGGTGATGACCGGTGTCGGTGCCGTCGCGAATACCGCGCAGGTCACGGCGGGCTCGACCGTGGCGATCTTCGGTTGCGGTGGCGTCGGGCTGGCCGCCGTCCAGGGCGCACGGCTCGTCGGTGCGAAGCAGATCATCGCGGTCGATCTCGCCCGCAACAAGCTCGATTACGCGCAGGGCTTCGGCGCGACCGACCTGGTCGACGCAAACGATGATCCGGTCGCGGCCGTGAAGGCGCTCACCGGTGGGCTTGGCGTCGATTACAGCTTCGAGATGACCGGGCGCCCTGCGGTGATGGAGCAGGCGTACGCGGCCGCGCGGCGCGGCGGGTCCGTGTGCATCGTCGGGGTGGGCCGCTATACGGAGGCCGTGCAGTTCAATGCCCTGCTGCTCGCGAGCGAGGGCAAGCGCATCACGGGCTGCTTCTACGGCAACGCGAATTTCCGTGCGGACATGCCGAACCTGCTCGCGCTGTATCGCGGCGGGCGGCTCGATCTCGACGGGCTGATCACTCGCACGTATCGCATCGGCGAGGCGCCCCGGGCATTCGAGGATCTCGAGGCCGGCCGCAATGCGCGCGGCCTGGTGCTGTTCGACTGACACAGGGGCGAATCGGGGGCGATGTGAAAACGGGCAAGACGCTGTTCGACTTGACCGGCAAGGTGTGCCTCGTGACAGGCGCCAATCGCGGGCTCGGGCGCGCCATCGCGATCGGGCTGGCCGAAGCGGGCGGCGATGTCGTGGTGGCGTGTCGCGACCCCGTCGGCGGCGCGGCGGTCGCACGCGAGATCGAGGCCCGGGGTCGCCGCGCACTCGCCGTGCCCTGCGACATCGGCCGGTGGCCGGATATCGACGCGCTGGTGAGCACGATTTATGAGCACTTCGGGCGTTGCGACGTGCTCGTGAACAACGCGGGCATCGCGCACGATCTGCTGCCGATCGCGAACGTCGACGAGGCGATGTTCGACCGGTTCTTTCAGGTGAACACGAAGGGGCCGATGCACCTGGCGAGCCTCGTGGCGCAGCGCATGGCGCAGGGCGGGGGCGGCTCGATCGTCAACATCGTGACCTTCGGCGCCGTGAAGGCGGGCGGGTTCCTGTCCATGTACTGCGCAAGCAAGGCGGCGATGCGCTCACTCAGCCGCGTCATGGCCGAGGAATGGGCGCCGCAGGGCATCCGCGTCAATGCCATCGCCCCGGGTCCTTTCCGCACCGACATGCTGGAAGGTCTCGCCGAAGGCACGGATGGCTTCATGGAGTACACGATCCAGACGACGGTGCTGAAGCGCATCGCGGAGCCCGAGGAGATCGTCGGCCCCGTGGTCTTTCTCGCGAGCGAGGCGTCGAGTTTCGTCACGGGCCAGACGCTCGCGGTCTGCGGGGGAGGCCTCAGCCTGTGAACGCCGCGACGGTCCCGAGCCGGGAGGACACGCAGCGCAGGCTCGACGTGCTCTCGGCCGCCGTGCTGCGGCACACGCCCGAGCAGGCCCTGACCGTCACGGATCGCTTCGAGGCGCTCGCAGCCGCGCATCCGGAGCGTACGTTCCTCGTCTGGGGCGATCGCGCCATCAGTTACGGTGAGGCCAATTGCGCGATGAACCGCCACGCGCACTTCGCGCGCGCGCAGGGCCTCGCGCCCGGCGATACCGTGGCGGTCATGGTCGAAAACCGGCCGGAGTTCCTTTACCTCTGGTTCGGTCTCGCGAAGATCGGCTGCGTCCCGGCACTGCTGAATACGCATATCGGCGGCGCGGCCCTGCAGCACGCGGCCGGCGCCGCGACGAAAAGTCGCGCCCTCTTCATCGGCGAGGAGTGCCTCGCACAACTCGCGACCGTCGGTGGCGCCGCAGGCATGCCCGTACCCGTCCACAGGCTCGGAGGCGAAGGCGGGATCGAGTCCGCGCTCCGGCAGGCCGATGCGGAGAATCCACCACCGGCACTGCGCGCGGACGTGCGCGGCGAGAGCAGCTTCTGCCTCGTCTTTACCTCGGGAACCACGGGGCTGCCCAAGGCGGCCGTGATCACGCATGCGCGCTGGCTCGGCGTCGGTGAGGGTTGGACAGCGCTCTTCAATCACGGTGCAGGTGATGTCTTCTATTGCGTACTGCCGCTCTATCACGTGGCGGCCGGCATGTCGCTGCTGTCGCAGGTGCTCGCCTGCGGAGGCCGGATGGTGCTGCGCCCCCGCTTCAGCGCGAGCCGCTTCTGGGACGATGTGCGTCGCCACGGCGTCACGGTGACCCAGTACAGCGGCGAGATGTGCCGCTACCTCGTCAACCAGCCGCCGCGACCCGACGATCGCAACCATACGCTCCGCATGATGTCGGGCGCCGGCGTCAACCGCGACGTCTGGGTCCGCTTCCAGGAGCGCTTTGCCGTGCCACACCTCATCGAGGGTTATGGCGGCACCGAGATCAACGCCGGACTGATGAATCTCGATGGACCGGTCGGCAGCTGCGGACGCATCCCGTTCAGGGAGCGCAGCAACGTGCGGCTCGTACGCTGCGATCCCGATACCGGGGAGCATCTGCGCAACGCCGACGGAACGCTGATCGAGTGTGCGCCCGGCGAAGTCGGGGAGCTGATCGCCCTGATCGTGAGGTTGCCCGGGATTGCGGCCGGGCGCTTCGACGGTTATGCCGACCCGGAAGCGACCGAGCGCAAGATCCTGCGCAATGTGTTTGCGCCCGGGGACGCGTGGTTTCGCAGCGGCGATCTCTTTCGACGCGACGCGGACGACTACTACTGGTTCGTCGACCGGACCGGCGACACCTATCGCTGGAAGAGCGAGAACGTTTCGACGACCGAAGTGACCGAAGCGCTCGGCGACTTTCCCGGCCTCGAATCACTGACGGTGTATGGCGTCGAAGTCCCCGGGGAGGAAGGTCGTGCCGGCATGGCGGCCATCGCGATGAGTCCGGGCACGCCGTTCGACCCGCAAGCCTTCTGCGAGCTGGCGCAGGCGCGCCTGCCGTCCTACGCGATACCCGTGTTCGTGCGTCTGCTGCGCGAAGCCGACCTGACCTCCACGTTCAAGCCGCGCCGGACGGACCTGCAGAAACTCGGGATCGAGCCGGGTCCGCGCGCTGACCCTGTCTACGTGCTCGACATGACGGCGCGCACTTACGTGCCGAGGAGTTGAAGCGATGCTCGCGAAACGTATCGACATCGGAGCCGACACGCTCGGAGACCCGGCTGCCGCGTTCTGGGGACGGTTCCCCGCGCGCAAGGTGTCGCTCGTGCCGACGCCCGTCGGCCTGCAGAACTCGAAGTATGTGCTGGCCAAGTGGCGCGACGGCGAGTACGGGCATGCGCGTGCCGCCGGGCTGCAGTGCGTGCACAACGGCACGGAGATCGCATTCCGCCTCGAATGGGAGTGCGAGAAGGCGGCGGCTTCGGTCATCGACAACGATCACTTCGCCGACGCCGCGGCGCTGCTCTTTCCGCTGTCCGATCTCGCGCCGCTGATCATGGGGGCGGAAGGCGCGCCGGTGAGCATCTGGCACTGGCGGGCGGATCGCCCGAAGGCTGCACGCCTCAATGTCGCGACGGGCATCGGCACGTCGAGCCTCACGAGGAACGCCACGACACCGGTCGAAACGAAGGCCGTGCACCACGGCGGCCGCTGGGCCCTCGTGTACCGCCGCGCGCTCGAAGCCAGACTGCCCGCGGATGACGCAGCGAAGTTCACGCCGGGCGGCCATCACCGTCTCGCGGTCGCGGTGTGGAGCGGCGCGAACGCCGAGCGCGCTGGCTTGAAGGCGTACTCGCCCGAGTGGGTGGAACTGGAACTGGAGGCCTGATCGCAATGGATTCCAAGGAAATCGCCGCCTGGCAGGTCGGACGCGAGATCGGCGGCGAGATCGTGCGCCCGAAGCGCCAGCTCGCCATGGTGTTCGACCTCAACAAGTGCCTCGGCTGTCACACCTGTTCCATCGCCTGCAAGACGCAGTGGACGCGCGAGGAGGGCATGGAGGGCATGTGGTGGAACGTCGTCAACACGGTGCCCGGCCAGGGCACGCCGAAGGGCTGGGAGGCGATGGGCGGTGGGTTCACGCCGGACGGCAACGCCCGCCCGAGCCGCATCCCGGGGCGTGAAGAGTTCGGGGATGCGTGGCAGTTCAACCAGAGCGAAGTCCTCTACGAAGGCGCGGGCAAGGAAGCGCACCTGACGCCGAAGAACTTCAAGGGCGAAAAGCCCTCCTGGGGACCGAACTGGGAAGAGGACCAGGGCGCCGGCGAGTACCCGAACTCCTACTTCTTCTACTTCCCGCGGATGTGCAACCACTGCACGCATCCGGCCTGCCTCGAGGCCTGCCCGCGCGGCGCGATCCACAAGCGCGAGCAGGACGGGATCGTGCTGATCGACGACCAGAAGTGCAAGGGCTACCGCTTCTGCATGGAAGCCTGTCCGTACAAGCGCATCTACTACAACCATGTGCGGCTGGTCTCGCAGAAGTGCATCTTCTGCTTCCCGCGCATCGAGCAGGGCGTGGCGCCGGCCTGCGCGCGCCAGTGCCCGGGCCGCCTGCGCTTCGTCGGCTATCTCGACGACGAGAAAGGGCCGATCAACAAACTCGTTGCGCAGTGGAAGGTCGCGTTGCCGCTGCACGAGGAGTTCGGCACCCAGCCGAACGTCTACTACGTTCCGCCGCTCTCGCCGCCGAAGCTCGATGCCGACGGCAACCCGATTCCGAACGAGCCGCGCATCCCGCTCGGGTATCTCGAGAGCCTGTTCGGGCCGCGCGTCAGGGACGCGCTCGCGGTCGTCGAGGCGGAAAAGGCGAAGCGCTCGCGCGGCGAGCCGTCCGAGCTGATGGACATCCTGATCGGCTACAAGTGGCCCGACGACCTGTTCCCGGACTTCACGAAAGACCCGGCGACGCTGCACCGGGGAGGAGAGGGCGATGCCTGAGAAGATCTCGCGCCGCGCGCTCATTGCGACGGCAGGCGGCGGCGCCGCGGTGCTCACGCTCGGTTACCTCGGATGGCGGTCGGGCCACAACGGCGCACCGGTCACTGCGGGCGTCGGGGTGCCCCCGCCACCGGCGGCGCCCGCCGTCGCCTACCAGAGCTTCGAGGACATCTGGCGCGCGAAATGGCGCTGGGACAGCGTCGCCAAGGGCACGCACTTCGTGAACTGCTGGTACCAGCGAGGCTGCAACTGGAACGTCTACGTCAAGAACGGCATCGTGTGGCGCGAGGAGCAGTCCGGCACCTACGAGCCGATCGATCCGAAGATCCCCGACTACAACCCGCGGGGCTGCCAGAAGGGCGCCTGCTATTCCGAGCGCATGTACGACGGGGCGCGGATGCGCCATCCGCTGAAGCGGGCCGGGGCGCGCGGCGACGGCAAGTGGACGCGCGTCAGCTGGGACGAAGCGCTCACCGACATTGCCGACCGGATCATCGACGCGATGGTCTCGAAGGAAGGACCGGATTCGGTGGTGTGGGACCAGGGCACCGCGCAGACCAACGGCGGCGCGGGCTTTGCGATGATGCGCACGTCGCTGGTGCTCGACACGCCCGTGCTCGACGTCAACACCGAGATCGGCGACCACCGTCCCGGCTTCTGCGTGACCACGGGCAAGATGGTCCACTGCAGTTCCGCTGACGATGTGTTCCACGCCGACCTGGTGCTGATCTGGGGCGGCAACCCGATCTACACGCAGATCCCGCAGGCGCACTTCATCACCGAGGCGCGCTACAACGGGGCGCGCATCGTCACGATCGCGCCGGACTACTCGGCGTCGGCCGTGCACGCGGACCAGTGGGTGCCGGTGAAGGTCGGAACCGATGCCGCGCTCGCGCTCGCCATGGCGCACGTGATGATCGAGGAAGGGCTCGTCGCGCGCCGCTACGTGCAGGAGCAGACCGACCTGCCGCTGCTGACGCGCGTGGACAACGGCCGCTTCCTCCGCGGGTCGGACCTCGAAAAAGGCGGCGCGGACGACCGCTTCTACATCTTCGACCAGGCGCGCAAGGAGCGGCGCG
>WBZO01005174.1_pt1 | contig 13495 bp, 8 predicted proteins | sample 5204261 | NCBI WGS metagenome assembly WBZO01 (sample SAMN12412400, study PRJNA552823) | activated sludge metagenome | isolation source: activated sludge from anammox sidestream of wastewater treatment plant... | place: USA: North Carolina | collected 2017-09
GATCTCCTCCGTCTCCCGGTTATAGACCCTGACCACCACGCGGTTGAGCGCCGCGTCGACGGTGAATTCGATATTGCGATGGATGCTCTGGATATAGTCGTTCAATTGACTGACCGCCTCGTCGAGCCTGGTGTCTCCCGGCTCCAGGGGACGGTGTTCGGATGCGGCCGGCACGGCCTCGCCGCCGGAGGGAATGTCCTGCCGCATGGGGGCGTTCGCCCGGGGTGATCGGATCTGACGCATACGAAGTCCTCCGCGCGATAAACAGGCGCCGCGTCCGCGGCGAACGGGAAACAGGACCCCTGAGTGGACGATCTTCCGTATTTCTACCCTCGATGTCCTTCCTCGATGAGTGGGACGCTCGGGGGCGGTCCGGTCTCCGGTTGCGACCGGGGGATGGCGTCCGGGGCGGTTTCATCCGCCCCGGACCACCCGTTCTTCTACTACCGGACTTACTGCAGGAGCTGGAGCACCAGCTGCGGCAGGGAGTTGGCCTGCGACAGGATCGAAACGCCGGCCTGCTGCAGGATCTGCGCCTTGGTCAGCGCGGCGGTCTCCGCGGCGAAGTCCGTATCCAGGGTACGCGAGCGCGCGGCGCTCAGGTTTTCCGAGGTGGCGGACAGGTTCGCGATCGTCGACTGGAAGCGGTTCTGGATCGCACCCAGGTCACCGCGGATGGTCGAGATCTGGGCCAGGGCGCCGTCGATGATCGAGATCGCCTTGTTGGCGCCGTCGACATCGGAGATGTCCACGGAGGCCAGCTGCGTCAGGGCCGTCGAGGCGCTCTGCAGACCGGCCGCGGTCAACTGATCGTTCGTGCCGGTGAACGTGAAGTTCTTGTCGGAGCTCAGGGTCAGCGTACCGCCCGTCACCACCGCGGTGGTGCCGGCGGCGTCCGTACCCGCCGTCTCCGCACTCTCCGCGATCACGCCCGCGCCGTCGCCGATGGTCTCGGCATAACCGATCGCCTCGGCGCCGATCTTGTCGTTGGTCAGGGTGATGACATTGGTGGCAGCCTCGGCGGAGACCGTGGTCGTACCCAGGGAACGCTGGGTGTTGATCGCATTGGCCAGGGCCGTCGCGATGTCGTTCTCCGTGCCGGTGGTGGCGACGGCCACGCCGACATTGGTACCGCTGTAGGTGCCGGCCGCATCGTAGAACTCGTAGACCAGGTTATCGACGGTCACGGTGTCGCCCACCGCGATCTCGTTGGCGGTCCCGGTGCCGGCCGCGACGAAGGTCGCGTCGGTGCTCAGGGTCAGCGTCTGGGTGTTGTTGCCGGAGGCGTTGGCCTCGGTCGCGGCATCGAGACCGACCGCGTTGAAGATGTCGGTCACGACCTGGGCCGTGCCCGCGCCGCCCGCGGAGATGGTGATGTCGCGGCCGTCCGCAGCGGTCAGGGTCAGCATGCCGGTCGACTGGTTGGCCGCGGCGGTGACACCGGTCTGGTTGGAGACCGCGTTGATCGCCGTCACGGCGTTGTTCGCCTGCTGCACCGCGGTCGCGGCGGAGGCGATCGAGCCCACGGCGATGCCGTTGATCACCAGTTCGCCGTTACCCAGGCTGACACCCGCCACCGGGGCGGAGCCCGTCAGGGTGGTGGAGGCCGACGCGGTGACGCCCGTCTGCGAGGACACGGCATTGATGGCCGTGACCTTGGCGGCCGCGCTGCCCGCGGTGACGCCGGCCGAGGTGGTCGCGGAGGAGGCCGCCACCGCCACGCCGTTGATGCTCAGATTGGCGCCGTCGAAGGCCGCCGCGCTGACGGCCTGCACGGAGTTCGCCTGATAGGCGCCCAGCAGGTTCGTGGTCGCGCCGGCGATGCTCAGGGAAATGGTCTGGTTCGCTTCGGCGCCGACCTGGAACTGGGCGGACGCGAACGAACCGTCGAGGATCTTCTGCCCGTTGAACGAGGTCGTCTGGGCGTTGCGCTGGATTTCGCTCAGCAGCTGCTGGGCTTCCGCGTTGAGCGCGGCGCGGTCGGAGACCGAGTTGGTCGAGTTGGCGGACTGGATCGCCAGTTCGCGGATACGCTGCAGGGAGTTGCCGGCCTCACCCAGGGCGCCTTCGGCCGTCTGCGCGAGCGAGATACCGTCGTTGGCGTTCCGGATCGCCTGGTTCAGACCGCGGATCTGCGTGGTGAAACGCTCGGAGATCGCGAGACCGGCGGCGTCGTCCTTGGCGCTGTTGATGCGCAGACCGGAGGACAGGCGCTGCAGCGACGTGGCCAAGTCGCCCTGGGTCTTGTTCAGGTTGCGCTGGGCATTCAGTGAAGCAACGTTCGTGTTAATAATTTGCGGCATTTTCCTTTCTCCTAGATTCCTGGCAGACCCGTGCTACCCGGAAGAAGTTGTTTACAGCGGATATACTTCCCATGCATTTGGCAGTATTTACCGCTCCCGACGAAGCTATCGGCGCTGCCGTATCTTTCTTTAAGAAATCGAACCCAGGCCACACTGAGGCGACGGGGAAACGTGACCGGCGCCCGGACAGAAGAATTTCTTCTTTGGAAACAGATCGCTAAGGAAAGGAATGGGCAGGCATGGCCGACCGGCCCGCGATGGGGACGGGAGAACGAGGCCTGTGACGGCGGGGGAGGATCCCCTCGGAGGGCCTCGGATCCCGCCGTCGGCCGAAGCCGCAGGGTGATCGAGACCCGGAACAGGCTCTATATATATGAGCGGGACGGGCCGCGGCCCGCACGCGGGGACTCACCCCGGGCGCCGGGGCCCCGGGAGGTTCGGCCCCTCGACGATCGGGGTGTCTCCGCCGGGGCCCGGACGCGCGCGCAAGTCGGTCCGCCGAGCCTCCACATAGTCGCCGCGGAATCCGAGCCCCTCGATCAGGTCCAGCACCTCGGGCGCGTCGCCTCCGTCGTATTCCATGCGGCCGGCGAGCAGACGATCGCGCAACTCCAGCAATTGCGCCAGCACCCAGCGCGCCGGGCCTCCGGCGGGATCGATCCGTTCATATCCGGCCAGCGCCGGCAGGAACGGCTCCGACAGCTCGACGGCCTCCCCTGCCATCACGCGCTCGAGCCGCCCTTCCAGCACGGACAGGGCCTCCTGCTCCGTGCCGAGTTCGGTCGCGATGCGCAGAAAGGTCTGCGCCGCGCCGATATCCGGCCGCGTCTCCAGCCTCCGACGCATCAGGCCGAGGGCGCGATCCAGTTTCACGCGGCGCAGGGCGACGTCGTCCGTCCGCCCCTCGGCATAGAGGTCCATCGCCTGCTGGTGGAGCGTCCAGGACGCCGTGTCCGCCTGCGCCTCCAGATAGGTCTGCCACGACGGCAGCAGGCCATGGATATAGGGTTTGTCCTGTACATAGTCGACCCAGCCGCCCGCCCGCGCCGGACGCGCCTCCGCCACGCCGGTCTTCTCGTTCCACAGGGCGCGGTAGAGGTCTTCGAGCTGGTGCGTGAAGCGTGCCGGGTCGCACAGGATCGAGCCGCGTATCGCCCCCGGGATCCGCGCCCGCAGCGCCGACAGCGCCCCGAGGTCCTGCGCCAGACGCACCGCGATCTCCGCGTATTCGGCTTCGGTCCGCGCGATCGTCTCCTCCACCCCGATATTCTTCAGGATCGAGTAGCTCACCCGCTGCGCGTGCACCTTTCCGACCAGCGTCACCACCGGCACCCCCATCCATAGCGCCTCGCAGGTCGTGGTCGTGCCGTTGTAGGGAAAGGTGTCCAGCGCGATGTCCACCTCGTTGTAGCTGTCCAGGTGAGAGTCCCGCGTCGCCGTGAAACCGCGCATCTCCACCCGCTCACGCGCGATCCCCTCCGCCGCGAAGGCCTCGTACAGATTGGCCTGCACGCAGGCCTCGCCCGCCAGGCTCGCCTTGATCAGCAGCCTTGAACCCGGCACTCGTTTCAAAATCCCGCTCCACAGCCGCACCGCCTCCGGCGTCAGTTTGCGCGTGTGGTTGAACGAGCCGAAGGTGACCTGACCCTTGTTCACCGCCGGCGGCTCCGCCGGCCGCGGACGCTCCGCGAACGACCCGAAGCACAGGAAGCTCTCCGGCATCGCCATCAGCCGCTCCGTGTAGCGCGTCCCATCCTCCGACTCCGCGTACCGGTCCGTGATGCGATAGTCCGTCTCTTCCAGGCCCGTCGTGTTCGGATATCCCAGGTAGGTCACCTGCACCGGCGCCGGGCGGTGACGCAGCACCGCGACGCGGGTATTCAGCGTGTGCCCGCCCAGGTCCACCAGTAGGTGGACGCCGTCCGCGCGTATCCGGCGGGCCAGCGCCGCGTCGTCCAGCCCGGAGACATCGGCGAACGCATCGACCCGGCGCGCCATCTCCCGCGTCAGCGCGTCCTTCTGGCCGGAGGTCGAATAGCACAGGATCTCGAAGCGGCCGCGATCATGGGCCGCGAGCACATGGCGCATGAACAGGCCGACCGAGTGGCCGCTGAAATCGCCCGACAGATAGGCGACGCGCCGCCGTTCGCCGGCCGCCGGCATCGGCGCGACGGGATTCGACCCCGAGCCGCCGCTGCGGCGCGCCCAGTTGCGGTGGATCTCCAGTTGTCCGGCGGGGTCGATCCCCGGGCAGGCGTTGAGCGGCAGCAACAGATCCTGCAGCACGCCGGGCTTGCCGCCGTCCGAACGCGCGTAGTCGAGCACGCGCCCGCGGATGCGCGCGACCAGCGGCCAGGCGCACAGGTTCACCGCGCTCGGAAAGATACAGGCGAGGAGTTCCGGGGAGTCGAAACGCGCCGCTGCCTCGTGCATGAAGGCGTGGGTCCGGCCGGCATCGTGGCGCTTGAGCAGATGCAGGAGATTGATCGCGGCCTCTGGCGAGGGCTGCAGCTCGAACGCCCTGCGATAGGCGGCCTCGGCCTCGTCCACGCGCCCGAGTCGGCCGGAGACGAGCCCCAGATTGTTGTGGGCGGGATGATAGTCGGGCCGGCAGGCGATGGCGCGGAGATAGGCCTCGCGCGCCTCGGCGTCGCGCGCCAGGGTACGACAGGCGTTGCCGAGGTTGTACCAGGCCATGAAGTGATCCGGCCGGCGCGCAAGCGCCTGGCGCAGATGGTCGATCGCCGCCTCCGCCGCGCCCGCGTCGACGAGCGCCACCCCGAGGTTGACGCGCGCGTTGACGTCGGCGGGCGACCTCTCGAGCACCTGCCTGAACCGGTCGACCGCCCCGGAGAAGTCCCCCTTTTTATAACGGATGCAGCCCTCCAGGAACTGCACCTCGGCGCTGTCGCGGGCCTGTCCGCGCAAACGCCCGGTGATCTCCTCCGCGGCCTGGAGCTCGCCGCGGTCGATGTGCCTCCTGGCCTGTTCGATGGATCGCGCCACGCCCACGGTCTCACCCCTCTCATCGTCGCTGCCGGTTCATCCGTTCGATGAATGCAATAGACGAGCCAATAGCGGATGACGCGAAACCCTGCCGGAAACGGCGCCGACGCGCCGGGGGAAACCGTGATGGAACCGGATCGTAGCCCGGAGGCCGCGTAACGGAGCCCGGGAACGGTCCCTTATTCATCCCCGGATTTCGCTACGCTGCCTCCGGGCTACGTAGGCTATGGAAGCGGAAAGGGAAAGCTCAGAGGTAATTGAACAGCGACAGGCCCTGGAGGCGGGCGAACACCTGCTGCGCCGCCTGCAGGCCGACCATCTGCTGAGTCAACCGGGTGATCGCGGTCGTGTAGTCCAGGTCCTCGATGCCGGAACGGGCCTCTTCGATCTGCAACGTGGAGGCCTCGTTCATGTCTTCCTGGGTGTCGATGCGGTTGAGGCGCGCGCCGATCTGGGCGCGCACCGAACGGATGTTCTCCATGCCCTGATCGATGTCGGACAGGAACTGATTGATGGAGTTGCTCAACACACCGCCGGCATTGGCCCCGGAGACGCCACCCTCGAGCATCAAGGCCAGATTCTCGATCGTGGTGAACAGATCCTGATGCCCGCTGGGGGCGATGGTGAACGTATCGCCCGCCCGCGGCGTCCCCGACAGTGAGGTCTGGAGACCGTTGAAGGCGATCTGCACGCCGTTGGTATAGGCGCCGCTGGCCCCGATGTTGCCGCGACTGTCCTCCACGAGGAAGCGGGTCGCCTCCGCCGGGTCGTAGTGGAGCGCGGCGCTGGTGGCAGTGGCGCCGGTCAGCACCGATCCGAAGTACCCGGTGACCGTGTCGGCGTCCCCGTCGCTGGCGCCGCTCATCGATTCGGTGACCACGATGGGGGTATCGGACGGCGCGGTGCTGACCAGATAGAGCGTTCCGCCGTCGACCACCGCGCGCGCGCCGGTGGCGGCGCTGTCGTCGTTGATCTGCCGCGCCAGCTCGTCGAGCGTGGCGGCCGGCGTCCCGCCCTCGGAGACCGAATACACATCGACGCCGTTGATGTTCAGGGTATAGGACAGGGTGTCGTTCGTGCCGGCCGCGTCGGAGAAGGACAGGGTCCCCGTCGCCGCCGTGGTGTGCGGGAAGGAGATGGTGTAGACGTCTCCGTCGTAGACGGCCGGGGCCGTCACGCTGCCCGGGGCGATCACCCCGTTGCCCCGGTTGGAAAGGCTCGCGCTGGTGGAGAACGTACCGTTGCCGGTGCGGATGCGCATGAATACATCGTCGCCCGAATCCCCGGTCGCGACCTGCTGGGTCGCGCCGATCTGGAGAAAGCGCTGTCCGCTGTCGCCGCTGTAGAGATATTCGCTGGTGGCGCTGCGGGAGAACGGCTGGACGCGGCCCTGGTAGCCGGCGAAGATGTACTCCCCGTTGGCGTCCGTGGTGTTGGCCACGGTCATGATCTCGTCGAGATTCTGCCGCACCTCCACCGCGATGTAGCGGCGGTCCTCCTCCGACAGGGCGGAATTGTTCGCCTGCAGGGCGAGTTCCCGGATGCGGTCCAGGGTGGTGCCGACGGAGTTCAGCGAGGATTCCTCGCGCTGCAGGCGCTGGCGCGCGCTGGTGATGTTCTCCTGGTACTGGGCGATGGTATCCAGCGACTGGCGGTACCCGATCAACGCGGCGGTGCCGGACGGGTCGTCCGAGGGCGACAGGATGCGTTTGCCCGTCGACAACTGTTCCTGCGTGCGCGCCACCCGGGTCTGCTGATCGAGGATGGATTTCGTCGCGATCAGGTTGATCTGATTGGTCGATACGCGCATCGTTACCTCCGGATCGAGTCGATCAGAACCTGGAACATATTGTTCGCCGCCGCGATGACCTGCGCCGCCGCCGAATAGGCCTGCTGAAAACGCAGCACGTTAGCCGCCTCCTCGTCCAGATTGACCCCGGACAGGGACTCGCGCGCCTCCACCGCCTGGGTCAGCATGCTGGCCTGCGCCAGCCCGGTGACCTCCGCCTGGCGGGTCTTGATGCCGACGTCCGCCACCAGTCCACTATAAAGATCCTGGTAGGAGGCGGTGCCGCCGTTCAGGACGCGCGCGTCCTGCAGCGCGGCGAGCGCGAGCGCGTTGCGGTTGTCGCTGACGCCGTTCGTATTGGGCCCCAGCGTGAAGACGTCGCCGCTGTTCGGGCGTCCGCTCAGCACGGTCTCGATGCCGTTGAACCGGATCGCGGCGCCGTCGGCGTAGAGCCCCGCCGTCACGGTGGCCGCGCCGCCGTCCAGCACGACATAGCTGTCCGCCGCGCCGGCGAAGGTGAGGCTGCTGGAGGGGTTCGAGGCGCCTTGCAGAGTGGCACCGAAATAACCGACCGCGGTGTCCGCATCCTCCGCCGTCCCGCTCAGGGTGTTCAGCGATTCGGTGACCGTGATCGGCATCGAGGACGACGGCACGTTGGCGAAATAGAGCGTGCCGCCGCCGGCGTCCACATAGGCCATGACGCCGGTGGCGGCGGCATCGTCGTTGATCTCCGCCGCCAGCGCGTCGAGGTCGGTCAGCGCCGGATCGGCGCTGCCCTGACTGTAGACCAGGACCCCGTTGACGCGCAGTTCGTACTGCACGGCATTGTTGCCGCCGCTCTCCGTCACCTGGCCGCGCGTCGCCCCGCCGTCGGCAACGGCCGCGGTGGCGTCCGCTGCCACGATACGGTAATCGTCGTCGTCGAACTCCGCCAGATCCGTCATCGCCCCGGCGCTGATCGCGCCGCTGCCGGTATTGGCGAGCGACGCCGCGGTGCGTACCGGGCTCGCCGCGGCGATCTGGTTCGGGTTGGAGATGGCGACATCGAAATAGCGCGCCCCGTTCGCGGTGGGGCGGATCAGGAAACTGTCCCCGTTCGCGATGGCGCCGGAATCGAGGCTCAGCGTGAGCCCGTCCACGGTGACGGGGGCGGCCGGAAACCCGCTCAGGGCGGTGCTCCGGCCGTCGCTCAGCCGGATCAGGGAATAGGCGTTCCCGGCCCGCTCCAGGCGGTAATCGCTGGTGGTCAGCGCGGCGGCGTCGCTGATGACGACGCCGATCTGCGCCCCGGGCTGGCCCGAGTTGTTCGTATTGGGCAACACCTGCGCGGTCGAGACCGTGGTATCGGTGTCGATCGGCACGAAGAAATCGCCGCCCGCCGCGCCGTTGAGATCGACGCCCATGGCGTGCTGGGCATTGAAGGTCGCCGTCACCGAGAGGGCGAGCTGCCCCAGGCGGTTCAGGGTCGGATCCAGCACCTGGGATCGGAACTGCAGTATCCCGCCGACCTCGCCGCCGCTCAACTGGTTGGAGATGACCACCGGACCGGAGGTGGTCACGAAGGCGACCTCCTTGCGCTCGGGATCGTAGGCGTTGGCGGCGATGGTCAGGCGGCTGGCGGTCGAGCCGGCCACCAGGGCCTGGCCGCTGCCGATATAGACATTGACGGTCCCGTCGTCCTGACCGACGGTAGTCACCGACACCTGTTCGGACAGTTGCCGGACGAGTTCGTCGCGCCGATCCAGCAGATCGTTGGCGCCGCCGCTGCCGGATACCCCGAGGTTCATAATCTGCTGATTGATGCTGGCGATCGAGGTGGCGAGGCTGTTGATCTCGTCGACGGAGGCCGTCAGCGCGTCGTTCACGTTATCGTCGAGATCGGAGACCTGCAGATAGAAGTTCTGGAAACGGCTCGCCAGGCTCTCGGCCTCGCTCAGCATGACCTGCCGCGACTCCAGCGAGGAAGGATCGTTGGCGACGGTCTGGATGGCGTCGAAGAACCCCTGCAGCGCCGACATCACGCCCGCGTCGGAATCCGACAGCATGGTGTCGATCTGGCTCGCCAGGGCATGGAGCCTGTCCGCCTGGGTGCTGCCCGAGGTCGCCGTACGGATCTGCAGCGTATTGAACTCGTCGTAGATGCGCTCGATGCTGCTGATGCTCACGCCGGTCCCGATGAAGAAATCGCCGATCCGGTCCGGGGTCTGCGTCGTCAGGTTGACACGCTGGCGGCTGTAGCCCTCCGTGTTCACGTTGGCGATATTGTTCGAGGCCACCGACAGCGCGCGCTGCGCCGCCAGCAGACCGGAAAGCCCGTTACCCAATACACCGCTGGCCATCGTCTATGCTCCAGACATCATGAGTTCGCGTTCGGAAGGCGGAATGGGGGCCGGATCATCAGAGGGTAACCTCGTCGGAATCTGTTAACGGCATCACACTCGCATCCTTGAATGCCCCCTGCGCCAGGAGGGATTCGGCGCCGAATGCTATACGGCTGATCTTGTTGGCGTATTCCGGATCCGTCGCGTATCCGGCCTGCTGCAGCCGCTGCAGGAACGCCGCCCCGTTCGCGCCCTCGGACAGGGCCGCGCCATAGCGTGGGCTGTCGCGCAGGAAGGCGGCGTAATCGGCGAAGCTGTCCGCGTAGGACGCATAGGCGCGGAAGGTCTCGCGCCGCTTCACGGCGACGCCGCCCTCGTATTCAAGCGTCTCGGAGACCACCCGGTCGCCGGACCAGCGCGCATCGGCCTTGATGCCGAACAGATTGTGGCTGCTGCCGCCGTCCGGCGTGCGCATCACGCTCCGGCCCCAGCCGGTCTCGAGCGCCGCCTGCGCCAACAGCACGCGCGGGGACACCCCGAGTTCGCGGGCGGCGTCCTCGGCATGCGGCGCCAGCACCCGGACGAAGTCCTCCGGAGAGCCGATCGCGGGTTCCCCGGAGACCGCCGTCTCTTTTTCCGGGGCCTTTTCCGGCGGCGTCGCGATCGCCGCGCGCGGCGGGGAGGACGGCGATGACAACGGTATCGCGCCCGCCTGCGTCGCCGGGGCGGCGGCGGCGGTTGTAGCCGCCCCGTCCGCGCCCGGTGACCGGGTCAATTGCCTGACCAGAAGATCGGCGAGTCCCAGAGCGCCCTTCTCCGACAAGTCCACCGAGAGCTGCTGGTCGAACATGTCGCGGTAGAGCTTTTCCTGGTCGCTGCCGAACAATTCATCCCCGACACCGGTCTCGCGCATGTTCTTCAGCATCATCTGGATGAACAGCGCCTCGAACTGCTGCGCGACCTTGCGCACCGTCTCCGGCGACGGGGCCTGCGCATCGCGGCGCAGGCGCGCCAGCCCGTTCGAATCGCTGTAAACGGCCGCGGTGGAGGCCGCGCCGGAGCTCGCCTCGATCATGACACCCGTCTCCGGCCGCCCGCGCGCATGCCACCCGTCAGATCACGATCAGCTCGGCGCGCAGCGCACCGGCCTCGCGCAGCGCCTCCAGGATGGCGACCAGATCGCCCGGGGCGGCGCCCACCTCGTTCACGGCGGTCACGATGTCGTCGAGCGAGGTGCCCGGGTCGAACTTGAACATATGGCTCGCGGTCTGCTCCACCGAGATGTCGCTGGTCGGCACCACCACGGTGGAACCGCCGGAGAGCGGCGCGGGCTGGCTGACCTCGGCGCGCTCGGTGATGGTCACGGTCAGGCTGCCGTGCGACACGGCGGCCGCGGTCACGCGCACGTTGCTGCCGATCACCACGGTGCCGGTGCGCGAGTTGACGATCACGCGCGCGGCGGTCGCGCCCGGCTCCAGGGTGAGGTTCTCCAGCACGGACAGGAAGGAGACGCGCTGTCCCTGCTCGCGCGGCGCGTTGACCTGGACCGAGGAGCCGTCGACCGGCCGCGCGGTACCCTCGCCGATCGCGGTATTGATCGCGTCCGCGACCCGTTTGGAGGTGGTGAAATCGGGCCGGTTCAGATTGAATACGAAATAATCCTCGCCGCCGAAGCTGGTCGGCGCCGGGCGCTCCACCGTCGCGCCGTTGGGGATGCGCCCCACGCTCGGCACATTGACGCTGATGCGCGAGCCGTCGCCGCCCTCGGCGCCGAAGCCGCCCACCACCAGGTTGCCCTGGGCGACCGCGTAGATCTGTCCGTCCGCGCCCTTGAGCGGGGACATCAACAGGCTGCCGCCGCGCAGACTCTTGGCGTTGCCGAGCGAGGACACCGTGATATCGATGGTCTGACCCGGCTTCGCGAACGCGGGCAGCTCGGCGTGTATGGTGACCGCGGCGACGTTCTTGAGCTGCGGATTCACGTCCGCCGGCAGGGTGATGCCGTACTGGTTGAGCATGTTCTTCAGGCTCTGCACGGTGAACGGCGTCTGGGTGGTCTGGTCACCGGTGCCGTCGAGGCCGACCACCAGCCCGTAACCGACCAGCTGGTTGGTGCGCACGCCCGCCACCGCGGCGATGTCCTTGATGCGCTCCGCCAGGGCCGGCGCTGCGGCGAGCGCCAGGGCCGCGGCGATCAGCAGTGCGCGGATCGGCCGGCGGCGGGTGCGAGTATGGAGTTCCAGCATGATTTTTTCCCGTCCCTTATCTGGCAGGCCGTCGCTCAGAACGGCCACCACTTACCGTTGAAGAATTTGCCCAGCCAGCCCATGTCGTTCGAGTCGGCGACGACGCCCGCCCCGCCGTAGGCGATCTCGGCGCCCGCGATCAGGGTGGAAGAGATCGTATTGTTGGCCAGGATGTCCGTCGGCCGGATGATCCCGGACAGGGTGATATGCTCGTCGCCCTGGTTGATCGAGATCACCTTCTCGCCGTAGATGCGCAGATAGCCGTTCGGCAGGACCTCGGTCACCACGGCGGTGATGTTGCCGGTCAACTGATTGCTCTGCGCGCTCGCCCCTTCTCCGTCGAAGGTCTTGGAGGATTCCAGGCCGTTTTCCAGCGTGCGGCGGCCGTTGCCCAGGGGGCCGGCCCCGAACGAGAGCGGATTGCCCAGCAGCGTGGGATTGGCGATGTCGATGCTGTTGTCCTTGCTGGTGCTGGTGCTGGCGCTCTTGCTGGCGTTGGTGCGTTCGACCAGCACCACGGTGACGATGTCCCCCACGCGGCGCGGGCGGATGTCCTCGAACAGCGGGGAAGTCAGGCCGACGCGGTAGATCGCGCCGTCCGTCGCCGGCTGGGCGGGTTCGGCATGGCGGATGATGTCCTCCGAGATGCCTGAACCGTGCTTCGGCGTCGTCGCGCAGCCCGCGGCGAGCGCGGCCGCCAGAAGGATGAACAGCGTCGTGTGGCCTCGTTTCATGGGCGCTCCGTTACAGGTTGTTGGTGACGTACTGCAGCATGCTGTCCATGGTCGAGATCGCCTTGGAGTTCATCTCGTAGGTGCGCTGGGCCTCGATCATGTTGACCAGTTCCTCCACCACGTTGACGTTGGAACTCTCGATCGACCCCTGCACCAGCGTACCCACTCCGTTCAGGCCCGGCGTTCCGGCCTGGGCGGAGCCGCTGGCGGCCGATTCCAGAAACAGGTTCTGGCCGATCGGCTGCAAGCCGGACGGATTGATGAAATCGGCGAGCTGCACCGTGCCGACCTGGGTCGGCGTGCTGTTGCCGGGCGTGGTCACGCTGACCACGCCGTCCTGCCCGATGGTGACGCTCTGGGCGTTGTCCGGGATCGTGATGGCGGGCTGCAGCGCATAGCCGTTGGCGGTCACCATCTGACCCTGGGCGTCGGTGTGGAAGCTGCCGTCGCGGGTATAGGCCTGGCTGCCGTCCGGCATCAGGACCTGGAAGAAGCCCCGGCCCTGGATCGCCATATGCAGGGAATTTCCGGTCTCGACCGTGCTGCCCTGGGTGAACAGCTTCTCGGTCGCGACGGTGCGGACGCCGGTGCCCAGGCTCAGGCCAGTGGGCAGTTGCGAATCCTGCGCCGACTGCGCGCCGACCTGGCGCACGTTCTGGTACAGGAGATCCTCGAACACGGGCCGCCCGGCCTTGAAGCCGGTGGTGTTGGCGTTGGCCAGATTATTCGATATGACCGCCATGCGGGTCTGCTGGGCGTCGAGCCCGGTCTTGGCGATTCTCAGCGCGTCAGCCATCTTTCCTGCTCCTTTCGATCATGCCGTCAGGCGATATTCATCAATTGGGTGGAGGATTGATCGTTCTCCTCCGCGGTCTTCATCAACTGGACCTGCAATTCGAACTGGCGCGCCAGCTCGATCATGTTGACCATCGCGTCGATCGTGTTGACGTTGCTGCCCTCCAGCGCCCCGGAGACCAGCGTCACCCCGGCGTCGGGCGGCGCCACGGCGCCGTCGTTCAGGCGCATCAGGCCGTCCAGCCCCTTCTCGAGCCGGGCCGGCTCGGGATTCACGAGCTTGATGCGGTCGACTATCGCG
>WBZO01005176.1_pt1 | contig 13491 bp, 17 predicted proteins | sample 5204261 | NCBI WGS metagenome assembly WBZO01 (sample SAMN12412400, study PRJNA552823) | activated sludge metagenome | isolation source: activated sludge from anammox sidestream of wastewater treatment plant... | place: USA: North Carolina | collected 2017-09
GCCTGCTATCTGTACAGGACTAAATTTACTTTTTTTCATTGCTTACAGTTTTTAAAGGTAAACTTTTGTCTACTTTTAAACCGTACTGTTTTTGGGGGAGCTTACCACCCAACCGCGGTTAAGTGCTTTGTTTGAAACTTTTTTGTAAATTTGAACATTCGTGCTTCGATTGAAGTGTAGTGCTAAAAATCGCCACCTTCGCCAAGCCCGAAACCGTTATAGGCTATGTTAGACGACCGCTCAACCCGACAGTTTGTAAAGTCCACGGTGGACTGTCCACTTGACGACTTTCAATCTGACTTTGTGCAAAATTTCGAGAGTTGTAACTTTTTTCAAACTTTGTGCTGGTGGACAGTCCTTCGTTGACTTTTTGTCTCGTCCTAAAATAGGTTTACAGTAAAAAGTAACCAAAATGGACAAAAAGATATTAGATAAAGAGGCAATCATAGCGGAGTATTTAACAGGGAATTCCAGTTACCGAAAAATGGGAATCAAATATGGAGTTGATTTCAGATTGATACATTCGTGGGTAATGAAATACCAAGGAAAGAAACAAAAGATTAACCGAAAACCCAATGATAAGAAAGAAGAAAAAGTTCCGCTTTCCAAAGAGGTAAAGCAATTGCAGCAAGAATTACGCAAAGCTCAATTGCACAATAAGTTGCTCAATGCAATGATAGATATAGCAGAGGAACAACTAAATATTGATATCAGAAAAAAGTCTGGCACCAAGCGGTAGAAACAGTAGGGCAAAGCGAGCCGCGTTGTATAAACGAGCTTTGTTTACTGCTTGGTTATAGTAGGCAATCTTACTATCAAGGCATAAAATTTATCCAACAAAAAGCTTTTGAAGCGGATATTATTATAGAAGAAGTATTGCGTTATCGCAAGCATCAAAAGAGACTAGGAACAAGAAAATTGTTAGAGGAAATGCAAGGATTTTTGGCTAATCATAAGTTTCAAATAGGCAGAGATGCCATGTTTGATTTACTTGCCCGGAGAGGGCTGTTAATAACAAAACGCAAGCGAAAAGGGTGCGTAACAACTCTCTCCAAACATCGTTTTAAGAAGTACCCCAACATCATTCGTGATTTTATACCTGTAGCACCCAATCAGCTTTGGGTAAGCGATATAACGTATATTAGTTTGCCCAATAGCTTTGCCTACTTAAGTTTGATAACCGATGCATATAGCCGCAAAATAGTTGGGTTTTATCTAAGTAAAGATTTAACTGCAAACGGACCATTACAAGCACTAAAGATGGCTTTAAGGGCAAATCCTAACATCACAGGATTAATCCATCACAGCGACCGTGGAGTGCAGTATTGCTGCGATGCTTATGTAAAAATCCTAACCAACAAAAAGGTAAAAATCAGTATGACCGAAAATGGCGACCCACTTGAAAACGCTATTGCAGAAAGAGTAAACGGAATTCTAAAAAGCGAACTTTTAGAAGAAGTATTTACCAGCTTTGAAACAGCACAACGTGAAGTTGCGATTGCTTGCAGCACATACAATCATCTTAGACCACATGGCAGTATTGATAATTTGAAGCCGGCTCAAGTACATCAAAAGTCAGGAGAAATAAAGAAGCGATGGAAAAACTATTGGCAACTAAAAAAAGAAAAGGAGATAACCATGGGATAGATTTTTTTAAGGCATTAAAGGCCTCTGAATTTTATCAAAAAGAAAAACCAACCTTTCTATATTAACCTTCTATAACGATAAAATTCGTGAGCCACCGATTTAGTTCCAGGTAAGTTGCTCCTCAGCATTACTCGCTTCCACTTTCATCGGTAAAATAAAAGTAAAGTAATTATGTGTACACCTTATTTAGGATAAATTTAAAAGTGTAAACTTGTAACAGGATTTTTAATCAAAATGTGTAAACTTTTTTCAGGACGAGACACTTTGCAATGTTTCGGACCCAACTCCACCGACACAATAAATCAAATCATTGACTTTGATATGTTTTTCAAAAGCACAGTGAATTGGCATTATGATACTACGGGTAGTATTCCTTGTCCGGCAGGCAAATATGATTTTTATACAGTTGCGCTTCATGAACTTGGTCATGCACACCAAATAACTCATGTTTTGGATGAAAACAAAGTAATGCACTACAGTCATAATACAGCAACTCAAAGACGACTAACTAATTCAGATGTAGCTGCGGGAATAAATGTTGTTTCCTATAGCATTATTGCTGATGGCTCACCATGCTTGCCGCCTATGGTTCAATTTTTTCCTATCAATTGCACAACCGACATCAATGAGATAAAGATAGAAAACACAGATATTCTTTTATATCCAAATCCTAATAACGGTTCATTTACAGTTGGTATTAAATCAGAGAGTGAAACCCATGGATTGCTAAATATTACCAACTCCTTAGGTCAAAACGTAGTTGAAGAAAAAGTTTTGCTTAAAGAAGGCAGCAACCAATATCAATTGCAATTCAATAACCTAAAAAGTGGTTTTTATTTCGTTAGTTTTGTGCTTAACAACAGCATTAGCACAAAAAAACTAATCATAGAATGATTACTTTAAGATTTTTAATTTCAGTTACAGCGTTGTGGTGTTTAAGCACCGCAACGCTGTTATTAAATGCGCAAGAAATTCCAATGAACGATCTTGCTATTGATGGTTGGGATCTAATAATAAAGAACATAAGTGATACTTGGAAGCCTGTAAAAGATTCTGTTTACAGATATAGCCCCTTTAATTTTCAAAATAAGGAACTAAATCGAACTTTCCTAAGCCGCATTCAGGCTTTAAACAACCATAGTTGTCCGCAAGTTGAAGTCACAAGACAAAAGTTAAACACAATATTCCCCAAACCCGATGCCACTATCAAAACAGACACTACCATCAAGCAATACTATTTCGTTCGCAATAAAGAATACTGCCAATACAAATCCAAAAAAATTAAACTATCAGACAACATTCCTTACGTTATTATCCTAGTCTTCGATAAAAAAGACCAACTACTAAAACAGGTAATCACAAACTAATCAGCATCCATTCAAATCCCCGCCACAGTTTCTTAAATACTTCCCACCCCATTTTAAACAAACCCAACAAAATCAACCCTTTCCGCAACTTACACCACCCAAAACCTCCCTTACATCACCCAAAAGCAATCTTGCACAGCCATAATTGCAGCTTACACAGCCACAAAGTCAGTTCACATCACCCAAAACTAATCTGTCTAGTCCTAAAATAGTTTTAGCTTAACCAATTGGTGATGAAAAATAGTGCTGGCTGAGAAAAAACAAAAAATGTAGGGAAACCAAATTTACCTTTTTCATTGCTTACAGTTTTTTTTTAGTTAAACCCTTATCTACTTTTAAACCGTATTTTTTTGGGGGGGCGTACCAAAACCTATTTCAGGACATGAGTGATAATTGGAAATTGTTTCTTCTTTTTGTTGTTGTAACTTCAATCACTATAGCATTTATAACATTTGGGTTGAAAACGATTCACGTTATACTCTTCACTTCAACAGGATGGTTTCTTGTTATAAGGAAATTCATAGACATCATAAAGAAATAATTCTTTACATATAGCTGTATTTTAACGATAACCACACCTCCAAAGAGCGTGATATCTGCCAACATTGGCTTTGTGCAAGCGGGTTGTAGTTGTTGATTTGAAGTGTAGTTTTCTTTCATACATTCGTGCCAAGCAGGCAGTTTAGCGTATCCTACTCCCAGCCCAAACGCAAGGATAGAAGCTGTTGGTAGCCATTTTGATAAACTGCACCAAAAGCAAAGACCAGCATTTAACTAATGAACGATAACGATACTAAAAGACTTTCTAGACTTACAGCTATTCTACTTCAATTGCAAAGCAAACGGCTTGTAACTGCAACTGCATTGGCAAATAAGTTCAATGTAAGCATTCGCACCATTTATAGAGATATTCGGGCGCTGGAGCAAGCAGGCGTTCCTATTCTTACCGAAGAAGGAAAGGGCTATTCCTTAATGGATGGCTATAAAATACCACCAATTATGTTTACCCAAAGCCAAGCAAATGCTTTAATACTTGCCGAACAGTTAGTACTAAAAAACAAAGATGCCTCATTTATTAAAGACTATTCTGAAGCTATTGATAAAATAAAAGCTGTACTAAGACAAACAGATAAAGACAAAGCTAACCTACTTGCCGATAGAACACGGTTTGAACTAAATGTAAATAGAGAAAGAAACAGCAACAATATTTCTGAGCTACAACATGCACTCACCAACTTTTTGCTCATAAAAATAACCTATACCAACGAGCAGCATAAAACATCAAACCGAATAGTAGAGCCATTTGCACTTATCAGCACAACAGAAAATTGGTTACTAATTGCATGGTGCCGCTCAAGAAAAGAATTTCGCTTTTTCAGATTAGATAGAATTAGCACTCTCCATACTTTGGATGAAAAATTTACGCCTCATAAAATGACGCTCCAAGAATATTTCGACCGTTACCACTAATATATCTTTCACCCCTGACACAGGGCTGTCGCAGCCCCATTTTATGTTTGCACCGTCAATAACGACAAGTAACTTAAAATGAAAAAATCATGCTTAATCAATTAGCAAATCTAAATTGGGCGAGTGCTTTAATTGCATTTATTGCATACTATATGCTTGGTGCACTATGGTTCACTTTATTCTTCAAAAAGCAGTATGCCATATCGCTTGGCAAGGAAAACAGCCTACCTAAAAAACCTGCTCCTATTTTTATTATTGGCCCTGCCATTTGTTCATTTGTAATAACAATTGCCAGTGCATTATTGATGTATGCACTAAACATTTCTTCTATCAGCTCTGCCATTGAATTTGCATTGGTTATTGGCATTGGATTCTTGGTGGCAAACACTATAAATATTGCTATAAACCCCAATATGCCACGTCCAATTTATTATGGAGTTATTAGTGGCGCATATCACCTAACCGGAATTTTAATTGTTAGTATTATCATTGCTGTAATGAAATAAAAATGTCTATCAGCGAAATAGAACACTATTACCCCAAAACTAAAGAGCAGTGGAGAAATTGGTTGGCAAAAAACCATGTTCATAAAGATGCCGTTTGGCTCATTATGTATAAACAAAGTACCAACAAACCTAGCGTAACTTGGAGCGATGCCGTAGATGAAGCCTTATGCTTTGGTTGGATTGACAGTATAAAGAAAACACTGGATGAAGAAAGAACCATCCAATTTTTTAGCAAGCGAAAACCCAACAGCACTTGGTCTAAAATAAACAAGCAGAAAGTATCTATCCTTATTGAAAAAGGACTTATGACTCATGCAGGTCTAGCGTGCATTCAAATTGCAAAACAAAATGGCTCATGGTGTATTTTAGACAGCGTTGAAGCATTAGAAATACCAGCAGACCTAAAAGAAGCACTAACGGCACATGCAAATGCCATGAACTTTTTTTTGAGCTTAAGTAAATCTACCAAAAAGGCATTGCTGCAATGGATTGTACTTGCCAAACGAGCAGAAACAAGGGAAAAACGCATACAAGAAGTTGCAACGCTTGCAAGCAAGCAACAAAAACCCAAGCAATTTTGAAAAAGACACAAATAAGTTTTTCTTAGATTTTGAGCAAACAATAAAAAAATGGGTAAGCATGGAAAAGCATAACCATATATCGTTTAGAAATCTTGTATATTAAAATGGGGATACTAAAAAAGTACGCAGTTTTAATAGGCATCAGCATCTCGCTACTCTTTATGCTTGTAGCAATAGCTGTTTATCCGGGAGGCACCTTCCAAGACAAAAATTCCATTGGCTTCGATTGGGCAAATAACTTTTTCAGTAACTTATTTGGAGCAAAGGCATTAAACGGAACTGTAAATACATCTAGATACTGGGCTTACACAGGTATGTTTTTTTACTCAATAAGCTGTGCCATATTTTTTGTAAACATGTCGCAAAAGGTACCCAATAAAGTTGCTTCAAACTTCATAAAGTACGTTGGTGTGCTAACCATGCCATGTACATTTTTGGTTGTAACTCCCTTTCATGATCTTATGCTGGCCATTTCAGCCAACTTGTTTTGGGCATGTATTATTTGCATTACCGTGTATGTTTTAAAATCTAACCTACTCTTCTTTAAATACTATGCTGTTTTGTGCATACTCATATTCTACTTCGCAACCTACTTATATATTTCAGCTGAGTGGGGCTTATTATCTTTAATACAAAAAGTAAACAATATCAGTGCCATTTTACTCATACTGGGGCTTGAATACTTCACACACAAAGTAGATTTCGCACATATAAAATGAACCCTAAATGGGAAGAGAAACACTATACCAAACTTAGCGTCTATACGCTTTAAACAATGCCTACATTACAATGAAATTTTAGACGTTTTATCTAACAACAGAGACCTTGATGATATAAGTTTTGAACTTGACGAAATTCAGAATTGTGAACTCGGCTATTTGAGTCAAAAAAAAGTGGGCATTTATGAACTAAAGCCAATTTTGCACTCACTTTTCTGCCGAAAGTGCTTTAATATCAGCCATCAAATTTTCAATATCCAACTGTAGTGTTCCATTATATACACCGCGCAATCGCTTGGTTTTATCAATAAGTAACAGGTGTTCGGTATGCAAAAAATCTGTACTGTCTTTAGTAAATCCTAAATCTTCTTCAGCAAAATAAGAGGTTCTGGCAAGATGGTAAATAGCATCCTTTCTACCTGTAAGAAAATACCAATTAGGGTTAGATATGTTGTAACGCAATTTGTATGCCTTAAGCACTGCTGTGCTATCCATCCAAGGCGTTACGCTAAAAGAAAGAAATACAACATTGCTGTCTTTCTCAAAATAAGTACTTGCCTTTTTGAGGTGCTGTGTCATGGTTGGGCAAATACCTCTGCACGAGGTAAAAATAAAACTGGCAACATGAATTTTTCCTTCAATCGATTTTTCTGAAACCAGTTTTCCATCTTGATTTACAAACGCAAAATCTTCTATTTGATGCATAATGCTATCCATTACTTGCGCATCATTTTCTAAAAAGCTGGGGGTAAAATCGGGCGTATTGTAATAGGGCAATCTAGCCTGCTTGGTATTGCAGGCAAAAATGCTTAGGCAGAACAACAACATTGCACTTCTACTTAAAAATACTATCCGATACATTTACACAATTTTTAGTTCCCAACAATCCAATGCGCTTGCCATCTTTCACCACATAATTGCACCTAACTTTCCCATTGTTGTAATACATTTTTTGACTGCCATTTTCATAACCTTCGTTGTAATGCATTTCCTTGGTAAGAAGACCATCTTTATTCCATTCTTGCAATAAACCATGATATTCACCATTCTTAAATGAGCACTGCAATTGCGCTTGCCCACTCTCCCACCAACGTTTTAGAGTATCTACTTTTGTTCCATTCTTAAAATAGCGGAGTTCAGCCAACTGTCCGTTAGAATAAAAATGCTTCCATTCGCCATGCTCTTTCCCTTTGTTCCATGTACGAATTAAAACAGTATCATTTGCTTTATTTAGTTCAAATACAGTTCCTGTGAATGGCACATTGTTATGATACGCAACTCCATTTCGGAACTCTAAGCGCAGCGAATCTGTATTAAAGCATTTAAACTCAGCCTGCTTACCGCAAGCCCCAAGCAAAAGTAGGCTACTGAGAAACAGTACCTGCCGTACCATAAAAACCATTGCCGTTTATGTAAGGATCGGTATCTGTGATATGATAGTGATAAATACCGTTTGGATAATCTGCAGTTTTACCAACATGTCCGTGATACGCATCTAAACTGCTAGCATCAACAGCAGCGCCATTTTCCTCTGGCCCATACACAGGAAAACCATCTAAGAGAAAGCCCAACAATGCAGATTTGCTTTCCTTCACCGTTGTTAAATAAGTTGGCTCTACATGATAATGATAATCGCCATTTTGTGCAGGATGTCCCCACCATTGGTCGAAAGAAACTACTTCGTTTGTAAGCGGCTGATTAGGCCCTGCATATTGGTTAAAAAACGGAACACCATTCAACGAAACACCAATGGGTCCTAGAGGAGTGGCTGCATGATTGGAAGCAACCTCAGGATTTTGTGGAATTTTAAACGTATAACTTTTGGATGAAATAGAGTTAGGATTCTTATGAAAAGTGTTTCCACCAAATGTAGTACCGGAAAAGTTTTCGTATAAACTATTGCTCGAAGGATAATAAACACTTTTATGATCGGGCGTACCTTGGGTTTTTATGTAAACATACGTACCATCGGAAGTAATGCTGGTGGCACCATATATTTTTTTGTACACCTCGGGAACAGTCTCCGAATTTTGGGTACTGTCATCCTTTTTACAATGTGTCAAACCCAATGCCAAGGCAAAGATGCAACAGAATCTTAGTGTGTTCATACTTTTAATTTAATGGATGAAAAAATATATCTTTAGAAAAGGAATATACTTAGGTTCTTTCGTAGTTAAAAAACAGCCAATAAATTTCCTCCTAAAAATAACTCCCTATTATACGTTGCTTCTCTCCGTTTATTGCGTTGATAGAATTAAATTCTATTCTTCATAAATAGAAAAAGTAATTTAAAAGAATCTTATACAAAGGCTATAGGTTAGAATTAAACTCAAATTCTTTTCTGTACAACATCAAAAGAATAGTGCAATCAGTTTAGAAACAAGATGTATTTTCAACTCGAAATTTTTCGCAATAAAAAGCAAGACTATATGAACTTTAACTTTACAAAAAATACACTAACCCTCGTACTTACAATTCTCTTTAAGTTTTCAATTTGCCAAACTTTAATATCTGTAAGCGTAATACCTATTAACCCAACAACCGGAAACGGCACCAAACTACGCTTTAAAGCAATTGGTGTTTATTCCGATAATTCTACTAAAGATATTTCAGATTCAGTAGTATGGCTTAGCAGTAATACATCTATTGCAACCATAAGCAATACAGTAAGTACACAAGGAGAATCTACTATAACAGCCGTTGGAGCTACAACCATACAAGCTACTTATGCCACACACTCGGGAACCTCAATATTAAATGTAGTTGCCGATGCCGATGGCGATAATGCTGCTGATGTTTCTGATATGTGTCCATACACCTATAACCCCTACCAAGAAGATATTGATGCCGACAATATTGGCGATAGTTGCGATTGTAGTCCATCAATAAGTGATCCATTAGAATTGTATTGCGCATCTATTGATATTGCTGCATTCCCTAACAGCAACATCAATACCGGAACAAAAGTTACATTCTACTCAACCTTAAAAAGTGGGTATATAAACTCTTACAATCCAATTCCAAACTACCAATGGTTAAAAAATAACTTACCGGTAGGTACCAACGCTCCAACTTATTCCGATAGCACACTAAACAATGGCGACACCATTGTATGTGTAATAAGCAGCGGAACCAATTGCGTGGTTGGCGGCTCACAAACTAGCAATGCAATACGCATTTCATTTTCGCCTTTAGCAATAAACGAAAGCAATACCTCTCCTATCAATCTACATATTCTTCCCACACCCACAAAAGACTTTTTCGCAATAAAAAGCAACGAAACATCAATGGAAAAATTTACCTTCAGCATATTAAATATGGTTGGGGCGGTAGTGAAAACAGGCAGTGCAAAATTCAATGAAAAAATATCGGTTGACTACTTAACCAATGGCATTTATTTAATTCAAATACATACCGAACACAACCAATGCACTACACATAAACTCATAAAGCAATAATGCTCCAAAAGCATTTATTCTCTTCTAAAAAAAACGATATGGATAAACCAACTATCATTAAGCAGCTCAACGAAAATTATCTTGCATTCATTGCTTACTTAGATACTTTAACCGAAGAGCAACTTCGTTACAGTTTCGATAAAAAATGGACCGCAGGGCAACAACTTGAACACATTTATTTGAGTGTAAAACCCGTAAAGTTGGCATTCATACTACCACAATTTATTGTTCGACTTATTGGCGGAAAAGCAACACACAAAAGCAGAACTTATGAAGAATTGGTAAACGCCTATTTACTCGTTTTAAAAAATGGTGGGAAGGCAACCCGCAGTTATATACCCAACAACTCCACTTACCCAAAAGGAACTGAACTAAAAACAAAACTGAAAAACGAAATACAAAAGCTATGTGCTTACATTCACCAAACATCAGAAGAAGATCTTGACAAACTCATGCTTCCGCATCCATTGGTGGGAAAAATAACCATGCGCGAAATGTTGTATTTCACCATCTATCATGTTCATCATCACCACATGGCAACTATGCAGAATTTAAGCCATTTCGCTGCTAATTAGGTGTTGTTATATTTACTTCCACAATAGGAAACATTGAATCACTTCTGCACCATTGCATCTTCAGATTATTTGTATAAAGTACAAGCATTGTACCAAACATTGCTGCAATGTTGCACACAACCATTTCAGTTGCATGTTTTAGTTACCGACTTGGGCGGCATAAAAAAAACAGAACACATTAAATTTTATGCACTCAGCGATTTGGCAAATCCCACGGCACTTCCTATAATACTAAAATATAAAGGCGATAAACTGCGATGGAGTTTAAAGCCTGTGTTTATACTATACTTACTACAGCATTCGCAAAAAGTAATATACATAGACAACGATATTGCATTCTTTAATAATCCCGAATTTTTATTCGATTTATTAAGCAGCAATCGCATACTGCTAACTCCGCATCGCTACTCATTTTCACCAACCCAAAACCAATTTTGGTTAGAAAACAATCTAAAATTCGGACTGTACAATGCCGGTTTTTTTGCCGCACATTCCGATGCAAAAAATGCACTAGAATGGTGGGCAGCATGTTGTTTATATCGCTGTCAAAAAAACTACTGGCGCGGTTTGTATGATGACCAAAAATATTTAGACCTACTTCCAATTATAGAACCAAGCACACTTATTCTTGAACATAAAGGCTGCAACGTTGCCGGCTGGAATATTGAAAACTGCCCGCGCACCTCAGCACAAAACCAAATACTGGCAGGAAACTATCCTATTGTTTTCATCCACTTCAATTTCTATACCATACGTACAATTATTGAAGGAAACGATCCCCTACTGCAACCACACTGGCAGCAATACTTCAATTTGCTAAAGCAGTACAAACCTACTGCCTGCGAAGCCGACTTTTACCAACCACTTTCTATGGCAGGCAAACTAAAAATTCAATTATGGAAATGGCTAAGTAAAAACTAAAGACCAATATGTGCTTGGTATGCATCGGCATCCATCAATGCACTCAATTCATCCGGAGCAGAAAGTTCAATTTTTATAATCCAACCTTCGCCATACGGATCAGAATTTACCAATTCAGGTTGTGCATCAAGTGCTGCATTTTTTTCCAATACTTTTCCCGATACAGGAATATATAAATCCGATACAGTTTTCACTGCTTCAACAGTACCAAATACAGCATCTTTTGCTAACGATTTTCCAATAGATTCAATATCTACATACACAATATCGCCCAACTCCTTTTGTGCAAAATCCGAGATGCCAACAAACGCAACATTGCCATCTACTTTTACCCATTCGTGTTCTTTAGAATACTTTAAACCAGCAGGAAAATTCATTTTATATGTGTTTAATTATTGGCGGCTAAGATAGAAGTGTACTGTAAAGTTTCAAACTAATTTTTCGCAGTGGTATGCAATAATTTACTTGGCGAAAACGACACCAGCGATACACCCAAAAATATACTGCATGCCGCTATTATTTTTTCGGTAGTAATAGCATCTTGCTGAAGCCAAATTGCAATTACGCCTGCCAACACCGGCTGCAAATAAATATACGCTCCCACTACCGATGAACTTACTTCACGCAATGCCAATATATTAAGCAAATACGCCAAAAATGTGGTACACACCACAATAAAAACTAAACCGCCCCATGCCGCAACCGTAAAGTGCTGCCATTGAATGGCTGCAAAATCACCAATGCCAAAAACAGTAACCGGCACCATTCCAAATAAAAACACATAAGTAATTACGGTAAGCGGATGATACTCTTTCATTAACGGCCGAACTATTACCAAATAAACAGCATACGAAGTAGCATTTATTAAAATGAAAAAATCACCTAAAAGTGTATCGGATGAAAAGTTGAAACCTTTTCCACTCATAATTAAAAAAGCCCCACCTGCACCAAAAAACAAGCCCGTTACTTTTTGCCATGTTGCCCTTTCATAGCGCAGAAAAAAAGAAAACAGAAACACCAAAATTGGTGTCATAATCATAATAAGAGCCGCATTTATAGGAGTAGTTCGCTCCAATCCAAGAAAAAACATCTCTTGATTTATTACCACACCAAACAAAGCCGACACTATTAATAGTGGAATGTCTTTTTTCTTAATGTGCTCTTTAATGAAGAAGCGCTGCAATAGTAAAAACAGCACACTCGTAACACTAACCCGAATAAAGATAAAAGCAAAAGGCGTTAAGAAAGCTGGCATCATCAATTTTGAAACCGAGAAACCAGCGCCATAAAACAAATTCACCACCAAAAGAAACAAGTGGGCTCTAAGCCTTTTATCCATCCTAAAAAAAATGAAGGCACGAAACTAAACGATTTACGTTCTTACAACAGCAAGGCAACAATAGATTACCAACGACTATACATTTTTATGAAAACTTTTCAATCGTTTTTTTTCATCTTGCACGCATGATAGATAAAAGGATATTGCCGATTTCGGGAGTGCTATTTACAGTGCTATTGCTTATGCAGTGTGCTAAAAAACCACCTACCTACCCGGTAGAACCATTTATTGAATTTTCAAAGGCATCGGCTGAGCGCGTGCAAGAGTACGACACCGTTCGCTTCACCCTTAATTTCACCGATGGCGATGCCGATTTGGGTCCCGAAAGCAGTTCTAAACCCACCTACCAATCTCAACCTTGCGATTTATATTCCGATACCAGCTACTTTAAAGACAACCATTGGTCGCTCATTCTTTTAGACCATCGCGATAGTTGTTTAGAAGCCAAATCGCTTCCTTATGTAGAAGCAAAAGGAAAGTACGCATCCATTTCCGGAGAAATTGAATTTACTACTTCGGCACTTACCTGCAAGGTACGAAATTGCTCTCCTGCTCCGGGTTGCCCCGATGATACATTGGTTTACACCGTTTTTATTAAAGACCGTGCAGGTCATTTAAGCAACGGTGCAGTTACCAAGCCAATTATTATCAATTGTAATTAAAGTTTAGGCTTCGTATAAGCCTTCTATAGAAAGGTAACGTTCTCCGGTATCGTAATTAAGCCCCAATACCGTTGCGCCCTGCGGAATTTCACTTAGCTTTTGTGCAATAGCCGCCAATGTAGCACCCGTTGAAATTCCGGCAAATATGCCCTCTTCTTTAGCAGCGCGGATAGCATACTCATAAGCGGCATCTTTAGTTACCAAAATTGCACCATCTAATAAATCTGTTTGAAGATTGGTAGGAAT
>WBZO01005179.1_pt1 | contig 13488 bp, 10 predicted proteins | sample 5204261 | NCBI WGS metagenome assembly WBZO01 (sample SAMN12412400, study PRJNA552823) | activated sludge metagenome | isolation source: activated sludge from anammox sidestream of wastewater treatment plant... | place: USA: North Carolina | collected 2017-09
TTTCTTGAGAGAACCGGGGGTGTCGCTGCGCTCAACCCCCCGGCTGCCTATGCTTTGATGGCTTCGCCATCACACCGCGCCTCCGGCACGCTCTTCTGGCCGACGCATCATTTCAACTTGTAAATGTCCAAACTCCAGCGGGCGGCTTCCGCCTCCCCACTTCCTCCTTCACCCTTCTTCCTTCCTCCTTATTTGTCGGCGTCGAGCGCGGCGCGGACTTCCCCCTCGATTTCCGCGTATAGGGCGGGGTCATTGCGGAGGGTTTCCTTGGCGGCGTCGCGCCCCTGGGCCAGTTGTGTTCCCTTGTAGCTGAGCCAGGATCCGCGCTTCTCGAGGATGTTCTTTTCGATGGCCAAGTCCAGGAGCGATCCCACGCTGGAGATGCCCTCCGAGTACATGATGTCAAATTCCGCCTCAGTAAAGGGGGGAGCGACCTTGTTTTTGACGACCTTCACGCGGGTGCGATTTCCCGTAACGGTCCCGTCGGCCGTTTTGATGGCGCCGATGCGGCGGATGTCCATGCGGACGCTCGAATAGAATTTGAGCGCCTTGCCCCCGGGAGTCGTCTCCGGGTTTCCGAACATGACGCCAATCTTTTCTCGGATTTGGTTTGTGAAGACGACGATCGTGCGGGCCTTGGCAATGAGGGCCGTGAGTTTGCGCAGCGCGTTGCTCATCAGGCGGGCCTGCGCCCCCACGACGGCATCTCCGATTTCGCCCTCGAGTTCAGACTTTGTGACGAGCGCCGCCACGGAATCCACGACGATCACATCCAGCGCATTCGAGCGCACGAGCGTCTCGCAAATCCGCAGGGCTTCCTCGCCGGACCCCGGCTGGGAGACGAGAAGGTCGTCCAAATTGACCCCCAACTTGCGGGCGTAGGCGGGATCAAGGGCATGCTCGACGTCAATGAATCCAGCCAGGCCACCCAATTTCTGGGCCTGGGCGACGACGGTGAGGGTGAGGGTCGTTTTTCCCGAGCTTTCCGGTCCATAAATTTCGATGATGCGCCCGCGAGGGAGTCCACCCACACCCAGGGCGCGGTCAATGAGGATATTCCCGGTGGGGATGACTTCGACCTCGGAAGTGGAATGATCCCCCAGGCGACGAATCGCCTCTGAGCCATAGTCCTTGGCAATTTGCTGGATGGCGAGTTCGAGGTTTTTTGCGCGCTGGGCGGCATTTTTGTCTTCGGCAGGGGTGGTTTCTTCGGATTTGGCCATGATGGGATTGGTTGTATCTCATGGGCGGCCAATGGCAAGGCGGAGAAATGGATTTTTTGTGGACCCTCGGCGAGGGGTTGACTCCGTACGGAAATTTCATGACAATCCGCGCCGATCTCCGGGGATATGGAGGTCACTCAACTTTGATAAAGCTTATGATTCTCACTGGACTCAACCGTTACCGCGATTTTGGCCTGCTTCTCCTGCGGGTCGGCGTGGGGCTTGTCATGATCCTCCACGGCTGGCCCAAAGTGGTCGGAGGGCCCAAAACGTGGACCATGATCGGCGGCGCCATGCAGCACTTGGGGATCCATTTTTATCCTGTTCTGTGGGGATTTCTGGCGGCCATGAGCGAGACCCTGGGGGGCGCCTTTCTGCTCCTCGGTTTTCTCTTTCGCCCGGCAACGGCCTCGCTTTTTTTTACCATGGTGGTTGCCACGACCTTCCTCATCAAGACCCAAGGCGCCGCCTTCAACGCGTGGTCCGAGCCCGTCAGCATGGGCATTGTTTTTCTCGGCTTGTTCTTCATTGGCGCCGGACGCTACAGCATTGACCGCGCCTGACATTTCAGAGGCGGCTTTCCGGGGGGAACCCCACTGTCCGCAATGACCCACGGCTCTTCGGTCGCCGCGCATCTGAGGGCTGTGGGGATAGTCCGATCATTCCGCATTGGCCGGACCCGCATCGAGGTCCTGCGCGGGGTTAGCGTGGACATTCCACGCGGGGAGGTCGCCTTCCTGTGTGGCGCCTCCGGCGCGGGCAAGACGACCCTCCTTTACACGCTCGCCGGCCTCGAGCGTCCCGAGGCGGGGGCAGTCGCCTTCGAGGGCGTGGATATTTTTCGGCTGTCCGATGACCGTCTCGCCAGTCTGCGCAATCGGAGGATGGGGTTTATTTTTCAGGGATATTTCCTGCTGCCCGAGCTGACGGCGATCGAGAATGTCCTTGTGCCGGCCATGATTTCCGGCGCCTCCGTGGAATCCCGCGCGCGGGATCTTCTTGCGCGGGTTGGGCTGTCCGAACGGGCCGACCACCTGCCCTCGGAACTCAGTGGTGGGGAGCAGCAGCGCGTGGCCATCGCCCGTTCCCTAATCAATGACCCCGGCATCCTTTTTGCCGATGAGCCCACGGGGAATCTGGATTCCAAAACCGGCGAGGCCGTCATGGACCTCCTGCTCGGCCTCTCGCGGGAGGATGGCCGCACGTTGCTGGTGGTCACCCATGACCAACACCTTGCCGCGCGCGGTGACCGGACTCTCCGGATTCAGGATGGCCTCATCGAGGGCTGATGCCCCAAGGGGGGAGTGGCATCTAAGATAAGATGGTTTTTGGATACGTTCTTTATGTCGCCCCTTCAGGGCTAGTCTTCATAACATCCTTATTCCCAGGGCGTTGCCCTGGGCTATCATATTTCACCCCTTTGGGGTGACGACCCTCCTTATCTTAGATGCCATTCCCCCCAGGGGGTAACCTCGTGCTCTTTTATAGGAGCGCGTGCATCCCGCCCGCATCCATCAGACAGGGCAGGGGTCCAAGTGCCAGATGTCCTGGGCGTATTCCCGAATGGTGCGGTCGCTCGAGAATTTGCCCATGCGGGCGGTATTGAGGATGGCCATCCGCGCCCAGTGGGTCTTGTCGCGGAAGGCGCGATCCACCTTCTCCTGGCAGTCGCTGTAGGCTCGGAAATCGGCGAGGCAGAGGAAGGGGTCGCTGTAGTACAAATTGTCCCGCAGCGGCGTGAGGATCCCCGGAGGGTCGTCCGGCGTGAAGTAATTGGAGCCCACCCAATCCACGACCGCGTGAAGTTCCTCGTCAGCCTCATAGACATCCCGCGGATGGTACCCCTGGGCCTGCAGGGCCTGCGCCTCCTCGACCGTCAGCCCAAAAATAAAGATGTTGTCATCGCCGACCTCCTCCCGGATTTCCACATTGGCGCCATCGAGGGTCCCGATCGTGAGGGCGCCATTGAGGGCGAATTTCATATTTCCCGTTCCCGAGGCCTCCTTACCGGCTGTGGAAATTTGCTCGGAGAGGTCTGCGGCCGGGACGATCCGTTGGGCGAGTGAGACGCGGAAATTTGGCAGGAAGGCGACCTTGAGTTTCCCGTTGACGCGCGGGTCGGCATTGATTTTGGCGCCCACCGCGTTGATGGCCTTGATGATCAGCTTTGCGAGTTCATAGCCGGGGGCGGCCTTGGCGGCAAAAATGAAGACGCGGGGCGTGATGTCGAGGCCGGGGTTCTGGAGGAGCCTGCGGTAGAGCGCAAGGATGTGGAGCAGGTTCAGGTGCTGGCGTTTGTACTCGTGCAGGCGCTTGATTTGTACGTCGAACAGGGCCGAGGGGTCCACCTCGATCCCGCAATCCTTGAGAATGATTTTTGCGAGGTCCGCCTTGTTGGCCTGCTTGATGGCCATGTATTCCTGCTGGAAGGCGGCGTCCTCGGCCAAGGGCTCGAGTTCGCAAAGGCGATCCAGATCGCGCGTCCAGCCATCCCCGATCCGGGAGGTGATGAGGCCCGCCAGGCGCGGATTGCAGGCGAGGAGCCAGCGGCGCGGCGTGATTCCATTTGTCTTGTTATTGAATTTCCCCGGCGTGAGATCGACAAAATCCGGGAACAGGTTCGTCTTGAGGAGTCGGGTGTGGAGTTCGGCCACGCCATTGACCGAGAAACTTCCCACCACGGCCAGGTGGGCCATGCGGACCATCTGGGTGGGCCCCTCCTCGATGAGCGAGAGCGCCTGCTTTTTCCCGGCATCTCCCGGCCAGCGCTTTTCGACCTCGTCGAGGTGGCGCTTGTTGATTTCGAAGATGATCTGGAGATGTCGCGGGAGGACCTTGTGGAAGAGCCCCGTGCTCCAGCGCTCGAGCGCCTCCGGCAGGAGGGTGTGATTGGTGTAGGCGAAGGTCCGCGTGACGATCCCCCAGGCCTGCTCCCAGGGCATCCGGTATTCATCGCGCAGGATGCGCTGCAGCTCGGCGATTGCGAGCGCCGGGTGCGTGTCATTGAGCTGAATGACCGCCTTTTTGGGGAAATCCTCCCACTCCGTGTTGTTCTTGAAAAATCGCCGGATGATGTCCTTGAGCGAGCATGCCACCAGAAAATACTGCTGCGCGAGGCGCAATTCCTTGCCCGCCTCGGCATTGTCATTCGGGTAGAGGACCTTCGAGATGGTCTCGCTGATGTTTTTCTCGTGGACAGCCTCGTCGTAACCGCCCCGGTTGAAGGCCTCGAGGTCGAAATCGGCGTGCGCGCGGGATTCCCAGAGGCGCAGGAAATTTACCGTATTCGTCCCAAAGCCGGGAACGGGGATGTCAAAGGGCAACCCAATCACGCGCTTGCAATCCGTCCATCTTGGGACCGAATTGCCGACGTCATCGAAGACATGCTCGACGTGTCCGTAGAGGTGGATTTCCGTGGCGTGCTCTGGGCGCACGATTTCCCAGGGAGTGCCAAATTGCATCCACGCATCGGGTGTTTCGGCCTGCCAGCCATTGCGGAATTCCTGTTTGAAGAGGCCGTATTGGTAATGGATCCCATAGCCGACCGCGGGCAAATCCAGCGTGGCCAGGGAATCGAGAAAGCAGGCCGCCAGCCGCCCGAGGCCGCCATTGCCGAGTCCCATGTCGTATTCCTCCTCCCGGATTTCCTCGTAGTTGAGGCCGAGTTCACGCAGGGCCTGTACCATATTGTCGAGGATGCCGGAGTTGATGAGGCTGTTCGAAAACAGGCGGCCCATCAGGAATTCGAGGGACAGGTAATAAACCCGGCGTACGTTTTTTACGAATTGTTCCGCCATGGTGGCCATCATGCGCTCGACAATGACGCTCTGCGCGGCCTTCGAGGTCGCCAGCCACCAATCTCTCTTCGTGGCCGTGGCCTTGTCCCGGGCCAGGCTGAATTTGAGGTGGTTCTCGACGAGTCGCTTTAGTCCCTCGACGGAAGTATCCAGGGCGCTGTGGAAATGGGATGTTTCAGACATGAAGGCATCAGAATTTATGACCGCCCTCCGGAAGGCCAGCATTTTCAGCAAGGAGCGCGGGGGTGGACCCGAGTCCCCACCGGAGCACCCGCTCGGCATCGTTAAAAATCCAATTTGTCCGGCTGCCGAGCTGGACAAAAATGAGGTCGCGACCGTTGGCTGAGGCGCTGGCAATGAGGCAGCGCCCCGCTGCGTTTGTGTAGCCGGTTTTCATGCCATTGACCGGCAGGAATTTCCCCAGGAGTTTGTTGGTGTTTTCGAGGCGGCGGACACGGCCCGAATTTAGGACAAACGGGTATTCCCGGGTGGCCATGAGGTCGCGTAGGAGAGGCTCGCGATAGGCGTGGTAGGCAATGCGGGCCATGTCGCGGGCGGTCGAATGCTGGGGCGCGGGCAGGCCGTGCGCATTCGCAAAGTGGGAATTGACGGCGTCCAATTCGCGGGCCTTTCGATTCATTTCCGCGGCAAAGGCCGCTTCGGTTCCCGAGGCGTCCCGCGCGAGGGCCGCGGCTGCGTCGTTCTCGCTCTTGACGATCAGGGCTGAGAGGAGCTTTCGCCTCGAGTAGGTTTCTCCAGGGCGCAGGCCGAGTTTTGTCGGCTCGACGCGCGCGTCAGAGGGTTGGATGCGCACCATCTGGTCGAGGGCCCCCTTCTCGAGGATCACCAGGGCCGTCAGAAGTTTTTGGGTGCTGGCCACAGGCAGGGGCGTATCTGCGTCCTTTTGGTAGAGCGTTTTCCCGGTCCGGGCATCTATCAGGATCGCGGAACGCGCGTGGATGGGCGGCGCGCTGAATGGCCACGCCGCGGGTGCCCCGGGGGGATTCGCGGCCACAGGCAACTGGGCCGGTCTCACCTCGGCCGGCTTCTCCATCAATGTCCCACATCCCACCAACGCGGCCGCCAGCGCCACAACCAATATCCGATTCGCAAGCATGATCCGTTTTTTCGGGAATTTCACGAGGGGAAACAAGGTTAAATCCGGACCGGCTCCAGAGGGGCGCGGAAAGCGGTGTTTTGGAAAGCGGCAGAGTCCTCAGCCGCTTTGGCATCAAGACACACTATCAAAACGCTGTCGCAACGAACGGCCTGTTTGAAATTAAATAAATTGACTCTTGCGGGGGAGGGGGTGGTCATTTTCGGAGATACGCTGCGAGCTGGAGCGGGTTGCGCCAGTTCAGCGCAGGAAACCGGGAAAAATCGGCGTCGTTGGTGTGGAGCACAGCGCGATTCTCGATGGCATAGGAGGCCAGTACAGCGTCAGAAACCAGGCTTCCCGCGCCCATGGCCTGCGCGACGAGGTCAATCACTTTGGCAAAGTGGTCCACAGGCGGCGTGAGCACCCGGACGTGAGGAAGATTCAGCCAGGTCTCCACCACTTGACGCGCGGTATTCAGCGGTACCGTGGCGGGGCCGAGCCGGGGATTGGTTGCGATGCGGATGAAACCCAGGCAGACCTCATTCGGCAGGCCAATGAGTTCCGTGCCGTTCATAGCCGATTCCCACCAGCGCAAGGCGGCGTCATGCTGCGGGGCATGGGAATTATAGGCGTAGAGCAGGAGATTGAGATCGGGGAGGATCATGCGCCCAATTCGCGAAGGGTGACCGCGTCGTCGAGCTCATCCGCGAGGCGGTTGAAACTGACGTTGCTGAACTCCGCCGGAAAAGCGGCGGGGAAAATCGGGGTGACGGTGTGGCGGACATCTCCCGGCTGCGGAGCAAGCAGCGACCGGCGAATGGATTCATTGAGCACCTGTTTGAATGAGAGCCTTGTCCGACGCATTTCCTCATTCAGAAGGCTCTCGGTATCGGGATCTAGCGTCACAGTGGTTCTCATGTAGTCATCCTGACATCAATGTTTCTGCTGTCAAGACAGCATATCTGGAATTCAAGGGGAACATCCTCCACCGCTTTTTGATGAGGGGAAAGGTCGTTACTCGGATTTGTTGATTACGCACATCAAGGCTCAAGTTTGTTGCGCTTCGGCGCGGAATCTCTCCGCGTTCCGCATTTTCTCCATCCGTTTCGTTCGGTGCGGTTAATCCCCTGGGAATACGGCGAAACATGTTCCATGTTCCGCTACGTCGCTCCGCTCTCCGCGTTCCGCGTTCCGCATTTTCTCCATCCGATTCATTCGGTGCGGTTAATCCCCTAGGAATACGGCGAAACATGTTCCATGTTCCGCTACGTCGCTCCGCTCTCCGCGTTCCGCATTCCGACTTCCGCATTGGGGAGCCCCGTCTATCCCCAATTGGAGCGGATTTGTCTGTTCAGGATGGTGTGGAGGAGGACGAACAGGGCCAGGCTCGATGCGATGAGGACGCCGGTGTCAAAGGGGATCACTCCGATCCGGACGCCGAAGTATTCCTTGAATGGCCCGAAGAAGACATTGAGGTGGCAGGATTCCCGGTAGTCGGCCTGTTCCATTTCGGCCTTGGAGACAAGGTCCGCGACTTTCTGGTTGACGTAGAGTTGTTCGGCGGTGACGCCGGGGCGGCTCTTGAAGCGGGACCGATCCAGGGCGGCGCCGGCCAGGACCTTGTCCACCCGGCCAAAGAGGCGGTCCACCGCGCGGGCGTCCCTGGCCTGCATGCCGGAGGTGATGGCCAGCAGGTCCTTCATGTCCTCGAGGCGCTCGCGGCTGGAGGCGCTCATGTCCCGGTTGGCGGCGAGCTTCCGAATTTCCTCCTGGATCCTTTCCTGGCGTCGGGTGAGCGGATTCTTTTTGGCCTGCGCATAGACGAGCGCCTCGTAGGACCATCGCATGGGCATCAGCTCGCAGATAAAGGGAACCTCGAGGTCGCTCCGGGCCACGGATGTCTCCGGATGGGAGGATGTCCATTGTTGGATCGTGTACATGAAATCAAGGTTCCGGTTCATTTCCTCGTATTCGATGAGGGCGCCCGCGAGGATGATCTGGGGAATGAGGACGACGGGAATGATCAGGACGGCCGTCTTGCTCTCATTGACGAGCGCGGAGACCACCAGTCCGATGGCGAAGCCGCTGACCGTCGTCAGGAACATGGCCGCGAACATGATCCAGAACATGCCCCGAATCTCGATGAGGGCATTGCCGACGAGGACGTAGAGGATGCACTGGAAGATGGCAAAGACCGCCAGCGTGACGCCCTTGGCGAAAATGTAGTAGCTGAGGCGCACATTCAGATTCCGCTCCCGAAAGAGCACCGGCTTGTCGCGTGTGATGTCATCCACGCTGTTCGTCAGCCCGAGGAACATCGCGACCACGAGCGAGAGGAACAGGTAGGTCGGAATGTGGAAGGCCGAGGAAAAATCGTAAGCGTCGGCCTTCGAGTACCGCAGGACGAATCCGATGAGGAAGGCGAGCAGCGGCGCGGCGAGGAGGGTGATGAGAAGGTTGGCCTTGTTGCGCAGTTTGCTGACGAATGCGCGCAGGAGCAGGACGCGCAATTGCCCCCACTCATTGCGCCACCGCCAAGCCTCCCTGCGGCGGGCCGGGTAGGCCGGCGGCGGGAGGGGCTCCTGGGGCTGTGGCGCGGACTGGACATCCTTCATCAGACGCCAGGCCTCGTATTTGTCGCGCCAGTAATCCGGCGGGAAGCGGCGCGCCGGGACGAGTTGGCCCCGGTTGTTTTCCTCGAAGATGATGTCGCCGGAGAGGTCCCGCAGCGGTGTCTCGAGGACATCGAAAATGAATTCCGGGCGCGTGTCGCCGCACTCTCCGCAGCCGCCGCCGATGGCCGACAATTGCTCCTGCCCGGCCTCCGCGAAATATGCGAGCATTTCCGCGGGCGTCCCAAAGAAGACGAGTTTCCCGCCGCGGTCCAGCAGGATGGCCTTGTGGAACATCTGGAAAATTTTGGAGGTTGGCTGGTGGATGGTCACCAGGACGATTTTGTTGTGCGAGATGCCCCGAATGATTTCAATGACATGCTCGGAGTCCTTCGAGGAGAGTCCGCTGGTGGGTTCGTCGAAGAGGTAGATGTCCGCCGATCCGATCATGTCGAGGCCGATATTCAGCCGCTTGCGCTCGCCGCCGGAGAGGGTCTTCCTGTGGACCGGACCGACGACGAATCGCCGCCGCTCGTTGAGGCCCAGCTCGGCGAGTTTTCCGTCAATGCGCCGAGAGCGCTCGTGGCGGGAGAGGAAGGGCGCGCGCAGGGCCGCCGCAAAGGAGAGATTTTCCTCGATGGTGAGGTGGTCGTCAAAGGCGTCCTCCTGGGGAACGTAGGCGGCGTAGCGCCGCAGCAGCGGGAAATTCGCGTAGAGCGAGCGCCCATTGAGGAGGACTTCGCCCTGGGCGGGGGTGAATTGGCCGGCGAGCGCCCGCAGCAGGGTGCTCTTGCCGCTGCCGCTGGCGCCCATGACGCAGACCATTTCCCCGCGCTCGACGGAGAAGGACAGGGCATCCAGGGCGGTCTGTCCATTGCGGAACCGGCACGTCAGGTCGCGCGCCTCGAGGGAGCGGATGATGTTGCGCTCCTCCTCGATGACGCGCTCGGAGAATTTGCACCGCAGGACCTGTCCGGCGCCGATGCGGATGGCGTCGCCATCCGCGAGATGGGCCGTGTTTCGCACGGGGATTCCGCGCACGAGGAGGGGCCGGTCGCTCTGGAGGACCTCGAGGGTCCCCTCCTTGCGCTCGTAATCGCAGGCAATGCGCAGGAGGATGTCCCCGCCGCTGCCCGGAGAGAGGAGGATGTCGCCCTCGCGCAGCAGGCTTGGGTTGTTCGAGACGAGGTATTCGCTCTTCGTGGGCCGGAGCTGGAAGCGCCCTCCGAATTGCCGGGCCCTCCGCCGCAGGTCGCCGAGGTTCAATTCGCGGTCATTGTGGAAGACGATGTTGTCCTCGAGAGTGGCGCGCAGGGTCGTCCCGCGCCTCAGGGGGGTCTCCCGGAGCCGCGCGTCCACATCCCGAAGCGCCGTCACCCGCACGTCCAAACCGAATATCACATCGAGACAGGAATCCCTCGAACGGTTCTTCTCGAGACGAACCTCGTCATCCTCGCTAATGGCCACGAAGAGGTGCGCGAATTGGACGTTCTTTTTCGCGTTAAAATAAAAGAGCAGGTCAGCGTGCGTGATGACCTCATCGTCGGCCAGAATCCGCTGACCCGGAAAAATCCGGCAGAATTCCCCGCTTTTAACGCCCCGTCCGCCAACGATCAGCGTCCGTCCGCTCAGGTTCTTGATGAGGATCAGATCGCGGTAGCGGTAGGCCAGAATCCGCTGGCCGGGCCCGAGACCCTGCTGGGCCACCTCCGCCTCGCCCGCCTTGCCGAAGCTGACCGCCTCGAGGGGGGAGACGCCCTGATGGTAGATGCCCGGAGAGGAGGAACTCTCGTTCGCGTTGAGCTGATAGACGATGTCAATCGCCTGGGCGGCCATGCCCAGACTCGTCATGAACGAGTAATAGGCGACGACCTGTTCCTGCTTGAGTCCGGCGCGGGAAATGAGGTCGTAGAGCTGGACGCCGAGGAGGATTTTGCGTTCCTCGCTGAGTTGCCCGGCGAGCTTGAGCGCAATGGCGTCCAGGTCCTGGTGCTCGTGCAACGCGTCCCGGAAGAGCCCGCGAAGCTCGGAATAGACGGCGTCGGGGTAGTCGTAGCGCAGAAACCCGAGGCTGGAATCAATTTCCTCCTCGAGCACCTCCCCATCCACGCGCGCAAAGGCCGCAAAAACCTTGATGAGCGTGGGAAGCAGATTGGGGGCCTCGCTGACCGTCCGGGGCTTGCGCGCCAACCGACGCAGGAAGAGCCGGAAGCCCGCCCGGACGCGCCCAGCCGACAGAAAGAGCTTCTCGAGCCGTCTCTGGATCCTTCCGGGATTGGCGGTGGGTGATTCCATGTTCTCAGTGTAATCCCGGCGTCATCCGTGGAGAAGGCAAACGTGCGGCGGCCTCAGCGCGAATAACTGGAAAGGACGCGCTCATAGACCGTCAGGATGCCTTCAAACACGCGCCGCCACGAGTAATTCGAGCGGACAATCTTCGAGGCGGAGAGCCCGGTCGCCACCAGATCCTCGCCGAGGCTGGCTCCCATGGCGCGCGCCAGGGAGTCGGGCGTATTTTCCGCGGCCCATAAGAATTGGTCAGAAAAAATGATGCGGTCCATGTAACTGCCCCGGATGCCCACGACGGGCGTTCCGCAGGCCTGGCTCTCGAGAGTGACCAACCCAAAGGTCTCCTGGACGCCGGGATGGACGAACAAATCCGCCGCCCGGTAGTAATCGGCCAGCGCGGCCTGGTCCGCGCAATAGGGAATCCAAGTGGCGGACTGCGTGTTGCGGAGGAGATCCTCGATGGGCGCGCGCTGGGCGCCGTCGCCAATGACCACGAGGTGGGCATCCGGACGCCGCTGACGGAGGGCCTGAAAGGCTCTGAAAAGAGTCGTGATATTTTTTTCCGGAGCGAGCCGTCCCACGTAGAGCAGAATCCGCTGGTTCGGGGGGAGCCCCAGCCGCGCGCGTAGCGAGGGGATCGGCTCGGTTCCAGGGCAAAAGACATCCGCGTCCACGCCCAGATCGAGATTGTCCGTGGATTCCACGCCCCAGGATCTCAACAGCGCCGCCAGGGCCGGGCTGGGAACGAAGGTCGTCTCGAAGCGGTTGTAGAGGGATTCGACGTAGCGCCGGGCCGCGTCCTCCACGATGGAGGGCAGAATCCCTCCCGAAAATTTTCTCACAGTGCGCAGGAGGGCCTCCGGGAAATGGGAGTGGTAGAACCCCACCACGGGAATCCCAAGGCCCCGCCCCGAGGCGACGGCCTTCCAGGCGAGCTGGTAGGGGTCGCCGGACTCGATGATGTCGGGTTGCTCCCTCTCGAGGATTTCCTCGACCAGGTGCAACTTGAGGAGTATCCGGTAGCGCGAGGTCCGCGAAACCAGAGGCGACGCGATTGTGTAAACCTTGGCCCGGTCGTCGCCCTCGCAGGCATTGGTCGCGCCAGGCACCACAAGGACATGACGGTACCCGTCGCCCAGGCCGCGCAGGAAGGCCGCTTTCTGGCCCAAATACCGCCGGACGCCCCCGCTCACCGGCGAGTAAAATTGCGTCAGATCGCAAATTTTCACGCGGACGCCCCCCGCGTCAGCAGGCCCAGCAGGAGGCGCACGAGGACGACATCATCTTCCAGTCCCCCGCTGAAGAGTTCCTGGGCGGCCGTTGCGCATTCCCGGAAGCCCGCGGAGAGTTCCGCGAGGGTGAAATTGGAGGCATGCGCCGACGCGAGGCTCAAGGGATACGCATTGATGGCGCCGTCTTTTTTGCGCGGGAGATGGGCCGTCTCCCGCGCGGGGAGGCGCTGCAAGGCGGAGGCCAATTGATTGGGATACTGGGTGGGACCAATCCGGTGACGCTGCGTCAGATCCTTCATGAGGAGAAGATTGCGCACCGTGGGGACAATCGCCGCGAGCAGGATGCCGACGCCCTTTTCGCCCTGACGGAACAATTGGGCGAGGGTGTCGAGGGCGAGGGAGGGATCCCTGCGCAGGATGGCGCCGCTCAAATCAAAAATTCCCCCTTCGCGCGTCTGGGGGACGAGGTCCCGGATGTTGGAGGTCTGGATGGGGACGGTCTTGCCAAAGGCGGTCTCGAGCTTGGTGAGTTCGGAGGCCATTTGGAGCGTGTTCAGGCCGACGCGCGCGGCGAGGGTCTCGACGGCGTCCGCGGCGAGCTGGAGCCCCCGCTTCCGCGCCTCCCCCGCCACCCAGGCAATCAAATTTTCCTCACCGCCGCGAAAACCCAAATCCGGCAAATCCAGGGACTCCGCCCGGCAAATCCTCACCAGCCGCTTGTAGGCGGTCCGGCGCTTGTCCGCGCGCGGCGCGCTTAGGAGAAATTGAACCCCGTCGGGTAGTCCCGCCTCGAGCGCGTCGCACAGGCGCTCAATCCCGGCAATGACCCCCTCGGAGCGCCCCGTGACCGAATCCTCGAAAAAGGAGGCGCTCTTGAGCCAGACCAATTTTTTTCCGCCCAGGAAGGGGAGGGTCAGCACGGCGCCCAGAGCCTCCGCGACGCGCGCCTCAGCCGCCTCGACCCCCTCAACAGCCCCGTCAATCACCTCGAGGCCAAAGGCGTCGGCCCCTGGCGCCAGGCGCTCCGCCAATTCCCTCGCGGCGGTTTTGACAGCCGCCTCGTCCGACCCCGAAATAAAATGGCAGGAATCCGCCGGTTGGGTTTTTGCTCTCGCCATGAAAGTCGCATCCTAAAGGCCGAGTCCGGAACGCATCAAGAAAGGATGAAGGATGAAGGATGAAGGATGAAGGATGAAGGATGAAGGATGAAGGATGAAGGATGAAGGATGAAGGATG
>WBZO01005180.1_pt1 | contig 13485 bp, 13 predicted proteins | sample 5204261 | NCBI WGS metagenome assembly WBZO01 (sample SAMN12412400, study PRJNA552823) | activated sludge metagenome | isolation source: activated sludge from anammox sidestream of wastewater treatment plant... | place: USA: North Carolina | collected 2017-09
ACTTGATCTGGCAAAAGCTTATCAGGAGATGGATGATAAGGAAGGCGCTAAAGAGATGCTTGAAGAAGTGATTCGAGACGGCGACGAAAAGCAGAAGAAAGCAGCTAAGCAGATGCTGAAGAGCTTATAGGAATCGCTGCTGAATGTGCGGCTGCGGCATGTATCAATCAGTAAAATGATTTCTTGCTTGTGCGGATAGCGCTGGTTTTGGAATATGACGGCAGCCGTTACTGCGGATGGCAAAGCCAGCCGGAGGGCTGCGCGATTCAGGATGTGCTGGAAACAGCCTTATCCCGCATTGCGCAACAAGAAATCCGTATTATCACCGCCGGGCGCACCGATTCCGGTGTGCACGCGCTGTATCAGGTCGTGCATTTCGATACAGCGGCGCGGCGCCCGGTCAGCGCCTGGATACGCGGTGTCAACGCTTTATTGCCGGATGACATCGCAGTGCTCTGGGCGGCCGAAGTATCCGGCGAATTTCATGCCAGATATAGCGCGCTGGAACGGCGCTATTCCTATCTGCTATTAAATCAATCCATCCGGCCGGGTATCAATAATAGCAAAGTGGGGTGGTACCATCACCCGCTGGAACTGGTAAAAATGCAGGCTGCCGGCGATATCCTCATCGGTGAACATGATTTCTCATCATTTCGAGCAGCCGAATGCCAAGCAAAATCTCCGGTACGGACCATCACCCGGTTAACCATCACCCGCCAGGGGAATTTATTGGTTTTTGATATATGCGCTAATGCATTTCTGCATCACATGGTGCGCAACATCGTTGGCTGCCTTGTTTATATCGGTAAAGGAAAGTATTCTGTCGATTGGATGCGCCAGTTATTGGCAAGTTGCGACCGGACTTACGCCGCGCCTACATTCTCGCCGGCAGGTTTGTATCTGGCCGGTGTGAAGTATGATACTTGCTGGGGGCTGCCGGAATCTTCCCGGAAACCAATTATTCCTGGTTTGTCGTTACATGATTAAGTCACCTATAAAAAAGAGCATGAAAATCCCATGTCTGCGCGCGTAAAAGTATGCGGAATTACCCGTCGTGAAGACGCGGAAGCGGCGGTGCAATGCGGTGCTGACGCCATCGGTTTTGTTTTCTGGCCGCATAGCGCGCGTTATATCGATGCCGATTCCGCGCGCCGGATTGTCGAAGTGATACCGCCTTTCGTTTGCTCGGTCGGTGTCTACGTTGACCCGGATGCTGCCTGGGTGGAACAAACCGCGCGAGCCGCCAAGCTCAATCTGTTGCAATTTCATGGCGATGAATCACCGGAATTTTGTAACCAATTTTCACAGCCTTATATTAAGGCGATTCGCGTCAAACCGGATACAGATTTGCTACAATATGCAGCACGTTACAGGACAGCAAAAGGACTATTGCTCGATACCTATACTGCCAACATGCCCGGCGGAACCGGCCATGTTTTTGATTGGCGGCTTATTCCGCAGCAACTGCCGTTACCGCTTATTCTGTCCGGTGGTTTAAATCCGGATAATGTGGCGCATGCGATCCAGCAAACAAAGCCGTGGGCAGTGGATGTTTCAAGCGGCGTGGAAGCCTCAAAAGGTATTAAAGACAAGAAAAAAATTATTGCTTTCATGCAAGGAGTCAAACAATCGTGAATGCTTATGATCTGCCGAATAAAGAAGGCCATTTCGGCCCCTATGGCGGCATATTTGTCGCTGAGACATTAATTTCAGCACTGGAAGATTTGCGCAAGCAGTATGAATTTTATCGCGACGACCCGGAATTCAAGGCGGAATTCGCATACGAATTGAAACATTATGTCGGACGCCCCAGCCCCATTTATCATGCAAAAAGATGGTCTGAGCACTTGGGCGGCGCGCAGATCTTGCTGAAGCGCGAAGATTTAAACCATACCGGCGCGCACAAAATCAACAATACCATCGGGCAGGCGCTGCTTGCCCGGCGTATGGGGAAAAAGCGCGTTATCGCGGAAACCGGCGCGGGGCAGCATGGTGTGGCGAGCGCCACGGTGGCTGCGCGTTATGGCATGGAATGTGTGGTCTACATGGGCTCCGAAGATGTAAAACGTCAAGCGACCAATGTCTATCGCATGAAGTTGCTGGGTGCAACCGTAGTGCCGGTGGAATCCGGATCCAAGACCCTAAAAGATGCACTGAACGAAGCCATGCGTGATTGGGTCACCAACGTCGAGAACACGTTTTACATTATCGGGACGGTTGCCGGACCGCATCCTTATCCGATGATGGTCAGGGATTTTCAGGCGGTGATCGGAAATGAAGCCAAAGTGCAGATGCTGGAGGATTTCAACCGTCAGCCGGATGCGCTGATTGCCTGTGTCGGTGGCGGATCGAACGCGATCGGTTTGTTTTATCCGTACATAGACGATGCCAATGTACGCTTGATCGGCGTGGAAGCAGCGGGAAAAGGTATCGACACCAATCAGCATGCGGCGACGCTATCAACGGGTAAACCCGGGGTGTTGCATGGTAACCGTACTTATCTTATCCAAGACGAGAATGGCCAGATCATTGAAACCCATTCAATCTCGGCCGGCCTCGATTATCCCGGCGTGGGACCGGAGCATGCCTGGCTGAAAGATTGCGGCCGTGCTGAATACGTTGCGATCACCGACGATGAAGCATTGGAGGCATTTCACACGCTGTGCCGTTTCGAAGGCATCATGCCGGCGCTGGAATCGAGCCATGCATTGGCTTACGCGGCCAAATATGCGCCCACTTTGCCGAAGGACAAATTGCTGCTGGTGAATTTATCCGGACGGGGTGATAAAGATATGGCAACGGTTGCGCAAATGTCCGGTTTAACGCTGTAATCAATGGGAATTCTATTGTATTTGCAGTTTCCTGAGACGAATTGAGAGCGGATTGAGCACATGAGCTTTATAAAAAATTTAATGAGTATTTTCGGCGGCCAGGACGACGCCGAAAAAATAAATCGTATCGCCAAGGTATTTGCGGCGTTAAAAAAGCACAACCGGAAGGCGTTGATTCCCTTTATTACCGCCGGTGATCCCAATCCGCAGATAACGGTTCAGTTGATGCATCAAATGGTTCAATCGGGCGCCGACATCATCGAACTGGGCGTGCCTTTTTCCGACCCTATGGCGGATGGGCCGACCATTCAAAGATCGTCGGAGCGGGCGCTGAAGCATCATGTCAGTCTGAATGGCGTGTTGGACTTGGTGAGCGAGTTTAGAAAAACGGATACCGCTACGCCGGTGGTTTTAATGGGATACGCCAATCCGGTTGAAGCGATGGGGTTTGCGGTCTTTGCCGCTAAAGCGAAAGATTGCGGCGTCGACGGCGTTCTTATCGTCGATTATCCGCCTGAAGAATCCGCCGAATGGGTGCAATGCCTGGAACAACAGGAAATCGATGCGATCTTCCTGCTGTCTCCCACGACGCCGCAAGAACGCATCGCGCAAGTAGCCAAAATGGCCAGAGGTTATGTGTATTATGTTTCCTTAAAAGGAGTGACCGGCGCATCGCACCTGGATCTTCAGGATGTCGGCGCGATGCTGACGCAGTTACGCCAGCATATTTCATTACCCATCGGCGTCGGATTCGGCATACGCGATGGTGCAACCGCCAAAGCTGTAGCCGGCTTGGCGGATGCCGTGGTGGTCGGCAGCCGGATTATCGAGGAAATCGAGAAATCTGCGGAAACGGAACTATTGAGTAATGTAGGAAGCTTGATAGGCACTCTGCGCAAAGCCATCGATGAGAATTGAGACAATGGTTAGAACACGCAAAATACGATTCGGGAAGCACAACTCATGAGCTGGTTTCAGAATATTATTCCGCCAAAAATCAAGAGAAAAGAAGCCGGTGAGAAGAAAATAGTACCCGAAGGCTTATGGAGTAAATGCCGTACCTGCGAAGCGGTTCTGTATTACACGGATCTGGTTAAAAATCTGAATGTCTGCCCTAAATGCGATTTCCACAATCGCATTTCCGCAAGAAACCGCCTCGATCAACTGCTCGATCCGGAAGGACGCTATGAAATCGGCGCCGAAGTGGTTGCGACCGATGCGCTGAAGTTCAAAGACAGCAAGCGCTACGTGGATCGCCTGGCGCAAGCGAAAGAAAGCACGGACGAGCAGGATTCTTTGGTGGTGATGCAAGGAACCGTCAAAACGATGCCGGTCGTTGCCGCGGTATTTGAATTCGGTTTTATGGGCGGCTCGATGGGGTCTGTTGTAGGCGAGCGCTTTGTGCGCGGTGTCCATGCCTGCATCGATCAGCATCTGCCTTTCATATGCTTTAGCGCCAGCGGTGGTGCGCGTATGCAGGAGGGCTTGTTTTCGTTAATGCAAATGGCGAAAACAACCGCTGCACTGACTAAATTGAGTCATCATAAATTGCCGTTCATATCGGTTCTGACCGATCCGACGATGGGGGGCGTATCGGCCAGTTTCGCCTTTCTGGGCGATGTGGTGATTGCCGAACCCGGCGCGCTGATCGGCTTTGCCGGTCCCCGTGTCATCGAACAAACCGTGCGCCAAACCCTGCCGGATGGTTTTCAACGAGCCGAATTCCTATTGCAGCATGGTGCGATTGATATGATTGTCGATCGCAGGCAAATGCGTGACAAACTGGTGACGCTGTGCACGCAACTGATGCGTGTTCCGGAACCCCTATCTTAGCCGTTGCTTCCTCCTGATTCCTGCCCAATGCCAGCACCTGGCTCGCTCTCGGATTGGTTAGCTTACCTTGAATTGCAGCATCCCAAGACGATTGAAATGGGATTGGAGCGCATCGGCCGGGTTCGATCCAAGCTGGAATTGACACCGCAATTTCCTATTATTGTGGTGGGGGGAACGAACGGCAAAGGATCTGTCTGCGCAATGCTGGAATCCATACTGGTTTGCGCCGGATATACCGTGGGCTGTTATACCTCGCCGCATTTGCTGCGCTATAACGAGCGTGTTCGCATCGATAAGAATGAGGTGGACGATAAAAGTCTTTGTGATGCCTTTGCACAGATAGACGCCGCCCGGAAGGATTGCCATACCTCGCTGACTTTTTTTGAATTTGGCACATTGGCGGCGATGCATGTGTTTGTTCAAGCCCATGTTGATGTGGCAATTCTGGAGGTCGGTCTGGGCGGTCGCTTGGATGCGGTCAATCTATTCGATGCGGATTGTGCGATTCTAACCAGTATCGATCTCGATCACATGGACTATCTGGGGGATACGCGGGAGAAAATCGGGTTCGAGAAAGCCGCGGTTTTTAGAAAAAATAAACCGGCGATTTGCGCGGAAACCGAGATACCGCATTCCGTTTATCAACAAGCAGAAAAAACAGGGGCAAAACTCTTCCGCCTGAATCAGGAGTTCGGCTTTTTTAATAAACAGGCGCAATGGGATTATTGGGGACCCAAGGGCAAACGCCATTCTTTACCTATTCCCGCGCTCCGCGGAGTCAAGCAGTTGCAAAATGCAAGCGCTTGTCTGGCCGCATTGGATACCTTGCACGAATTGCTGCCGGTCAACATGAATGAAATCCGCCAGGGATTGGGTGAAGCAGTGATACCGGGCAGATTTCAAGTGATTTCGACGCAGCCGATGATTATCCTGGATGTCGCGCACAATCCCGCTGCGGCGGCTGTTTTATCGCAAAACCTGGCGGCAACCAAGCCGAATGGCCGTACGTACGCCGTTTTTTCCATGTTGCAAGACAAAGATATACAAGGTGTTGTCCAAACCTTAAAAGATGATATTGATTTCTGGCTGGTGTGTGCGCTTGATTCCGCTCGCGCCGCACCGGTCGATTATCTGATCGATGAAATTCATAAAGCAGGCGCTGCAAGCAATGAAGATGCCGTTTATCAGTTTGCCGATTGCGTTGCGGCTTATGTTTTTGCCTGTGAACATGCCGGTAAAAATGATAGAATTTGCGCATTCGGGTCTTTCTATACGGTAAGCGGCGTGTTGCAGTATTTGAATGCACAACAGGGTAGGTAATAATCGGCTATTTCGAATGAATAAAAATATCAGTGAAGAAGAATTATTACTCAGAAAGCGCGCAAGGCGGCGGTTAGTTGGCGCGATTGTACTGGTTCTGGCTGCCATTATTGTATTGCCGGCAATATTCGATGAACCCAGAAGCGGTGGCGAGAAACAGGAAATCGCCATCAATTTGCCGCCAGGTAAAATCACTGCGATGGATCCGGCGCCAAGAGAAGACCTCCTCAACCGTGAATTACCGGGCGAAGAGGGCGCATCACCCGAATTACCAAGTAAATCTAAAATGGGTGCGCAGATCGTTGATGAATTCACGGGATCGCCTAACGAGCAAAAACGCATTCCAATCCCCGGTATTAAACCTAAAATTGACCGGCGATTAGTAGCCGCCGCTGCTGAAGCAAAAAACACGGCAGCAGTAAAACCCGCGGGGGCTGCACATACCGGAGCAGCTGCACCGGTTGCAGCGCCTGCCGCTGCGGTAACCCAAGCGCCGGATACTTCCGCAGCGGCGCCAGCGGAGACGGCTAGAAGCTTCATCGTGCAGTTGGGGGCATTCTCTGATCCGGCAAAAGCCAAGCAGCAACAAGCAAATTTATTGTCGAACGGCTTTAAAGCCTATACCGAAACACTGAAGGTAGATCAAAATGAGGTGACACGGGTAAGGATCGGTCCTTTCATGACGCGAAGCGCCGCTGAAACCGAATTGAAAAAATTAAAAAAGATCGGACTGGACGGCGTGGTGGCTCCCAAGTAAGTTAATAGCCGGATGATTTTGATTTTGTCACTCAACCATAAGAACTGGATTAATTTTTACCAATGACCGCATTTGATTATGTCGTTTCCGGCATTTTTCTAGTTTCGGTAATTTTGAGTATTTTCCGGGGATTTGTCCGGGAGGCGCTGTCGATTGCTGGCTGGGTAGTCGCTTTTATTGTGGCGAGCGCATACGCATCGTTCTTCGAGCAATTTTTACCCGCCGAAATAACCGGTGAAACGCTACGAATCTCGATTGCATTCGTTCTGACATTTCTGTCGGTATTGCTGATGACTGCATTGGCGACTATGCTGTTGACTACCTTGATCAAGGGTATTGGATTGGGATTTATCGATCGGTTATTCGGTTCGATTTTTGGTTTTTTGCGGGCATTGGTGATAGTAACGCTGCTGACCCTGATCGCAGGATTGACGACGATTCCTAATCAGGTATTTTGGCAGCATGCGGTTTTGAGCCGTCCACTGGAAACAATTGCGATACAAGTACTGCCTTGGTTGCCAACTGATCTGTCAAAACGCATTAGCTTTGAAAGAAAAGAAAATTCTTAAGATGATCGAAAAGCTGCGTTATTTAAGCCGCCCTCGTGTTGATCGTCTGATAACAAAAGCAATTAAACTCGAACTCTGAAGCTAATTAGAGCAAAGTTTACGGAGCATTTATATGTGTGGAATTATCGGCATTGTTGCAAAGTCACCCGTTAACCAGTTGCTTTATGACGGTTTGCTCATGTTGCAGCATCGCGGGCAGGATGCAAGCGGCATTGTCACCGCACAGGGAAATACTTTTCATATGCACAAGGGCCTCGGCCTGGTGCGGGATGTATTTCGCACCCGTAACATGCGCTCCTTGGCCGGCAATATCGGCATCGGACATGTGCGCTACCCGACAGCCGGATCAGCCAATTCTCCCGCTGAAGCGCAGCCTTTCTATGTCAACTCGCCATTTGGAATTGTGCTGAGTCACAACGGTAATCTAACCAATGCAGTGGAGCTGAATCAAGAGTTGTTCAGAACCGATTTGCGGCATGTGAATACCAATTCGGATTCGGAAGTTTTACTCAATGTGCTTGCGCATGAATTGCAGGAAAGCACGCGCAATTGCCAATTGGATCCGGCAACAATTTTTGCCGCAGTTGCGGGGGTGCATAAACGCTGCAAAGGCGCTTATGCGGTTGTGGCGATGATCGCAGGGTATGGATTATTGGCTTTTCGTGACCCGTACGGCATACGGCCATTGGTTTTTGGCACCGCCGAACATGAGCTGGGCGATGAATATTTGATTGCATCGGAAAGTGTGGCATTGGATACGCTGGGTTTTAAATTGATCCGCGATATACAACCCGGCGAAGCTATTTTTATCGACGAAGACGGCAATTTCTACAACAAGCAATGCGCGGCGCAGGCTTCGTTGAATCCTTGCATTTTTGAATATGTTTATCTGGCGCGCCCCGATTCGGTAATCGACGGTATCTCGGTTTATGAAACGCGGCTCAACATGGGAGAACATCTGGCTGAGAAAATCAGAAAAACGATGCCGCATCTGGATATCGACGTCGTCATCCCCATACCGGACTCCAGCCGCCCCAGCGCTTTACAACTTGCCAACAGCTTAGGTGTTGATTTTCGTGAAGGATTTGTCAAGAATCGTTACGTCGGCCGTACCTTCATCATGCCGGGCCAGCAGCAACGGCGCAAATCCGTGCGGCAGAAATTAAATGCCATGAGTATAGAATTTCGCGGTAAAAATGTGATGCTGGTGGATGACTCCATCGTCCGCGGAACCACCAGCCGCGAGATTGTTCAGATGGCGCGCGAAGCTGGCGCCAATAAGATTTATTTTGCTTCCGCAGCGCCGCCGGTGCGCTATCCAAATGTTTATGGCATCGATATGCCGACCCGTCAGGAGTTAATCGCGACTGATCGCACAACCGAAGAAATTCGCAACGAAATTGGCGCGGATTTTCTAATTTTCCAAGACCTGGACGCACTTAACCACGCGGTTTCAAAAGTGTCGCCCGCCGTCAACAGCTTTGAAACTTCGTGCTTCAACGGTCATTACATAACCGGCGATATCACCCCGGAATATTTACAAGCCATCGAGTCGCAACGCAACTCCAGCCATTCGGTATTGCAGACTAAACCCAACACGCAATTGGATTTGAGTCTGGTATTTTCCGAATAGTGCACGATGTTGAAAATTAAGCACGTACCTTATCAGTTTGAGTCTTAATGTTCATTTTTTTCTCATAATAAACTTTCCAGATCGCTAAAACGATCGTTCTCACTCAAGGTTCCATCCTATGTCTGATCATTTGCAGCCAGAAACACTCGCGCTTCATACGGGAATCCATCGCAGTCAATTCAACGAACATTCAGAGGCGATGTATCTGACTTCAAGTTTTGTCTTTGACAGCGCCGCTCAGGCGGCTGCGCGATTTTCCGGCAACGAACCGGGCAATATCTACTCCCGGTTTACCAATCCCACCGTAACGGCGTTTGAAGAGCGGCTGGCAGTGTTGGAAGGCGCGGAAACCTGCATTGCAACTTCCTCCGGCATGTCGGCGATATTGGCGTGCGTCATGGGATTGCTGTCCGCCGGTGATCATATCGTCGCATCGCGCAGTTTATTCGGCGCCACGGTGAATTTGTTCAACAACATCCTGAAGCGCTTCAATGTCGATACAACGTTCGTATCGGCAACGGATACGCAATCATGGCAGGCCGCGATACAACCCAATACCAAGTTGTTTTTTCTGGAAACACCGTCCAATCCGTTAACGGAAATCTCCGATATTGCAGAGCTCAGTAAGATTGCCAAGAAAGCGGGCATTTGGCTGGTTGTCGATAATTGTTTTTGCACGCCCATTTTGCAGAAACCCCTTGAATTGGGCGCGGATATCGTCATTCATTCCGCGACCAAATATTTGGACGGACAGGGGAGAGTATTGGGCGGCGCCGTGCTCGGCAAGCGCGAATTGTTGATGGATGGCGGGATTTTCGGGTTTCTGCGCACCGCCGGACCGACACTCAGCGCCTTCAATGCCTGGGTGATCCTGAAAGGTTTGGAAACGCTTAAAGTACGCATCGAAGCGCACTCGGCCAATGCGTTGCAAATGGCGCAATGGCTTGAGGCACAACCCAATGTGACGCGTGTTTTTTATCCCGGCTTAGCTTCGCATCCGCAGCATGCATTGGCGCAACGGCAGCAAAATTCCGGCGGCGGGATTGTTACGTTTGAAGTCAAAGGCGGTAAGGAAGCCGCTTGGCGCGTCATCGATTCGACGCGCTTGATCTCGATCACCGCCAATCTCGGCGATGCCAAAAGCACATTAACCCATCCGGCGACCACAACCCATGCCCGCATCAGTCAAGAAGCCCGCGATGCGGCCGGAATTTCCGATGGATTGCTGCGCATCGCGGTCGGGCTTGAGTCGGTACACGATCTGCAAGCCGATTTGCAGCGCGGATTAGCATAAAACCGGCAGGATTGTTTTGCGGTGTTTGCGATTACATCGCGGTCATGCGCTAAATGATCTCAGCCTTCACAATGACGACATCTTCCAGCGGCACGTTTTGGTGGCCGGCATGATCGCCGGTTTTCACTTTTTTGATTTTATCCACTACATCCTGACCTTCGATTACTTTGCCGAAGACGCAATAACCGTAACCTTGCGGTGACGCGGATTTGTAATTGAGGAATCCATTGTTGGCCACGTTAATGAAAAATTGCGCGGTTGCTGAATGAACATCGGCGGTGCGCGCCATCGCGATGGTATAGATTTCATTTTTAAGCCCGTTGGCAGCTTCGTTACGAATCGGCGGCTGCGTCTTTTTTTGCTTCATTCCAGGCTCAAAACCGCCGCCTTGGATCATGAAATCGTCAATGACGCGATGAAACAATGTATTGTCGTAAAATCCGCTGGACACGTAATTTAAAAAATTCTGCACGGTTTCAGGGGCTTTTTCGCTATCCAGTTCCAGTGTGATAGCGCCAAAATTGGTTTCTAGTTTGACCATATCGATCCTTTATTAATTATTAGATTTTTGTTGTTGCGTCTTTGTTAAGGAAGCCCGGCTGACCATCGCTGTCTTTCTCAAAGCTTCCTTAAGGTAGCTTGACGACGTCTTCGATGATAACGCTGCTTTTCGGTACGTCACCTGAAAATGGACCGCCCGATCCGGTTGGCAGCGCGGCGATCTTGTTGACCACATCCATGCCGGAAACCACCTTGCCGAATACCGCGTAGCCGTAGCCGTTTTGTGACGGGGCTTTGTAATTAAGAAACGCATTGTTGGCGACATTGATAAAAAATTGCGCCGATGCCGAATGCGGATCCGAGGTGCGCGCCATCGCGATGGTTCCTATCTCATTTTTTAAACCATTGGCAGCCTCATTCTGGATCGGAGAGCGTGCCGGTTTCTGCTTTAATGAAGCGTCAAATCCGCCGCCTTGAATCATGAATCCGGCGATGACACGATGGAATACAGTATTTTTGTAAAACCCATCGTCCACGTATTGCAAGAAATTCTTTACAGTCTCGGGTGCTTTATCCGGATACAGTTCGAGCACGATACTGCCGAGATTGGTTTTCATTTCAACCCGGGGCTCTGCGGCATAAACATTCAGGCTGATTACGATTAACACTATAAAAATCAGAATTCGGCGGAGATACATGATTGCGTGTCCTAATGGGCTGGTGGCGGGAAGAGGCTTGGCGCCTTGGTTATGTTATACTCGCGGACTATTCGAATAGCGCGGGAATAACCGGATTCTATCAAGAAGAACGTTAATTCCACAATTTTATCTGTTGATCTTATGCTCAAAATTTATAACTCAATTGCCCGGGAAAAACAAGATTTTGTTCCAATCACGCCAGGAAAGGTAAAAATTTATGTTTGCGGCATGACCGTTTACGATTATTGCCACTTAGGACACGCGCGGGTTCTGGTGGTTTTCGATACGGTTGTCCGCTGGTTCAGGGCCAATGATTTTGAAGTGCATTACGTGCGTAACGTAACTGACATCGACGACAAGATTATCAAGCGCGCGCAGGACAATAACGAACCGATCGAAGCGCTGACGCAGCGCTTCATTCAGGCGATGAACGAGGATTCTGCCGCGCTGGGCGTTGCGTTGCCGGGCCACGAACCGCGCGCAACCGAGTATGTCGAGCATATGATTGCCATGATCAATGTACTGGTGGAAAAGCGCTTGGCTTATCAAGCGAAAAATGGCGATGTGTATTATTCCGTGCATGACTTTCCCAGCTATGGAAAACTGTCCGGCAAATCCTTGAATGATCTGCGCGCCGGTGAGCGCGTGGAAATCGATTCGAATAAGAAAGACCCGCTGGATTTTGTGCTGTGGAAATCGGCGAAACCGGGTGAGCCGTTTTGGGAATCACCTTGGGGCAGGGGACGTCCGGGCTGGCATATCGAATGTTCGGCCATGAGCGAACAATTATTGGGTGTTCATTTCGATATTCATGGCGGCGGGCAGGATTTGCAGTTTCCCCATCACGAGAATGAAATCGCGCAAAGCGAAGGCGCGCATGATCATCCTTTTGTCAATTACTGGATGCACAACGGTTTTGTACGCGTCGACAATGAAAAGATGTCGAAATCGTTAGGTAATTTCTTCACCGTCCGCGAGATTCTGAAACTCTATCAACCCGAGGTCGTGCGCTTCTTTATTTTGCGCGCGCATTATCGCAGCCCGTTGAATTATTCCGATCAGCATCTGAAAGACACCAAGCTTGCGCTGGATCGCTTATATATCGCTTTGAAGGAAGTCGAGCCGGACTCAGCTGCCGCTATCGATTGGCAGAATCCCCAAGCATGCAAATTTAAAGACGCCATGAACGATGACTTCAACACACCGGAAGCCATCGCCGTTTTGTTTGAGCTGGCCAGCGACATCAATAAAACAGGTTCGAAGGAGAACGCCGCTTTGCTCAAAGCGCTGGGCGGTTTGCTCGGTCTTTTGCAGCAAAATCCGCAAGCGTATTTGCAAAATACACCCGCCGCCACAGCATCGGAAGCGTTGACTGCGGATGATATTGAACAGTTGATTCAGCAGCGCATCAATGCGCGTAAAGAAGGCCGCTATTCGGATGCCGACGCGATTCGCAAGAACCTTCAGCAACAAGGCATCATTCTGGAGGACGGTGCGCAGGGAACGGCCTGGCGGCGCGCTTAATGAAGCTCTGAAAAACTACTGCGTTCGATCATGCTGTGTTGAAATCGGACTCAGAATGCTCTCTACATCTTGTAAGCTGCTGCTTTTTCATCTGATTCCGTCTTGTCTGATCGCCGCTCGCTACCTTTTTCAGAGCTTCCTTAGGGAAACGCCGATCAACACTTCCCTAGCGAATGATCCTGGTTTAAGCTAAATTTTCCACAAATAAAGCGTGGAATTGGAGAAGTCGTCGAGTTGGATGCTTTTATCCGCGGCAACACCGGGTATGATGAACGTGTTGCTGATCAACAGACTGCCCGGACGCATTTCCTTGCTGGCTTTCTCCCACAGCGCCGTCATCGGCACCGGCGACAGGTAGGCGTAAACGACGTCATATTGCGAAAAATCCTGTTGCCAGAAATCTCCCCATGTTACCGCGCAATTTTTAGCGCCAAACAGACTTCTTAATTTACTGATCAGGAAGGGCAGGGGCGCTGCTTCGATACCATGAAACACGCCGTTGCGGTTTTTTTCTGCCAAGTGGCT
>WBZO01005182.1_pt1 | contig 13474 bp, 13 predicted proteins | sample 5204261 | NCBI WGS metagenome assembly WBZO01 (sample SAMN12412400, study PRJNA552823) | activated sludge metagenome | isolation source: activated sludge from anammox sidestream of wastewater treatment plant... | place: USA: North Carolina | collected 2017-09
GCCCTCCTCGCAGAGTCGTTCGTACTCCGACGCGTAGGAGGCGGTGAGGTCGTCCATCCGGTAGGGCAGGGCCTCCAGCACGACCGGCGCGGGCAGCGTGTCCGGCAGCCAGAGCCGGGCTGCGAGCCTGGTGCCGTCGGCGACGGTGACGAAGGCGCGGTGCTCTTCCACGAGGGCAATCCTCGCAGCTCTGGTCGCCGCAGCGTCGAGTGCGTGTAGCAGGCTGCTCGTGCGTGTCCTGCTGCACCACGGTCGTTCCCGCGACGTCTGCTGCAGACGGCTGGGGAACGATCGGCACAGACGGGTCGCAAAGGACATCTGGCGTCGAGGCGAGCGGACGCCTAGCCTCGGGGAGATGCAGACCGCCGTGCTTCTCGTAGAGCCGGAGCCCGAGACCAGGAGCTATCTGGAGCGCCACCTGCGTAGCGACGGCTTCACGGTGATCGAGGCGGGCTGGAGCGCGCAGGCCCTCGATCTCGCCGAGCGGAGCCGCCCCGACCTCGTGATCGCCGGCGAGCCCGAGCTCTGTCGGCGGCTGCGCGAGGGGGAGCCGGGGAGGCGCTGGGACCGGAACGTGCCGGTGATCGTGCTGACCGCGCCCGACGCGGACCCGATCGACCGTGTGCGAGCCTTCGAGCGCGGGGCCGACGACGTCGTCGAGCGTGATCTGTACGCGGAGCTCGTGGTGCGTATCCGGGCCCTGCTGCGGCGCTCGGCCGGCGGGCCTGCGGACGTGGTCGAGGTGGGCGACCTGCTCGTCGACCAGCGAGCGCGTCAGGTGCGTCTGCGCGGGGTGCCGGTACCGCTCGCCGCCCGCGAGTTCGACCTGGCCGCCAAGCTCGCCAGTGACCCGTTGCGGGTCTTCGGCAAGGACGAGCTGCTGCGGGACGTGTGGGGCTACCACGGCCGCTTCGTGACGCGCACCGTCGACTCGCACGCCTGCCGCCTGCGCCGCAAGGTGCAGCTCGCGCCTACGGACCGCTTCGTGGTGAACGTCTGGGGCAAGGGCTACCGTCTGCTCGAATAGCGGGCTCAGCGGCGAAAGCCGCCGAGCGGCGAGGGGTGGGCGGGTAGCGTGCGGCGATGGACGGCGCTCGACGCGTGCGCATGCTGACGCTCTTCGCCACCGCGCTCGGCTCGGCGGTGGCGTTTCTCGATACGACCGTCGTCGTGGTCGCGCTGCCGCGGATGGAGGAGGACCTCGGCATGGGCTTGACGGGGCAGCAGTGGGTCTATCTCGCCTACGCGTTGTCGCTCTCGGCCTTCTACCTCGTCGGCGGTGCCGTCGGCGACCGGATCGGGTTGCGGAGGACGTTCGTGGCCGGCGTCGTCCTCTTCGCGGCGGCCTCACTCGTGACGGCCCTGGCCCCCAGCGAGGGTGTGTTGATCGCGGGGCGGGCGCTGCAGGGAGTCGGTGGCGCGGTGCTCACGACCACCAGCCTGGCGCTGCTGCGCGTCACCTGGAGCGGGGAGGAGGGACGGGCGATCGGGCTGTGGACGTCGCTGACGAGCGTCGCCACGATCGGCGGGCCGCCTCTCGGTGGGCTGATCGTGGAAGCGGCATCGTGGCGCTGGGTGTTCCTGATCAACCTGCCGCTCGCCGCGGTCACCGTCGCGCTCGCACTGGCAGGCCGCGGCGCGCAGGAACGGACCGCCGGCCGTACGACGCTCGATCTGGTCGGCTCGACGCTCGTTGCCGTCGGATTGACGGGGGTCACCTATGCCGTCGTCGAGCTGCGCGAGCAGGCGCTCGCCCGGCTGCTGCCCGTATTCGTGGCCGGCGTGCTCGCCTTCGCAGGCCTGCTCGTCTGGACGAGGCGGTCGGCCGACCCGGTCGTGCCGCCGAGGCTCCTGCGGGCTCCGGGGCTCGCGGTGGCGAACCTCGTCACCCTGGTCGTGTACGCGGCTCTCGGCGCACACCTGCTCTTCGTCCCCGTCTACCTGCAGTTCCTCGGGCTCAGCCCCGCGCTGTCGGGGCTCGTGTTCGTGCCTCCCGCGCTGGCGCTGATGCTGCTGGCGCCGCGCGCGGGACGCTACGCCGACCGGCATGGGGCGCGGGCGCCGGTCGCGGCCGGCGCGCTGACGATCGCGGCCGCGCTGCTCCTCTACCTGCCGCTGACCACGCGCGCCGACGCGTGGACCTGGGGGGTGGCGGGCATCCTCGTGTTCGCGCTCGGGTTGTCCGGCATCGTCGCGCCGATCACCGCCGCATCGCTCTCGCCCGCGCCCGCCGCGCTCGCCGGCGTTGCCTCCGGGCTCAATCAGACCGTCGCCCGTGTCGGCGGCGTGCTCTCGGTCGCGGCCGTCGGTGCGCTCGCGGGCTCCGTCTTCACGGCGCAGGGAGGTGTGGGGGACGTCCCCTTCGACCCGGATGCCGTTGGCGCCTCTCGCGAGGCGGGCGTCGGCGCCTTCCATGCGGTGGTGCTGTCGGTCACCGCGCTCGCTCTCGCCGGGGCCGTCCTGGCCGCCGCGCTGCTCCCCGGCGCGCGACCTCAGAGGATGACGCCCTCCAGCCGCAGGAGCAGCTGCTTGCGCTCCAGCCCGCCCCCGTAGCCGACGAGGCCGCCGTTGGCGCCGATGATCCGGTGGCAGGGGAGCACGATCGGCACGGGGTTGCGGTTCATGATCGTGCCGACAGCGCGCGCTGCGCGGGGATTGCCCGCCCGGGCGGCCAGCTCGGAATAGGTGGCCGTCTCCCCGAAGGGGACTCGCGCGAGCTCGCGCAGCACCCGTTCGCCGAACGGGGTCAGGCCGCGCAGGTCGAGCGCGAGATCGAACACGTGTCGTCGCCCCTCGAAGTACTCGTCGAGCTCGCGTCGCGCCCTCTCGACCTGCCTCGGGGCCCGCAGCACCCGGCTGCCCACCAGCCGGGCCAGCTGCGCCAGCGACTGCTCGGCATCGGCCTCGAAGGCGATGCGTACCAGGCCGCGGTCACTCGCGGCGACCAGCAGCTCGCCGACCGGGGTGGCGACGAGGTCGTAGCCGGCGTCGAGCATGCCCAGGCGTGTGGCGGCCTCGCGGAAGCGGAGGTCGAGCTCGGCGGGGACGGTCATCGGTCTCTCTCCTTTCGCAGGCGGCGGACGCCGGCGGACGCGGCCTGGCGAGCCGCGTCGGTGCTCGAGTGCAGCGCGGCCGCGATCTCCTCGTAGCTGAGGTCGTAGCCGTAGCGCAGCACGACGGCGGCGCGCTCCTTGGCCGGCAGGCCGTCGGTCAGCTCGCCGAGCTCCAGGTAGGCGGGCCGTCCGTCCTCGTGGGGCAGCTCGGGCAGCTCGTCGTCCGGTCGGCCGGCACGGCGGTGCGTGTCGATCACGACCCGTGAGGCGATCGTCAGCACCCAGGCGCGCAGGTGCTCGGCGTGCTGCAGCCGCCCGTAGGCGCGCAACGCGCGCAGGAACGTCTCCTGGAAGGCGTCGTCGGCGCGATCCCGTCCGAGCCGCCGGCGCAGGAAGCGCAGCACCTCGTCTGCATGCGCAGCGTAGAAGGTCTCGAACGGCGGCATCGCCACGGCACCCATCATTCCTTCAAACGCGGGTGAGCGGCGTGCTGTGAGATCGGCCGGCGATCGGTCATGCGCGGCCCACGCGCATCGTACGACAGCCTGCATCGGGCAGACTCAGCACATGCGCGTCGCCGTCGTCGGACACATCGAGTGGATCCGCTTTGCCCGTGTCGAGCACGTTCCCGCACCCGGCGAGATCGCCCACGCGACGGAGGACTGGGAGCAGGCGGGCGGCGGCGGCGGCGTCGCGGCGATCCAGCTCGCGCTCCTCGCCGACGAGGCGACGCTCTTCACCGCGCTCGGCGACGACGAGCTCGGGCGCCGCTCACGCGAGGAGCTCGAGGGCCGCGGCGTGCGCGTGCACTCGGTCGAGGAGCCCTATCCCCAGCGCTGGGCGCTCACCCATCTGGACGAGACGGGCGAGCGCACGATCACCACCCTGGGTCGGAAGCTGCGGCCGCGCGGCCACGACGAGCGGCTGCCCTGGCACGAGCTCGCCGAGATGGATGCCGTGCTGTTCATCGCGGGCGATGTCGACGCGCTGCGCCTGGCGCGACGCGCGCCCGTGCTCACGGCCACGGCACGCGACATCGAGACGCTGCGCCGCGGCGCCGTCGAGATCGACGCGCTGATCGGAAGCGGGGAGGACGAGGCCGAGGTCTATCACGCCGGGGATCTCGACCCGGAGCCCAGGCTAGTCGTGACCACCTCCGGAGCGCTGGGAGGCTGGATGCAGCCCGGAGGCCCCTTCGTGGCGGCGCCGTTGCCGGGCGAGCGCGAGGATGCCTACGGCTGCGGTGACTCGTTCATGGCCGGTCTCACCTACGCGCTCGGAGCCGGGCGAGCGCCGCACGACGCGGTTGCCTTCGCGGCGCGCTGCGGCGCTGCGGCGCTGACCGGTCGCGGGGTCTCACCGCAACCCGTCGCGCTCTGAGCTCTGATCCAGCAGTCTGCGCGGGCGGAGCGTTCGTCTGAGCGCCCCAGGCGAGGGCCGGGCAAGCCCGGCCCCCTGCGAAGCCACCCATTCCGTAGGGGCGAGGCTTGCCTCGCCCTGTGCCGGCAACGCCGGCACGCACCGCTCCGCGATCATGCATCTCGGTGGATCCAGGCTGAGGCGACCTCCCGGCCGGCCCGTCAGGGCTCGCCGAGCTCCTTCTCGTAGAAGACCGAGAACCCCGTGTCGGGATAGTCGAGCACCGGCCCGCACCGGGTGAAGCCGCCGCGCTCGTAGACGCGGTAGGCGGCATGATGGACGTGCCCCGTCTCGAGCACGAGGCGGCGGAGGCCCTCCTCCCGGGCGAGTGACTCGATTCGGTCGAGGATGAGCCCCCCGATTCCCTCGCCCCGGCGGGCAGGGATCGTGTACATGCGCTTCACCTCGCCGACCCTGCCGCCGTGGCGTCGCAACGCGCCGCACGCGACAGCGCTGCCGTCCTCGTCCCGCGCCACCCAGACGGTGGTGTTGGGCGCGGCCATCTGCTCGACGGTCAGGTGTGTGCAGAGCTCGGGTGGCGTGCGTGCGAGCAGGTCGGCGTTCAGAGCCGCGACGAGCTCGTGCACGTCGTCCTGCAGCGGGCTCTCGGCCTCGATCGAGAGGGTCACCCAGCGCACTCTACGGGCCGCGGTCGAGACATTCCCCGGGCTCGTGGGGACGTTGGGTTGCAAAGTGGGGAAGAGTGGGATAAAGTGGGGCATCGTGGGAGCGACCCGGGAGCCCCGACCATGTTCATCGGCGAGTACGAGCACACGATCGACGACAAGAACCGGCTTACCCTGCCGGCTCGCTTTCGTGCTGCGCTCGCCGACGGGGTCGTGCTGGCCAAGGGGCTCGACGGCAGCGTCGACGTCTACCCGCGCACGACCTGGGAGACGAATGTCGTCGCCGGCATCGGACGGCTGGATCCGCTGCTGCCGGACACCCGTCTCCTGCAGCGCCACTTCTTCGGCGGCGCGTCCGAGGACGTCCCGGACAAGCAGGGGCGCGTCCACCTGCCGCTCGCGCTGCTGCGGCACGGGAAGCTGGAGCGGGACGTGACGGTGGTCGGGAACAACCACTATCTCGAGATCTGGGACCGCACCGCCTGGACGGAGCGGCTGGGGGCGATCGAAGGGAGCGCAGGCGATGTTGCCGAACGTCTTGCCGAGAAGCGAAGCTGATCCACACGTCCCGGTGCTGGCCGACGAGGTGCGCGAGCTCCTCGCCGTGCAGCCCGGCGACACGGTCGTCGATGCCACCTTCGGCGCCGGGGGCCACGCCCACCTGCTCTGCGAGGACCTGCACGGCACGGGCAAGCTCGTCGCGATCGACCGCGACCCGAGCGTGAAGCCGTACTTCGACCGGCTCAGAGCCGTGCGGCCCGGCATCGACCTCCGCTTCCTGCGCGGGGACTTCGCCCTCGTACTCAGCCAGCTCGCCGCAAACGGCGTCAGGGCCGATGCCATCCTGCTCGACCTCGGCATCTCGTCCATGCAGGTCGACCGGCCGCAGCGCGGCTTCTCCTACGCCACCGATGCGCCGCTCGACATGCGCATGGACCCCGCCTCGGAGCCGTCCGCTGCGGACATCGTCAACAGCTGGGACGAGCGCGAGCTCGCCGCCATCTTCCGGCGCTACGGCGAGGAGCGCTACGCGGGCCCGATCGCCCGGGCGATCGTGCAGCGGCGCGCGGAGCGCGCCTTCACGCGTACCGGCGACCTCGTGGACGTGATCAAGCTAGCCATCCCCACGCCTGCGCGCTTCGGCGAAGGTCATCCGGCCAAGCGGGTCTTCCAGGCGCTTCGCATCGCGGTCAACGACGAGCTCGGCCAGCTCGAGGCAGCGCTGCCCGCTGCGCTGAAGATGCTCGCTCCTGGCGGCCGTCTCGCGGTGATCAGCTTCCACTCGCTCGAGGACCGGATGGTCAAGCAGGCGTTTGCCGCCGGGGCGAGAGGCTGCACCTGCCCGCCCGAGTTCCCCGTCTGCGTCTGCGGCAAGCAGCCGCAGCTCCGTCTGCTGACCCGTAAGGCGCTACGCCCCTCTGCTCGCGAGATCGACGAGAACCCGCGCTCCACCTCCGCCAGGCTGCGTGCGGCGGTGAAGGTGGCTGCCTGAGTGTCGACGGTCGCCGACAGCCCGCGTCTCGACACCCATGCGCGGCGCCGGCGTGGACGGGCTGCGCCGGCACGTCCGTTCACCGGTGGCATCGCCTGGATCGTCGCAGTCGGTGTGCTGCTCGCAGGCATCGTGGCGGTCAACGTCGTCGTGCTCCAGCTCAACCTGCAGCTCGACGGGCTCGGCCGCGAGCGCGCCGAGTTACGGGCCGACAACGCCCGCCTGCGTTCGCGCCTCTCCAGTGCTTCCTCGAACGCCCGCATCGAGCGAGACGCCGCCGCCAGGCTCGGGCTGCGTGCCGCCGACCCGTTGACGCTGACCTACGTCGACCTGCGGACGCCGAAGTGAAAGCCGAGCAGCGGCGCTCGAACAACCGCATTCGCGTCCTCGTCGTCCTCTTCGGGCTCCTCTTCGCCGTCGCGCTCGGCCGTGCGGCGTGGATCCAGGCCGCCCAGCACAGCCGCTTCGCGGCCATGGCCTCGACCCAGCAGCAGGAGACGATCGAGATCCCGGCCGGACGGGGAACGATCTTCGATCGTACCGGTGAGCCGCTCGCGATCGGCGAGCAGGCCACCACCGTCTACGCCGATCCGCGCCACGTCGCAGACGCGCAGAAAGCGGCTGTCGTCGCCGGCAAGCTGCTCGACCTCGACCCGGTCGCGCTCTACCCGGAGCTCAAGGACCGCTCCAGGGCGTTCGTCTACGTCGCGCGCAAGACCGACCCCGTCCGTGCCGCCGGCCTGGAACGGCGCGGCATCCCCGGGCTCGGCTTCTATCCCGAGGAGCTGCGCACCTATCCGCAGGGCTCGGTCGCGGCGCACGTGCTCGGCTTCGCCGGCACCGACAACCGCGGGCTCGACGGGCTAGAGCGCTCACTCGACCGGACCCTGGCCGGACAGTCGGGCTTCGAGACCGTGGTCAAGGACCCCTTCGGCCGAGCGATCGACGTCGTCACCTCACGGCCGGAGCGACCCGGCAAGAACGTGACCCTCACGATCGACCATCAGATCCAGGCGAACGCAGAGCAGGTGCTCGCCCGCACGGTGCAGCGTTTCGGCGCCAGAGGGGCCGCCGCGATCGTGCTCGACCCTCGCACGGGGGCCGTGCTCGCGATGGCGAACTACCCGACCTTCAACGCCAACCGTTTTGCGACCGCCTCGCCCGACGCCCGCCGCAACCGGGCCGTCACGGACATGTACGAGCCGGGCTCCACCTTCAAGATCGTCACCATCGCCGGCGCGCTCGAGGACCACGTCGTGACGCCGCGCAGCAGCTTCACGCTCGCTCCGACGATCCAGGTCGCAGATCGCGTCATCCACGAGGCTCACATCCGCGGCACGCAGCGGATGACGGTGAAGCAGATCCTCTCCGAGTCGTCCAACGTGGGCACGATCACGATCGCCGAGAAGCTCGGTGCCGGCGAGCTGGCCTCGTGGATCGAGCGCTTCGGCTTCGGCAAGCGCACCGGCATCGACTATCCCGGCGAGAGCCCGGGGCTCGTGCTGCCGCTGGACGAGTGGTCCGGCTCGACGATCGGCACGGTGCCGATCGGGCAGGGCATCGCGGTCACACCGCTGCAGATGGTGGCCGCCTACGCGGCGATCGGGAACGGCGGCGTCATGCACAGGCCGCGTCTGGTGGAGAAGATCGGGAGTGCCAGGCCGAAGCGGGACGCGGGACGGCGCGTGGTCTCACGCCACACCGCGAACAGCATGATGTCCATGTTCCGCGACGTCGTCGTGGAGGGCACGGGCACGGAGGCGGCCATCCCCGGCTACACGGTCGCCGGCAAGACGGGCACGGCGCAGAAGGCCGAGAACGGCCGCTACGTGCGCAAGTACGTCGCCTCCTTCGTCGGTCTCGTTCCGGCGAAGAGGCCTCGCCTCGCGATCCTGGTCATGGTCGACGAGCCGCACGGGAACATCTACGGCGGCGTCGTCGCCGCCCCGGCCTTCCGGGACATCGCCCGCTTCGACCTGCAGTACCTCGAGGTCCCGCCCGACGCTCCGGAGACGAAGTCCCTGCTCACCGCCGCCGCGGCGACGGCCGGCCAGTAGTCGCCGCGTACAGCGTCGGGCTGCCGCCCTGCCCGGGGCCTCGGCTAGCCTTCGCGCCCGTGGATCTCGATCTGCTGATGCGGGCGCTGGCGCCGAGCGCAGTCGTGGGCGGCGGCGGCGGCGGCGTCGAGATCACCGACCTCGCCTACGATGCCCGCCGCGCGGGGCCCGGCTGCCTCTTCTTCTGCGTGCCCGGACAGCATGCGGACGGGCACGACTTCGCGCGCGCCGCGGTGGACGCGGGCGGGGCGGCGCTCGTGGTCGAGCGCCCACTCCAGCTCGACGTGCCGCAGCTCGTCGTCGACGACGTACGGGCGGCGATGGCGGTCGCGGCGGACGTCTTCTTCGGCGAGCCGACGCGCGAGCTCGAGGTCGTGGGGGTGACCGGGACGAACGGCAAGACGACGAGCGCGTTCCTGCTGCGGGCGATGCTCGACGCCGCGGGGCGCCGCCCGGGGCTCGTGGGCACCGTCGACTGGATCGTCGGGGGCGAGCGACGCGCCGCTCCCCACACGACGCCGGAGGCGATCGACCTGCAACGGCTGTTCCGGGCCATGCTCACGGCGGGAGACCGCAGCGTCGCGATCGAGGCGTCGTCGCACGGCTCGGCGCTGCGCCGGCTCGACCGCGTGCGCTTCGACGCGCTCGTGTTCACGAACCTGTCACAGGACCACCTCGACCTGCACGAGACGATGGAGGACTACTACCAGGCCAAGCGGCGTCTCTTCGCCGGCGCCCAGCCACCGCCGGCCGCCGTCAACGTCGGCGACGAGCACGGGCGTCGTCTGGCGCTCGAGCTGGCCGAGTCGCACCGGGCGCCGCTGGTCACCTTCGGTATCACGGAGGCCGCCGAGGTGCGGGCGGACGAGCTCGTCATCGACGCGGGCGGAAGCCGCTTCACGGCGGCGGGTATCGCGATCGAGACGCCGTTGCGCGGACGCTTCAACGTGGAGAACGTGCTCGGGGCGGTGGCGGCCGGGATGCTGCTCGACCTCGACGAGGAGGAGATCGTGGCGGGGGTGCGCAGCGTCGCCGGCGTTCCCGGCCGCTTCGAGGCGGTCGACGAGGGACAGCCGTTCGCCGTCATCGTCGACTATGCGCATACGCCCGACTCGCTGGACGTCCTGCTGCAGGCCGCGCGCGAGCTCGGCGGCGGACGCGTCGTCTGCGTCTTCGGCGCCGGCGGCGATCGCGACCGGGGCAAGCGGCCGCTGATGGGGCGCGTCGCCCGGGAGCGCGCCGACATCAGCATCGTCACCTCCGACAACCCTCGCTCGGAGGAGCCGCTGTCGATCATCGAGGACATCCTGCAGGGTGCGGGAACGGAGGCGGAGATCGACCCCGATCGCCGCTCCGCGATCCGGCGGGCCGTGCAGGTGGCCCGGGCCGGCGATGTCGTCGTGATCGCGGGTAAGGGGCACGAGCAGGGGCAGGAGACGGCGGGTGTCGTGACTCCCTTCGACGATCGCGACGTCGTCCGCGAGGCGCTCCACGACGCCGGGTGGACGGGACGGTGATCCCGCTCGCGTGGGAGCAGATCGTGGCGCTGCGTCTGGGCCGGCTCGAGGGTACCGCGCCGCAGGGCGTCGTCACCGGCATCGTGGCGGACTCGCGACGCGCCGGCGCGGGCGACCTCTTCGTGGCGCTCAACTCCGGTGTCGACTTCGTCGCCGACGCCCGCTCGCGCGGCGCCGCGACGCTCGTCCCCGACGACCAGCTCGCCGCGCTCGCCGCGCTCGCCCGGCTCGTGCGCTCGAAGAGCGCGGCCCGGGTGGTCGCCGTCGTCGGCTCGAGCGGCAAGACCTCGACCAAGGACATGCTCGGCGCGCTCTGCGCCGCGGCGGTGCCCACCCTGTGGGCGGACGACAGCCAGAACAACGAGATCGGGCTGCCGCTGACGGTGTGCCGTCTGGCGCCGGACACGGAGGTGCTCGTGACGGAGATGGGGATGCGCGGCCTGGGCCAGATCGCCGAGCTGTGCGAGATCGCGCGCCCGCAACTCACCCTCGTCAGCTCGATCGGCCCCGAGCACCTCGAGCTGGTCGGCTCGGTCGAGAACGTCGCCCGCGCGAACGCCGAGGCGATCGCCGCGCTTCCCGCGGGCGGCATCGCCGTCGTCCCGGCAGGCATACCCGAGCTCGAGCCCTTGCTCACGCGCCGGGACATCGACCTGCGGCGCTTCGACCCTGCCGCGCCGGCCCGGGACGGTGACCGCTGGCGGTTCACGGTCGCCGGGCAGGAGCTCGTGCTCGCGCTCCCCTTCCAGGGGCGCCACATGGCGGAGAACATGCTCGCCGCCCTGACTGCCTACCACGCGCTCGGGCTCCCGCTCGAGCTGGCGCAGGAGGGAGCCTCACGCGTGACGCTCTCACGCTGGCGCGGCGAGACGATCCGGCTGCCCGGCGGCGGCTTCGTGGTCAACGACGCCTACAACGCCAACCCCGTCTCGATGCGTGCCGCGCTGCGCGACCTCGCCGAGCGGGCGGCCGGCCGCCGGCAGGTGGCGATCCTGGGCGAGATGGCAGAGCTCGGCGAGGCCTCGGCGGCCTACCACCGCGAGATCGGCGCCCTGCTCGCCGCACTCGGCGTCGACGTGCTGATCGCCGTCGGCGAGCCGGCACGCGGCTATCTGCAGCCGGGCGTCGCCGAGATGCGCTGGCTGCCCGCGGCGGAGGGGTTCGACGACCTCCTGCGCCCGGGCGACGCGATTCTCGTCAAGGCGTCGCGTGCCGTCGGCCTGGAAGGCGTGCCCGCGGCGATCGCGAACGTGGCGGAACGATGGTCAGAGTCCTGATCGCAGGCCTGGTGGCGATGGTGATCGCCGTCGTGATCGGACCGACCTTCATCGAGTGGTTGCGCCGCAGCGGCGTCGGGCAGCAGATCCGCGAGGAGGGGCCCGCGCGGCACATCGTCAAGCAGGGCACGCCCACGATGGGCGGCCTGCTCATCCTGGCCACCGCGCTCGCCCCGTTCCTGATCCTCTCCCTCTACACCCTGCCGGGCCTGACGCTGCTCTTCCTCACGCTCGGCTGCGGCCTGATCGGCTTCGCCGACGACTACCTGAAGGTGCGCAAGCGCCGCTCGCTCGGCCTCTCCGGCCGCTGGAAGATGATCGGCCTGGTGTTGCTGACGATCGGCGTCGGCTGGGTCGTCAGCCATGTCGGCTACCTGGACACCGAGATCTACTTCCCCATCGTCGACGTCAACATCGACCTGCACTGGCTCTACTTCCCGTTCCTGTTCGTCGTCATCGCCGGTACGGCAAACGGCGTCAACCTGACGGACGGCCTCGACGGCCTCGCGGCCGGCACCTCTGCCATCTCCCTGCTCACCTTCCTCGCGATCGCGGCGATCTCGTGGATCCGCTCGGGCCCGGTGGGCGAGCGCAGCGACAACTACCTGGACGTCGCGATCTTCACGGCGGCGCTGATCGGCGGCGTGATCGGCTTCCTCTGGTTCAACGCCTTCCCCGCGGAGGTGTTCATGGGCGACACGGGCTCGATGGCGCTCGGCGGCGCCATCGCCGGCCTCGCCGTGATGACGCAGACGGAGGTGCTGCTCGTCTTCATCGGCGCCATCTACCTGATCGAGGCGCTCTCCGTGATGATCCAGGTGGCGAGCTTCAAGCGCACCGGCAGACGCGTGTTCCTGATGGCGCCCATCCACCACCATTTCGAGATGAAGGCGTGGTCGGAGACGAAGATCATGGTGCGCTTCTGGATCGTCGGCGCCATCTTCTGCACGGTCGGCTTCGTCCTCTTCTACCGCTACTACCTGCGCTTCAAGCTCTGAGCCGATACCCGGCCGCACCACTGTGATCACCATGGCGTGCGGCGAGCTCCGACGGTACCGGAGCGCGCGCGTCTACTCTGAGGGGCGCCGTGAGGGGCGATGTCACGTGAGAGCGCTCGTTCTCGGGCTGGCCCGCTCCGGTCGCGCGGCCGTGCCCGCGCTCTGCCACGCCGGCTTCGAGGTCGTCGCTCACGACGCCGCCGGGGGCGCAGACGCCTCCGGCCTCGATGCCGACGTCCACCTCGGCGCCTGGGACGAGGCGCTGCTCGACGGCGTCTCGCTCGTCGTCAAGAGCCCGGGCATCCCCGGCTCGGCGCCGCCGGTCGTGTCCGCGCGTGCGCGCGGCATCGAGGTGATCTCGGAGATCGAGCTGGGCGCCCGCCTCTTGCCGAACCCGATGCTGGCAGTCACGGGCACGAACGGCAAGACGACGACGACGGCGCTGCTCGGCGCCATCTTCGCCGCCGCCGGCGTGCCGGCGCAGCTGGCCGGCAACATCGGCCGCCCGCTGACGAGCCTCGTCGACAGCGCCGCGGCGGAGGCGTGGGTCGTGTGCGAGCTCTCCTCGTTCCAGCTCGAGGACGTCGACACGCTGCGCCCGCGCATCGCCGTGCTGCTCAACCTCGAGCCCGACCACGTCGATCGCCACGGCAGCTTCGCTGCCTACCGGGACGCCAAGCTGCGCGTCTTCGAGAACCAGGGCGCGGACGACGTCGCCGTCCTGCCGCGGGGCTTCGGCGCGGTGGGCGGCAGGGCTCGCCGGGTCGAGTTCTCGCCCGACGACCCGCTTCCCGCCGATCCCCGCATCCCCGGCGCTCACAACCGCGAGAACGCCGCCGCCGCGACGGCTGCGGCCCGGGCGGCCGGCCTGCCCGACGGGGCGATCGCGGCGGCGCTGCGCACGTTCCCGGGCGTCGAGCACCGGATCGAGGAGCTCGGCACAGTCGCGGGTGTGCGGTACGTGAACGACTCCAAGGCGACCAACGTCGCCGCCGCCCGGCGCGCCCTCGCCGCCTTCCCGACCGAGCGGCTGCA
>WBZO01005183.1_pt1 | contig 13470 bp, 13 predicted proteins | sample 5204261 | NCBI WGS metagenome assembly WBZO01 (sample SAMN12412400, study PRJNA552823) | activated sludge metagenome | isolation source: activated sludge from anammox sidestream of wastewater treatment plant... | place: USA: North Carolina | collected 2017-09
CAGGTCAGCACACCGCCAGCAAACCAGCCATCGGCCGCTCGGAGTTCATCGAGCGTTGCGATGAAGATTGCCCGTTCGGTGACTGCCGTCACGATGCCCGACCGGCTCCAGGCTTCCTCGGCCTCGAACACCGCACCGCCATCGGCGGTTTGCGCGCCGATGGCGGAGTCAAAGGTCGGCGGCTCGGATGCGGTCGTTCCGGCCGTCACGCAGCGATAGATGCGGTTCTCGAAATCAGCGGAAGTCGGTACCGATGCCGTCGTGTCCGTGATCGTGGCCACGACGGCGTCGAAGGCCGCGTTCGACTGGCTGCCGGCCGCGAGCTGGTGCAGGAGCCGGAAGCGGAGAAACCTGGTCCCCACCGGCAGCTGCGCCTGCGAAACGCCCCGCTGAACCCAGCTGTCTTCGGGCAGGATCACCTCGAAGCCCGTGTCGAGAAGGGTTGCGAGTAAGCTCGACGAGCCGTCCAGCGCTTCGATGACAACCCGCCCCAGATCGTCCGGGAACGAATTCGCCCGGCTCACCGATGCGTCGAGCCGGTAGGCGTCTCCGTCGATCTGCAGTGGATCCAGCCCCGAAGCAACGAGGTCGATTGATTGGGCCAACTCACCCGATGCCGAGCTTCCGCCCTCCAAGTAGAAGCTGCCAGTCGCAGGCGTCAGGCTGCCATTGCCGGCGTCATGCACGTCCCAGTCGCCGGACACCTTCGTCCATCCGGTGGGGGTGAAGCTGGAGCCGTCGCCGGTGCCATCCGCCTCGAAGCTGCCGTTGACGACCGGCAGCGGGAAACTGACCGGCGTGCCGGTCGTGCGCACGCGCACCACGTCACCGAGGATGTACGCCGTCGACCGGGCGATTTCTGGCGGATTGACCGGCACCTTGCAGCGGTGATCTCCGAGATCGGCGCGACATTCGGGGCTGTAGAGCTCACCGATGCGCTGCTGCAGCGCTTGCGTCATGCCGCGCAGTTCGGTCCGGAAAATGCCTTGCTCGGTCAGCACGACCTCGCCGAACCAGCCCCGGCGCATCCGAAGAGCGCCCATGGCGGGGTCCGCCCAGTTGACGAGGAAAATCCGCACCTCGGCCTGATCGAAGAGCCCCGCGCGCAGCTCCTCGTCGGTGATCGACGCGCTGTCGAAGACGCCCTCGACGTCAAGATTGTCGACGCTCAGGCTCGCATCGTTGGCGATGGCCGTGCGCGAATAGCCGGAACTCGCCTTGTAGACGTTGCCCTCGAACGACAGATCCCGGTCGTGGTCGGTGAAGAAGAACTCCTTGCCGTCAACGCGCGAGATGCGCCAGCAGGTGGCGAGCGTCGTCACCGGTCCGGCAAGATGCGCCGCGAGGGCTGCCGAAGTCGATTTCATGGTCTGATCTCCAGCACCGGGATCTGGCCCCAACTGCCGAGCTGATAGGTTTCGATGGTGAGGTCCATCTGATCGCTGTCGAAGCGGACGGGCACGTCGAACTCGAAGTCCGCCGTCACCTGGACGCCGGATGCGGGGGCGACGTTGAAGGTCACGAGCCCGGTCGCCGTGTCGACGCTCCAGCCCGAGACCGCCTCGACGCCGTCGCGGTAGATCTTCACCGTTCCGGGAACGGGCTTGGTGATGACCCGTGTCTCGACCTCGCCGCCGCTCGCGTAGGTCTTCACGAGCTGGAACGTCTTGGTCACGCCGTCGCCTTGCCCAATCAGCTGGGCCAGCGCCTGATAGTCGGTCCAGTCCTTGAAGCGGAAACCGTAGGCACGCCCGCGCCGTGCGCGAAAGAAGGCGATGAGGGCGGCCACCTGATCGCGTTTCTTCAGGCCGTGCGCCACGTTCCATTTGCCCCGCGCGGCGGCCCAGTTGGCGTTGCGCCGCTCGTGCCCCGACACCGTCGTGACGACCGTGGTCGAATAACCGGGACCGCCGGACGCTCCGTATGAGATGTCCGGCGGGAACTGAACCTCGTGAAAGGACATGAGCGGCTCACACTTGTCTCTATTGTCGCAATTATGGCGACAAACTTGACTTTCATGGCGACGGGGGCAGAATTGCAGCGTCAGTCAGGAGGAAAGCCATGACCACCCGCATCAACGCCCGCCTGTCGGGCCCGCTCGCCGAATATGTCGACCGAATGGTCGGCGAGCAGGGTCTCTATGAGACCCCCAGCGAATTCATCCGCGACCTCATCCGCCGCGACATGGAGCGGCGCGCCCTTCATGTCGAACAGGGCGCCATTCTCGAAGGCTATGCCGATCTCGCCGCAGGGCGCGTCTTCACCTCGAGCGGCGATTTCGAGACCGACATGAAAACCCTGGCCTCGCGCGAAGCGAATGGCTGGTCGTGACGAACGCCCGTTTTCACCTCACGCGCCGGGCGGCCGGCGACCTCCGCGCGATCCACCGTCACTCTCTCGAAAAGTGGGGAGAGGAGACCACGCGCGCCTATATGGCGAAGCTCTATGAAGTGATGGCGGCGGTCGCGGAAAGGCCGGAGACAGGTCTCCTGCGGCGGCATCGCTCGGCGCCCTTTCGTATGGTTCCCGCAGGGCGACATTTCGTGGTCTATGATGCAACCGATATCGGCATCGTCATTCTGACCGTTCTCCATCAGCGCCGCGACATTGAACGCATCGTCGCGGATTTCACTCCGGATTTTCTCGAACAGGTCACCGCCTTGCGGCGTGACGCACGAACCAAGCTATAGATTGCGCCGCGCCCGCTCCATGGCGCGGGCGGCGTCGGCGGCGATCTGCCCCTGGGCGTAGCGAAAGCTGGCAACATCGGGGGTGGAGATATTCATCACGACGTTGACCGGTGGACGGGTTTCGCGTGCGGCGCCGATGGCGGCGAGTTGAGCCCGTGACAGCACCATCTCGCCGCGCTGCAGGATCGCGGGCACCTCGTCGGCACGAAGCCCCGCGAGACCGCCCCCGGGCCGTTGGCCCGCTAGACCTCCACTATGGAAGCGCGGCGCGCCCGCAAAGGCGAGTGCCGGGACGAACCGCTGCTGAGCGGGGCCCCCGGCGACGCCGCCCTGATGGAAGATGCCGGCGAACAGTCCGCCTCCGCCGCCGAACAAGCCGCCGAGCAGTCCTCCGCCGCTTCCGCCGAGCGCATTGGCCAGAGGCCCGAGGATCGCGGAACGAACCGCGATGCGGGTGATGTCGGCGAGGATGCTGTCGGCGAGCGCCTTGAAGTCGATCTTGCCTCGGGTCACGAAGTTGGCGATGGCGTCCTCGGCGCTGCGGAATGCGCTGGTGAGAGCGTTGCCGAGACCCTTGCCCCAATCCATCGCCTCGCTGGCATAGCGCGACAGCTCCTCGCGAACCGCCGCCCAGCCGGTTGCCGCCTGTGTGGCCGCCGAAGCCGCCGCCTCCCCGGCGGCACGACTTGCTTCCGCGGCGCGTGCGGCGGAACCGGCCGAGCCATCTCCTGCGGCATCGCCTCCGGCGCCGCCGATGGCTGCGAAGGCTTCATCCAGACGCTCCGTCGCCCCGGCCGCATCGTCGATTTCGGTATTTGCGCCGGCCATGGCCTCCCGGAGCGCCGCGATGGACGCAAGAGGCGCGCCTGCCAGCTCTCCCAGCGCCGTCGCTGTCGCTCGCGCGCTGTCGGCGGCGGCGCGCGCATTCTCTGCGAAGGCCATCAGACCGAAATCCGGCGTGGCGAATGTATCGGTCTCGAACGCGGCGGCGAAGGCATCACGCGCCGCATTGCCAGCCCGGCTCGCGGCGCCCGCAAACTCGTTCTCGATCCGGCCGAGATCGACATCCGGCACCAGTTCGATGGTCCGCTCGATCCCGATCGCCGCCAGCCCTGCATTGACGCCCTTGAGGAGTGCATTGATGCCGTCGACCGCGCCGTTCAGCATCGACTCGAGACCGGCTACAGCCAAGTTCGCCGCCTGGATCGTCAGATCACCGATGACCCGAGGCAGGTTGCTCCAGATCACGACCATCGCATCGAAAGCGCCTTGAAACGCCCCGATGATGCGGTTGGCGAAGGTGACGACGGTCTCGAGCGACGCCTGGAGCGCGTCGGCGATGCTCGCCTGAATGCCGCTCCAGGCGGCGTCGATGCGCGCTTTCAGGACGCCGGCCAGCAATCCGATCCTGTCCCAGACCTCGGCGGCCACGTTGCCAAGAAGGCCGAGCGCGGCGCCGAAGCCGCCGGTCGCCTGCACCAGCCGACCGAACTGATAGATCAGCTCACCCGCCGCCACGATGAGCGCGCCGATGCCGGTTCGGATCAATGCGCCGCGTAGCAGCGTGAGCGCACCCGACAGGCTGAAGGTCGCGACACGGGCGGCGACGAACGCCGCAACCCAGCGTCCGGCCATGAAACCGGCGAAGGCGATGCCGATGGCCGCGAGCCTCTCCAGATTGTCGGCCAGCAGGATCAGCCCCTCGGCCAGCATGGACGAGGCGCCCGCCATCTGATCCCAGGTCCCGACCAGCTGCAGCGCGGCATTGCCGATCAGCGTGAAGGCATCGCCGATAGTCGCCGGCATGCTGTCGGCTTCCTCGCGCAGCAGTTCGAGATTGCCGATCAGCGCCGTGCGGATGACATCGCCGGTGATGGCGCCCTGCTGACCGAGGGTGCGCAAACCCGAGACGGTGGCGCCGAGTTCGGCGGCCAGCAGCTCCGCAAGCCGCCCGCCGCTCTGGATCACGGTGTTGAGGTTGTCTCCGCTGAGCGTGCCGAGAGCCATGGCCTTGGAGAGCGCGTTCTGCACCGAAGCCGCGCGCTCGGCCCGCGCGCCGGAGACGACCATGGCGTTGTTGAGCGCCTCGGTGAAATCCAGCGATTCACGTGTGGTCAGACCGAGTTCACGCAATGCAGTGGCGTTGGCGAGCCAGGATTCCGCCGTCTGCTCCAGGTTGGAGTAGGTTCGGCGCGCCATTTCGGCGAGCCGTTGCATGACCGCGGTACCCGTCTCTTGCGCCCCCGTCGCCAGAACCACCCGCGAGCGCAGTTCACTCCAACTGTCGGCATAGGCAACGATCTGGCGAATGCTGAGCGCACCGCCCAGAACACCGGCGATGCGGGCAAGGGCAGCATTGGTGACATCGACTTCCCGGCGGATCTTGCGAAAGCTCTGAGCTCCAGCCTCGCCGATGCCGGCGATCTCCGCCTGGACCTGGCGCCCTCCGACGGCAGCCAGACGAACGGAGACGCGTTTCTCAGCCATCGCGATCAGACCTGATTTGGGCATTCAGCCCACGCACCATCATGCCTTCCACCTCGGGCAGAAGTTCCGCGCAGACGAGCGTGTCCAAGCCAAGCGCGTGCGCCCAGGTAAGCGCAGCGGTCATGTCGAGGCCGAGGACCGCACCGGGGACGGCGCGTAACTGACCCGTGAGCTTTTTGGCGAGATCCCAAACCTGCCATCCTTCGACCGTCTGCGGACGGTTCAGGACAACGGGACATTCGTTGCAGGCGCCGCGGCAGGATTGGCAATACTGCTCACCCCCGCCGAAGTGCCACTCGGCGAGGGCGCGGAGTCGTTTTTTTCCGCTTCCAGCAACAGGCCCCTCGACACGTAGCGGAGCTGGAAGGCCTCGAAGATCGGCAGGATGTCCAGGAGGGCATCGATGCCTTCCGGTGTGACGGGCGCCGGATCGCCTTCAGCATCGCCGACGCCTTCCCATTCCAGCACGACCAGCCGCGCCAGAGCCTTGGCCATGGTGACCGCGATGATCTCGTTGGAAGCCCCTTCAGGCAATGCGGCCACCATTGCGTCACTGCGGGCGGCGGCCATCAGGGCGGTGGTCAGGGGAGCGACGCGCACACGCACGCCGTGGCCGAGATCGAGCCAACTCGGCTCGCGCGACAGGTTCAGTCGGATCATGCGAATTTTCCTCGCAATGGGTGTGGATGGCCGAAAGCCCGACAAGGATGATCAGGCGTAGCTCGTGACGTCGTTCAGGAGATGGACGCGCAGCATCGTGCCCTCGACGTCATCGAAGGCAGCGCGCCAGTCGAAGCTCGCTTCCACCCCGCCTGGACCCGAAATGGCGTATTTGGGCTTGGGCAGGAAAACCCGCGGCAGCTCGAAGCGGAGCGCATAGCCATCCGGGAAGGTGAAGCCGTATTCGAGAGCGACGGGATCGCCATCGGCGGCCTCGGCGACCAGCGTCGCGCCGTCGAAGCGCACCGACATCGCCCCTTCCGCCGAGGCGAACGTGGGATCGGCCGCCTCGATCTTGCCGTCCTCGCGAATGACGCGGACACGTTCGAGATTGTTGGAGAAGGTAAGGCTGCCGCCAGTGACGCCCGCGAGCGCCGCACCGCCGCGCCGAATGAAGCCGCGTCCCTGGCTGAAGCGCCGGAGCGCGTAGGCCGTCGGGCTTGCGTCCACCGTCGCCGAGAAGCGTTCCTCGCCTTGGGCCACGAGCTGAAGGCGGGCATTTGCCGGTCCCTCCTGACCCATCTCGAAGTTCAGGCTCTCCATCACCGTGCCGAGATGGCGGAAGAACACTGGCGTGGTGAGCTTCGGATGGCCGACTTCGATCGTGTAGCTCGGAATGTCGTCGGCGCCGCTTTCCCAGACGTGCGCATAGCCGCCACCGGTCAAGGTGGGTGATGCGACACTCGCCTCCGATGCAGCGATGGTGAAGGCGTTGCCAGACGGTCCCGTCGTGTCGGACACGATGACCAGCGTCTGCGTGCTCGTCGGGCGGGAATAGGTGCATTTGGCGATTTCGGGGTCGGCAGATGCGTTGAGGTCGCTGACCAGCTGATCGACGGTCTGCGTGGCCGTTCCCTGGATCTGCGTCTCCTCTGCGCCGGCCGTACCGGAGACGAACGTCCAGACCGTACCGTTCAAGGTGATCGTGTCGCCCGCCGTGGGATTGACGGCGAAGACGATCGAGCCGCTGGCGTTCGTGGGCGTGGTCACCGGGTCTCCGAACAGGCCCGTCAGCCAGAAGCCCGTTCCACGCAGGTCGAGCGGGATGTCGAGCTGGCCCTCGTCGGTGATGAGGCCGCGATAGGGATCCTGCGCGTTGCGCCCGCGTCCGAGCAGCGGGTCGTCCCCGAGCGGCTGGGCCGAGGAGAGATCGGTCGATTTGAAATCGAGGCTCTGATAGCCGGTGAGCGGCGCGACCCCGTAGCTTGCCTCCCGGCACGCCTTGAGGGTGGCGTCCGCGCCATATGCGCGCGCCTTGGGCATGGATGACTCCCGTCCTGTCCGTGATTGGGTCGTGGTTGCGTCAGGCGGTGAGCGGATCGCTCACCAGGTATTCGATCGTGACGATGATCCGGGCGGTCAGCATCGGCGGCGCGCCTTCGAGAGCGAGCGCATCCGTTTCCGGGGCTGACGGCGTCAGGTTCTCGGCGAGGCCGCCGAGCGTCTCATCGACACGCAGGGCGGCCCCGATCGCACCCAGCAGCTGATCGAGTGCCGCTTCGCCGCCGCCGCTTGGATCTCGCGGCACATAGACTTCGAGCTCGACCCGGTGCGCGTAGAACTCGGTGCGGGGATTGAGGGTGATGTCGGGTTCGCCGGGCTCGCCGTCGCGCAGGATGACCAGACCGGCGGCGGGCACCTTCTCGGGCAGCACCTCGTTGCGCCGCACCGGCGCCGCCAACTGACCCGCGAGACCAGCCTCGAGAGCGGCGAGGATCTGTTCACGTCGAGACATCAGCGGCCTCCGTCTCCATCAGAAACCCAATTGCGGACGACCAGACCGGGTAGCCGGTTGACCCAGCGCTCGGCGGCGCCGGCCACATCGAGACGCTTGCGGATCGTGACCTGCGGAACAAGGATGAACATCGGTACGGTCACTAATCCCCGTCCCGTTCGTAGTGCCGAAGCGCTCGCGCGCGTGAACCCGCCACGCTTGCCTGTTCTCGCACGCATCCCATCGGCCACGAGGAGTGAAGGGCCGTGTCGGCGGTAGACGAAACGCAGCCGCTGCCCGGTCCGTCGCTCCCATCCGCCCGGCGTGATCTTCCGCCCGCCATCGCCGTACCGGCCGGCGGCCGCTGTCGGGATCGCGAGGAAGAAGCCGTTCTTCGAGCGAATGGTCGCGCCGTCCTCATAGATGCGGATGATGCCCGGCGCCTTGGACCAGACGAGACCCGCCGCCCGGATGCTGTCTTCGCCCCTGGGGTAGACTTGTCCGCGCCAGGTGCGCGCCAGTCTCGGCCCCAGTCCCGACGAGGTGACCTGCGTCCGGAGCTCGGTCTTCAGGCCTTCTGTGGCCTGTGAGATCCCGGCCGTAACAGCCTTCTCGGCGGCCCTGATCTCGTCGCTCATCAACTTGCCGAGATCGCCGATCGTGCTGACCGAGAGCCTCATGCCTCGCGCAACTCCGCCGTCCAGATCAGTCGCTCCGCATCGCGGCTCGGTTCCCCCTGGACGACATAGGAAACGCCGTCGAACTGGAACCCGTCGCCTTCGGTAAGGTTGGGCGCGTCGGCGACGCGAATGTCGAGCAGCGTCGTTGCGGCATGCAGCCGTGTCTCGCCGAATTCGAAGACGCGGTCGGGCCGGCGCAAGACGACCCGGACGGAGATGGCGCTGCCGCCCTTTGGCGTGTAGGTCGCGTCCCGCGCCATGTTCGGGTCGGCAAACAGTGACTGGAACGCAGCGGCGATGGCCGACATTCGTTACTCTCCCTGTCGCGCTACCGCGCTCCTCGCCTCTTTTAGAAGCTGCCATTCAGGCGAACCCGCCCGATGACGTCACCGGCGCCACCGGCGACGGCTTCGGTCGCAACGCCGATCAGGGTGTTGCCGGTGGCCGTCTTCGTCGCCTCCTTGTTGGTGTTGTCCCAGTAGACCTTGTCGCCCGCGGCCCACGCCTGCGAGGCGACCTTTTTCAAGTCGAAGACGCCGACGAGCGCGGTCTCGACGGGTTCGCCACTGGCGGCGGCGCCAGCCGCGATGCCGAAGATCGAACCGACGAGCAGGCCATCGCCGGAAGCGACGGCGTAGGGGACGGTCAAGGTGATGGTGTTGCCGGGCTGGACGTAATTTTTCATCGCGAGGGTCCTTTCGGAAAAGCGAAGGGCGGCCCGTCAGGACCGCCCGGATGTCAGGATTCGGGATGGGTGCGTTACGCGCCCGGGTTCTTGTAGAGGCCGCGCCAGTCGATGGCCTTGGCGCCGAAATCGAGGCGGCACTTGATCTCGACGCCATCGACATCGAACCCGTTGCGGGTCTCGATGTAGGCGCCCTGCTGGCCTTCGAGATAGGCGTACTCGATCGTGTCGATCTGGTTCGGGCTCGCCGCCAGATACCAAGCGGTTTCGCTGGCGGCATCGAGCCGGGGCTCGCTGATCGGCGTCAGCGTGCGGATCGACTGCGGCACGACATTTCCGCTCTGGGCGGGAACGAGGTTCTGGGCAACCAGCTGCTCGGCCTTCAGTTCCAGCGCGGCAGGCACGATCAGGAAGGCGGGGCGGATGTTCAGCACCGTCTTCTTGTCGAGCCCGGTCTGCTTCGCCATCGCCGCGCGGGCCGCGCCGACGCTGGTGACGTCCAGCGCCGCGCCGGTGCCCGCGAGGTTCTTATGGGTGGTGTGGAACAGCGCATTGCCATCGGCCATGGCCGGGTTCGAGGTGATGATCCCCCAGACCACATCCGACTCCAGCTGGGCGATGGAGTTGCCGTACATCGCCGGGATCCGGGTGAAGGCGTCCAGATCGTCGTTGATCAGCACCTGCCGGGTGATGGCGACGACCCGGCCGTAGGTCTTCACGCGGTAGCTTTCCTTGCTCTCGCCGAGCGTTCCGCGCTTGAACTCGCCGCTCTCGCCCACCTCCAGCAGCTGCGGCGCCTCGCCGAGCTGCACCCGGTGCATCGCCTTGAAGTCGGTCGCCAGCACTTGGCGGCAGAAGAGTGCGAAGGTCCGCGGATAGGCCTCGTAGGCCTGGCGCAGGGTCTTGTTGGTGACGGCCGAGAGGATCTCGGGGAAGTCCGAGGTCGAATGCAGCGCGCGCGTCGCCACCTCGTCGCGCGAGAGCCCCCGCGTGTTCACCCCGGCATTGCCGAGGCTTTCGCGGGCCAGTTCCAGGAGCGTCATGCCGCGATACTGGCGCGCGGCATCCTCGAGCGGGAACAGCGTCGGGCTGTAGCGGTGCAGCAGCGCGTTCGCCACTGCATCGCGGCGGGTGATGCGCTCGTCGCGGCCGCCGAGCGGGACCGACACCTGGCCGAAGGTCCGGGTTTCGTCCGACTTCGCGGCGACCTGATCGAGGATCAGACGGCGGGCCTCGTCGATACTGACGCCACGCTTCACCAGATCCTCGGCGAAGCTGCGCTCGAGGTCGAGGCGGCCGGCCAGATCGTAGATGGTCGAGACCCGATCGCGCTCGGCCTCGCGGGCGCGGGTGGCGACAGCCTCGGTGTCGGGCGCTTCCGGTTTCGCTGATGCGGTCTTTTGGTTCGAGCGCCCGGGCTGGCTGCGCGTGTCGGTGGCATGGGCCTGCGCCTCGGCCGCGCCGGTCTTTTCGTCGGTCATGGTGGTCTCCTCGGTCGCTGCCGTCTCGTTGGTCTGGTCGGCCGGAGCGGCCGGGGTCTTGTCGGTCATCGGGGATGCTCCTTCATTCGTGGGGGCGTCCCGGCGATGGAGGACGCAATCGTGTTGTTCGCCCTTGGCGCGGAAGCCCGCGGCGGGGTCGGCCCCGACCGGCACGGCCGAGATCTCGAAGGGCGTCCAGTCGACCGCCCGCCAGAGCTCGCGCCCGCCATCGGGTTTCGAGATGTCAAAGCGATGGACCTGGTAGCCGATCGAGACCGCGCGGATGTGCCCGGCCTGGATGTCGCGCCAGATCGGCTCGACATCGGCCCGCTCGCTGATCCGCACCTGCGCGATGCCGCGGCCGTTCTCGATCCGCGCCGAGCCGGGCACCACCGAGCCGATGACGGCGTCGAGTGTGTCGATCTCATGGACTTTCAGGAACGGCGCGCCCGCGTTCAGCCGGTCGAGGCGCACGTGGGCAGGGTCGAGGCTGAGTTCCTCGTCGTAGGGCTCGCCGAAGAAGCTCGCCCGCCGGACGCGCGCGCCCGCCGACCAGATCACCTCGACGGTGCGTGCGTCGGCATCGACGGTGTTCGGCGCAAGCTCCGCCGACCGGCGAAGCGCCGGCAGTTCGATCATCGTCTCCATGGGTGGATCCTTAGTTCGTCATCGGGACATGACGTTTCATCAAGCCAGAAGCTATCTACGTTTGATCTAGACGATCTAGATTGACTCGGCGGCCTTCTTCATCTAGGTTGCGGGTAGATGATTTAGATTGGAGGCGACGATGCCAAACCTAGTCACACGACTCGACAGCGCGCTCGACGCGATCCGGACGTTGAACGAAAGCCTGCACCAATACCCTGAACTCGCGGATCGGCTGGGACAGGCTCATGCCTTCTATGTCTTGGACGATGGAGACAAACCGCTCTTCGGCTTTTCGAAATTTGTCGGCTATGAAGGCTTGACCCCAGAGGGCTATCTTCGCGACTACAAGTCGCTTGATGGCCGGAACACGGAGCACGCTCTCTCCAAGTGGTTCGAAGAACTGCGCTTCGGGACCCCTGCGTATGAGGAGCTGTTCGAGCAACTCACCGACTGGCTGTCTGAATTTGGCAAGCGCCCTCGAGGTGGCGACTCTCAGAAAGTCCGTTTGATGGTTCTCCGTCCTGAATACCGGAAAACGAACTCACAGACTGATGAGGATCGGCGGCTTCTCGAACTTATGCTGGCGGTAGCTGACCTGCTGCCGGCGAAACAAAGGCTTGAGCTTCGCGCTGCGCTTTGAGTCTGCATTTCAGTCGGAATTGATCGGCTGGGCATCACTGCCTGCGTCTCCGTTGCTACCTACGGACTGCGCGCTGCCGGTCTTGGTGACGCGGCGGGGGTCGCTGTCGAGCACGAGCCCGAGGGCGTCGAGCTTGGCGTTGGTCGCGGCGATCTCCGCCAGCACGGCGTCGGGATTGCGGCCCTGCCGAGCGATCACCTCGGCCAGTGTCATCGTTCCCGAGCGGATCGCCAGAAGATTCGCCATCGCGTCCTTCTGCGGATCGACCGCCTCGAACTTGGGCGGTGACCATTCGACCGGCACGTCCGGCTTCGGGATCTGCCCCGCGGCCCATGCGGCCTCGGTGAACCAGCGCCAGACCGGGGTGCAGAGCATCGGAATGAAGAGCTGCCACTGGACAGCGTCGATCATCCGGCGGAACTCGACGAGCCCCGCCCGGATGGAGGAGTAGTTCACTTGGCTGAGATCGCCGGTGAGTAGCTCGTAGGGCACCCGGAACCCGGCCGAAATCGTATGCAGGCTGGCGCGCTTGTACTCGCCGTAGCCGCCGGTTGCGGCCGGCTGGTTGAAGCGGATGTCCTTGCCGCCGCGGGCATAGGCGATCAGTCCTGGTTCGAACTGCTCGACCCGGTTGCCGTCGGCGTCGACCACCGCCGGAGCGATGCCCTGCTGCGCCTCGTCGTCGCCGAAGACGATGGCGGTGACGCAAGCCTCGGTCTTCTTGCGCACGATCTCGGCCACCTCGTAATCGTCGAGATCACGAAGGGCGCGGATGACCGGCGCGCCCCAGGGAACGCCGCGCGCCTGCGTGCGCTGCTTCTCATAGACATGCGCGATCTCGCTCGCCGGGACCGGCCGGCTCTGCAGGCCGTTTTGCAGGGCGCCATAGGCGTCGCCAGGATGCTCGGCGTGGAGCCAGTAGGCCTTGCGCTTGCCGAGCGGATCGAACTCGATTCCCTGCACCAGCCGTCCGGCGCCAAGCGCACCGGATTTGGTGGCGTCGAGGAAGTCGGCCTCCAGCACCTGCAATTGCAGCGGGACAGCAAGGCCGTCTGCGGCGCGGCGCAGGCGACGGCGTACCAGCACTTCGCCGGCCTCGACCATCTCACGGCAGATCAGCGTCTGAAGCCCGTAGAAGTCGAGCTGGCCATCGGCGTCGCACTCCACCGTCCAGCGCTCGAACAGCGCGTCGACGCGGCGGTCCAGCGCCTCGTCCCCGCTGGCGGCACGCGGCATGATGCCCGCGCCAATGATGTTGTTCACCAGCACCGCCACCGCCTTGGCTGCATGCGGGTTGTTGCGGACGAGATCGCGCATCCGATCACGCAAGAGTGCCCCGGCCACGCCGATCTCGGTGTCAGCTGAGGATCCCGGGGCACGCCAGCCCTCCGTGCGGCGTCCTCGCGCGGCGCCTTCGTAGCCGCGCGCGAGCGTCTCGAACGCCTGTCGCGCCAGGACACGCCGCGCGGCGGCCCGAGGGGCGACCGAAGCGATGGCGCGGTCGAACCAGTTCACCGTCATCAGCGATCCCCGCGCGAGAAGCCCGCGAGCCCGGCGACCGGAAGCGGCCGCCCCACACTGGCAATCGCGCGCTCGATGGTGCGGATGCGGGCGAGCAGATCCTCGGCCGAGCCGTAATCCACCGACTTGCCGTCATAGCTGACGCGGGTCGTGCCGCTGGCATAGGCCCGGCGCAGTGCCGAGAGCTCGGTTTCAGTCCAGTCG
>WBZO01005184.1_pt1 | contig 13469 bp, 9 predicted proteins | sample 5204261 | NCBI WGS metagenome assembly WBZO01 (sample SAMN12412400, study PRJNA552823) | activated sludge metagenome | isolation source: activated sludge from anammox sidestream of wastewater treatment plant... | place: USA: North Carolina | collected 2017-09
CCTTGTCGTAGTCGACCGGGAGCGGCGACTCCCCGCGGGCGTCCTTGATGGCGACGATGGCCTCGGCGAACCCGACGTGGGCGAGGGCCGGGGTCGCGACGACGTCGCCGACGGCGTAGACCCCGGGCACGGCGGTGCGCATCGCGCCGTCGACGACTACGTAGCCCCGGCCGTCGACCTCCACGCCCGAGCCCTCCAACCCGATCCCCTCCGACCTCGGCCGACGGCCGACGCTCACCACCAGGCTGTCGACCTCCACCTCCTCGGCCCCCTTCGGACCTTCGAAGGGAACGGTCACGCCGGCGTCGCCGACCGCCACCTCGCCCACGGCCACGCCCGTGTGGACGGCGATCCCCCGCTTGCCGAACGAGCGCGCCACCGCCTTCGAGGCCTCGGCGTCGACTCCGGGCAGGAGCCGGTCGAGCGCCTCCAGGAGCACCACCTCGCTGCCGACCCCGTCGAAGTAGGAGGCGAACTCGCAGCCGATCGCCCCGCCCCCGACGATGGCCACCTTCGGCGGCACACGGTCGAGGGCGAGGACGTGATCGGACGACAGGACCCTCAGGCCGTCGAAGTCGAGGCCGGGCAGCGATCGGGGCAGGGAGCCGGTGGCGAGGACCAGGGCGTCGCCCTGGAGCTCCGTGCCGTCGCTGACCCTGACGTGGCGCGCCGCGGCGTCGACCACCGTGCCGGTGCCGGGGACGACGGTCACCTTGCGGCCCTTGAGGAGCGACTCGAGGCCCTTGGTGAGGCGGTCGACCACCTGCTGCTTGCGGCGCTGCCCGGCGGCGAGGTCGAGGGTCGGCGCGCCGGCGTCGACACCGAACTCCTCGGCCGACGCGACCGTACGGAGCACCTCGGCGGTCTGTAGGAGCGCCTTGGCGGGTATGCACCCCCGATGGAGGCAGGTCCCGCCGACCCTGCTCTCCTCGACCATCGCGACGCTCAGCCCCGTCGAGGCCCCGTAGAGCGCCGCCGCGTACCCACCGGGTCCACCGCCGAGCACCACCACGTCGAAGCGTTCCGCCACGCCGGCCACCACCTTCCCGTCGCTACCGACTGATCCTAGGAGCCGTGCGGCCCGTCGCCGACCGGGCCCTCCGGCCGGGGGCGTCAGAGGTTCCGGCCCCAGAAGATCTGAAGGAGGCCGGCGACCAGGATCGCGAGGCCGGTCAGCGCCGCGAGGATGATCAGCGTCCGGGTCTTCACCCGGTCATCATCGCCGCGTGGTGGGGTCCCTCACCGATCCGCCGCCCCGGGGCCCCGGTCCGGTCCGGGTCGCGGCTACGAACCCCGGCCCGATCCCTTGGTTATGCTTCGGTTCCCGCCGCCGCACGCCGGCCGCTCGTCCGACCCCCGAGGACCGCCCCACCCGTGTTGCAGCGCGCACAAGCCTTCAAGGAACGGGCCCGCGAGGCCGTGCCGGAAGGCACCTTCGCGGTGGGTGCCGGCCTGATGGTCGCGGCGGTCACCGCCTACGTCTTCATCGTCATCACCCTGCGCACCCTCGGCAAGGAGGGGAGCGTCGGGTTCTCGGCGTTCTGGGCCCTGATCTTCGTGATGGGGCCCGGGATGTTCCTGCCGATCGAGCAGGAGGTGGGGCGGGCGCTGGCCCACCGCCGGGCCCGCGGCATCGGCGGCGGCCCGCTGGTGAAGCGGGCCGCCGGGCTCGGTGGGGGCCTCGCCGCGATCGTGGTGGTCGCCGCGCTCGTCTTCGCGTCGCCGCTTCGCGAACACCTCTTCCACGGCGAGGGCTCGCTCGTCGCCGCCCTCGCGTTGGGGATGGTCGGCTTCTTCTCGATGCACATCACCCGGGGCACGCTGGCCGGCAACGGCCGGTTCCGGGCCTACGGCGAGATGCTCGGCGCCGAGGGCGTGGTCCGCCTCGCCGCCGCCGTCGTCCTGGTGGTGATCGGCACGGAGACGGCGGGGCCGTTCGGGCTCTGCCTCGGGATCGCGCCCTTCGTGGCCGTGGCCTTCTCCCTCCGCAAGGAGCGGGGCCTGATCCCGCCCGGTCCGCCCGCCCCCTACTCGGAGCTGTCGGAGAAGCTCGCCTTCCTCCTCATCGGCTCGTTGCTCTTCCAGTTCCTCGGGTACGCGTCGCTCCTCGCGATCGGGATCCTGGAGAAGAGCTCCGACAAGCAGGCCGCCGAGGCCTTCGTGGTCGCGTTTTTCGTGGCCCGCATCCCGGTGCTGCTCTTCCAGGCCGTGCAGGGCACGCTCCTGCCCAAGCTGGCCGGCCTGGCCGGCGCCGGCCGCCACGATGACTTCCGGACCGGGCTGATCCGGCTCATGTACGTGGTGGTCGGCATAGCGGTCGTCGGGACGGTGGCCGCCTTCACCGTGGGACCCTTCGCCGGCAAGATCCTCTTCGGAGCGAAGAAGTTCACCATCGGCAACGTGGACCTGGGTCTCCTCGCCCTCGGCAGCGGCGTGTTCATCACCGCCCTGACCCTCGCCCAGGCCCTGATCGCCCTCGACGGGCACGCCGAGCAGATGGCCGCGTGGCTCGTGGGGGTCGCCGGGTTCTTCGGCGGCCTGTTCCTCACCTCGCAGCTCTTCCTACGGGTGGAGCTCGGCTTCCTCCTCGGTTCGGCGATGGCCGGTGCGGTGATGGTCGCCGCGCTCGCCCGGCGCATGCGCAACGCCACCTCCGAGACGATGCGGACCTTCGTGACCGCCTTGGAGCACGAGCCCCTCGAGCTCTAGGCGGGCTTCTCCGCGACCAGGAGCACCGACTGCCCGAGTCCGGGCTCCCGACGGGCCTCCATCCGGCGCAGCCACGGCACCACGCCCCGGTCGTAGGCGACGGTCGACCACCTCCGGGTGGGGACCTGGCGTAGCTGGCGGGCCATCAGCCACCAGGCCACCGCCCCCACCGAGTTCACGTAGCGGGCGTCGACGATGCGGTAGCCGCAGCGGTCGGCGAGGGAGATCAGCTCGGCCCGCCGGTAGCGGCGCCGGTGCCCGATCGACCGGTCGAACTCGCTGTAGAGGCCGTCGAAGGCGGGCACGAACACGACCAGGCGGCCTCCGGGCTCCAGGACGTCGTGGATCAGGCGCAGGGCCGCGTCGTCGTCGTCGATGTGCTCGAGCACGTTCACGAGGACGGCCGAGTCGAAGCGGCGGTCGTCGTCGAGGCCGGCCACGTCGGCGTGGAGGACCTCGATCCCGGCTCGCCCCGCGAACCGCTCCCGGAGCGCGTCGACACAGCGCTTCGAGAGGTCGGTGGCCACCACGGTGCGGCCGCCGGCGGCGAGCCGCTCGGTCATCTCCCCGTGCCCGGCCCCGATCTCGAGGACCCGCTCGCCGAGGTGCGGACGGGCGAGGTCCGCGATCCAGTCGGCGTAGTTGTCGGCGTCGAGGAGCGAGTCGAGGGCCTCGGAGAGCTCGGAGTCCGACTCGTCGAAGGCGACGGGCCCGCCGCTGCGGTCGGGGGCGCCGGAGAACCGCTTCGACGCGGAGTCGAAGAAGCTGGAGTAGCGCACCACGCCGTACATGGCCCGCACGCCGTCGCGCCAGCCGATCTTCTTCCCCTCGGCGTAGGTGCGCCCGTCGTAGGAGATGCCCACCTCGTAGACGCGCCATCCGCCCCGCGCCACCTTCGCCGTGATCTCGGGCTCGAAGCCGAAGCGGTCCTCGCGGATCTCGAAGCTCTGGATCACCTCCCTCCGGAAGGCCTTGTAGCAGGTCTCCATGTCGGTGAGGTTGAGGTTGGTGAGCATGTTCGAGGCGACGGTGAGGATCCGGTTGCCCACGGAGTGCCAGTAGTAGAGGACCCGGTGCGGCCGCCCGCCCATGAAGCGGGAGCCGTAGACCACGTCGGCCGAGCCGGCGAGCAGCGGCTCGAGGACCGTCGCGTAGTCGGCCGGGTCGTACTCGAGGTCGGCGTCCTGCACGATGACGTACGGGGCGGTGACCTCGGCGAACCCGCGGCGCAGCGCCGCGCCCTTGCCCATGTTGACGGGCTGGGCGAAGACCCGGACCCTCGGGTCGTCGATGTCCCGGGCGAGCTCGAGGGTTCCGTCGGTGGAGCCGTCGTCGACGATCACCAGCTCGGCGACGTAGGGAGAGTCGAGGACCCTAGCCGTGACCTCCTCGAGCGTGGCCGCCTCGTTGTAGCAGGGCATCACCACGCCCAGGCTTCGTGCACCGGGTTCGTCGGGGCCGGACGTCATGGCCGGCAATGTTCGCACGCGCGGCGGCCACGCGTGGACCGGATCAGGGCGTGATCACCTTGCCGTCGGCGCGGACGGCCAGGTACCCGCCCGACGAGGCGGCCAGGCCGTTCCACGCGTCGATCCGCACGTAGCCGCCCGACGCGGCCTCCAGGCTCGCCGACCCGCGCACGTGGATGCCGCCGAAGCCGTCGAGGACCGCGTACCCGCGGCCCGAGGGGGCGACCGCGATGTCGCGGGCGATGTCCCAGCCCCTCCAGTACGGACCACCCAGGTACGGCGCACCCCCCGCCCGGTGCACCCCACCCCAACCGTCGAGCACATAGACCCCACCCGACGGCGTGAACGCCAGACCCCGAGCGATGTCCCAACCCCGCCAGTACGGCAACCCACGAGGAACCGTCACCCCCACCCCATGGACCCCACCCCAACCATCGAGGACCGCGAAGCCCCGACCACCCGGCGCGATCTCGATCCGCCGGGCGATGTCCCAACCCCGCCAGTACGGAGAACCACCCGGCAACCCCCGCGCGCTACCGAAACGATGCACCCCACCCCACGCGTCGAGGACCACGTACCCCTGCCCGTCGGGCATCACCGCCATGTCACGAGCCAGGTCCTTGTGAGGCCAACGTGGCGAACCGAACCCCGGCGCACCACCATGCGCCGTGACCAGACCGTCACCCGCCAACACGTAGTACCCGCCCTTCGGGTTCGACGCGATCGCCCGGCCCGACGGCGGGTCGGGGTACGCGGCCGCCCGCGCCGCGGCTCCGTTGCGGATGGAGGGCAGCAGCGCGTGCAACCCGCTGCCGGGGCACTCGGTCTGGTTCACATCGATGTGCCCGACGATCGTCGGCATGTTCACGACCGACCCCGGCGGGTACCGGTTGGACCCCGCGGTCCGGTACGAGACCCAGCCGTTCGGCTTGACGTCGTGGAGGACGAGCTTCCACGCCAGCAGCTTCACGAGGGACGAGGTGACGGCCGAGGGCGGGGAGGCCCCGACGAAGTTCCCGAGCACCGCGACCCCGGTGCTGCCGGTGTTGAACCCCTGGGCGTGGGCCCCGATCACGGACCGCTCGATCCCGCCGTAACGTCCCTCGAAGACCTGCCCGTAGCGGTCGATCAGGAAGTTGTAGCCGACGTCGCACCAGCCGTTGGCCTGGGTGTGGTAGGCGTAGATGCCCCGTACGAGCTGGGCGCTCTGGGAGGGCGAGTAGCTGTTCCCGCCCGCCGAGTGGTGCACCACGGCGAACTTCACGTCGGAGGCGTACTCGGGCCCCTCCGGGCAGTTGCGCAGGCGAAGGCCCTCGTCGGCACCCCACTGGCCACGGGTGATGATCCCGGGTCGGGGCGCCAGGGCACCCGCGACGTTCCCCGACGGGCGTTCCGGAGGTGCATCGACGGCGTGGAGGGTGACGCCCCGCGCCTCGCCGTCGGCCAACCGGACGCGCACCGCCGAGGTGTCGCCCACCCAGATCGGCTCCGAGACGGTGGCCGACGACTCACGCCGGGCGTCGCGGGTACCGGGGTCGGGACCCTCCGACGGGTCGGGAGCCTCGATCTCGCCCACGCGCTCCCACCGCTCGCCGTGCCGGGCCTCGACGGTGAACCGGGCTCCGGCGTCGCCGTGCCACTCGACGCCCACCAGGTTGGCGTCGACGTCGATCTGACGACCCCAGCCGGCCCGGGCGGTCTCGGCCCCGGTGGTCAGACCCACCTCGTCGACGTTCACCCCCGGAGGGGTGGGAGGCGACGTGACCGGCGCGGCGAGGAGGACCACCGCAAGGAAGCTGCCGAGCGGGACCGCGGCCAGCATGCCGAGCGGACCTATCCCACCACCGGAACGCCGCGTGGACCGCGGACGACGAAGAAAAGCCATGCACCAGACCCCTGGATCACCCCTGAACTGCTGCCGAGGCGGTTATCGGCCGCCGGGCGCCGGGCCTTGAGAACCACCCCGTCCTGAGGCTCCGAGGTGGCGCCCGTCCCCGGCGCCGCCGAACAGTCAGGCTACGCGCGCCGTAGCATGCGCCGCGGCTCGACACGGGAGTGGGGCCGCATGGCGGGCCGGGGCGGCAGGCCCGGCGGGGGACGGGGTGATTGGCCCGCGCAGCGGGCCGGGAGTGAGGCCTTGGACACGGGCGGCGGCAACGGCACGGCGGGAGGCGCCCGCGACGCGAGGCTCCGGCTGGCCCTCGACGGCACCCCGCTGCTCGGCAACCGTACGGGCGTCGGCGAGGTCGTCGCCGGACTCCTGACCGGCCTCGCGTCGCGGCCCGGGCTCGACGTCGCGGCCTACGTCGTCTCGCGGCGCGGCCACGCCGACCTCTCGGCGCTCCTTCCGCCGGGCGTCCGCCCGGCCGTCCGGCGGTGGCCGGCCCGGGTCGTCCACCGGATGTGGAGGGTGGGTACGTTCCCTCGCCTCGAACGCTGGACCGGACCGGTCGACGTCGTGCACGCCACCAACTACGTGGCACCGCCCACCCGGTCCGCGCTGGTCGTCAGCGTCTACGACCTGACCGTCCTCCACCACCCGGAGCTGAGCGGCCCGGGCACCGAGGGCTACCCCGGGGCCATCCGGCGCGCTGTCGACCGGGGCGCGTGGATCCACACCTCGAGCCACTTCGTCGCCGGCGAGATCCGGGATGCTCTCGACGTGGACCCCGAGAGGGTGGTGGTCGTGCCGCTCGGCATCCCGCCGGTGCAGGGAGGCGACCCTGCCGCGGGACGCCGCCGGGCGGGATCCGACCGCTACGTCCTCACGCTCGGGACCGTGGAGCCTCGCAAGAACCTCCCCCGCCTGGTGGCCGCGTTCGACGCCGTCGCCGGCGGGCACCGCGACGTCCGCCTGGTCGTGGCCGGCGCCCCGGGCTGGGACGCCGGCGCGTTCGAGCGGGCCCGCACGGCCTCCCCGAACCGCGAGCGGATCCTCCACCTCGGCTACGTCGGACCCGCCGAGCGGGCCGACCTCATGGCCGGCGCGACGCTCTTCGCCTTCCCGTCGCTCTACGAGGGGTTCGGGTTCCCGCCGCTGGAGGCCATGGCCGCCGGCGTACCGGTCGTGGCGTCGGTCGCCGGGTCGTTGCCCGAGGTGCTGGGCGACGCCGCGGCGCTGGTCGAGCCGACCGACACCGACGCCCTCGCCGGCGCCCTCGAACAGGTCCTCCACGACCCGGACCGCGCCGCGGAGCTCACCCGGCTCGGCCGGCTCCGCGCCCGGATCTACTCCTGGGACGCGGCGACCGACGGGATCCTCGCCCTCTACCGGCGGGCGGTCGACGGGCACGGAGCCGGCTCGTCGTGATGCCGGTGGGCGCGGTGCCCCGCCCGGCCTCCGTCGCCGTGCACGCCGGGCAGCTCCTCCAGCCCGTACCGGGGGGCATCGGGCGCTACGTGCACGGGCTGATCCCCGCCCTGGTCGAGACGGGGCTAGAGGTGGTGCCGTTCGCGGCCGGGGACCTCGCCGGGCACCTGGGGGCCGGCTCCGCACCCGTCGACCTGGGCCGCCCGGGACCCCCCTGGCGCTACGAGCTGTGGCACCGGCTGCGCCGGCCACGGGTTCGCCTTCCCGTCGACGTGGTCCACGCTCCGAGCCTCGCCGTGCCCCCGGTCGCCGGCTCGGCCCTGGTGGTCACGGTCAACGACGTCGCGTTCCTCCGCCACCCGGAGGTGTTCACGCGCCGGGGGGTCGGGTTCCACCGGAGGGGCCTCGACCTCACCCGGCGCCACGCCCACATCGTCGTCACGCCGTCGGAGTTCGTACGCCGCGAGCTGGCCGACGAGGGCTTCGATCCCGACCTCGTCGTCGTGGCCCCCCACGGCGCGTCGTCGCCGCGGCCGGCGGACCCCGCGGATCACGACGCGCACCTCGCCCGGGTCGCCGTCGAGGAGCCGTTCGTGCTCGCGGTGGGCACGGTCGAGCCGCGCAAGAACCTGGGGGTCCTCGCGGCGGCCGTCGGCCGAATCCGCGGCCGGCGGCCCGAGCTGTCGCTCGTGGTGGCCGGGCCGGCGGGGTGGCTCGAGGTGACAGGGATCGACGGACCGGAGGTGAGACGGCTGGGCCGCGTCGACGAGGTGACGCTCGACGCGCTCTACCGCCGAGCGGTCGCGTGCGGGGTCCCGTCGCTCTACGAGGGTTTCGGGCTCCCGGCCCTGGAGGCGATGAGCCGGGGCTGCCCGCTGGTCGTGGCCGAAGCCGGCAGCCTTCCCGAGGTGACGGGTGACACCGCGCTCCGGGCCCCCCCGCACGACGTCGACGCCTGGGAGCAGGCGCTCGAGGCGATCCTCGACGACCGGACCGCGACCCGCGAGCGCGCGTCTCGGGCCCGGGACCGCGCCGCCGGGTTCACGTGGGCCCGCTCGGCGGAGCGGCACCTCGCCGCGTACGGACGGGCGATGCAGGCCCGCGCCGAGGGTCGCCCGTAGCCTGGCCCGATGCGCGTCCTGCTCGACGTGTCGGCCGTACCCGACCATCCCGTCGGCGCGGGGGTCTACACGATCAACCTGGCCACCGAGCTGGCCGGGTCGGGCGCCGTCGACCTGCACCTCGCCGCCCGCGCCGGCGACGCTCGGCGTTGGGGCGAGCGCTGCCCGGGCGCCACGTGCCACGCCGTGGTACCGGCCCGGCGCCCGGCGCGGCTGGCATGGGAGCAGGCGGGTGCCGGGAAGCTGACCCGCCGGGTGGCACCGGACGTCTGGCACGGGCCCCACTACACGATGCCCCTGTTCCTCGGCGTCCCCGCCGTGGTGACCGTCCACGACATGACCTTCTTCGACCATCCGGAATGGCACGAGCGGGTGAAGGTGGCCTTCTTCCGGCGGATGATCAGGGCCTCCACCCGGCGGGCGGCGGCCCTCGTCGCCGACAGCGACCGCACGGCCCGGCGCCTGGAGGAGCTCCTGCACCCCCGGGCTCCGGTCACGGTGGCACCCCTAGGGGTCGACCACGGCCGCTTCCACCCCGATTCCGGACCGGCCGGCGCCGCCGAGGACCGGGCCGTTCTCCGGCGCTTGGGGATCGAAGGTCCGTACCTCGCCTTCACGGGGACGGCCGAGCCCCGCAAGGGGATACCCACGCTCGTGGAGGCGTTCGCCGCCTTGGCCGGCTCTCGGCCGGAGCTGAGGCTGGTGCTGGCCGGGCGCGACGGCTGGGGCACCGCGGCCGTGTGGGACGCGATCGAGCATCACCGGGTGTCGACCCGCGTCCTGCGGACCGGCTGGTTCCCCGCCGACGCGCTCCCCGCGCTGCTGCGCCGGGCCGAGGCGGTGGTGTACCCGTCGCTGGAGGAGGGGTTCGGGCTGCCGGCCCTCGAGGCCCTCGCCGCGGGCGCGGTGCTGGTGACCACCACCGACTCCGTGATGGCCGATCTGGCCGGGCCCGCGGCCGTCACCGTGCCGGCCGGCGACCCGGCTGCCCTCTGTGGTGCTCTCGCGGCGGTGCTCGACGATCCCGACCGGTCCGCGTCGCGGCGGGCGGCCGGCGTGGCCCGGGCCCGCGGGTTCACCTGGCGGGCGTGCGCGGAGGGCCACCTCGCCGCGTATCGTCTGGCGGCCGAACACTCCGGGAGTCGGGCACCGCACGAGGGGAGAGCGACGCGATGAGAGCCGCGGTGACCGGTTCGAGCGGCTTCGTCGGTCGCCACCTGGTCGACGCGCTGCGCTCCCGCGGCGACACCGTCGCCGGTCTCGACCGGTCGGCCGCCCACGCGGTCGACATCGGCGACGCCCACGCGGTACGGCGACGGCTGGAGGAGTTCGGTCCCGACGTGGTGTTCCACCTGGCCGCGGCCAGCCACGTCGGCGACTCGTGGGCCGACCCGGCCCCGGGATTCCGCATCAACGCCGAGGGCGCCCTGAACGTCCTCCAGGCCTGCCGGGGGCTCGAGGTGACGCGGGTCGTGCTGGTGGGCAGCGCCGAGGAGTACGGCCGGGTGGACCCCTCCGACCTGCCTCTCTCCGAGGACGCTCCGCTTCGGCCCATCACCCCGTACGGCGCCGCCAAGGTGGCCGCCGACTTCCTCGGCCTCCAGGCGTTCCTCGCCGACGGGCTGCCCGTGGTACGGGTGCGGCCGTTCTCGCACACCGGACCGGGCCAGAGCCCCCGGTTCGTGGTGCCGGCCCTCGCCGGCCGGGTGGCCGCCGCCGAGCGCGACCGGTCGACCACGGTGCGCGTCGGCGCGCTCGACCCGGTGCGCGACCTCTGCGACGTCCGCGACGTGGTCCGGGCCTACCTGCTGCTCGCCGAGGCGGGCGTACCGGGGGAGGTCTACAACGTGTGCCGGGGCAAGGGGGTCGCCGTCCGCGAGGTGGCGGAGACGCTCCTGGCCCACGCCGAGACCGAGCTGCACCTCGAGGTCGACCCGGATCTCGTCCGCCCGGTGGAGGTGCCGGTCCTGGTCGGCGACCCCTCGAAGCTCGCGGCCGCCACCGGGTGGAGCCCCGAGATCCCTCTCGAGCGGACCCTCGCCGAGGTCCTCGCCGACGCCCGCGCCGCGATCGCCTGAGCGGCTACCCGAGCCGCACCTCGGAGTGGTCGCCGATGTGGAGGCGCAGGGCCGGGGGCCGCTCGTGCGCCCGGCGCACCGACGCCCCCCGCCCCACGAGGCTGTCGCAGAGCCGCTCCACCCCGTCGATCTCGGCGCCGTCCATGAGCACGGCGTGCTCCACCGACGAGTCGCGCACCGTGCACCCGGCCCCGATCGACGTGTAGGGGCCGACGAACGAATCCTCGATGCGGGTGCCGGCCCCGACGACCACCGGGCCCCGCACGGTGCTCCGCAGCAGCGTGGCCCCGGCCTCCAGCACCACGGGCCCGGAGACGTGGGACTCGGAGTCGACGGTGCCCTCGACCGCCGTGACCGGCCCGGTCTCGAGCCGGTCGAGCACGATCCGGTTCGCCTCCAGGAGATCCTGGAGCTTGCCGGTGTCGATCCACGGGGTGGTGAGGACCTCGGTCGAGACCGAGCGCCCGGCGTCGACCAGCCACTGGATGGCCTCGGTGATCTCGAGCTCGCCGCGTGCCGACGGCCGGATGGCCCGCACCGCCTCGTGCACCGCGGAGTCGAAGATGTAGACGCCCACCAGGGCCAGGTCGCTGGCCGGATCGGCCGGCTTCTCCACCAGCCGGACCACCCGACCGTCGGGGTCGAGCTCGGCGACCCCGAACTGCTCGGGGTTCGCGACCTTGGTCACCAGGACCAGGGCGTCGGAGGAGCTCTCCTCGAACGCGCGCACGAAGCGGTCGATGCCCCCGACCACGAGGTTGTCGCCGAGGTACATCACGAACGGATCGCCGGCGAGGAAGTCGCGGGCGATGAGCACCGCGTGGGCGAGGCCGCGCGGCTCGTCCTGTCGGAGGTAGGTGACGTCGAGACCGAAGCGGGAGCCGTCGCCGACGGCCGATTCGATGTCGGCGTGGGTGTCGCCGACGATGATCCCCACCTCGCGGATCCCGGCGGCCGCGATCGATTCCAGGCCGAAGAACAGGATCGGCTTGTTGGCCAGGGGGACCAGCTGCTTGGCGCTGGTGTAGGTGATCGGGCGCAGCCGGGTTCCGGATCCGCCCGCCAGGACCAGGGCTTTCATCGGTCGGAGGCTAGCGGCGCTCACAGGTACTGCCGGTCGAGCCAGCCGATCAGCGTGGCCACCGCCCGGGGATCGTGGCGGAGGCGGTGCCCGCCCTTCGGTACCACCCGCAGCTCCGACGAGTCCCGGGCGGCCTCGGCGAGCCGCCGCGCCTCGGTCACGGGCACCACGTCGTCGTCGGAGCCGTGCATCACCAGGAACGGCCGCGGCGGCACCTCGGCGGCGGCGGCGAGGGGCTCCACCTCCACCAGGGCGTGGGCCCAGGCGGCGGCGTCGGTGGGGAAGTCGGGTGAGCGGAACACCCCCACGGCGCGGCAGTGCTCCCGGAAGCGCATCGGGTCGCGGGTCCACTCCCGCAGGGTCGCCGGCGCCGACAGCGTCGCCACGCCCCGGACCCGCTGGTCGGCGGCCGCGGTGCACACGGCCAGCGTCCCGCCGTAGTTGGACCCGCAGATCCAGACCCCGGTCACGTCGTCGCGGGCCACCAGGTGATCGACCGCGGCCCTCTGATCGGCCAACCACCCGTCGACCGAGAAGTCGCCGTCCGAGTTGCCCGTCCCCCGGCAGTTGAAGGCCAGGACCGCCCACCCGGCCTCGGCGGCGAGCCGTTCGGCCAGCTCCGGGAACGACGTGGCCGACGCCGCGGCCCCCCGGGGCCCGCTGGGGAACCCGTGGCACAGCACGAGGCCGGGGACCCGGGCGTGGCCGGGGGGACGCGCGAGGTGGGACACGAGGCGCACCCCGCCGGAGTCGAGGGTGCCGTCCATGGACGCGCCGTGGGCGAGAGCCATCGCTACAACCCGAGCAGGCGGACGGCGTTGGCCCGGAGGACCTTCTCGGCGACGGTGTCGTCGAAGCCGAGGGCATCGAAGGCCGAGAACCACTTGTCGTGGGCGATGAACGGGTGGTCGGTGCCGAAGAGGACCCGGTCCTGGAGTCGGCCGCCGATCTCGCGGACCAGGGCCGGCGCGAAGTAGCGGGGCGACCAGCCGGAAAGGTCGATCCAGGTGTTGGGCTTGTGGAGGGCGACGGCGATCTGCTCGTCCTGCCACGGCCAGGCGGGGTGCGCCATCACGATCTGGAGGTCGGGGAAGTCGGCCGCCACGGCGTCGAGGAGCATCGGGTTGGCGCCGGCGAGATGGATCCCACCCCCGCCGGGCAGGCCCGCGCCGAGGCCGGTGGTCCCCGTGTGGACCAGCAGCGGGACCCCGAGCGCCGAGGCCGTCTCCCAGATCGGGTAGTGGGTGCGGTCGTCGGGAGTGAACCCCTGCGCGCCGGGATGCATCTTGAGCCCCCTGAGCCCCAGGTCGCGCACCGCCCGCTCGAGCTCGGCCACGGCCGCCGGCCCGCTCAGCGGGTCGACGGAGGCGAAGCCGCAGAACACGTCGGGGTGGGCGGCCACGCAGCCGGCCACGAAGTCGTTGGAGACGGGCGGGTAGCCGGTGTTGGTGTGGGCGTCCCAGGCGAGGAGCACCGCGAACACGTCGAGGCGCCGGAAGTGCTCGGCCATCTCGTCGACACCCTGGCGGGGAAGCGCGGTGTGGAAGTAGCTCTCGCACGCCGGCGTGAACTCGCCCATGGCGCCGTCGAGGTACTCGGTCGTCGACGGGTGGACGTGTACGTCGACGGCTCTCACGGTGGGCTCGGCCCCTAGGCGGTCGGGAGGTTGCGGAAGGGCCGGTGCCGGCGGCGGTCCGGTGA
>WBZO01005187.1_pt1 | contig 13461 bp, 10 predicted proteins | sample 5204261 | NCBI WGS metagenome assembly WBZO01 (sample SAMN12412400, study PRJNA552823) | activated sludge metagenome | isolation source: activated sludge from anammox sidestream of wastewater treatment plant... | place: USA: North Carolina | collected 2017-09
TGCTTGCGGGAAGCCCACATCGGAGCTTGTTCGTGGTCGGAACAGACGGGTTGCGCTGGGAATTGGACAGGGCCGGATTTGACGCGCTTCCGCCCGACTCCGCTTTGCAGCCTGACGCCGTCATTGTCGGATTTGATCCCCGGCTGGATTTTCAGACCCTCTGCAAGGCGGCTTATTGGATAAAAAAGGGATTGCCCTATTTTGCCACGCATCCCGACAGGACGTGTCCCACCAACGAAGAGACAATCCTTCTGGATTGCGGCGCGCTGTGCGCGGCCCTTGAAGTCGCGACGGGAAGAAAGCCTGATGTGGTGGCGGGCAAACCGGAGCCACAAATGCTGCATGCGTTGTGCCGACGGCTGGGAATAAAAAGCCACGAGGTGGCGATGGTCGGGGATCGGCTCCACACGGATGTCCTCATGGCGATCCGCGCGGGAGCGCTGGGAGTGCTCACGCTCACAGGAGAAACGCGACGCCCTCATCTGGCCGACGCAAAAATCCAGCCGGATCTTGTGATCAACAATCTCGCCGAGCTGGGAGAGCTGTTGGCGACGTCAAAAGGCATTTGATATGCGATTTAACCGTTCCGATAGCATCGGCCTCCTGAGCAGGCCGGGGGAAGTATTCGACTTTCTTATTATCGGCGGCGGTGCCACCGGCCTGGGAGTCGCGCTTGATGCCGCTGCCCGTGGTCATCGCGTTGCCCTGATCGAACAATCGGATTTCGCCAAGGGCACTTCCAGTCGTAGCACAAAACTCGTACATGGCGGCGTGCGTTATCTCAAGCAGGGCAATATCGCGCTTGTGCATGAGGCGCTCAGGGAAAGAAGCCTGCTTTGTGCAAACGCGCCACATCTCGCGCGGGACATGACATTCGTCATTCCCAATTACAAATGGCGCGATCAGGCGCTGTATGCCCTGGGAATGAAGGTATATGACGGATTGGCAGGCAGACGGAATTTGGGGCGTTCGTCCACTTTGAGCGCTGTGGAGACGCGCGCCCTGATTCCCACGGTCCAACCTACGGGATTGGTTGGCGGAGTGAGTTATCATGACGGGCAGTTCGATGACGCGCGACTGGCCGTGAATCTGGCCCAGACAGCCGGGAAGCTTGGCGCGGTGGTGGCGAATTATGTTCGGGCTGTCGCACTGGTCAAGGAGCGCGGTTTCGTGACAGGCGTTGAAGCGGAGGATGTCGAGAGCGGACGGCAATTTGTGATCCGCGCGAAATGCGTGATCAATGCAACGGGCGTATTCGTGGATGCCGTGCGCCGGATGGATGAGCCGGAAGCGTCGCCGCTGGTGACTGTCAGCCAGGGCGTTCACATCGTACTGCCCAGGGAATTCCTTCCGGGAGACGCGGCGCTGATGATTCCAAAGACGGACGATGGCCGTGTGCTCTTCGCCATCCCCTGGCATGGACATGTGATTGTGGGCACTACGGACACACCGGTTTCTGAAGCGACACTCGAGCCACGAGCCCTGGAGGAGGAAAAGGAATTCGTGATGACCCACGCCGCAAAATATTTATCCAAAGTCCCCTCGGCATCGGATGTACGCAGTATTTTTTGCGGATTGCGTCCGCTGGTGAAACACGCGGGCGCGTCCAAGACATCACAACTCTCCCGCAGCCACACAATTCAAGTGTCGCCGTCGCGGCTGTTGACCGTCACAGGCGGAAAGTGGACAACCTACCGCCGCATGGCGCAGGATGTGATCAACCGGGCGGAGCGTGTCGCCGGTCTTGAAACGCGCCCATGCCCGACGGCGCACTTTCCGATTCATGGCTGGACGCGGCAGTTGGATACACAGGCTCATTTGCGGGTGTATGGCTCGGATGCGCTTGCCATCCGCGATCTGATCGCACAAAACCCCGCGCTTGCGCGCCCACTGCATCCTGATTTGCCCTTTCAAGAGGCGGAGGCGCTCTGGCATGTCCGCAACGAAATGGCGCGGACGGTTGAGGATGTGCTGGCCCGTCGTCTGCGCATGCTCCTGCTCGACGCCCGCGCCAGCAAGGAGGCCGCGCCAAGGGTTGCCGCAATCATGGCGGGGGAATTGCAACGCGATGACCAATGGATCTCAGAGCAGGTTGCAGAGTACCGGAATCTGGCGGATGGCTATATGTGGTGATCCATCAATCCGACGGCGACATCCGGAACAAGCGCATTATGAAGGGCGCATTAAAGGGTTGAACCTCACGGCTGCCTCCGACCGGCCACGACGCTCAGGAGTGAAATGTCCGCGGGGGTGACGCCGCTGACGCGGGCGGCCTGGCCGAGGGTCTCCGGGCGGATGGTGGAGAGTTTTTGAATGGTCTCGGCGCGCAGGCCGGGGACTCCCGCATAGTCAAAATCCTCCGGGAGGCGCTTGCCCTCAAGCGAGGAAATGCGCTCAATCCGGGCGGTTTCCCGCTCGATGTAACCGGCGTATTTGAGATCATTTTCCAAGACCTTCCAAAGAGGGTCGGGCGCAAGGCGCGCGATGTCCGGAGGCAATTTGTCCGCGGTATTTTCGGGGCGGCGGAACCATTGATCGAGAGCCACGCCGTCGTGACGGGTCCTCGCAATGGCGGCGCGCGCGCGCGTCAGCGTCCGCTCCTTGTCCTGAAAGGTGGCCTTGCGGATCGGATCGGCGAGGCCGAGGGCGATGGCGCGCGGAGTGAGGCGCAGGTCGGCATTGTCCTGACGGAGGAGGAGGCGGAATTCCGCGCGGCTGGTGAACATGCGGTACGGTTCCGTTGCGCCGCGCGTGATCAGGTCGTCAATGAGAACGCCGATGTAGGCTTCGTGGCGGGCGAGAATGAAAGGCGGACGCCCGAGAATTTTGAGGGCTGCGTTGGCGCCCGCCATGAGTCCCTGGGCCGCCGCCTCTTCGTAGCCGGAAGTCCCATTGATTTGCCCGGCGAAATACAGGCCCGGCATGCGCTTGGTTTCGAGGGTCGCGCGCAATTGGGTCGGGGGGCAGCAATCGTATTCGACGGCATAGCCGGGACGGAGCATCCCACAGGTCTCCAGGCCCGGGATCGTCCGCAAAAATGCCAACTGGACTTCGTAGGGAAGACTCGTGGACACGCCATTGACATAGAATTCCCCTGTATGGCGCCCCTCGGGTTCGAGAAAAATTTGGTGCGATGGTTTTTCCGCAAACCGGACCACCTTGTCCTCGATGCTGGGACAGTAACGGGCTCCTATCCCCTCGATCGCGCCTGAAAACAGGGGCGACTTGTCGAGGTTGGCGCGGATGATCCCATGCGTGGTCTCGTTCGTGTGCGTGATCCAGCACGGCAGTTGGCGAATCCGCAACTGTCCATCCTGCCAGCGGTTCAACGTGAAAATGTCGTCATCCCGTCCGGTGAGTGTCTCTGGGAGGAAACTGAATGTTGGCGGTGGCTCGTCGCCGTCCTGGCGCTGGCACTTGTCGAAACCAATATCGCGCGCGAGGATCCGGCATGGGGTGCCTGTCTTAAATCGCGCCACCTCGAAACCCAGGGCGCACAGGCAATCGCTGAGGGTGGAAACCGCGTCCCCCATGCGTCCTCCGACGAGATTCCGCTGGCCGACGTGGAGGAGACCCCGCAGGAAGGTTCCCGTCGTCACAATGACCGCCTTGGCGCGAAAAACAATTCCCAGGTTGGTCTCGACGCCCTCCGCTGTACCGTCAGGGCTCCTGATAATCTGGACGACGCCGGCCTGATGCAGAGTCACCCGCGGCGCGGCTTCAAGGATGGCCTTGGCCCGGAATTGGTAGGCTTTTTTGTCGCACTGCGCGCGCGGCGCCCGCACGCTCGGCCCCTTGCCGGCATTCAACATTCGGAATTGGATTCCTGTTGCGTCGGCATTCAGCCCCATGAGCCCTCCAAGCGCGTCGATTTCCCGGACGATGTGCCCCTTGGCCAGCCCCCCAATGGCCGGATTGCAGGACATTTGGGCGATGGTGTCCGCATTCTGGGTGAGGATCAATGTCTCGCAACCCAGGCGCGCCGCTGCAAGAGCCGCCTCAATGCCTGCGTGCCCTGCCCCGATGACAATAACGTCAAATGACTCTGGATGCGTAAAAGCCCTCATGAAAGGACCAGCGGAGCATTTTGTGCCTCCATTGGCCCACACAAAAAATCCGCGCGGAACCGGCATCCGGCAAGGATGAAATCCAGGAGGTCAGACGGCGGGAGCTGTTTCCGCCTTGGGGGGGGAGTCGGTTTCTTGAGCGAGTTTTTCCTTGCTCAGATGGAGGATTGTATGGGGATCCGGCTCGGAATCCTCCTCCTCGGAAAGGGCGGTGTAGGCCAGGCAGGCCACCTCCTCCTGTGAGGTGACTCCCTCAAGGACCTGCTGCAGGGCCTGCTGGTACAGGGTCAAGACCCCCTTGCGAAATGCGGCCTCACGCATTTTTGCCTGGGGGGCATTCACGGAAATGAGGTCCGAAATTTCGTTGTCCACCGGACATAATTCCATGAGCGCCATCCGACCCGAATATCCCGTCTCGCTGCATTCCGGACATCCCTGTTTCGCATAGACGAATTCCGTCTCCGCAGGGATCACAATCCGGTTGGTCCGCAGGATTTGGCGCAGGTCATCCGAAATATGAACCGGCTTCTTGCAATAGGTGCAAAGTTTTCGCGCCAGACGCTGGGCCTGGGTCAGGGCCAGCGAGTCCGCCAGAAGGTAGGGTGGCACGCCCATCGAAATGAAACGGCTCACCGCGCGCAGACAGTCATTGGCATGCAGGGTCGTAAGCACCAGGTGCCCTGTGAGCGCCGCATTCACGGCGGCGGTGGCCGTCTCCTCGTCGCGGCACTCGCCAATGAGAATGACATCCGGATCCGCGCGCATGAGCCGCCGCAAACCCTCGGCGAAATTGATGCCATTGACCGGATCCGTCTGCGTTTGGTTCAGTCCCTCGACCTCATATTCGATTGGATCCTCGATGGTGTGGATATTGATATTGTCGGCGTTGATGTTGTTGAGGAGGGCATAGAGCGTGGTTGTCTTGCCGCTGCCTGTGGGACCCGTAATGAGGATGAGACCCTGGTCCCGGGTCATGGCATCGCCAATGACCCCCATTTGCCACTTTGACAGATTCAGTTCGTCGAGCTTGCGCACGCCATCCTTCTTGTCGAGGAATCGGATCGTGATTTTTTGGAGATCCTTCCGGCAGGGAATGGCTGAAACGCGGCAGTCCACGCGCCGCTTTCCCAGCAGCATCGAGAAGCGGCCATCCTGGGCGTCCTGACGGCGCTGGCCCATGTTTGAGTAATTTTTGATGAGACTGACAAAGCGCGAGAGTTGCTCCTCCGAGCAGGAGTGGATGACCTTGAGTTCGCCGTCAATCCGGGCCCGAAAGCGGGCGGTATTGTAAAATTTCTCGATGTGGAGGTCGCTGGCGCGGGCGGCCATTGCATGATTGAGGACCCAGTGGACGACCTGTTCCGGGGTCGTGTTCATGCTCGAGGGGTTGACCTTCTGGATGGACTGGACATCAATGTCCACGAGATTCTCGACATCCGAATCCACCAGATCCGCCGAGATTTCGATTTCGGCCGCCGTGGCGGAGCGTCCGCGTTCCCGGGCGATGGTTCTGAGGATGGCCTCGCGGTCCGCGCGAACTGTGCGAAATACAAAAGGCTCATTGCCGCCCGACATCCACTCGTCCTCGAAGGCGTAATTGTGTTTTTCCTCGGAGAGGAGATAGACCACCTTTTTCCCGCAGTAGAGCGGATAGACGCCATGTTTTTCCAGGATAGCCTCCGGGAAGACCGTCTGGGACGGGGCGTGTTCGGCATTGAAGCAGGCCTCCCCGGTGGCCAGGAAGTGCAGGGCAAGGCCCAGCCCCCGGGTGAGCCTCCGCAGGCAGGCAGGGTCATTGGCATTTTGGTCCAGGAGCATTTGACTCTCCTCGACAATCCGTTCCCGGGCGCGCGCCTCCTCAATGGGATATTCCTCGAGAAACCATTTCAGCGCAGTATCCAGGCCCTCCCGACGGGGAATGGGCGTAGAGAACGTCAGGGGCTCCCTCTTTTCGAGGCCCTTGAAGGCCAGGCGCTGGTCCACATCCTGCTTGAGGATGGTGTAACATCCCTGCGGAACAACCATGGGAATGATCAATTCCGGAGGCATTCTCCACATGCCGCCCGCGGTGGGATTGTAGTGGGCGCAAATGAGGAGTGGCCCCAGGCTTCCCAGGGGCAGCCAGGGTTCCTCATCCTGGCAGGGGGTCGCGAGCTTCCGAAAAATGGATTCGGCCTTGCTGGGGCAGGCGGGTCGGGGGGTGTTCAGGGGCAGCATGTGCATGAGGGCCGCGAACCACTCCAGCGCCTCCTCCTGGGGGATGTTGTTGGCCTTGGCCAGATGCGTGTGCAATTCAACGCCCTCCGCGGGCATATCCCCGGTGATGAGGCTCTGCTCCGCCAACGATTCCTTGAGGTAATCCCAATCCTGCGCGTTCATCTTATGGAGCCCCAAGCGGCTTGTAACCCTCCGCGTATTGCGGAGCTGTCCCCTCATCGCTCATTTTGAGCAGGTCAATTCCAGCGCCTTCCTCACCCTTCTTGTACATCGAAAATGCGGCGCCATTCCAGAAGGCCCGGAAGGTGTCCTGCGCGCTGGTTTCTTCGATGCCAAGCCGGGAATTGAGGAATGGGGATCCAACGACCATGGGATCAGGATACTGGAGCGTCCGGAGAATCTCAAGTTCGTCCGTGGTGTCGCTTGCCACCGCGCGCGAAAATTCGCGGCTCGCCTGGCGATAGGCGAGCAGGGCCCCATTGAGCCTGTTCAGATTGCGCTCGGCGATCTTCGCCCTGCTGGAGCCAAAGACGCCGCCCAGGATCGGTATGCCCACGGCGGCCAGGATGGCAATGACGGCAATGACCACCAGAATCTCCGGGAGCGAAATGCCTCGGATTCTTCCGCGATCCCGTACATCACTCCTACGAAAGATCATGCGGAGCGTCAGTATTGCAAGGTTCCCGATGGCCCTGAGAGCCCGACTTTGGAGGGCGGGCTGATGGAATCCGGGAATGTGATCGAGTATCCCGCAGGGAGGAAGGCCGTCAGGGTGGATTCCGCAAAGGCCATGTAGGGCGTGAGCAGGGCATACTTGTCATCAGCGCTGTTGGCGCCGGTCCAGTCCGACTGGGCCGTCGTGGTACCCCGGTTTTGAATAAGGGAGGCGATGGCCATGTTGAGGGTCTCAGCCCGCGCTCGCGCCAGATTGTCCTCACCGTCCTGCTTGACCCGCACGATATTGGGGACGGCCAGAAAGGTGATGATGCCGATAATGGTGATCGCCGCCAAGACCTCGACGAGCGAGAATGCTGAGGGACGCAGGGTTTTCATTGGTTCATCTCCACGGTGGGGTAGTTGTTGGTTGTCCAAGTGGAAAAGGTCAGGTATTGGCCGGCGCGAGCCAGCGCGTCGCTTTTGATGGCGGTGGCTGTCGAGAAATTGGTGAAATGGCTGTAGCTGTCCGCTGAGAGATAGGCTCTGAGCAGGGTGAGTTTGGCTCCGGCGGAGCTGGCCGCATTATAGGCGGTGCGCGCCGTGGCGAGCCCATTCGAATTGATGGCCTGATTTGCGATCCAGGAATTGAGGGCCTCCTGGAGGACGACCTGCTGCTGCCGGGCGATGACGCGGCGTGAATCCTGCGCGGCATTGCCAATGGCCGAAAGAATCAGGGCGCTCATGACGCCGATAACGGCAATCACAACCAGGAGCTCGATCAGAGTAAATCCAACGACGAGCCGACTCTTGGAACGCGCCTTCATGGTGAGGTCACCTTGCAGCCAGACAGCGTGTTATGCAACAAAAAATGGGTTATCACCGCAACGCACCATGAGGAGGACCATTTTCCGAATTTCATAAATTTTCAGGGAGTGGTTTGATGATCCGGGATTTGGGGAAGCGGACCTTGGGGAGCCGGGCGTATTTGTCTTCCGGGTGACGGTACCACGCGGGGCACACGGTGACGGTCTCGTAGCCTGAGCCCTCGATGCCGAGGATTGTGTCATAGGCGGCAGGATCAATTCCCTCCATTGGGCTGGTGTCAATGCCCAGCAGGGCCGCCGCCGTCAGAAACACGCCCAAGGCAATATAGGTCTGGCGCGTGGCCCACTCCGACGGATCCAGGGGATATGGCGGGTTCTGCAAGAAACCTTCAATGGCCCGACCGAACCCCCGCAAATTTTCCACGGGGATCCCCTGGATTTCCGCGGTGCGCTCGAGATGAAAATGCACGTCCTCGCTGGTGATGGGATTTTTGCGCGCGAACACAACGACATGGGAAGCTTGGATCAATTGCGCCTGGCCCCACGAGACTGTGGCCAGCCTCTGTTTTAGCTCCGGCTCGGTCACCACAAAAAATCTCCACGGTTGAATTCCAAAGGAGGAGGGCGCAAGGACAAGAGCCTCCTCGAGCGCATGCCATGTCTGAGGGTCAATCGTCCGGGTGGAATCAAATTGCTTGGTGGCATACCGCCATCGCAGGGCGGTCAGTACAGTCTCCGTGTCCATTGTGTTTTGTCTGTTCCGTTATGGCGGATGGGGCGGGATTCGAACCCGCGGTGCCGGTTAGGGCACACACACTTTCCAGGCGTGCGCATTCGACCACTCTGCCACCCATCCCATGCTGTTGGAGGAACTGCGAACTCTACAGGCCGCGAGCCTTTCAGGCAATCTTCAAAAGCGATACCCCCAATCGCCAAAATGCGCATACGCAATGCACGAGCCCTCCAGGCTTCCTGGGTGAACAGCGGATTTGTTTGCCTGCTTGTTGGGTCAGGGCATAGAATGTCCCACGACGGCGGTATGGATGAGGCTCAATTTTTCCAATCCGATACCTTGGTGGGGTTGTTTTTTTGCGCCCGTAGCTCAGGGGACTAGAGCAGCTGCCTTCTAAGCAGCGGGTCGCTGGTTCGAATCCAGCCGGGCGCGGGAATCCCCGCCGCCGCGGTGGGGCAGGCTCAGGGTGTCTCGAGGGCGAGGGCGATACCCATGCCGCCGCCGACGCAGAGGGAGGCGACACCGGTGCGTATGGCTCCTTGGGCGATGCGGTGGGCGAGGTGGGTCGCGAGACGCGCGCCGCTGGCGCCGATGGGGTGGCCGATGGCAATGGCGCCCCCGCAGGGGTTGATCTTTTCCGGGTCCGGGCGGCCCAATTCTTCGAGGCACGCGAGGACCTGGGCGGCAAAGGCCTCGTTGATTTCGAGCGCGTCGGCTTCGAGCGCCTGGATGCCCTGACGTTCCTCAAGGGTGCGGAGGGCGTGAACGGGGCCGAGGCCCATGCGGGCCGGGTCGCAGCCAACGACGGCCCAGCCGGTTATTCGGGCAAGCGGGTCCCAGCCATTTCGTTCGCAGGCGCCCGCGCTGGCGACGACCAGCATGGCGGCGCCATCATTCACCCCGGAGGCATTGGCGGCGGTGATGGTGCCGTCGGGCTGAAAGGCCGGGCGCAGGGCGGCCAGTCCTTCGATGCGGGAGTCCGGGCGGGCCTGCTCATCCGTCGTGAGTTCCGGGAGGGTCATTCGCTCGTTTGCGAATTCCCCACGAGCCTCGGCGGCGGCCCACTTCTCATGGCTCGTCAGCGCGAAGGCATCCTGTGCCTCGCGTGAGATTTTGTAGTGTCCCGCCAGGGATTCCGCAGTGAAGGCCATGTGCTTGCCCGACGAGGGATCCATGAGCCCATCCTGCAGGAGCGAATCCACGAGGGGCATGTCCCCAAATTTTTGTCCTGTGCGGCTCCGGCGCAAAAGGCGCGGGGCCTGGCTCATGGATTCCGTTCCGCCGCAGAGGACGACCTCCGCGTCGCCCGAGCGGATCATCCGGATGGCCTCGAGAATCGCAGTCATCCCCGAAGCGCACATTTGGTTGACCGTTGCGGCGGGCGTCTCAATGGGGAGTCCAACCGCAAGACCAATCTGACGGGCGACGTTCATGCCCTGACCCGCCCCGAGAACATTGCCCACAGCGCAGGCATCCACTTGGGTGGGGTCCACTCCTCCGAGAGCCGCCTCGGCTGCCGCTGTGGCCAAGGCCACCGGAGAGAGATCCGCCAGGCTGCCGAGGAATCGGCCGAAGGGAGTGCGTTTTGCGGAGACGATATAAAGAGGCGGGTTGGATGTCATGGGATCAATCTTCAAAGCAGTGGACCGGCATGGGCAGTGGGTTGCGAATGACTGGCTCGAAATCCATGAAGGGGAGGATGTCCCTGGCGATTTCGATACCCGGCGCGACTTCGATCAATTCAATGCCTCCTGTGATCGGACGAAAGACGGCCCGCTCGGTCACATAGAGGACTTCCTGGCTGCGCTCGAGGGCACCCGCCGCGCTGAAGGAAAGCTGTTCGACGGAGAGGGGGAATTTTCGGGAACGCCCTTCCTGCGTGATGCGCAAGCCTCCCTCCTGCCAGACCGCCTCGAGCCCGCCCGAAGTGAAGGTCCCGCAAAAGACGACCTTGCGCGCGGATTGCGAAATATTGGCGAATCCCCCGATCCCCGCAATCCGGGTCCCAAATTGCGAGACATTCACATTGCCCTGACGGTCAATCTGGGCCGCGCCCAAGGCGGAAAAATCGAGTCCGCCTCCGTCGTAAAAATCGAATTGCGAGGGCTGGTCAATGACAGCCTGGGGGAATTCCGCCGCCCCGAAGGAGAGCCCTCCGGCCGGGACGCCCCCGATGGGTCCGCTCTCGACGGTGAGCGTGATGCGATTGATCAGGCCCCGCTCGGCGGCGATGCGCGCGACGCCCTCCGGCATGCCGATGCCGAGATTGACGATTGCCCCCTCGCGAAGTTCGTCGCAGGCCCGCCGGGCGATAATCCGCCGCGGACCGGGGGGCATCCGCTCGAAATGCGCGTCCGTCCCGGAGCACGGGGCGGGCGTCACATAGCGCCCATTGAAATCCTCCGCGAAGGTCTGTTGGTGCAATGCCGGGGGCGCCACGACGACGTGATCCACAAGGATCCCAGGGACGGTCACCTGTTGGGGCGGCAGGGGTGCATCGAGAATCTCCGCCACCTGGGCGATCACGATGCCCCGCGAATTCCTGGCCGCCTGCGCCATGGCGAGGACTTCCCCCTTGATCACTTCCCGGTCCGTCGAGAGATTTCCATGACAATCCGCGGCGGTGGCGCGCAGGAAGGCGACGTCAATTGGAAAGGAATGATACAACAGCCAGTCGCGACCGCGCAGGTGGATTTTCTCGATGAAACCAGGCGGGGTCCGCGCATTCAGGCGGCCGCCTCCGAGGTCGGGATCAATGAAGGTCCCGAGGCCAATCCGGCTCACGCAACCCGGACGGCCCGCGGCAATGTCCCGGAACAATTGGCACAGGACGCCCTGCGGAAAATTGTAGGCCTCGATTTGGCCCGCGATGGCCATCCGTCCCAGGGAGGGCGCCAACCCCCAGTGTCCTCCAATGACGCGCTTGAGAAGCCCCTCATGGGCCAGGTGGTTGAGTCCGCGCGAACGGCCATCCCCCTGACCCGCCGCGTAGGTGAGCGTCAGATCCCGCGGCGAGCCGCTCTCGAGGAACCGGCGTTCGAGGGCTTCGGTGAGGGCTTCCGGATGACCCGCCCCGACAAAGCCCGCGCAGGCGAGGGTCATTCCATCGGCAACCCGGGCAACCGCCTCGTCCGCAGAACACGCTCCCGCCTTCATGACGGCTCAGCCGATCCAGCCTCCGTTGACCTGCAGGGTCTGGCCCGTGATATAGCCGGCCAGCGGACTCACAAGGAAGAGTATCGCATGGGCGATATCCTCGGGCTCCCCAAATTTCCCGAGGGGGATTTGTTTGAGCATTTCCGCACGGACATTCTCCGGGATGCTCTTCCCCATTTCTGTGAGGATGACCCCCGGCGCGATGGCATTCACCGTGATGTCCCGCCGCCCCAGCTCGCGGCTGAGCACCTTCGTCAGACCCACGACGCCCGCCTTGGCTGCCGCGTAATTGGCCTGGCCAAAAAATCCCATGATCGCCGCAATCGAGGCCATGTTGACAATGCGCCCGCCATCGCGCAGGAAGGGCAGGCAGGCCTTGGTCATGTGAAAGACGCCCCCCAGGTTGGTCTCGATGACGGAATCCCACTCCTCGATCGACATCTTTCCAAAGGAACGATCCCGCAGAATGGCGGCATTATTGACGAGAATATCAAGTCCGCCAAATTGACCGGCCACGGTCTCCGCCGCTGCGCGCGCTGCCGCAGGATCCCGCGCGTCTCCCTCGATGGCAACCGCGCCACATTCCTCGGTGAGAGCCTCCGCCTTGGCGCGGTTTGCCCCGCCCCCCTCTTCAAAGTACGTGATGGCCACCCGCGCCCCGGCGCGCACAAGGGTCCGGGCGGTCTCCGCGCCAAGGCCCTGACCGCCCCCTGTAATCAGCGCCGTCCTATTTTCAAGTGAGAGAGGAATCATGGGAAGGCGTCATCCTGTCAAAGGAAAGCCCCGCCGACAATCGGATTCCTCGTGCCCTCGAAAATCAGCGGACGACGCGGGCGCCGCCTCCGGCGATCTGCTTTTCGACTTCCTTGCGGGTGGCCATGGAGGTGTCGCCTGGGGTGGTCGAGGCCAGCGCCCCGTGGGCTGCGCCGTATTCCACCGCCTTTTTTGGATCGTTGAATTCCATGAATCCAAATTGAACGCCCGAGGCAAAGGAATCGCCGCCGCCCACGCGGTCGAGAATTTCGAGCCCATCGTATTTGCGGCTCTCGTGGAATTGGCCTTCATGCCAGAGGATGGCCGACCAATCATTTTTTGTGGCGGTGATCACGCGCCGCAGGGTCGTGGCTGCGACCTTGAAATTGGGGAATTCCTTCACGGCGGACTGGATCATGCGCTTGAAGGCCTCCGTCTCGATTTGTGAGATATTGTGGTCCACGCCCTCGACTTCGAAGCCCAGGGAGGCCGTAAAATCCTCCTCGTTGCCGATCATGACATCCACGTATTTCGCGATTTCGCGATTGACCTCGCGCGCCTTCTCGAGCCCGCCGATGGTCTTCCAGAGCGAGGGGCGGTAGTTGAGGTCGTAAGAGACGATCGTCCCATGTCGGCTGGCCGCCTTGACGGCCTCGATGGTGAGCGCGGCGGTCGTCTCGGAGAGCGCCGCAAAAATCCCGCCCGTATGGAACCAGCGCGCGCCGACCTTTCCAAAAATATGATCCCAGTCCACGTCGCCGGGCTTGAGGTGGGAAGCGGCCGTATTCCCGCGGTCGGGAACCCCCACGGCGCCCCGAATGCCGTACCCGCGCTCGGTGAAATTGAGCCCGTTGCGCACTTTGCGTCCGATGCCATCGTCCTCGCGCCACTGAATAAAATCGGTGGCGACTCCTCCCTGCATGATAAAATCCTCGATGAGATGCCCGACCTCATTGTCCACGAAGGCCGTCACGACCGCTGTTTTATAGCCGAAGCATTTGCGGAGTCCGCGTGAGGTATTGTATTCGCCCCCGCCCTCCCACGCGGCAAAATG
>WBZO01004389.1_pt2 | contig 13459 bp, 9 predicted proteins | sample 5204261 | NCBI WGS metagenome assembly WBZO01 (sample SAMN12412400, study PRJNA552823) | activated sludge metagenome | isolation source: activated sludge from anammox sidestream of wastewater treatment plant... | place: USA: North Carolina | collected 2017-09
GATCGTCAAATCCGGCTGCAGCTTCCGAATCATCCGCACCAAGGGAAGCGTGTTGAGGCGGCTCAACATCAAGCGCATCCGCTCGGTCTTCCACGGCTCGTCGAGGTTGTCGTAGAACCAGCCCAACAAAGTGGGCACGTTTCGCATCAACTGAAAATAGAACTTCGAATAGAACTGACGGAAGAGCTTGTTCGTGTAGGTCAGCGAATCCACGTTGACCACTTCGCCGATCGCAGGATTGGCTCGGCACACTTTCTCCAAAGCCGCCGCCGCGCGGATGTGTCCACTGCCCGAGCTGGCAGAAAGAATGAGAACCTTCAGTGGCGCACTCATAACAAGTCGGATTCTTGATGGGATGGCAGCAATAATACAAGGCAGCAGAATCGCTTTGTTTGCGAGGCCCTACCGCAATCGCCCCCCCGTTAGCTCGTAGCCGATACGGCCGGCTCGACGATCTCGCGAGCGCGGGCGAGGGCATAATCAATGTGGGTATGGACATTCGCAGGGCCAATGCGGCGATAGAGGCCCGAGGTGACGAGCTGGTCCCACGTCTTGCTCTGCACTCCAGAAAGCACAAGCTCGGTCTTTTCCTTCTGGCATTTGCGGAACAGGTCTTCGAGCGCGATGATGCCAGTCGCGTCAATCGTGGGAACATGGCGCATACGCAGAATGAGAACGCGGGGCGGCTTCTCAATGCGGCGCAGCTCATCCTTGAATCGGTCGGCGGCGCCAAAGAAAAAGGGCCCGTAGATTTCGAACACTTCGACGCCATCCGGCACGACGCGGCGCTGAATGGCATTCGGATCGTCCTCCAACTCGTCGCCGTTGATTTCATCGGTAATGATGCCGATCTGGGTGGCTTCTGCCATGCGGTGCATGAACAGGAACGACGCCATCACAACGCCGAACCCAATCGCCACCGTGAGGTCCGCGAACACGGTCAGCAAAAAAGTGGAAACCATCACCAGCGCATCGCCGCGTTGCGCGCCCAGCAAGCGAATCAGCAGGCGCCACTCGCCCATATCCATCGCGACCTTGAGCAAAATCGCAGCGAGAATGGGCATGGGGATCAGCACCGCCCACTTGCCGAACACGAGCATGATCGCCAGCAGCGTGGCCGCGTGAACCATTCCGGCCACCGGGGTCTGCCCACCATTCCGAATGTTCGTCGCTGTGCGCGCAATCGCGCCAGTGGCGGGAATCCCCAAGAACAAGGGCGACGCGATATTCGCAATGCCCTGCGCGACAAGCTCGGTGTTGGAGCGATGGCGGCGCCCGGTCATGCCATCGGCCACCACGGCGGAGAGTAGCGATTCAATTCCGCCGAGCATCGCGATGGCAAACGCAGGCTGAAACAGGCGCGGGAGCTGACGCCAGTCAATATCGGGAAGCGACGGCGTGGGCAGCATGGTCGGCACGCTGCCGAAGCGACTGCGGATCGTCTCCACCGGCAAATCCAGCGCGATCACCAGCGGCGTCAAAATCAAAATCGCGATCAGCGACCCGGGCACACGCCGCGTCACGCGCGGCCAAAAGAGAATAATCGCAAACGCAGCCGCGGCCAGGCCGACGGAGTGTGGATTGATCGTCGAAATGTGCGAGGCATAGGCAATAATCTTTTCATGAAACTCCGCCGGCGGCGGCGGCATCTCGAGACCCAACAGATCGCGCACTTGCGTGGTGGCGATCAACACGGCAATTCCGCACGTGAACCCGACAGTGACGGGATAGGGAATGAACTTGATTGCCGACCCGAACTGCAATAGCCCCATCACCAGCAACAATCCGCCCGCAAGCATGGTGGCCACCGCCAACCCGCCATAGCCAAACTGCTGCACCGTGTTGTAGACCAGCACAATGAACGCGCCGGTCGGCCCGCCGATCTGCACGCGGCTACCGCCGAGCGCGGAGATCAGAAATCCGGCAATCACCGCGGTGTATATCCCCTGCTCCGGCTTCACGCCGGACGCAATCGCCAGCGCAATCGAAAGCGGCAACGCAACGATGCCGACAAGGATGCCCGCAACCAAATCGCGGCTGAATTGCGAAAGCGTATAGCGCTCGCGAAAAAGGACAGTGTAGAGCTTGGGCTCGATCCGAAAGTTTTTCACGTGTTTGGAGCGAGCCTAGCGGTGGCCGCTCTTATCCCGCAACTCGGATACAAACTCATCGGGAAGCACGGGTTTCGGACTCTTGTTCGTCCAATTGAAGGGTGTCAATCGCTGGCGTTGCCCCTCCGCAGGAACCGCATAAACGGCGGGCGTCTTCTTGACATAGAACTGCTCCGCAATTGCCGTGTCGTCCTTGTTGAGCGGAAACATAAACTTCACCTTCACGTAACTCCGCAGCTCTTTCTCCACCGTCGGAACCTGAAGCAGCCGCTTCTCAAACCAATGGCACAGCCCCTTTTCGTCGCTCTCTCCATAGCGCGCAAAATAGACAAACAGCGGCGCGCCGGTATTCTTCTGAATCTCAAGCGCCTCGGCGTAACCCTTCCCATTCTGATACCATTTCTTGTCGGAATAGCTCGCCGCATCGCCAGAGGCAGCAGGCGGCGCCGCGTTCAACACCGCGCACAGGGAGAGAAAAAGAACCGCACCCAAGAACCGTGTTTTCATGGTGGCTCCCTATAGCCGATTTTTCCAAGCGTTGGAAGTCAAAACAGGCGCGACTTCCAAGCGTTGGAAGTTCCTACTCCGCGCCAGCCATCGCGCGGCCCGCGATCCAGCCGGAGGTCCACGCGGCTTGGAAATTGAATCCGCCGGTGACGGCATCCACATCGAGCAATTCGCCCGCGAAGTGGAGGCCGGGGCAACGCTTGCTCTCCATCGTCCGAAAATCCACCTCGCTCAGCCGCACGCCGCCGCAGGTGACAAATTCGTCTTTGTACAAACTCTTCCCGTTCACCGAGAGGCGGCAGGCGTAGATTTCTTCCAGCAAGCGATTCTCGCCCGCCTTGCTCAACTGCGCCCACTGCCGGTCGGCAGGTATCTCCGCGCGATGGCAGAGCCATTCCCACAAACGCGCGGGCGCTTCCAGCACGCCGCCGCCGACCACGACGCGGCGGGGGTGCCTTTTTCTGCAATCCGCAAGTTGCGCGGCAAACGCGTCGCGCGGGCCGCGCTGCCACGACACGAGGATGTCAAAGGTATATTCGCAATCCGCAAATTCGCGCGCGCCCCACGCGGACAGTTTCAGGGCGGCGGGGCCGCTCAGACCCCAGTGAGTGATCAACAGCGGCCCCTTCTGCACCAAGCGTTGCGCGGGCGCGGTGATCTGCGCATCGGGCATGGAAATGCCAGCGAGATCGCGCAGGGTGGAGTCTTCGATGGTGAAGGTGAAAAGCGAGGGCACCGGCGCTTCGATGGTGTGGCCAACGGAGGCCGCGAGTGAGTATCCGGCGGTGGCCTTGTTCCCCCCCGTCGCGAGGAGAAGGCGCTCGGCTTCGAAGGCCGTTCCATCGGTGAGGCGCAGCGCGAAACCCTGGGCGCCGGGCTGAAACGCGCGAAGGCCGCGCCGCGTGAAGACGCGCACGCCCGCCTCTTCCGCCTCCTTGCGCAAGCAATTCACAATGCTGGACGAGGAATCGGTGACGGGAAACATTCGCCCATCGCTTTCCACCTTCAGGGGCACGCCGCGCGATTCGAACCACTCGACGGTATCGCGCGGCTGAAAACGGCGATAGGGCCCGTTCAGCTCGCGCGCGCCGCGCGGATAATTCAGCAACAGGCGCGGCACATCAAAGCAGTGGTGCGTGACATTGCATCGGCCCCCGCCAGACAGGGTGACTTTCGAGAGCAGTTCCGGGCTCTTTTCGAAGAGCACAACCTGCGCGCGCGGATTGGCATTGGCCGCGGCAATGGCGGCAAAGAACCCCGCAGCGCCGCCGCCGGCAATGGCAATGGTGCGCGATTTCATACGGCGAGAATAGCGGCGCGCGCTCGCGGTGGAAACGAAATCACACGCGATTTAGTGACACCCGCACGAACCGGATCCGCACGCGCAGCCGCCAACGGAAACTTCGTCGTTCGTCGGCATGCGGCCGAGCTCGAACATCCTGCGGACATAGGCGTTCACGGTCGCTTCAATCTTCTGCATGGACCGCTGCGCTTCAATGAAGCCCTGCGCGATCGGATTGTTGAGAAACGCGGTTTCGTGGTTCTCAAAATCCTGCATCTCCACCTCGGTGATCTCCACACCGGACTGGTGCTTTTGATGGAGCGCTTCCTGCAAATCGCAGAGGTGCTGATATTGCGCGCGCGTTTCGACATCGGCGAGGAAGGTCTCAATGGTTTGGCGCATTTCCTTATAGGCGGGCTGATCCAGGATGGTCTGGCAAAGCTCCTTGATCTTCTGAACAACGATGGTGTCTTCCTGACGAAACGAAAGTGGCTTCATGGCTCTCCCCTCAATTACTCAATGTACAGCATACCCCAGAAATTTCGACTGCGCACTCAAGCAGGGATTTGCCGGCAACGCAAGCCTCCACGCGGGAACGCGCGGGCTTACATCAGGGAAGATGCGTCCACATCCACCGACCACGCCACGGCATCGGGCCACTTGAAATCGCGCAACACGTCCTTGAGTGGCGCGGTTATCTGCTTCGTTTGCGGGGCGCGAAGAATGAGTTGATAGCGAAATTCGCCGTGCGCCTTGGCCAGCGGCGCGGGCGTCGGGCCGCCCAGTCGAACGGAGGGATCCAGCTTCTCCTGCAGGCGCTTCGCGAACGTGGTGCCCGTCAATTTGACCAGCTCTTCCTGCGCGCCGCGCAGGGTGATGCAAACGAGGTGACCGTAGGGCGGATAGCCCAGCTCGCGCCGATACTCGAGCTCCTGGTCCAGGAAACCGTCGTAGTCCAAGGTGCGCGCGGCTTGTATGGCGGGGTGAAACGGGGTGAACGTCTGCACAATCACCTCGCCCACCAAATCGCCGCGCCCTGCGCGACCCGCCACCTGGGTGAGCAACTGAAACGTCCGCTCTCCTGCGCGAAAATCGGGCATGTGCAGGCTCAGGTCGGCGGCGATCACACCGACCAGCGTCACGCTCGGGAAATCGAGTCCCTTGGCGATCATTTGCGTGCCGAGCAAAATATCAATCTGCCCGCCGCGAAATGCGTTGAGCACCTTCCGATACGAATCCTTCTTCGTCATCGTGTCGGAATCCATTCGCTCGATTCGCGCTTTGGGAAAGGTCTTGTGCAAGACGTCTTCCACGCGCTGCGTTCCGATGCCGGAATACTTGAAAGCGGGATCGCGGCAGTCGGGGTTCGGACAGCAGTCGGGCACGGGCTGCCCCGCGCCGCAAATGTGGCAGAGCAACCGGTGAGTCGGTTTGTGATAGGTCATCGAGACGCTGCAATTCTCGCACCGCGCGACGGCGCCGCACGAGGGGCACACGAGCGAGGTCGCGAATCCGCGCCGATTCAAAAACAGGATCGTCTGCTCCGTGCGGTCGAGTCGGGCGCGAATGGCTTCATACAAATCGCTCGAGAGGACGTTCAGCCGCCGCTCCTTCTCCATTTCCTGCCGCATATCCACAATGCGCATCCCAGGCATTTGGCGGTGATCCACCCGGTGCGCCATGCGCGCGAGCGCATATTTTCCGCGCTGCGCATTGCTGTGCGATTCCAGCGACGGCGTGGCGGAGCCCAATACGACGGCGCATCCTTCCCGATGGCCGCGCATCACCGCGACATCGCGCGCATTGTAGCGCGGCGCTTCCTCCTGCTTGTAGCTGTGCTCGTGTTCCTCGTCCACGACGATGAGGCCAAGATTCTTCATCGGAGCAAACACCGCCGACCGCGGGCCAATCGCAATGCGCGCCGATCCCTCGTGCACGCGATGCCACTCATCGTGGCGCTCGCCGGACGACAATTCGCTGTGCAACACGGCCACCGTATCGCCGAAACGCGAGCGAAACCGATCCACGGTCTGCGGCGTCAGCGAGATCTCCGGGACGAGAACGATGCAGCCCTGCCCCTTCTTCAAGACATGATCAATCGCCTGCAGATAAACCTCGGTCTTGCCGCTCCCCGTCACGCCAAAAAGCAGCACCACCTTGGGATCGCCTGTGTCCACCGATTGCCGAATCAACTCCAGCGCCGACGCCTGCTCCGGCATCAGCTCAAGCGGCTGCGTCGGCAGCACCTCGTGCCCCGCATCGGCGCGACGGCGCAGGACCCGACTGCCCACCGTCACAAACCCTTTGCGCTCCAGTGCGCGAACGGCCGCGGAAACCGCGCCGAGTTTCGCCGTCAGCTCCGGCAGCGGAACCGGGCCGGCAGCCAACGCATCAATCACCTTCCCCTGAACCGCCGCTTTTCTCCGCAGCGCCGCCACCTGCTCCAGATCGCTCGCCTGCTCCGTCAGGGAGACGATGTTGACCTCCTTGAATCGAGCGCTCGTCTGCCGCACCGCGCTCGGCAACACCGTGCGCACCGCCAATTCGACGGGCGCGACATAATAATCCGCGATCCAACGCGCGAGGTTGAGGATGTTCTCCTCAACCAGCGGCTTCTTCCCAATCATGGCCTTGATGGGCTTGAGGTTCGGAAAGGACGACGCTTCTACAAAGGAGACAACGTAACCACTCACTGTGCGTCGGCCAAAGGGCACTTCCACGCGGGATCCGACCTGGAGCGCATCGGAGAGCGCGCTGGGAACGAGGTAGTCAAACTCTCGATCCAGCGACAAATCCACCACAACTCTGGCAACGCGACTCATGCGGCAATCATTCCGAAGCCGTCACAATTTGCAAGCCGCCGCCATCGGAACGCTAAACCAGCCAGCGGCACTGGTATGGCGCAAGGGTCGCAAGCGAGCGGGAGCGAGGGCTCAACAAATCGCGCGCGGCGGATTTCACCTCCGGCAGCGCGACTTCCATCGGCGCGTCGGTCAGGTTGTGCAACGCGAGAACAGTCGCGCCACTCGCCGCTGTCCGGCGCAGCGCGATGCAACCCGCACCGGCCTCCAACACGGCCTGCGCCGCATCGGGATGAAAGGCCGCGCACGAGGCGCGGATTTTCAGGCGACGCCGCAACTCGTCGAAAATCTTCCGCTCGCGCCCGTCCGAAATGTGGAACAGCGAATCCAACTCGGCCCGCACCCATTTTTTGCGATTGAGCGAGCGCGCGCGGCCGGTGACCTTAAAGCCCGCTTCGTCGTTGCTGGCCCCCATCAGACTCTGAAAATAGACAGCCGGAATCCCTTGCAGCGCCAGCGGCAGCGTCTGCGAGCAGAGGAAACGCTCGATATCCAACGCATCATCCCGGCCCTCAGCCAGCGCGCTGAAATAGGTGATGTTCAACTCATACGGAACATCGCGCCCCTCTTCCGTTCGGCGCGTGGAGACCTGCCCGCCGCGCGCGAGCGTTCGCGCCACGAGCGCTTCAACCTCCGCATCCGGCAGAATGCCCTGCAGCGGGCGCACGCCAATGCCATCGTGCGATGCGGTGAAGTTGAAATAGGTGCAACCCGCGGGCGGCGCGGAGAGCGCGCGCAGCCAATCGTGGAGATAGCGCCCATCGCCCGTCTGCAAGGCGTGCAGCAACAGCGGCGGCAGACTGAATTGATAGACCATGTGCGCCTCGTCGCCATCGCCGAAATAGCGAATGTTCTCCTCATGCGGCACATTGGTTTCGGTCAGGAGCAGAACGCTGGGCGCAACCAGTTCCAACACATCGCGGAACAATTTCACGACTTCGTGCGTCTCGGGTTGATGAATGCACGAGGTTCCGATGCGCTTCCACAAATAGGCGATTGCATCCAGCCGAATCACGCGGGCGCCGCGCGCGATGTAGCCGAACAGAATGTCGAGCATCTCAAACAGCACATCCGGATTGGCGAAATTGAGATCGAGCTGGTCATCGCTGAATGTGGCCCACAACCACGTGCTCTGTCCGGATCGCTTCACCTCCGTCAGCAGCGGCAAACTGCGCGGCCGCACCACCGCAGAAAGATCGGCATGCGGATCCGTTTCAATGAAATAGTCTCGATAGGGCGCGTCGCCTTCGTAGTAGGACTGAAACCATCGGCTCTTCCGCGAGACATGGTTGAGCACGAGGTCGAACATCAACTCAAAGCGCGTGCCCAACGCCTGCACATCCTCCCAGTTCCCAAGCTCGGGATTCACCGCGCGATAGTCCATCACCGAGAATCCGTCATCGGAGGAATAGGGATAGAAAGGCAGAACGTGAATCGTCGTGAACGCGTCGGCGAGGAACTCGTCTGCGAATCGCCTCAAAGAGGAGAGCGGATGCACATCGCCCTCGTGCAAGGAATCGCCGTAGGTGATCAGCACGGCATCGCGCTCGCTCCAGCGCTCCGCGCTATCGCTTTCCTCCAACACGCCCGCGCCAACACCATAGCGACCGAACATCGAAGAGAGCCGATCCAGCAGCCGCGTGGCGTTCCCCTCTCCATACAGTCGTGCCAGCCGCCCGCGCAGGCGACCTCGCATTCGAGGTGTCATCCAAGCGCCCATTTATTGCTCCGGCATTCCCGTGATATTGGTCATCAATGTATGCAGGCTGCGCCGCAAAACGGAATAGCCATAGTAGCGCGCGGCCACCCTGTAGTTGTGCTCGGTCATTTCCTCGCGATAGGTCCGGGACTCCAACAGCCGCCGAACTTCTTCCACCACGTGGCGCGACACATAACCATCCATCATCGGACAGCGGAATCCCTTCGGCTCAATGTCGCGCCCGAAGACCCCGTAGCGGTTCACGATGACCGGCACCTTAAAATAGATCGCCTCGAGAAACGCGTTGCCGAATCCCTCATATAAACTCGGATAGGTGACGAGGTCCGCGTGCGGATAAATGTCCCACAGGGTAAAGACTTTTCTCCCCTCGCCGTCCACCGACCGCGCGTCGGACACTTGGGTCGAAACGAATCGCATATCCACCCGAGCCTCGCGCGCCATGTCGGTGAGCATGTTGCGATATTCAAAACCCTCATCGCCCGCTTCGTGCGAAATGATCAACTTGTACTTCGGATCGTTGAGCATCTGCACGAGTTTGATGGCGTGCTCAATCCCCTTGCGCGGCACGATGCGGGTCGGCTGCAGAATAAACACATCGGCGGGCGACAGCCCGAGTTGCGCCCGCACATCGGAAGCATAGGCATCAATCGGTGGCGGAGGTTTCTCAAACTCGATCACGTTCGGAATGAGGGTTGAAGTCAGCCCCTTGCGCCGCGCCAATTCTTCGAGCGCCTCTTGATTGATCACCACATGTTGCAACCGCGGATCGCGCGGAGGAAATGCCATGTCGAGCAAATCGGGGATCGCATTGATGGAAAAGCGCGCGCGCTCCCAATAGAAATCGTGATGGTGTGCAATGGCGGGCAACGAAGTCTCAGCCAAGAACTGCGTGATCGCGATGCCAAGCGGAACGTGCATGGGAATCGTCACCGCATTCTGAATCACCAGCGTGTTGAGTCCGAAGCGGCGGACGAATTCGTACAACGTGGCTTTCAAATAGGCCGACAGTTCACTCATCCGTTCGCTGACCAACGGATAGCGCGTCGTGCGCCCCCAGATGTGGTCATTGATCCAGCGGTTCTCTGAAAATCCGAAGAAGGCTTCCGGCACACAATAGCTGCTCTCGCGCGGGCGATCGAGCAGCCCGGCGAACCAGAAAGACTCGTGGCCCATCTCCGCCAGAACATCCGCCCACTTTTGGCTCTCCAGCGAAACGCCATCGGTTCCGGCAAAACGAGTTGAAATAAACCCAATGCGATCCGCCATGATTATTTCTGATTCTGTGAACCCTTATCGTGGACACCGCTCTGCATGCGGCTTTAGAATACGCTCTGACACACCCCCCGGACAATTCATTAAAGAATGATACATCGAGAAAACCATATTCGCGCAAGGGATCAACTGATTCGCGAGTTGCCCGACCGAGTTCGTGCGGCCGAGTCGCTGCGCGAACAGTTCCTCGCACACCTCGTGCTCGCTGGCGAGATTCCCGCGCCCACCTTCAGCGAGTCCAATCGCGTGGATACGCTCCTGATGCGCTGGAGCGAGGGAGGCCTGCTGAACTGCTCGCGCGACGGGATGGGCAACGGAGTTGCGCTGCGGCCCGGCACGGATGGGGCGCAAACCATCCTCGTCGTGGCGCGCGCCGACACCGCCTTCGACGAATCTGTGGACCATGCGCTCACGGTGCAACCCGACTGCGTTTCTGGCGTCGGCGTCGCGGAGAACACCATCTCCCTCGCCGCACTGGCCACACTGCCCGCGCTGCTGGACCTGCTGAACATTCGCCTCAAGGCCAACCTCGTCTTCCTCGCGGCCAGTCGAAGCGTCGGGCGCGGCAACCTCGAAGGGCTCCGCTATTTTCTGGCCAATAATGCAATGCCCATCCACTTCGGCATCTGCCTCGAAGGTGCTCCGCTCGGTTTTTTGAGCTATCGCTCCATCGGGATGCTGCGCGGCGAAATTCACTGCCGAATGCCCAGCGACTACCAATGGGCAAATCTCGGCGCAGCAGGTGCCGTGCTCACGATCAATCAGGTCATCAACCGTATCGCGGCCATCCCGTTGCCGCGGCGACCGGCGACTTCCATCGTCCTCGGATCGCTCGAAGCCGGGCACACCTATGACCACTACGCGCGGCAGGCGTTGCTGCGCTTCGAAGTGCGCTGCGAGTCAGCGCTGCAAGCGCAGCAGATCAGCGAACAACTCGCAGATATCGTCGCTGAGGTGCGCGCGCAATCGGGCGCTCATGTGGACTTGGACATCTTCGCCCAACGCGAGCCCGGCGGCATCTCCATCAGCCATCCCTTTGTCCGCGTCGCGCGACACGTTGTCGAAGCGCTCGGAGTCCCGCTGCAAATTGCGCCGAGCACCACCGAACTCGCCGCGCTCATCGACCGCAAGATTCCCGCGCTCACCATTGGGCTCACGCGCGGAGAAAGCCTCGATGACGAACGCGAGAAGGCCGAAATCCGCCCCATTTATCAGGGCATGGCCCAACTGGCGACGCTGCTGCTCGCCATAGACGGAGGATTGTGCGATGAAGTTTAATCCTCCCTCGCCACACAACACGCGCGACATTGCCGCGCACATCAGCAGTTGGCTCAGCAGTCACACGTTCCACCATTCGCAGTTCGCGGATGTGCGCAAATTGGTCGAAGCAAAACAAAAACAGCGACTGACCGTTTCACTCTGCATCCCGACGCTGAACGAGGAAAAAACCATCGGCAAAGAAATCGTCGTCTTCAAGGGCGAGCTGATGGAACGACATCCGCTCCTCGATGAAATCGCCGTGATTGATTCCGGCTCGACGGACAAGACCCGCGAGGTCGCCGCTGAGTTTGGCGCCGATGTCTATCTCTCATCCGCAATTTTGCCCGAGTTGGGCGAGAAACGCGGCAAGGGCGAAAATCTCTGGAAGGCGATCCACCAACTCAAGGGTGATGTGATCGTCTATATTGACGCCGACATCACCAACATCCACCCGCGCTTTGTCTACGGCCTACTCGGACCGCTGCTCATCCGGCCGGAGATTCAATACGTGAAGGCATTCTACGATCGCCCGCTCGTCGTTGCCCCCGGCGTGCGAACAGCGGGGGGCGGGCGCGTGACGGAGATTCTGGTTCGCCCACTCTTCTCACTCTTCTTCCCGGAATTGACCGCGTTGATCCAGCCGCTCTCCGGCGAATATGCCGTGCGCCGCACTTTGCTCGAAACGCTGCCCTTCCCCATCGGATACGGCGTCGAAACTTCGCACCTGATTGACATCTACCACCGATGGGGGCTCGACGCGATCGCGCAGACCGACCTCGATCAACGCGTGCACCGGAATCAGCCCACGGTGGACCTCGGGCGCATGGCCTTTGGCATTCAACGCGCCTTTTTTGCGCGACTGAAGTCGCTCGGCCTCATCAAGAGCCTGCCCGACTTGAGCACCATACTGCACCAGTTCCAGTCGCGCGACGGAACCTACGAAGAGATCGAACACGCGATTCGCGAAGAAGAGCGCCCACCGATGATTACCGTTCCCGCCTATCGCAAAAAATACGGGCTCCCGGAAAAATAACGGGCGCCATACGCGCGACATCGAATCAGGCGAGATTTTTTCTGCACCTTTCCCCCGTCGCGCGTTAGCATGAGCTATGCGAATCGCCATTCTGCACTATCACCTGCGCCCCGGCGGCGTCACGCGCGTCATTGAAAACGCGCGCCTCGCCCTCGCCAACCGCGATCTCCACATCGCGACGATTGCCGGAAGCGAGGGCGCGGATGCGCTCGTGCCAGAACTCGACTACGCCCCGGCGCCAGCCGACGTGGATGTCGCCACCCTGGCCTCGCGATTGGAGGCCGCCGCGCAGCATGCGTTGGGCGGCCCGCCCGACCTCTGGCATATTCACAACCACAGCCTCGGTCGTCACCCAATCGCGACCGCCGCGTTCGCCGAACTCGCTCGGCGCGGTCACCGCTTGCTGCTTCAGATTCACGACTTCGCGGAAGATGGTCGCCCTGAGAACTATCGCTCGCTTCGCGAGCGCTGGGGCCACGACCTACCTCGCGTTCTCTACCCCGCCGCATCGCACGTTCACTATGCCACCCTAAATCCGCGCGATCGCCACGCACTCGCTCAAGCCGGTGTGCCCGATTCGCAGTTGCACGATTTGCCCAACCCTGCGACGCCGCCACCCGGCGGAGCGCCAGAGGCGAACGCCAGCGCATCGCTGATTCTCTACCCCACGCGCGCGCTCCGCAGAAAAAATGTAGGCGAGTTCTTGCTGTGGGCCACCCTCGAACGCGATGGCCATTCCTTCGCGCTCACCCTCGCCCCCACATCGCCCGCCGACCTCGCGCCCTACACGCAATGGAAAGCCTTTGCGAATCGCCTCAACCTCCCCGTTGCATTCGAGGCGGGCTTGCAGCCCAATGCCACGCTGCCCGACCTATTCGCGCAGAGCGCGGCCGTTGCCACCACGAGCATCGCGGAAGGATTCGGCCTTTCCTTCATTGAGCCTTGGCTGGCCAATCGCTCGCTCGTCGGCCGCGCATTGCCCGAGATCACCGCCGATCTCCTCGCCGGTGGACTGCGAATGGACGGGCTGTACGAACGGCTTGAAATCCCGCTCGCATGGATCGGCACCGACCGACTCCGCGCGCGCATTCAAACCGCGCTTCAACACCTGGCCTCTTCATACGATGAGCCACTCGCAATTTCGTCCGTCGAAAAGGCCTGGCAGGCCTTCGTCCGCAACAACCGCGTTGACTTCGGCCGATTGGACGAACCCCTCCAACAAGAAGTGATCGAGCGCCTCCATCGCGATCCCAAATTGCGCGATGAAATACGCCCCTCGCATCTCCTTCTTCTTGGCGAGCCCGATCGCCGAGTCGAAAACCGCGCTGTCGTGGAACGGCTCTCCTCCCTTCCAAGCTACGCGGATCGCCTCACATCCGCCTATCATTCCGTCGCCCATTCAGCCACGGGCGC
>WBZO01005189.1_pt1 | contig 13459 bp, 10 predicted proteins | sample 5204261 | NCBI WGS metagenome assembly WBZO01 (sample SAMN12412400, study PRJNA552823) | activated sludge metagenome | isolation source: activated sludge from anammox sidestream of wastewater treatment plant... | place: USA: North Carolina | collected 2017-09
CGCCCGGCTGGCAGACCGGTTACTGGAGTTGGCAGCCTCGCGATCCAATCGCTGACCGAGACGATGTAGCGCCTTCACAACAGGACCCGCAACGTCACCGCCGTCAGCATGTGCCATTGGCGAGAATGACCGGTTCTTGCACTACCCCACCGCTTCCCTGATCGCCTCGGACAAGGTGGACACCCGGGTGACGGTCAATCTGCCCGGCATCGACTTGGTTCGTCGCCCGATCGATGCCGGCACGATGGCGCGCTCGAAGCCCAGACGGCTCGCTTCCAGTAACCTCCGGTCGAGCTGAGCGACCGAGCGCACCTCTCCCGACAGACCGATCTCCCCGATAACGACCGTTCGCGTATCGATCATCTTGTCGTTCAGCGATGATGCAATCGCGGTCGCGACTGCCAGATCGGCGGCTGGCTCAGAAATCCGCAGTCCGCCGACGGCATTGGTATAGACATCTTGCTCGGCCAGATTCAATCCCGCCCGTTTTTGCAATACGGCCACGAGCAGTTGTAACCGGCCCTGATCGAATCCAACGGCACTCCGGCGCGGCAGTCCGTAGACGCTCGGCGAGGTCAGCGCTTGCACCTCGACCAGAATTGGACGGCTCCCTTCGAGCGTGACGGTGACGGTCGAACCAGCGGCATTCAGCGCCCGCTCCTGCAGGAACGCCTCGGAGGGATTGCGCACCTCCTGCAATCCCGATTCTGCCATCTCGAAAACACCGACCTCGTCGGTCGAACCGAACCGGTTCTTGACCGCCCGCAAAATCCGGAATTGCTGAAAACGCTCGCCCTCGAGACAGAGCACGGCATCGACCATATGCTCCAACACTCGCGGACCGGCGATATTCCCCTCTTTGGTGACATGCCCGATGATGATGACCGGAATCATACGCGGTTTCGCCCAGCGAATGAGCTGGGCGGTCGATTCGCGCACCTGCCCGACACTGCCGGCCGCGGTTTCCAGATCATCGACCGTCGTCGTCTGGATCGAATCGACGATCAGCACCCGGGGATTGGTTTGCTCTGCGAGCGCGATGATCTCCCCCAGATTCGATTCGGACACCACCAGCACATTGTCGCCCGGCACACCGAGACGCTCTGCGCGCAGCCGGATCTGATGGGTCGATTCCTCACCACTGGCGTAGAGACTCGGTTCCGCCGCGGTTCCCAGCTGGGCCGCGGATTGCAGCACCAGCGTCGATTTGCCGATGCCAGGATCGCCACCGACCAGCACCACCGACCCCGGCACCAATCCACCCCCGAGTACACGATCGAGCTCCTCGATCGCTGTCCGGATCCGTTGCGCCCCCGCGGCTTCCACCTCGGAGATACGTTGCGCCTGGGCCGACGGGACGAGCAACGAACGCGTGCCCGACTTCTTGGTCGTCTGTGCTCTTGGTTCGATGGTTTCGACCATCGAATTCCAGCTATTGCAATTCGGGCACCGTCCGAGATAGGCCGGACTGTGCGCGCCGCATTGCTGGCAGACATAGGTCGTGGAGCGTTTTGCCATGTTCGGAGTGTACCAGTGGGGTCTTGGGTCGTGAGTGTTGGGTCGTGAGAAGACGGTCGGGGGCTGGGGAAACGGTCCACGATAGCCGCGGGTACGAGAGCCCCGAAGGCACTTGAAGTGACTAGCACCGTGGCTTTAGGTGCGGACACCCAGAAGATCCCGATGCGGGCGCCCGAAGTCGATCCGGCAGGAGCCCCGGCGAGAGACACGGAACGAGGGACGCATCGTTCACGTCCCTCGCTCGGAATAATGCCGTTGTGCACCGACCGGTTTACCCGGCCGCGAGCGCCAATTCCTTGACCGGCGAGAGCTTGAGCAGATCGTCTTCCACCTCGACACGAATGGTCGTGTTCGCGGCAAACCGACTCTCCAGCAACCCCTCGGCCAGCGGATCCTCGATCAGATTCTGAATGATCCGCCGCAATGGACGGGCACCATAGGTATGGTCATACCCACGATCGGCCAGCAGATCCATCGCCTCGGTGGTGACCTCCAGCTCGATCTCCTGTTCGGCCAGCTGCGTGCGCACCCGCCGCAATTCCAGCTCGACGATCTCGCGAATCTGTTCCGCCGTCAGCGAATGGAAGACGATCGAGGCATCGATCCGGTTCAGAAACTCCGGCCGGAACGATTGCTTCAGCTGAGCCATCACCTTGTCGCGCATCAGATCGTAATCGCGCTGCTTGGCCTTCTCGGTATCTTGCGAGAATTCGAAGCCCATGCGCATTTCGCGCGAGATCTGATCGGCGCCGACATTCGACGTCATGATGATGATCGTGTTGCGAAAATCGACCCGGCGTCCCTTGGCATCGGAAAGATGTCCGTCTTCCATGATCTGCAGCAGCATGTTGAACGCTTCCGGATGCGCTTTCTCGATTTCGTCGAGCAAGATCACTGAATACGACTTGCGCCGCACGGCCTCGGTCAACTGACCGCCCTCTTCGTAGCCGACATAGCCCGGAGGCGCGCCGACCAGCCGGGCGACCGCATGGCGCTCCATGAATTCGGACATGTCGATCTTGATCAGATGCTCTTCGGAACCGAACATGAATTCGGCCAGCGCCTTGGCCAGCAACGTCTTGCCGACGCCGGTCGGCCCCAGGAAGATAAAGGTGCCAATCGGCCGCTTCGGGTCCTTGAGACCGGCGCGGGCACGGCGGACGGCCTTGGACATCGTTTCGATCGCTTCGTCCTGGCCGATGATCCGCTGATGGAGGGCTTCCTCCATCTTCAGCAACCGTTCCGATTCTTCGCCGGCGATTCGATAGACCGGAATACCGGTCCACATCGAAGCCACCTGCGCGATGTCCTCTTCGGTGACGTAGATTTCCTCTTCCGCCTGCTGATCGCGCAGCTCCTGCTCCTGATCCTCGATGCGATCCCGCAGCTTCCGTTCGCGATCACGCAACTCGGCCGCAATCTCGAACTCCTGACTCTCGATCGCGGCTTCCAGCTCCCGCTGAAGCGACGAGAGTCCGGCCAGCGCGTCCTTGAGCGTGGGCGGAGCCACCGATTTCTGCATCCGCACACGCGACGCGGCTTCGTCGATCAGATCGATGGCCTTGTCCGGCATGAACCGGTCGGTCACATAGCGGGCGGCCAGATTGGCAGCCGCCTTGAGCGCCTCGTCGCTGATCTTGAGCCGGTGGTGCTCTTCGTACAGCGGCCGCACACCGACCAGAATCTCGATCGTTTCGTCGATCGAGGGTTCCTCGACCGTCACCGGCTGGAAACGCCGTTCCAGAGCGGCATCCCGCTCGATGTATTTGCGATATTCGTCGAGTGTGGTCGCGCCAATCGTCTGCAATTCACCACGAGACAACGCGGGTTTGAGGATATTGGCCGCATCCACTGCACCCTCGGCGGCACCAGCCCCAACCAGCGTATGCAGCTCGTCGATGAAGATGATGCTGCCGGTTTCCTTGACCTCACCGACGATCTTCTTCAATCGTTCTTCGAATTCGCCGCGGTATTTGGTGCCTGCAACGAGTGCGCCGATATCCAGCGACACCAGCCGCTTGCCCTGCAGGCGTTCCGGCACATCTCCGGAAACGATCCGCTGGGCCAGCCCTTCGACGATGGCGGTCTTGCCAACCCCCGGTTCGCCGATGAGCGCCGGATTGTTCTTGGTTCGCCGGGAGAGGATCTGCATCACCCGGTCGATTTCCATCGACCGGCCGACCAACGGTCCCAGCTTGTTGTTGCGTGCGGCTTCGGTGAGATCGAACCCGAGCGCATCCATATACGGGGTTTTGGTTTGCGATTTGGTCTGCGATGCGCTGGAGCTCTGGTTGACCACCTGCATCACCTGCTGGCGGACCTTTTCCAGATTGACTCCCAGACTCTCCAGCACCCCGGCGGCGATCCCCTCGCCCTCGCGCACGAGACCAAGCAACAGGTGCTCGGTGCCGATATAGCTGTGGTCGAGACGGCGCGCCTCGTCGACGGCCAGCTCGATCACCTTCTTCGCTCGGGGAGTCAGACCGATCTCCCCGATGACGGCGCCTTCGCCGCGACCGATGATGAACTCGACCGCGGAACGCACCTTGGGCAGTTGTACGCCCATGTTGGTCAATACGCGGGCTGCAACGCCCTCACCCTCACGCACCAAGCCGAGAAGGAGATGCTCTGTACCAATATACGGATGGTTGAAGCGCTGGGCCTCCTCCTGAGCCAGGGAGAGGACTTTGCGCGCTCGTTCGGTGAATTTGTCGAAATTGCTTGCCATTCTCGGCTCCCTTGACGCCTCACTGCATGACCGCCCCGGTCATGTAGCTGCGCCGATGTGCTTCTAAAGCATACGAGATACCGCGCAGAACAGACGCCTACCCCTATGGGCGGTTGTCATTTTCGACGGTTCGGTCTATTGTGCGAGGCGTCCGATCGACATACACGATCCATCGTACCCACCACCCACGGCGCCGTGTCGCGTTCGAATTTACGGAAGCTGCCGCTCGCCCAGCACTGGCGTGGCAGACCAATCGCCGCCACCGGGCCAGCGCTCTTTCCGGATGAGCCGAAGCTGCATTTCCCGGATACGGTCGTGGCCGGTGGAAAATCCCACCGGCCACGATTCCATCGATCTCGTTTGGATCCGAAGCTTACGCTTCCGACTCCTCAGAAGCCTCGACCGCGGCCACCACGGCATCTTCGGTCGAGTCATCTTCGGAAAGGCCGAGCGACGCGGCAGCCGATGCGAACGCGGCCGCCATGGCCGGTTCGTCACGCTGATTGGAGTTGCTGGCATCGGTGATCGCCGAGACGAGGGTTTCGGGAGTCTCCTCCTCTTCTTCCACCTCTTCCGGGGCGTTGACGTCGATGCCTTCGGCTTCCAGCGCGGCAGCGATATTCGCCACAATCTGATCCCGTTCGGCCAGAGCTTCCTCGCCCAGCGCGGCCGCCAGCTCTTCATCCGGCGTATCGAGCGCCCGGCGCAGGCTCAGACCCATGCGGCGACGCTCCGGATCGATCCGGATGATACGCAGCAGCAGCTCTTCGCCCTCGTGCACGACCTGTTTGGGATGCGTGATACGGGCATCGGTCAATTCGGAAACGTGAATCAAACCTTCGATACCATCGACGATGCGGGCAAAGGCGCCGAAGTTGGCAAGCTGAGTGACGGTACCGCGAACCAGCTGTCCAACTTCATAGTCCGAGGCGACCTGACTCCAGGGTTCGGCCTGGGTGCGCTTGATGGACAGCGCGATCTTCTTTTCCTGGGCGTTGATGCCCAGGACGTAGACATCGACATCCTGGCCGATCTTGAGTACTTCGCTTGGGTGGCGCACTCGGCTCCAGCTGAGCTCGGAGAGGTGAACCAGACCGTCCGCTCCGCCGATATCGACGAAGGCGCCGAAATCGCAGATCGAAGAAACGCGCCCCTGGCGAACTTCGCCCTCGCGCAGTTCCTCGATCAGCTTCTCCTTCATCTCGTCGCGCTTTTCCTGCATGGCCTGGCGCTCGGAGAGGATCAGCCGGTTACGATGCCGATTGATCTCGATGACCTTCAACGGCAGATGGGTGCCGATCATGCGGGCCATCTCGGCCTGCTTGCCAGCTTCGTCCCCACCGCGAATTTCGGTGACCTGCGATGCCGGCACGAAACCGCGCACGCCATCCAGATTCACCAGCAAGCCGCCCTTGTTGTAATTGACGACTTCGGCGTCGATAACGCCATTTTCTTCGTAGATTTCCTGCAACCGCCGCCAGGATTTTTCCTGCCGCGCCCGGTCGATAGAGACGACCGCGTGGCCTTCCTGATTTTCAGGCTGAACGACGAAGATCAGCACCGTTTCACCGATCGAAAGCGCCTGCTTCTCGTTCGAGGTGAGCGAGGAGAACTCTTTCGCCGGCACGATCCCTTCGGATTTGGAACCGATGTCGACCAGAATCTCATCCCGGTCGAGCCGCATGATGGTCCCGTCCATGACGTCCCCGAACTTGAGCGTCCGGTAATCATTGCTGGGATCGTTGAGGTACTTTTCCATGAGCGAGACGGGTGCCGCCGTGGCCTGCACTCCCCCTTGCTCGGTAATCTTCGAAACTTCCATACACCTTCCTTGTGATTCCAATGCGCGAACATCGAAAAACCGCGGGGGCACAATGCGCCCGCGGACTCGCTGCCCACATTGGCAAGTATAGCAAAGGTTTCCGGGGTTCGGAACCCGGTGGCCAGAGGAGTCCTGGGCCCGGAGCCTTGAGCCTTGAGCCTTGAGAAGAATCGCTGACTACAGACCGCCCGGTTCCACCTGTCGCCTTTTCATTCGTGCTGACTGCTGACTGCCCGTTCTGCCTGCCGCCTGCCGCGCGCTGCCTGCTAGTTTTCCAGCACGTCCTTCACCGCACTCAGGCAGATCTCGATGTCGTCGGCGTCGACCCAGCCCATGTGCCCGATGCGGATGATGGCGTCGGCAAGATGCGCCTGGCCGCCAGCGACGGTGACGCCATGCTCATCATGGAGTTGCTGGATGACGGTCTTGGCTGATCGTCCCTCCGGCAACCGCACCGCGGTGACGGTATTGGATTCGAAACCGGGCTCGGCAACCAGCTCCAGGCCGATCTTCTCGATGCCGGCACGAGTCTGCTCGCCCAGCGCGACGTGGCGCGCCCAGACGTTTTCCAGTCCCTCGTCTTCGATCATCCGCGCGGCTGCATCGAGTGCGTAGTCGAGCGAGACCGGCGGCGTGGTGGGAGTGATACCGTCACGGGCCGTATCGCGCATGGCTTTGGCATCCCAGAAGAATTTCTTGAAGGTCGAATGCTCATAGGCGGCCCATGCCCGCGGCCCGACCGCCGCGATGGCCACCCCTGGCGGGCACATCCAAGCCTTCTGCGAACCGGAAAAAAGATAGTCGATATCCCAGGCGTCGAATTCGATCGGCAATCCCGCCGCCGACGAGACGGCATCGACGAAGGTCAGCACATCGCGTTCCCGCGCGACGGCGGCAAGTTCCGCAATCGGATGGGTAACGCCGGTCGAGGTCTCGTTGTGTGTGAGCAGCGCCGCTTTCGCGTTCGGATGCTGGTCGAACGCCTTCGTAAGGATCTCTGGATGGAAAGCACTTCCCCAGGGCAAATCGACTCGGTGCACGGCGATACCGAGCGTCGAGGCAACGTGGGCAAATCGATCCCCGAACGCACCCGCGACCAGCGAAACGACCTCGTCGCCCGGAGAGAGAAAATTCGTGATCGCAATTTCCCAGCCGGCCGAACCCGACCCGGGCCAGATGAGCACATCGGACTCGGTCTGGTGAATTCGCCGCAGCCGCGCCAGCAAATCTGCATAGAAGGCGGAAAACTCCGCCCCCCGATGCGGGATCATCTCGTGCTGCATGGCCGCATAGACCTGAGGCGGGACGGCGGTCGGGCCGGGCAAACGGAAATTGCTCTTCATTCGGTTACTCCTGTTGGCGGAAGGGGCTCGATCGTCGCCAGGGCGGCAGGTGTATCGAACAGTATCAACTCCGGCCGGATTCCCTGTTGGTCGATATGGACGATACCAATACCAAAATGGGGAGTCCAGCGCCGGTCGGTAGCCGAGCCAGGGTTGAAATAGACCGTGCCGCCCGCTTCTTCGATTTTCGGAATATGGCTGTGCCCATAGATGACGAAATCGACCGGCTCGGGGAACGCGGTGGTCACGGTCTTGCGGGCGGTTGGGCCACCATGGCCGTGGACGATCCCGATCCTCCATGGACCGGCCGTCAGGATGATCCGCTCGGGTAATGCTTTCCAGAGCTCCAGCGATTCGTTGTTGCCATGCACCGCGATCACCGGCGCCACCTGTTCCAACCGGTCGAGCACCAATTGGTCGACGACGTCCCCGCCGTGAACGATCAGATCGACCCCGAAACGGGTGAAGAGCTCGGGAATTTCTCCGGGAAGCCGGTCGATATCTCCGGCGCGCAGATGCGTATCAGAAATGACCCCCAGTGTGAGCGGGACCTCGCGTTCGATTCGATCGATCCGGCCGTGCAAGGGCGGATAGGTCCGCCCAGCTCGTCTACGCGTGCTCATCGCTCATCGAGGATCGCATAAATCACCCCGCTGATCGCGGTGGTGAGCACAGTTCCCGCCAGTACTCCCCAAATGCTGGCGTCGATCCCGGGAACGATAACCGCACCCGCGCCAAAGACGAGGAAATTGAGCGCTCCAGAGATGAGCCCAAAGGTCAGACAGGAGCGCGGGGCGGCCACGATCTGCAACACGGGTTGGACGAATGCGTTCAGAACTCCAACGGTCAGACCGAAGACCAACACGGCCGGTACGCTGGTATAGGTGATGATGCCACCCTGGAAGATATCGCCCACGGTCAGCACTGCCACACTGGCGGCCAGCATATAGGCGACGACTCGGGCTACCATCGGGACGACTGCCACTCCTGAAGCAACGGCCCAAAGATGGAAAACCCGTCGAAATCATGGATCGCGCGGGTAACATCCACGTACTCCGGGGTTCGGCCGCCGGCGACTTCGATCAGCGCATCGCGCATCCGTGGCAGCAGTTCGGCAGGCATCGAATCGGCATTGTGCGAGGGATGCACGAAACGCAGGGACGGCGCCAAATCGGCCAGGAGGCTCAGGGAGCGGATATAGGCGTCGAAATCGGTATCCGACTCATAGGCATAGAGCGGACCAGGATAGGCCGCGTCGGTGGAAAAGAGCACACCGTTTTCTTCGTCGAGCAGCGAGATCAGTCCGGGCGCGTGCCCGGGTGTATGGAGAACCGTCAGCACCCGGCCGCCCAGATCGAAGCGCTCGCCCCCATCCAGCAATCGGGTCGGAATAGAGGGACCGATGGCGATCGACTCGATGGTGCGCCCGGAAGGCAACGGCCCGAGCAAGGCCGCTTCGCCAAAGAACTCCGCGATCTCGTCTGGGCGATATTGCCGGGCCAGCTCGGACGCCTCCGCCCGGTGAATCGCGATCTTATCGAACTCTCGGTTATTGCCGATATGATCCCAATGGGAATGGCTATCGATAACCGCCAGCGGCAGTTCGGTCAACGTCTCGACCACGGCGCGGATACCGACCGCGCCAGTGCCCGTATCGAGCAGAAGCGCCCGCTCGTTCCCGACGATGAGATAACTCAGCACTTGCTCGATCTGGAGCGGTTCGAGCAGCGCAAACACTCCCGGCGACGGGTTCGAAATCGCATACCAGTCGAGAACGAGAGACTGCGACATCCAGTTGCTGGAACCTCGAATGAAAAGAGCCGGTCGCAGAAAGGGCCGGCTCTGAACGATCTCATGGAACGACTGGCCGCGGGGACCGGTCGAGGCGGTTCGATTAGCTCTGCGTGCGGCGGCGGCGGCGTTCGGCCTTGCGGCGCTTGGCCCGGTTCTCTTCCTGGGTGCTAATGAAACGCAGTCCGCGGCGATGCTCACGGATCACGCCTGAGCGCTCGATCCCCTTGGTGAAGCGGCGCAGCAGCTGATCGAACGATTCAGAATCGCGAAGCTCGACATGCATGCGGTATTCGATCCCTGTCCTTTCGTAGAAAAACCTGCCTCGAACGAGATACTGCGAAGCAGGCAACCGCTGTTGATATCAGCATGAAAGTATAGCAGACGGAACGGGGGCAGGCGGAGCGGTCAGCGGTCAGCGACACGTCTACTCCAGGCTCCGAGCTCAAGACGCAGGACTTGGTGCTCTTACCACCATCCGTACGGGATATTGCGATAGGGATCGAGCTGGGGATAGCAGCCGGTTTGGTGGAGTGCTTCGACGCGGGCGAAAAAGGCGTCGATTTCATGCCGATGCAGGAGTCCGGCGAGATCGTCGGTATACGCGTCTCGCTGGGAGAGCATCGTCTCCAGATCGGTATGCAGGCTGTCGGAGATCGACAGACCGGCAAATTGCCACATCACGGTGCGCAGCTTGGGCACTTCGTTGAAGGTCAGACCATGGTCGATCCCCCACCGGTGACCGGTGGTGTCGAGCAGACAATGGGTCAGCTTGCGGTCGGCATTGTTGGCAATATGGTCGAAGAGCACGAATCGCTCGTTTTCCGCACAAATCTCGCCCCAGAACCGGTGCAAGTCGTCGATCTCGGTGGCCGGCTGGATATAGAGCTGGAGACTGCCGGTCCCATGCGGCCCCTGCCGGATAACAGTCGGCGGCACCAACCGCCAACCGAGCCGTTTACTCACCCGATAGGCCGCAACTTCACGGCGAAAGAGCGTGCCGCTGCGGAAATCATGGAGCGGCGCTTCGCCGGAACGCGGTTTGTAGATCCCGAGATGCTCGATACCATCCGGAGCCGAAAGGGCGACGGCAAAGGAATAGTTCGATCCCCAGGGAATCAGCTTGGCCGCGGTGATCTCGGCCGATTCGAGCAGGCGCAGAGCATCGTCGTCATCGAGCAGCGGTGGCGTCTGACCGGACTGGCCGTCCCGGGATCGGAGTTCGAGAAAAAGATCTGGCATGGGAATGATCGGACAACTGAGGTGAGGAGCGTTCGTCCGCTGATTCTAATCCGAGTCGCACGTTCATGGCGAAACCCGCCGGTACCGGTGCGCTCGCCAGCCGGGTAGGATTGACGAAATTCACTCGACGGTCGAAAGGGAGCTCGCATGCAACTGGGACGGGTTTTGCTCGACGGCGCATCGACGCCACAGCGGGTCATCATCGAAAAGAAACAGTGGTTTGCCTGGGAAGGGGACGATTGGCTCCATCCTATCCGGGGGGAACAGATCGAAGGGAACGGCCGGTTGGTGGCCCCGCTTCAGCCGGGCAAGATCGTCTGCGTCGGACTCAACTATCTCGATCATGTAACCGAACGCGATCCAAATCGCAAGGTTCCCGACGAGCCGGTGCTCTTTATGAAACCGACCTCGTCGGTGATCGGACCGGGCGACACGATCGAGATCGCACATCCGGAAAATCAGACCGATTACGAGGCCGAGCTCGCGTTGGTGGTCGGCAAGACGGCCCGCGATGTGTCGCAAGAACACTGGCAGGAGTTCATCGCCGGCTTTACCTGCGCCAATGATGTTTCCGACCGAACGCTGCAGAAAAAAGACGGCCAGTGGGTGCGGGCGAAGGGATTCCATACCTATTGCCCGGTGGGTCCCTGGATCGAAACGGACCTCGACCTCGGCCAGGCGGTGGTGCAATCTCGTCTGAATGGCGAACTGCGCCAGAATCAGGCGGTCTCGACCATGCTCTTTCCGATTCCGCTGCTGGTTTCGTATATCTCCGGAATCATGACGCTCGATCCGGGCGACCTCATCCTGACCGGCACCCCATTCAACGTCGGGCCGATGCAACCGGGAGACACGATCGAGGTGTCGGTTTCCGGGATCGGCACCCTCTCGAATCCCGTCGAGTAACGAACCGAAGGTCCAGTATCCAGAGTGCTCGCTCTGGATACTGGACCTCGGACATTGGACTCGATCTAGAACCAGACCCACGTAATCCCGGTGCCCCGTTCCAGCAGCGTTCCCAGCTCCTCCGCGGTACTCACCGGCGGCATGCAGGTGAAATGCTCACAGAGATAGGCTGCCGGTTTGCCATTTCGCAAGGGGCGGTAATCCAGAAAGGGCATCCCGGCAATAGCCGCTTCGTTGCCATCGACCGCCAGCCCGATGATCGCATTCGGGTTGTAGCGGTCGTAATACGCCTTCTGGAATTCTCCGATATGCGGATCGCCTTCTTTGGCGGCGATGGCAATTTCCTGGGCCGATGCCAGCCAGGATTCGATTCCGCAAAGGGCATTGCTCAGACCCAGCGGCTGGCTTCCCGCCAGAGAGGCAAGGGGACGCAGGATGCCTTCTGCCCGCTGGGAATAGGTTTCGTTCATGGTCATATGCCCGAGCTCGATCAACACCAGCGCCATAACGGAGTTACCAGACGGAACCGCGCCGTCCTGCAGATCCCGCGGTCGCGTCACCAGGGATTCGGCATGGGTCGAGGTATCGAAGAAGAGTCCGGTGGCGTCATCGCCGAACTCGTCGAGCACAGTCCCGGTCAACCGGACCGCGGCATCGAACCATTTCCGGTCGAAGGTGGTCTGGTAAAGCGTCAGGAACGCACCGATGGCATTGGCGAAATCGTCCAGGAACGCGCCCGTGCCCGGTACGCCATCGCGAATCGAATGGAGCGCGCCCGATTTCGGAAAGAGGCTGTCGAGCAGAAACTCGCCGGCGCGCACCGCTGCCTCGCCGAACGCCGGTTCGTCCAGTGCGATCGCTGCTTCGGCCATCGGGCGGATCATCATGCCATTCCAGGCGGCGATGATCTTTTCGTCGCGACCTGGTTTTACCCGCGCACCCCGGGCTTGCAGCAGCGCCTCGCGAATGACCGGGATCCGGTTGGCGACATCGTCCAGTTTCATCCCCAGCGTGCGAGCGACCGCTTCGTCCGATTTGCGCGCGGTCAGAATGGTGCGGCCTTCGAAATTGCCCCCGGGTTCGATTCCCCAGAAGAGCTTGGCGATGCTGGCATCGTCTCCGGACAGCACGGTATCGACTTCCTCCGGCGTCCAGAGGTAGAAGAGCCCTTCCTCGCCCTCGGTATCGGCGTCCAGCGTGGCATAGAAGCCGCCCTCGGGGGCGGTCATCTCGCGCAGCACCCACCGGAGGGTCGCCCGGACAACCCCGGCATAGTCGGGGTGACCAAGCTGCCGGTACGCATCCAGATAGACCTGCGCCAATTGCGCGTTGTCGTAGAGCATCTTTTCGAAATGCGGCACGAGCCATTCGGCATCGACCGAATAGCGATGGAATCCCCCACCGAGCTGATCGTACATACCTCCGGCCGCCATCTGGTCGAGGGTCAGCTCGACCATACGAATGGCACGGCTGTCGTTCCGCCGCCGGACGAACCGCAGAAGAAAATCGATGATCGAGGGTTGCGGGAATTTTGGCGCGTTCCCGAACCCGCCATTGCGGCGATCGAAGGCCTGACCGAACGCGGCAAGCGCTTCGTCCAGCAGCGCCTCGCTCAATTCGGCTTCACGGGGCGCCTGGGTCGATGCAGCTTCCAGGAACTGGCGAACATTCTGCGCATTCGCCTGGACATCGTCGCTCTTGTTTTCCCAGGCATCGGATACCGCTTCGAGTACCTGCCGGAACGACGGCATCCCCTGGCGGGGCTGCGGCGGCCAATAGGTGCCACCATAGAACGGAATCTGGTCGGGCGTCAGGAAAACACTCATCGGCCAACCGCCATGCCCGGTGAGGGCTTGCACCGCGGTCATATAGATCGAGTCGATATCGGGACGTTCTTCGCGGTCGACCTTGATATTGACGAAATGCTCGTTCATGTAGGCGGCCGTATCGGCATCTTCGAACGACTCGTGCGCCATCACATGGCACCAATGGCAGGAGGAATATCCGACACTGAGAAAGACCGGTTTGTGTTCTTGCCTGGCGCGATCCAGCGCCTCGTTTCCCCAGGGATACCAGTCGACCGGATTGTCCTTGTGCTGCAACAGATAG
>WBZO01005190.1_pt1 | contig 13459 bp, 10 predicted proteins | sample 5204261 | NCBI WGS metagenome assembly WBZO01 (sample SAMN12412400, study PRJNA552823) | activated sludge metagenome | isolation source: activated sludge from anammox sidestream of wastewater treatment plant... | place: USA: North Carolina | collected 2017-09
CTCTACCCGTGTAGCCGCAACGCATGCGTTGCCGTCGTCGCCCGCAATGACCGCAATCCCCCCGGACACACCCGAAAAAGGAAACGCATGCGTTTCCCCTACACCTGACATTGCGCGACGCGCTGACCCCGACCCATACACATGGCAACGCGATCATCGGTTGGTATGATTGTGCGACCGAAGAACGTGGTCACATCGCACGTAGCAGGAGTGAGCAGGGGCCGCCATGGGCGACAGAGCCGTCAAAGTCTATCGAGATATCTTCACGACCATTCATCACTGGATCAGCGGTACGACCGCCGACCTGACCGCCGAATCGGCCAGCTGGTCGCCCGGTGGCAACTGCGCGACCGCCGGTGGAAACTTCGCCCACCTCGCTCTCGGACAGGACTTCTTCATCAACACCCTCATCCGCAACGCTCCAAAACTCTCGGAGACCACCTTCGCCGGCAAAACCGGTTTTGATCTCCCGTATCCCGACGGGCCGTGGACCGAGTGGGCCCGCACCGCCCGCTTCGATCTCGACCAGCTTCGCGCCTACTGCGACGCCGTTTTCGCCAATACCGATGCGTATCTGGCCACCCTCACCGACGCCGATCTCGACCGGGAAATCGATCTCTCCGGCATGGGATGGGGAATCAAAACCGTCAGTGGTCTGCTGGACATGATCGCGGTCGACGGGGCCTCCCACAATGGAGAGACGTCCGCCATCAAGGGGATGCAGGGGAAACAGGGGTACCCCTTCTAGCCATCACCACGTCGACGATTCTCCACTGCTCCGCGCACAATGTGCCGGTGACGTTCGTTCCTGCTCGCGGCGAGGTGGTCAATTGCGTTCCAGACACCGGATTCGATCGGTAATCGCCGGTCCATTGCTGACCCTGGCCATCGCCGCCGGTTTGGTCGGGTCCACCTTTGGCCCGGGAACAACCACCGCGCAGGACGTCGCCACCCCAGACGCTGCCACCCCCGCTGTCACCCGGACTCCCGCGGAATCGCGCTTTGCCAGACTAGGTGGTACCCTGGCCGATGTCCTCGCCGAATACGGCTCACCCGACTGGACCGACGACGGTATGGTTGGCTTCAACAGCCGCTCGCTGGCGGGCGTCGATACGATCACCATGGTCTTTTACGATGACTCCGAGCGCATCCGCAGCTATATGCTTGTCTATCTCCAACGACCGACCGAACTGGAGGATCCGCAGCGAATCGCCGATGTCGTGGCGGCAGTCTCCCCGCGAGACGGCCGCTGCGCCACAACACCAGACGAAGGCAATTTGCTCGGCGACGAGGTCTACCTGTGCCACAGCGATGCTCTGCAGGGAGTTTTTTCCGCTGACGATCTGCTCGCCTTCGAGGTCGTCGGCGAGGACGGCTCGTACAACTATTCCGTCGATCCCACCGATGATGCCTATTTTGAGATCGTCGTTCGCCTCGGTTCGGACGGCATTCCCGGTCCTCCGACGCCCGTCCCCACCCCGCAACCCACGCCGTTGCCACCGCTCACCGACACCTTTCCCACAGTCAAGCGACCGGAGTCGTTGCTGGATGGCAGCATCGATGCCGGCACACCACTATCGGTAACCGGCTCCATTCTCGATATTCGGTTGACCGAAACCGGCACGACCCTGGTGATGGATATCCCCGCCAAAGACTCGGCGGTTCTGATCTTTGCCGAAAATCCGGGGGATCTCACTGGTGTTTACATTGGCGAAACATGGACTGTCTACGGCGTCTACACCGGATTCGACTGCTCGGACAGCTGCTCAGCCACCATTCAGATCGTCAGACTCGGCTGACGACCCATTGCCAGACCACAATCCGCTCGGACGGTGCGGGCTCGGTCTCCGAAGTCATGTGGGGCTCATCACGACGCCTTCATCTCGAACCTCTCGAAAAACGCCCAGATCACCCGGCTGGCGTCGATTGCCGCCGGAGGATCGGCGGTGGGACTCGGCCAGGCATGTCCCCAGCCGAGCAATTCCTGCATCTCGACTGTGGTGCCATCGATGCAGTCGCCGTACGTCGTCGTAATCACAGACTCGGTTGTCGAAATCTCGGCAGGGTCGTTGCATCCATCGATCGCCGTCCAGGTCTCCACCGCATAGGAGACTGGCTGATCGATGCGTTCATCTTCTCCCGCAGCACCGACTCCCTGTGACGTCCCCCCGTGAAATGGCACGTTCAGGTCATCCTCGCCATGCAGAATCAGCACAGGCAGCGGCCGCGACGGAGTACAGGTTGCTTCGTTCAGCGCGCCGGCCACCGGAGCCACAGCGGCGAAACGATCGGCCATCTGACACGCCAGTCGGTAGGTCATCATGCCGCCATTCGAATGCCCCGTCAGATAAACGCGATGCATATCGGCCCCGTATTCGCTGCCCATCACATCCAGCACGGCCGCGACGAAACCAACATCATCGACATCGTTGCGGTGTGCATAACCGCAACAGTTGCCCACATTCCACGTCAGCCGGTTCTCCAGCAACCCGGTGCCATTCGGATACACGACGATGAACGTTTCTTCATCGGCCAGGTCGGAAAACCCTGACTTCCGCTCCATGTAGGCTGCGTTGCCTCCCCCGCCATGCAAGGCGATGAGCACGGGCAATCCCTGAGATGAATCGACACCGGCCGGGACATGAACATCGAAGGTCCGCATGCGTCCGTCGATCTCCAGTTGCTCCTCGTAGTCACCCGGTCCGGGTGCGCTCTCTTGTACCGCTTCGACCGACGAGAACCAGATCAGTCCACTGCCGCAGATCGTCACGATCGCCAGTGAAATGCGGAGGCAACAATGGCTGTTCAACAGACGATGTTTCACCGGAAAACTCCTGTACTTGGCGCTCATCGGTACACTGCATCGAGTCTATCGCTCGCCCTCGCCTGGCAGGTGAACGATTGCTGTGAATCGGATGAGCGTTTGTTGAGAGATATCACCTTCCGGCGATTGGGGAACGGGACATGACTGAACCGCCGCGCATTCTTGTCTATAACGCGATGTGGGGCGCCGAGGTCAACAGCGCTGACGTGTTCGCCTGCGACCTGACCACCGATCGCGCCCTGCTCCTGACGGCCGACGCCATTGTGTTTCACATCCCCTCCATGGCCCGCCGGTTTCCGGCCAAACGACCGCACCAGCGCTGGGTAGCCTGGTCACTGGAGAGCGACGTCAACTATCCGCAACTGAGCGATGCCGCGTTCATGAGCCGGTTCGACCTGACCATGACCTATCGCCAGGATTCGGACGTGCCATTGTCCTATCTGGTCTTCTATCAGGATGGTGACGGTATCGAGCCGGCGCTTCGAATGAACCCCGGTGAAAAGCGCACCGATGGGCTGGCGACGATGTTCATTTCCAGCGGTCTCAACAAGAGCGGCCGCATCGACTATGCCACCGAACTCAGGCAGTATGTGGACATCCACTCCTACGGCAGTGTGCAGCGCACCCATCACTTGCCCAAACCCGATCAGGGGCGCTCGTCCAAACTCAACCTTCTTTCCCAATACAAGTTCGATCTTTCCTTTGAGAACTCCAGAAGCGTCGACTATGTCACCGAGAAGTTCTTCGACCCGTTGGTCGCCGGCACGGTTCCGGTCTATCTCGGGGCGCCGAACATCGCCGATTTTGCCCCCGGTGAGCACTGCTTCATTGATGTCCGCGATTTTTCCGGACCGCGGGAACTTGCCGACTATCTGCACTATCTCGACCAGAACGATGCCGCCTACGCCGAGTACTTCGCCTGGAAGGAACGGCCGTTCAAACAGCAGTTTCGCGATCTTGTGGATCGGGAGCAGGAAAACCCATTCACTCGCCTCTGCCGCGCCATCAGCGCCTCTCCCAGAGGGGCCGGCTGAACGCGAAACACCGGGTTGCACCATCGGATTGACGACCACAATCTCCAGATCGTTGTGGTAGGATACCGGAAACGTTTCCGGTATCGATTCCGGGGGATCTAAATGCCTGCAACGATCAAGGATGTGGCCCGGTTGGCCGGTGTATCGGTCACAACCGCTCATCGAGCCCTGACTGGAAAAGGCGACCTCGGCGCGGAAAAACGCGATCGGGTGCTGGATGCCGCGCGCCATCTCGACTATGTGCCCAGCGCGGCCGCTCGATCGCTGGTTTCCGGACGATCCCGTACGCTAGGCATGGTCGTTTCGAATAACGCCAGTCCGGTCTACGCCGATATCCTGCGCGGCGTTGAGTCCGTTGCCCGCGGGCGCGGCTACGGTCTCCTCCTCTGCAATTCCGACGACGATCAGGAACGCGCGCTCGACTGCCTCGAGCTGCTTCGCGCCCAGCGAGTCGACGGCGTTCTGCTCACACCTGTGCAAAGTGACCGTCGCGACGTCGACTACCTGCGGGACGCGCATATCCCATACGTGCTCCTCCTTCGCCACTTCAGCAATCCACTCGACGACTTCGTGATCACCAGCAACGAAACGGCGTCTTTTGCCGTCACTCGCCTGCTGATCGAACTCGGCCACCAGCGCATCGGCTACGTTGCCGGTCCCACTGAGGTCTCCAGCGCCCGGGAGCGTCTGGCTGGATTCATCCGGGCAATGACCGAATCGGGTCTGCCCATCGCGCAGTTCCCGCCAGACGGCAATCCCTATACGGTCGAGGGAGGTTACCGAGGCGCCATGCAGATCCTCAGGGCCGATCTCAGACCGACCGCGATCGTCGCGGCCAACGATCTCATGGCCGTGGGGGTGCTGAAAGCTGCGCGCGAACTCGGATTGCATATTCCCCGCGATCTGGCTCTGGTCGGGGGAGACAACATCGAACTGGCCGAGTTTCTCGATCCGCCGCTGACCACCTTTCATCAACCCGCGCTGGCACTCGGTTGTCGCGCCGCGGAGATTCTGCTGGACCGGATCGACGGCGATGAACGACCGCCTCACCACGTCACGTTCGTACCCGATCTGGTGGTGCGAGCATCCTCCGGAGAATCCATATGAGCACCCCGGTCATCGATCCGATCACCTTCGAGGTCCTTCGCAACGCGTTCACCGAAGTCACCGAAATGATGTCGTTGACGCTGCGTCGCAGTGCCTATTCCACGAACATCAAAACGCGAGCCGACTTTTCCTGCGCGTTGTTCGACGATCAGATGCAGCCGATCGCTCAATCGTTTTCGCAAGCCAATCACCTTGGTTCGCTTGTCAAGATGGTGCCGCAGATGATCGCCGAGTATGGGCCAGCGCGACTTGGCTCCGGCGATGTCCTGGTGGGTAACGATCCCTACCGCGGCGGCGCCCATCTGAACGACATCCTGGTCGTTTCGCCGGTGGTCATCGATGGTGAACGCGTCGCCTGGGTAGCCAATCTCGCTCACCATGTCGATGTCGGAGGCGGGGCGCCCGCCAGCATCGGCGCCTTCCGCGAGGTCTACCAGGAGGGGGTAATCATCCCGCCGGTCAAACTCGTCGCAGCCGGCGAGATTGTCAACGACGTGTTCGCCCTCACGCTTTCCCAGGTGCGGGCCAAACGCGAAACTGCCGGTGACTTTCGGGCCCAGTTTGCGGCCAACGTGACCGGCGTCCAGCGCTTCACGACCCTCATCGATCGCTACGGTTCGTCCGAGATCATGCGGTATGTGGCGGAATTGATCGAGTATACCGACCGGCGCACCCAGGCGGAAATCGCCGCATTGCCGCGTGGCACCTACTCCGCAACCGGAGTGGTCGATACCGACGGGTTCACCGAGTCCCCTGTCCATCTTCAGGCAACGATCACGATCGCCGAGGACGGTGTGACTTTCGATCTCACCGGGTGTGATCCGCAACGGCGCTCGCCGGTCAACATGACCTATTCCCAGGCATTTTCCGCCTGTGCCTATGTCCTCAAGTGCCTGATCGATCCCGATATTCCTGTAAACGCGGGGTTCTACCGGCACGTCAACATGATTGCTCCCCAGGGAACCGTGGCGCATGCCGCCCATCCTGGGCCAGTTGTCGGAGGCTGGGAAACAAACTCCCGGTTAACCGATGTGATGTTGCTGGCGCTGGCGCCGGGTATGCCCGATCGCGTCCCTGCCGGTACCAAAGGAATGATCTGCCACGCCGGGTTCGGGGGCGTCGATCCCCGCACTGGCGAGTTCTATTGCTTTCTCGAAACACTGGCCGGCGGCTACGGCGGGCGTCAGGGGCTGGACGGACCTGATGCTGTCCAGGCCCACGGTCAGAACACCGAAAACGCTCCCATCGAGGAAACGGAATTGAATTACCCTGTGCGCATCACCCGCTACGAACTCGTCGATGACTCAGACGGCGCCGGTCAGTGGCGCGGCGGACTCGGTCTGCGGCGTGACTATCACTTCCCCGATCACGGCCCTTCCTTCACGGTCCTCTCCGATCGCGATCGCTGGGGTCCGCACGGACTGTTTGGCGGATCTGCGGGCGAACGGGCGCACTACATTCTGAACCCCGGCCCGAACCAGCGATGTCTCAGCTCCAAAGCGACGGTAGATCTCCAGATCGGCGATACCGTCAGTTATCGCACCTGTGGGGGCGGGGGGTACGGTCCACCAGCCGCGCGCGACCCCGAGCTGGTGCTGCGAGACGTACGGCATGGCATTGTCTCCCTCGAGAGAGCCGCCACCGAATATCGAGTCATCATCGATCGAGCAAACTGGAGCGTCGATCGGTCGGCAACGGCCAGGGTGCGGGAGTCGCTATCGTGAACACTGCTCGCTATCGACTGGGGGTCGACACTGGCGGCACCTTCACCGACGCCACCCTCCTCGACACTGAGACCGGGACGGTGCGCATCGCCAAAGTCCACTCCACTCCGCATGATCCATCGGTCGGCTTTCTCGATGCCGTGCGTCGCATCACTGCCGCCAACGGCGTCTCTCCTACCCGGATCGGCGACATCGTCCACGGCACAACCGTCGCGACCAATGCGGTGATCGAAGGGAAAACTGCGAAGGCGGCATTTCTGACCACCGAGGGCTTTCGGGACATGCTGGAAATCGCCCGGCAAATCCGACCCTCGCTGTACGATCTGCGATTTGAAAAGCTGCGTCCGCTCATTCCGCGCCATCACTGTTACGGAGTGCCGGAGCGTCTTGACGCCAGTGGGCAGATCATAACCCCGCTTGATGAGGATGCCGTTCGAACATTAGCCAATTCGTTACGAGATGATCGTATCGAATCGATTGCCGTCTGTTTGCTGCATGCCTACCGCAATCCCGTCCACGAGCAGCGCATCGCCAGCATCCTGGCCGAGGAACTGCCGGGTGTCGCTATTTCTCTTTCCTCGGACGTTGCTCCCGAGTTCCGGGAGTATTTTCGGGCCAGTACCACCGTCATCAACGCCGCGGTACGGCCGATTGTCTCCCGGTATCTGGACAGTATCGAACCCTCACTCCGCGATACAGGATCGCCCTCCGAACTGCTGGTCATGCAAAGCAGTGGCGGCGTCTACACCGCCGCTGTGGCCAGCGAGCGACCGGTCTACATGGTCGAATCGGGGCCGGCAGCCGGTGTGATGGCCGCCAGCTGGCTGGGCGGCAATCTTGGTTTTCCCAACGTTCTTTCCTTTGATATGGGCGGCACCACGGCGAAAGTCGGTCTGGTGCGCAATGGCCGACCGGCGGTGACGCGTGATTACGAAGTCGGTGCGATGGCTCAACCTGGCGGCGGCAAGGGCAAAGGCTACCCAATTCGTACCCCGGTGATCGACCTGGTCGAAATCGGCGCCGGTGGCGGCAGCATCGCCTGGGTTGATTCCGGCGGCGGTCTGCGCGTCGGTCCCCAGAGCGCCGGAGCCGATCCCGGCCCGGCCAGCTACGACCGGGGAGGTCGCCTGCCGACGATCACCGATGCCAACCTTCTGCTCGGTCGCCTGAATCCCGCCTATTTTCTCGGCGGCGAAGTCAGTCTCGATCCGTCGCTGGCCAGCCGGGCGATTCAGGAACATTGCGCCAGACCGCTCGGCATCGACGAGATCACCGCCGCCAGCGGTATCGTGGCCATCGCCAATGCGGCAATGTCGCAGGCGATGCGGCTGGTCACCGTGCAACGTGGGATCGATCCCCGCGATTTTGTGTTGATCGGGTTCGGGGGAGCAGGACCGCTCCACGCCAACGCGCTGGCTCGGGAAGCGGGCATCGGCACTACCATCATTCCCATGAGCCCCGGCACGACGTCGGCACTCGGTCTCCTGGTTACCGATCTGCAGCACGACTTTTCCGCCACTGTCGGCCGCAAATCAGACGATGTCGAAATCGGATCCGTGAGCGAGATGTTCAACGCGCTGGTGACTCAGGGGCGGGCGTCGCTCCAGCGTGATGGCGTGCCTGAGAGTGCGGCCCGGATTCAGCGACTGGCTGAAATGCGTTACGCCGGACAGAGTTTCGAACTGCCCATCGAATTGCCGGACGGGCAGATCGGCGCCGAAACTATCCAGCTTCTTGTCGACCGTTTCAACACGCTGCACCGCCAGACATATGGATTCAACGCGCCAACCGAACCGGTGGAGATCGTCAATCTGCGCGTCACGGCCATCGGTCCGATCGCCAAACCACAACAGGTGACCCTGACCACCCAGCCTGGCAGCGCCGAAGCGAAGTGCCAGCGCCAGGTCTGGTTTCCCGAAACAGGGTTTGCACCAACGCCGATTTATGACCGGTACTCCCTCGGAGCCGGTGCCCGGATCGCGGGTCCGGCAATTGTGGAAGAAATGGATTCGACGACCGTCATTTTGCCTGGTTACCTGGCACACGTGGACATGTTTGGCAATCTGCTGATCACCGGGGAGGGTTGATCGTGAGCAACGAATCGGCTGACGTGGTCGTCATCGGGGGTGGTGCAATCGGCTCCAGCATTGCCTGGAACCTCACCAGGCGCGGGGCGGGCAACGTCGTGCTGCTGGAAAAATCGGGGATTGCGTCCGGCGGCACCGGCTGGTCGAGCGCCATTATCCGCCAGCACTACACACACGAAGTGCTGGCCAGAATGGCTCTCGAGTCCCTGCACATATTTCAGAACTTCGCCGACATCGTCGGCTCCACCGCCGAGTTTCACAACACCGGTTTTCTGGTGCTGGTCAAACCGGAGGACGCCGACCCCCTGCGTGCCAATGTGGCGATGCATCAGCGGGTAGGCATCGAATCGGTGGTCCTCTCGGCGGCGGAAGTCCGGGAACTCGAACCCCGCATCGAAACCGGGGATATCGTCGCCGCCGCGTGGGAACCGCAATCGGGATACGCCGATCCGGTCGCCACGGCGACGGGTTTTGCCGACGCGGCCAGACGTGGCGGCGCCTCCATTCGCACCGGAGTGGCCGTCGAGGAAATTCTCACCGACTCTGCCGGCGTAACCGGAGTCCGCAGCGACCTGGGGGTCATCGAAACCAGAACGGTCGTAGTGGCCGCCGGGTACCGCGCGAAAATGCTCGTCGAACCACTCGGTCTCGATCTGCCATTGACCCCCGTTCGCCACGACATCGGCATCGTCGCCCGCACCTCTGATTTCGGGCCACGACCGCCAATCATTTCCGATCGTATCAACGGCAGCTATTTCCGCCCGGAGGGAGCGGAACTGACCATGATCGGCACCACCGCGCCATTCGACGGGCACATCGATGAGAACGTCGAAGCGACCCGTGAACCGTTCGACGACGACACTGAAAAACTGATCACCCGCTTCTGGAACCGCTTCCCCACACAGGAGAATGCCACACTGCGCAAGGGATACACGGGGATCTACGACTGCTCACCCGACCTGCAACCATTGCTCGGGCCGGTAGGAGACATACCCGGTCTGCATCTGGCCACGGGTTTCAGCGGCCATGGTCTGAAGCTGAGCCCCGTCGTCGGAGACCTCATCGCCGAGCAGATTGTCGACGGACGGACCTCGCTGGTCGATATCGACTTCTTTTCACCGGCGCGTTTCGCCGCCGGTCGACAGATCGCATCCACCCGCACCTACTCAGTAGGCACGTTGGGTTAGCAGCTTGGGGAGGATGATCGATGCATCTCTACATCGTGCGCAGACTCCTCCAGGGTATTCCCGTGCTGTTTATTGTGTCAGTGATCGTTTTTCTCGCTTTGAATCTCCTGCCCGGAGACCCAGTTATCGCTCGGCAGGGTGCGATGACAGGAGATGGCTATCTTCAGATTATCGAGGAAATGCGTCGTCAATTCGGTTTGGACAAGCCAATCCATGTCCGGTATCTCAATTGGCTCGGCAATGCAATTCAAGGCGACTTGGGCGTTTCTTACATCTCCCAAAAGCCCGTAGTCGAGTTGATTGGTCAGCGTCTGCCTGCCACCATCGAACTAACCATGGTCGCCTTCCTCCTGGCGCTGCTCATCTCGATCCCTGCTGCGGTTCTGGCAGCGACGCATCGTGGTACCTGGTTCGACCTTGCAGTGACAGCGTTTGTCACCGCTGCCATGTCGATACCCAGTTTCTGGCTGGGAATCATGCTGATGCTTTTGTTTTCCGTTCGATTGGGCTGGTTGCCCGCGGTTGGCTATGAACCGCTGATAGACAGCCCACGTGAAAACCTGGAGCATATCGTTCTGCCGGCGACCACGCTGGCCCTAATCATTGCCGCACCAATCATGCGCTTCTTCCGTTCGAGCCTATTGGAAGCTCTTCGGCAGGACTACGTCACAGTTGCACGATCAAAAGGGTTGTCTGAGTCCGCAGTCCTGATTCGGCACGTCATGCGAAATGGCACGCTCTCTCTGGTGACCTTCGTCGGACTACAACTAGGATCGCTTATCAGCGGCGCTGTGATCATTGAGTGGATTTTCGCTTGGCCGGGAATGGGGTGGCTAACGGTGGGGGCGGTTTTTAACCGCGACTATACCGTGGTCCAGGGCGCGGTCATCGTCGCCGCTGCGACATTCGTCGTTGTCAATATTTGCATCGACATCCTGTACGCCGTGCTCGATCCACGCGTTCGGCATGGAGCAGCATGATGGCATTCTTGACGATTGACAAGCCGGGGAGGTCACCATGACAATGCCCGTCCCCCGCATCAAGACCAGCCAACATTCCAAGAGATGGGCACAGCTCCCTGACGAACTTCAGATGCGCCGTCCGAACCGTCGCACTGGCTTGTTGGGAGCGATTGTCCATCGCAAGACAGCGGTGGCAGGACTGCTTATCGTCGTGCTCCTCACTCTCGCCGCCATTCTGGCGCCACTACTCGCTCCCTATCCAACGACTGAAATGCATACGCGAGATCGGCTGCAGGGACCAAGCCGTGATTTCCTGCTCGGCACTGACGAATCTGGTCGTGATCTACTAAGCCGCCTAATGTACGGTGGGCGATTCTCGATCTCGGCTGCAGTCTTCTCCACCGGCCTCGCACTGTTAGTTGGTCTGCCCATTGGACTCATTGCCGGGTATCGAGGCGGCACAATCGATGATGCGCTGATGCGCGTGTTAGATGGTTTTCTGGCAATTCCACCGATTCTACTGGCACTAACCTTGCTCGCAGCCCTGGGACCAAGTCTTCTCAATGTAATTCTCGCAGTGGGCGCGCTTGGCTTGCCACTTACTGCCCGGATTACTCGGGCGTCGGTAATGGTTGAAAGAGAGCGCGACTACACTCTGGCAGCGAGGGCTATCGGTTCGACCGACTCGCACATCATCAGTCGAATCCTCCTGCCAAATTGTCTGCCGCCGTTGATCGTGACAGCATCTTTGCTGGCAGCAAACGCAATTCTTCTCGAAGCTGCTCTTTCCTTTCTTGGGCTTGGCGTGCAACCGCCCGATGCATCGTGGGGAGTCCTCCTGCAACTCGGCTACGGCTACATGAGTCACAGTTTTTGGTACGTGACGATCCCGGGAGTCTGCATTTTCGTTCTGGTCTGGTCACTCAATACGCTTGGAGATGCGCTACGGGACGGGCTCGATCCGCGTCTCCGTGGTGCCTGAGCACTGATCGCCGACAGACACCGCGAGGGTGGAAGAAAGGAAACAGGACAGCATGAATACTCCAGAGATTCGACCGGCGGAATACGGCATCGTCATTGGCAAAGACGTGATGATTCCAATGCGCGACGGAGTGCGCCTGGCAGCGGACATCTATCGACCAGCCATCGACGGCGAACCGGTTGAAGGTCCGCTTCCAACAATTCTGGGCCGCACCTCCTATGACAAGACCAGCCACTGGATGTGGATTGAACCAGTCGCGAACTTCTTCGCCCCTCGTGGATTTGTGGTCGTGGTTCAGGACCTGAGGGGACGATACAAGTCCGAAGGCAAGGGCCAATACTTCCACGTCGCGAATCCACATGACGGTGAAGACGGCTACGACACCATCGAGTGGATAGCATCGCGCCCGTGGTCGAACGGAAAAGTCGGGATGGTCGGTTCGTCGCATGGTGCCATGACTCAGACGACAGCCGCCCTGGAGAATCCTCCTCACCTCACAGCTATTTGGCCAGACGTCGGACCAATAAACAACTATGCGCACCACATCCGCGAAGGTGGAGCGATGCAGCTCCATATGTTCGGTGCGCAGTTCTTACACGCATTTGATGCTCAGGAACTGCAGGATGATCCAGCGGCCAAGCAAGCATTCGAACAGGAGATGGCCCGTTTGCGCGGCTGGGTTTGGCAAACGCCGTTCAAACGTGGATTGACGCCGCTCGCCAAAGTACCTGGTCTTGAGGAAACACTCTTTAACTACTACACGCGTGGTTCGTACGACGACTGGTGGGGCTCGAAGTATAACGATTACCAGCGCTACTTCGATCAACACGCAGACTGTGCCGGCACCTTTTCCAGCGGTTGGTACGATCCGTATGCCGTCGCCAGCGCAGGTCACTTCGCTGCAATGGCGGCGAAAAACTCCAAACCACAGCGCCTGATTCTCGGTCCCTGGACGCACGAGACGATGCGGCAGGACGTGACCTGGGCAGCGGATGTCGATTTTGGACAGGACGCGCTGATGGGGACTGCTGGCTATAACGCCCTTCGCCTTCGTTGGTTCGACCGATGGTTGCGCGATGTGGACAACGGCGTGGAAACCGATCCTCCCGTACAGATTTTCGTTATGGGGGGAGGAGATGGCCGGAAGACAATCAATGGAAAAATGATGCACGGGGGACGCTGGCGCAGCGAGCAGGAATGGCCACTGTCGCGAGCAGTGACGACGACCCTGTTCCTGCGGTCAGATGGGAGTCTTGGCAAGGCTGCGCCGAGTGTCGATGACGCTCCTCGCACCTTTGCCTTCGACCCTGCACATCCAGTGCCCACAATATCAGCCAATGTCACAGGCTTCTTCGAACTCATACCCATTGGAGATCAGGTCGAGGAGGGTTACAGCAAACTCGTACCCTGGCGGGCCAGGATGAGGAGCATAGTCAACCCGGGCGCAACACATCAGCGTGAGGCTGAGGGCATCGTCGGGGCACGACCACCCTTCCCACTGCTGGCCCATCGATCCGATGTACTCGTTTTTCAGACCGAGCCACTCGAAGAA
>WBZO01005191.1_pt1 | contig 13457 bp, 9 predicted proteins | sample 5204261 | NCBI WGS metagenome assembly WBZO01 (sample SAMN12412400, study PRJNA552823) | activated sludge metagenome | isolation source: activated sludge from anammox sidestream of wastewater treatment plant... | place: USA: North Carolina | collected 2017-09
AGCCCGGTAGGTACTCGAAGTAGTTGTAGGGGGCCAGGGTTCCCTTGGGGACCTGGATGATGTCGCGGATATCCACCGGTCGGACAGGCGGAGAGAAGGTTTCCCCCTGGAGCGGGACAGGGGTGAACCAGCCGGGCAGGATCTCCTTGGTGTTTGCGGGTCCGAGTTGGCCGGGCTTGACGTGTACGAGGTCGTTGGCGTCGAGGGGAAGGGTGGCCGCCGGCATTGACGCGCCCGGGGGGTAGCCGGGCAGGGGGTGGTAGAGGTTCGGACCGACTTTCACATAGCCGTTGGGGGCGAGCTTTCCATCGGCCACGTACTTGAGTTGATCGACGTCGATCCAGTACCGCGGGTCTTTTCCGTGCGGAGGATCTTTCGGGGCGGGGGACTGGGGCTGGGGGCCGAACCCGAGCGGGTGGGTGTCCTGTGTTCCACCGGACTGCGGTAGCTGACCGGTCACGGTGTTGAGCTGCTGGGCGGCTCCTTGGAACCGCTCGGCGGCACTCTGCACCACAGCGGTGGCTTCTTGGACGCGTTGCTGTCCGGCTTTCAGCAATGCGGCTTGGCCGGCTGGGGTGTGGGCGTAGGGGCCAACGGCGGCTTTGTCGCTGGCCCAGGCGACCTCCACGGTGCGTAGTTGGGTGTGGGCGTCGCGGGAGATCTCGGCGGCGCCGCTGATGACCCGCCCGGCGCCGCTGTGGGCGGTGTGGAGTTGCTCGCGGTGGGCCTGGAGTTGGTCGCTGGCGGCGACGGCAGTGTCGGCGGCTGATCCGCTCCACATCCCGGGGGCCGGGACGGTGGAGGCTGGATTGAGGGCCGCTAGTTGCGGTGAGGCCAGGCCGCCCAGCAGGGCGCGCGCTTGCTCCAATAATGCGTCGACCGGATGCATGATCAAAGTATCGGCCACCGCCGCGACACCGCGAAGATGAGGTTGCAAAACCCGGGTTGTGGGTCGGCAGCAAACCGTTGGTGAAGCTAGGCGGAGAGGCTGGTGGTGGCCGCGGTGATGCGCTGCGCGGCGACCTGGAATTGCTCGGCGGCGGCCTGAACCACCGCGGTCACCTCGCGGACATGATGCTGCGCGGCCTGCAGGATGCCAGCGTGGTTGTCATCGGCGCCGGCTGCGGGTTCGAGAGCAGCCTGGTCGCTGACCCACGCGTTTTCCACGGCGTTGAGCTGGGTGTGGGCGCTGCGCGCGATCTCGTTGGCCTCCGCGACCGCCGCCGCGACTGCCTGGTGGGCGGCCCGGAGTTGTTCGGTGTCGCGGTCGAGGTAGGCGGCAACCTCCTCCGCGGATCCGGCGGCCTCGCTGTCCCAGCTGACCGGGGCCTGGGGCACAGCCGGCAGGGCGACGTCCAGTTGCACAGGGTTCATGCTGCCCAGCAACTGCCGGGCCTGGCTCAGTAACTCATCAACCGCAGTCACACTCAAAGTATCCACCATCGTGGGCGGTTTGAGCACCCCCCGATATCGGTGACTGGACGGTCGACCTGCAAGTTTGGGCTGCTAATCGGGTTGCTGACGGGCCTGCTACCAGCCCCTGTTGAAAAATGTCCGGTTGCTACCGGACTATTACCGTATGAGTTCAGAGGCTGTTTCCTCCGCGATTTCGGTTAACCCGGAGCAGTTGCGCGCAGTAGGCGCCGTCCATGACGCGTACGCGGCCGACTTTGAGACCTACCGGGCCGCGTGTCAGGACTGGATCGGCGGGGTGGGGGCCGACATCTTGCACTGCCAGGGAGCGGTCGCCGCTCCGGTGGGGGAAGCGCTGGCGGACTTCGCTACGACCATCGGCGGGCATGTGTCGACAGCGACCGCACACCACGGGGCGATGCACGAGAAGTTGGTGGCCGCCGCGGCCGGATATGAGCGCATCGACGACGCCGGAGCAGCTGGCATCAACAGCGTCGGAGTGTAGGTGGCCGAGCTTCGTGTCGACCCCGCCCATGTTGGCCCGCGAATTGCGGTGGCCTTGCAGTCGGCTGCGGCGGCCTTGGCGGTGCCCGCGGCGATAGCACCGCCGCTGCCTGCCGGTGCGGATCCGGTGTCAGCGGCAGCAGCCGGGCGGGTCGCGACTAATGCCGCCACCCTCAGCGGAGACTTGGCCGCGGGGATCACCCGCCTGGCGCAGGGCGCGGCGGCGGTGACCAAAGCGCTGTCGGGTTATGTGACAACCGACGCTGCCGGGGCCGCCCTCATCGACGGTCATGCCGCGGCCGCCGCGGCGGAAACGGTCGCGGCCATCGCCATCCCGGCGATCCCGGCCATCGAGATCCCGTCGGTGCCGGTGGATGCCGCCGCCGCGGTGGCGTCCCTTCCTGGCGATCCGGCGATCATCGACGACGCCCTGCACACCGGAGCCGCCGAGTCGGGGCTGCACGCCCATGCCGCGGCCTGGGATTCCGCGGCCTCCCAGTTGCACACCGCGGCAACCGAAATGCGGATGCTGGGGGCAAGTCTTCCGTCCGGGTGGAGCGGGCCTGCCGCGGACAATCTGACAACCCGTCTCGGCGCTTTCAGTGACTGGCTGACCTCCTCGGCGCAATCGGCCCGGGCCCACGCCGACACCACCCGGCAGGCCGCAACTATGTACCGCTCCGCGGTCAACGCTCATCCGCGTGCCACCGATGTGCGCAATACCCAGCAGGCGATGATGGCGGCGGTGCGCCGCGCGGCAGCTGGGGACCCGACCGCAGTGCCGGTAGCCCTGGATGAGGAAGCCAAGCTGGCGCAGATGAAACAGCAGTCCGTGACGGCGATGACCCAGTACGGTCAGGGCGCTGGGGGATTGAGTCCCGCCGCTACGCCGGGGGATTCCCCACAAATCGGTGACGGTGACCCGCGACTTCCCGACAAACCGGCTGACGGAGTGGAATCGGCTGATGAGGCCAGCGGCGATAACCCCGAGGCTGCACTCCTCGACGGCGAATTACTCGATGATCCGCAGGCCCTCGACGGGCTGCCCGGTTCTCCTGATCAGCTGTCCCAGACCGCTGGCCAGTCGATGCAGCAGCTGCTGGGAACGATGACCCAGATGCCGTCCCAGATGGCCCAGGCGGTCGGGCAAGCCTTGAATTCCTCGGGCCAGCAGTTGGGTCAGGTCGGGCAGCAGGCCAGCCAAGCCGTCTCACAACTGGGCCAGGTTCTCGGCGGATCCCCCCTCGGTGGTGCGGGCAGGGCGGCCGCCAGCTCGGCTGGTGTCGGCGATGCTGGCGGCGGACTTCTCGACGCCCTGGGCGGCGGCGGGGCAGGCGGGGCTGGGGATCTCGGCGCCGGTCTTGGCGATCTGGGTGCCGGGGCCGGGGATTTCGGAGCCGGAACGGTGCCGGCCGGTCTGCCCGAACAGCTGCCTCCGCCGTCGGGGGCCGCGGCGGCCGCGCAGGCAGCCACGACGACCTCTGTGCCGCGCTCGCCGGGCCCAACGCTGGCGGGGGGCATGGCCGGTGGCATGCCAATGGGGATGATGCCCATGGCTGGCCGTGGCGCCGGTGACGGAAACAAAGAGATGGCCCGCAACCCCGACTGGTTCCCGGACGAGGCCCTGGTCAAAGACGAGCCCGAGGTCTCTGAGGCGGTGGCCGGTCAACGGCGCCGCCCCCGACCCACCCAAACCTAGAAAGGGCACCCGGTTGGCTTTCCATCCCGATGTCGAGGCGTTCCTGGCTCAAGGCCGCGCCCTGGGCGATGCACTCGAACGTGTGCAGTCGGCCGCCTTCGACGACCTTCGGGTGCGCCGCTCCACCGCCAACGAGCCGAATCTGCTCCCTGAAATCGACGGGTACGGGGCGCTGACCGATCTGTGGATGGAAGGCATTGTGGGCCAGTACAAAGCCACCGAGATCGAAAACATCTTCATGGCTGCGGTCGCCGAATGCTATGCGGTCCTGGGCGATCGTCGCACCGACGCCGCCCGCTCCGCGATCCCCGATGAACTGCGGGCGGTCTTCGGGGATCTCGATAAGGACTTGGGGCTGGGATGACCGTCACACCAGCAGAATTGGTGCATGAATGTCTATCCGGTGCGGTGCGCCGGCTCATCGGCGGAGTGCACTCGCTGACCTCCTCCCGGGCAGTGGTGGTGTGCGCCGACGAGACCTGGGTGCGGGTGCGGTTCTCGGGCGCGCCGGGAACCTTGCCCGCGCCGTGGGAAGTCGATGACACCGGTTGGGTCCGCGCCCCCCGTGGAAGTGAACCCGGTCTGCGTGACGCCTCAGCCGACCCGGTCCTGGTCGTCGTCGGGGTGGCCGAATCCGAGGTGGTGGCCATCAATGCCTTGGCGATCGACGAAATCGGAGTGACGTGCGCTGGCCGTGACAGTCTGATCGCCAACTGGCTGTTGCAAGCCAAAGCGCAAGGTGCGCAAAGCGACGTGTGCTCTGTGGCTGGCGCGGTGGTCAGCGACAACCCGGATGCGACCGTGGTGGTCGCCGACCCGATCACCGGGGAACGCGGCTGGGTTGATGTGCTTGCCGTGGGCACGGCCTGGCCGGTGCGCCCACTGAAGGCCCCGATCACCGGCAGTGGTTCGGTCACCAGTTCACCGCCCGCCGAAGTCGGCGCCGCCGAACCGCCCGTCGCCCAGCCGACCAGTTCACCTGCCGCCACGCCGGCCATCGCGCCGGCCAGCGTGCCTGCGGCCCCGAGCACCACCTCCAATGAGGGGCGGATCCGGGTGTTCGGCGCATTTGAGGTCCTCGACGAGAACGGCGTCCTGCTGCAGCCGATGCAGCGAGACCTCATCGGCGGCATCTTCTTCCACCAGCCCATCACCACACACGACCTGTGCGAGTTGCTGTTCGGTTCGGTGGCGCGGCCTGCGAGCTTTCACGTGGCGATGAGCAAGATGCGCAAACGCGGACTTAACCCCGTACTCATCGACGGGGGATACCGCATCGACATTCCCTGTGACTGGACGGCCTTCACCAATCTCGCGGGAACCGATCCCGCCGTGGCAGACACCGACGCCCTGGCATCGGCGGCAGCCATGATCAGCGGCCCCCTGTTCGGCGCCAACCCGCCCAGCTGGGCCGCCGAACTCGCGCCGTCGATGCGCACCTACGCCGCCGCAGTCTGCCGTGAATTGGCGGCCCGGCACGTCGATCAACCCGCCGCCGCGCTGGGATACGCGCGCCAGGGTCTCACTGTCGATGCGGGCAACACCGAACTGGTCGAGATCATCGACACCCTCACTGGGCAGCTGAGTGAGTGATGCTGGGAAACAGGGGGGTTTGATGAGCGACGCCATCACCGGGCCGGTGGATGCCGAGGCGACTGAGGCGTTCTATCGGCGCGAGTTCGCCGCGTTTAATCCCGCCGGGTCGGTGGGCATCACGTGCAACGGTCGTGGACAGATCTGCGGGATCACCATTGATGAGGACGCGCTGACCACCGATGAGGAACTCGCCGGCGAGATCGTGGTGCTGGCCAGACTCGCGCGCGCCAAATACCGCATGAATCTGAGGTTGTTCTCATTGGACGCCGTCACTTCTCAGGGACGTGACCCTGAACGCATGGACCGCTTCTACCGCGGCGTCCAGAAACTGCCCACTCCTGAGGAGTACGCCCAGATGGAACAGGACGCGTTCGCTGATCGGTATGCCCAGTGAGTCAGGCTCGAGAGCTATTCGATGCCGGCGCAGCAGCTTTGGGGCTGTTGGGCGGCGGCAAGCCCAACCAGGCCCAGGCGCTGCGCTACTTCACCGCCGCCAGCGAGGCCGATCCTCTGATGTGCGATGCCTGGCTGGGCCGGATGCTCTGCGGAGACGGGGAATCCCCGATCGTCTATCGGGCGTGGTCGGCGCGTCAGAACATGCACGGCGAAATCGTGCGCCTGGGAGTCAGTCCAGGTTCCTTCATGCCGAAAGTCGACATCGGGATGGGCGTGGTGGCCCTCGAACAACCCATCTTTGACCGCGGTGTCTTGACGATCGCACTGGCACGCATGTTGGTGATGGGAAGCCCGCCGGACTACCAGGAAGCCCTCGACACCCTCAAAGAGGCACCCCCAACGGGTTTGGCGCGCTGGGTGCGGGCGGCGATGTATCACCGGGCGCAGCGCTTCACCGACGTCATCGACACCCTCAACGGTCATCTCGGGGAATTTCGTGACGACCGCTACCTGGCGCAGGCGGCCAACGTCGCCTTGGGAATTGCCTACGCACACCTCGGGGAGTTCGATCCGGCCGAGCGCTACCTGCGCGACGTGGAGGCCACCGCGGGGGAGTTTCCCTCGGCACGCCATTCCGCCCTGTGGTTTCTCGGGTTGATTGCGCGGGAGCGGGGCGAGGAAACCGACGCGGTGGCACTGCTGCGCCGACTCAACGCCGAAGCCCATTCCCCTCAGATCAGTGGGGCGATCGCCGACCCCGGGTTCCGGCTCCTGATCACCACCGCCGAAGCGATCGCCGCCCGCACCGACCCGTGGGACCCGTCTTCGGGGCCCGGCGCTGACGAGCTGGCCGGCGCGGCGGCTGCTGAGAAGCGCGCCGCCCTTCTCGATGAGGCCACCGAGGAGTTGGATCGCCAGATCGGCATGACGGGTCTCAAAGAGCAGATCCGCACCTTCCGGGCCCGCATGCGCATGGCGGAGAAGCGCCGCGAGATGGGTTTGAAAACCACCAAGTCCGCCAACCACATGGTGTTCGTGGGCCCGCCCGGCACGGGCAAGACCACGGTGGCGCGCATCATCGCGAAAGTTCTGTGCGGGTTGGGGATTGTCGGCACCAAAAATGTTGTCGAGGTCTCGGGCCGGGAACTGCTCGGGCAGTACGTCGGGCATTCCGAGGAGAACCTGCGCCAAGCGCTGGCCCGGGCGAAAAACGGTGTGCTGTTTCTCGATGAGGCCTACGCACTGGTGCAGGACCGCACCAGCGGGGTAGATCCGTTCGGTCAGGCCATCGTTGATGAGTTGGTCAAACAGCTGGAGGATCAACGGGATTCACTGGTTGTCATCATCGCCGGCTACGAGAACGACATCGAACGGCTGCTGGCCTCCAATGACGGATTGAGGTCCCGCTTCGCCCACCGCTTCCGGTTTGAGACCTACAGCCCTGAGGAACTTGCTGAGATCGCCGCGGTGATGGCCGCTGACCGCGATGACATCATTGACCCGCCCGCCCGTGAGGCGCTGCTGACTGCATGCGAAAAGCTTTCCGGGGCAACCATGAACCTGCGGCCGGCGATCGACTTCTACGGCAACGGCCGGTTCGTGCGTAAAGCCATCGAAGCCGCGGCGGACTATCGCGATCTGCGCAATGAGGAAGACCCTCCGGAAGTGCTCGATGAGGCGGCGATCATGACGATCCGCGAACCGGACATGTCCGCTGGACTCTCTAAAGTTTTGGCCGAGATCGAATCCCAGGCCGCCGCAGGGGGAGCGCACTAATGCCGCCGTCGTTTATACCGACCACCAAATTGCAAGTCACTGGACGAAAGTTCCTGGTGTCGCGGCTCAATCATGCGTTGACCCGTCACGACACCTCGATGCGTCACGATCCCGAACGCTCCACCGCAACAGCGTTGATGGTCGGTTTCACCCTTTCGGCACTCGTCGCCGGCGGCGCCCTGGGACTCGCCTATTTCAAACCCCAAGGACTGCGCCAGGAAGCCCCGATCGTTCAGTCCCGTGAATCGCTGGAATTGTTCGTCGACATCGACGGCCGGCTGCACCCGGCGCTGAACCTGGTCTCGGCCCGGCTGATCGCCGGGCGCCCCGACGAACCGGCCCTGGTCAAGGCAAGCGAGGTCAACAACGCCCCGCGCGGCCCGCTGGTTGGTATTCCCGGCGCCCCGGGCCGGGTGTTTCAGCCCTCCCAGCTCGACGCGGTGTGGGCGGTCTGCGATATCGCCGAGCGTCCGGGGATGGCTAATCCTGGGTTGCGCACCGCGGTCATCGGCAGCGATCAGCAGAAGAGGATTAACCAGGATCCCGCGGCGGCCCGCATCGTGCAGGGGCCGGACGGGGCGACATGGTTGTTGCACGGCGGTCAGCGTCACCGCCTCGACGTCTCCGACAACGCGTTGGTGACCGGGTTGGGACTTCAGCGTTCACCGGTGATCGACCTGATCACCAAAGAACTGTTCAACGCCATCCCGGCGGGCCGGCCGATCGGCGTTCCGCCGATTCCCGGTGCCGGTTCGCCCACCCCGTATTCGGTGGCACCCGGAGTGGTTCTGGGGTCGGTGTTCAAAGTCAGCCAGGCCGATGATGCCGAGCAGTGGTATTTGGCGTTACCCGATGGCGTACAGCCCATTTCGCCGGTGGCGGCGTCGGTACTGCGTAACGTCAACACCTACGGAGCCTCGGTGGCACCGACGGTGTCCCCCGACGTGGTGTCTCGTCTGCCGGCCGCCAATCCCGGTGTGGATCTGTCAGCCTTCCCGGAAACCCCGTTGCGCTCGGTCAGCGTCCAAGACGCCCCGGTGACCTGCTGGCAGTGGGTGAAGAAGGCCGGGGAACAGCAGGCCAATTCCGTTCTGGGCTTTGTGACCACCGTGCCCCTGAGCCCCGAGCAGACCCAGGTGTGGCGCCACGACCTGGTGTCGCGGCCCGGGATGTCGATGTATGCCCCTCCCGGTTCGGGGTTCTTCGTTCAGACCACCGGATCGGATCCCCGCTCACCGGCTGCGGAGACGATGTGGTGGCTCTCCGATGCCGGGGTGCGCTACGGGTTGGTGTCGATGACCGATGGGTCCTCCTCGGCACCGGCATCGCTGGGGTTGTCCTCGCCGTTGCCCGCACCGTGGCCGGTGTTGGCGGGGCTGGCGGCCGGGCCGGAGCTATCCAAGCGCGACGCCCTCATCGCCCACGACACCCTGCCGGGAAACCCGGCCGCCGCTGAGATCACCGAGGGGAACCGATGACCACCCGCCCCTGGATCCCGCCTCGGAAGCCGGAACCGGCACCGGAATTCACGATGGTCGAGACCACCGTGCCCCCGCCCAGTGAGGTGCCCGATGTGGTGCCGGTCGGGAAATTCCAGAAGATCTTGCCGCTGCTGATGGTGGTGGCCGTCGTCGGCATGATCGGCATCTTCCTGGCCTCCGGCATCCGGAAAATCTCTCCGTTCATGTTGATGTTCCCGTTGATGTTTTTGATGTCCGCGGGCGGGATGATGGGCGGCCACTTCGGCGGCGGCGGGAAAAAAACCCCCGAGATCAACGCTGAACGCCGCAAATACTCCGAGATGATCAGCCGGCTGCGCGGCACCGTGCACGAACGGGCTGAACGCCAATACGAGTACCTGGCGCATTCCGCCCCCACCCCGGCGGTATTGGCGTCCATGGTCGGCGGTCCCCGCCAGTGGGAGCTGTCTAATCCCGAACGCGACCGCACCAATTTCCTGGCCGCGCGGGTGGGACTCAACGATCAAAAGCTCGGCGGCGGCTTGACCATGGCCCCCACCGCTCCTGAAGCCGACCTCGAGCCGGTGCAAAACGTCTCCGCGCAAAGGTTTTTCCGCGCGCACCGCGCCGTTCACGACATGCCGGTCAAGATCGACCTCAAGACGCACCCTGCGGTGCAGTTCTTCGGTGACGGGGACCTCGATGGGGTGATTCGGGCGATGCTGCTGCAGTTGGCGGTTTTTCATCCGCCGACCCTGGTGTCCATCGCCGTCGTCACTGAGCGCCCGGAACAGTGGGACTGGATCAAGTGGCTTCCGCACAACCAAAACCCCTTCCGCGCAGACGAGTTGGGCAGCGAACGGATGGTGTACTCGCCGTCGCAGGCCCGGGCTGGCCTCGAGGAATTCGTCGCCGGCCGCGGCGGGTTCTCCGCCGATGCCACCTACACCGGGGACAAGCCGTGGCTGATCGTCGTCGCTGACGGGGTGGGCACCATCGCCGGATGCGGGGAGGGCAGCGAATCGGTCACCGTGATCCGCCGCGGCGGGGTCGATGAATCGGATCTGCAGACCACGCTGGGCGCGCGGGTGGAGGTGTCCGCCGACGGGCGTGCCCGCCGCCGCCGCATGAGCCCTGATGATCCGCTGAAGTATTGGGTGTCGGCGGTAGACACCGTCAGTGACGGCGACGCCCGCCGAGTCGCCCGCCGGATGGCGCGCTGGCGGTCGGCCGGATCGGGTCAGGCTGATGTGCGCGTCGATGGCAGCAGCCAGGAGCGCACGTGGCAATCGCTGCACAACGTGGCCGACCCCGGCGCCGTGGGAACCACTTTGTGGACCGGTCACCGTGATCGCGATCCCGATCGGATGAATGTGCCGATCGGATGGGACAGGTCCGGGGCGACGGTCAGCGTGAACATGAAGGAAGATTCCGAGGGCGGCATGGGCAGCCATGGGCTGATCCTCGGCTACACCGGCTCGGGCAAAAGTAGCTTCGTGGCGAACCTGTTGTTGGGCACTGCCATTCGCCACACTCCCGATGAAGTCAACTTCGTCCTGGTCGACTACAAAGGCGACGGCACCTTCCCCGGTTTCGAGCACCTTAACCACACCGTTCAGGTGCTCTCCAACATCGGCGAGAACGACTACATCAACCGCCTGGAGGACGTGCTGCGCGGCGAGGTGGAACGCCGGCAGCGGCTGCGCGCCTCGGCGGGCCGGTTCAAAGACGCCGCCTCCTACCTCAAGGCACGTGAACGCGGCGCCGACATCCCGCCGTTTCCCACCTTGATGGTGGTCGTGGACGAATTCACCGCACTGCTGAAAGACCATCCGGAGTTCAAGGACGTCTTCGAACACTTGGCTCGGCAGGGCCGCTCCGATCGCATCCACTTGGTGCTGGCGACCCAGTCACTGACCGGGGTGTCGCTCGGGCAGCTGGACTCCAACCTCGGCTGGCGTGTCGCCCTCAAGACCGCCACCGCCCAGGACTCGATGGCGGCCATCGAGACCAAGGACGCCTACCACCTGACCAAGATTGGGCAGGGCTATCTCAAAGTCGGCGGTGCGGAACCGAAGTTCTTCGAATCCGCCCACATCTACGAGCCGTACTTCCCGCCCACCACCACCGCGGCCGGCCGCGGTGTGGATCCGGTGACCGGGGCGACGCTGTCGGGCATTGCCCGCTTCGGGGTCGACGCGGTCGGTGACCCGCACTCAACGGTGGTCGATGACACCGCGATGGAGGACCCAGTCCTTCACACCCGCGAGGAACTGGAAAACGCCCCCGAGCTTGTGCAGGTCGTTCTCGACCAGCTCGCCGGGCAGGGCGATCTCGCCTACAAGATGTGGCTGCCGCGCCTGACCCGGCCCAACCCCATCGGCGAGCTTGTCGCCGCTTCGGGATTGAGTGTGGGTGACAAGGCGGTGCTGAACCTTCCCGTCGGCCTCATCGACCTGCCGTACGACCACAAGCAGGGCGTGTTCACCGCCGATCTCACCGACAGCCACCTGGTGGTGTTGGGGCGCTCCCGTGCAGGAAAATCGGTGGCCCTGCAATCGCTGTGCCTGTCGGCCGCCCTGCTCAACGATCCGCGCAAAGTGCAGATCTTCGGCATCGACTACGGCGCGGACTCCAAACTGCTTGCCCTGGAAGGGCTGCCGCATGTCGGCGGGGTGGCCCTCGGCGGCGACCCCGACACCGTCAACCGGGTCATGGCCGAGGTCAACGAGGTGGTGCGCCGGCGCACCGAACTGTTCCGGGAACTGCGCATCGGGTCGATGGCCGCCTACCGGGATTTGGTCACCACCGGCCAGGCCGCCGATGACGGCCTCGGCGATGTCATCCTGGTCATCGACGGGTGGGGTGAGTTCCGCAAAGCCCATCCCGACGACATGGACCGGATAGCAACCCTGATGAACGCCGGCACTGCGGTCGGGGTGCACTTCGTGGTCAGTGCGTTGGAATGGACGAGCCTGCCCCGCGCCATTCACGGCATGTTCAATAACCTCATCGAGCTGAAGATCAACGACTCGAATCTGAGCCGGGTCAACAAGCGTGCCGCCGACGCGGTACCCGACATCCCCGGTCGCGGACTGGACGCCGCCACCTTCCACCACATCATGATCGGGGCGCCGCGCCTGGACGATGTGCCCGCCGTCGACGACGCCGGGGTGGCCGACGCCGTCGCGCAGATCGCGGCCCGCTGGACCGATCAACAAGCCCGCGCCCTGCGGGTGCTCCCGCCCCGGGTGGAGGCCTCCCAGCTGTGGATCCCCGAGGACTGGAACGGCTCACCGTGGTCGGTGCCGATCGGACTTCAGGAAGACCTGGCCCCGGCGGTGCTGGACTTCATGGCCGAACGGCACCTGAGCGTGTTCGGCGCCAAGAACTCCGGAAAGACCCACCTGCTGGCCTCCATAGTCACCAACCTGACCAGCCGTTACACCCCCGATCAGGTGCGGTTCCTCGTCGTGGACCTCAAAGGCTCGCGACTGCAGGACGTCGTGCCTGATGACTACCTGCTGCGGTGGACCGACGGCGCCGGAGTCAATCGCAACGGTCTTGCCCTCAACGGCCCCGATCTCGAGGTAGCCGTGCAGGCGGTCGCCGCGGCGATGGAGGCCCGCATGCCCACCGCAGAGGTCACCCGCGAACAGCGCCGCAGTCGGGCGTGGTGGACCGGCCCCGAGGTGTTCATCATCGTCGACGACTTCTCGATGGTGAACAACGCCGCACCCGCCGCCTTCGCCCCGCTGGCACGGTACTGGGGAAGCGCCCACCTCGTCGGCGTGCACTCGGTGGTCGCCTGCCCGATTGCCGTCGCTAACCGGGTCACCAGTCCCGCGGCCTCGCTGATGAAACTCAACGTCGACGTCAACGCCGCCACCCTGGTGATGGACGGCGTCAAGGACAACGGTCCGATCGCTGGCGTCCGCGTCACCCCCCGCCCCCCGGGCCGGGGCGTGCTGGTTTTGTCCAGCCAAAAGGAAACGATCCAAACCCCGGTGATGCCCGAGCTGGAAAGCGGCTCCGGCATCGGCTACTGAGCCTGTCAACGGCGAGACGAGAAAAACGGGGGAGCGGACGTGCGGATTCTTCTTTTCCTCATCGGCGCAGCACTGACGGCGGCCGGCATCGGGATCGGAAACCACGCCCTGGTGGCCACCGTCGGACATGAAGTCGCCACCTGCGGAAGCGGTTTCACCGCCGGGCCGCCGCTGAACGTCGGCTTTAGCAGTGTCGAGATCAGGGACGCCCTGCGGGCGTTGTGCGCGGAAAAGAGCAGCGCGTGGAAGCTCTACGCGTGGAGCGCGATCGGGCTGGGCGCGGCGGTGATGGTTGGCAGCGCATTCATGGGCGCGAACCGTTCGCCAGGACCCGCATCAACCAGCGGCCCGCGGCCCGCCGGCTCACCGTCCCGCCATTCACGCCCCCTGCTTGTCGGGGCCATCACCGTCATCGGGTTGGGAATCGCTGCAGCCTTACTCGGTGGCCGCCTGCTCAGTGCCCACGATCAAGACGGCACACGCGATCCGGCGGCAGGGCCTTCGGTCGCTTCATCCGCTACGGCCACGGCTACGACACCCCGGGCCGCGACCACCACCGCCACG
>WBZO01005192.1_pt1 | contig 13457 bp, 11 predicted proteins | sample 5204261 | NCBI WGS metagenome assembly WBZO01 (sample SAMN12412400, study PRJNA552823) | activated sludge metagenome | isolation source: activated sludge from anammox sidestream of wastewater treatment plant... | place: USA: North Carolina | collected 2017-09
ACTGCTCGTCGACCGCGGAGAGCTTCGGCGCGACCTTGGGGGCCTCCCGCTGCAGCAGCCGGATGGTCTCCTCGGTCAGGATGTGCGCGTGAACGTCGATCGTTTGCGTGTTCATGGTCCCCTGCTGGTGGATTGCGACCTTGAGACTAGTCGATCTCAAGGGGTAGATCGAGTGGCTCCCATCCGCACAGGCGTGTTAGGTTGGCTCTGACGCTGACAGCGCAACGGCGGAGCCCCGCATGCTCGATCAACCCGCAACCTCGCGCCGCCCCGAATCCCGCAGCACCGGAAGGCCGCGGCTCGATTTCCAGGAGCATATCGCCGACCTCGAAGCGAACGGTCTCCTCCTCCGCATCGATCGGGCAATCAACAAGGACACCGAACTGCATCCGCTGGTGCGGTGGCAATTCCTGGGCGGCGTTCCCGAGGACAGGCGCCGGGCCTTCCTGTTCAGCAATGTGATCGATTCCAAGGGACGGCATTATGACATGCCGGTGGTGGTCGGGGCGCTCGCGGCCTCGCCCGACATTTACGCTGTCGGCATGGGGCAGCCGGTCGACGAGATCGGTACGGCCTGGATGCGGGCGATCGCCAATCCCGTCGCGCCGGTGTCGGTGGCGTCCGCGCCATGCCAGGAGGTCGTTCTGATCGGCGAAGACCTGCGAAAGCCGGGCGGCGGGCTGGCGCGGCTGCCGATTCCGGTCTCGACGCCCGGCTTCGACTCCGCGCCCTACCTGACGGCGACGCTCTGCATCACCCGCGATCCCGACAGCGGTATCCAGAACATGGGCATGTATCGGGCCGCCTTGAAAGCGCCGGACCGGCTGGTGGTGCGCATGGTGGCGCGCGAGGCAAGCGGCGCCGGCGGCTACCTGCATTGGCTCAAATATCGCGAGCGCGGCGAGCCGATGCCGATCGCCATCGTGGTCGGCTGCGCGCCGGTCGTCATGTTCACCGGCCCGCAGAAGCTTGCCATCGATCTCGACGAGATGGGCGTCGCCGGCGCACTCGCCGGCAGCCCGATCGCCATGGCCAAAGCCCGGACCGTCGCCATCGACGTGCCGGCGATGTCGGAGATCGTCATCGAAGGCCTGATCGATCCCGCGCGGCTCGAGCCCGAGGCGCCGTTCGGCGAAAGCAACGGCTATGTGGCGCTCGAAGGCTACAACATGCCGATGCAGGTGACGGCGGTCACGCACAAGCGCGCGCCGGTCTTTACCTCGATCATCAGCCAGGTCACGCCGAGCGAATCGAGCGTGATCAAGAAGGTGGCCTACGAGCCGCTCTTTCTCAATCACCTGCGCGACCGCATGGGCGTGAAGGGCGTGCGCCGCGTGGTGATGCACGAACGGTTGACCAACCTGCGCCCGGTCATCTTTCTCCAGTTCGCCGACGGCACGCCGCGCACGGAGGTGTGGCGCGCGCTACACGGTGCCGCTGGCCTGCAATCGAATTGCGGCAAGATCGTCATTGCGGTGAGCGAGGACATCGATCCCTTGAGCATGGACGCGGTGCTGTGGTCGCTCGCCTATCGCACCAATCCGATCGAGGACGTGCATCTGGTGCCGCACCGCGGCGGCGTACAGGGCGCGCAATACGGCCCAAAGACGTCGGACTCAGGGATGCTGGTCGACGCCACGCGCAAATATCCGATGGCGCCGCTTGCGCTGCCGACGCGCGAATACATGGAGCACGCGCGCGCGCTGTGGGAGGAGCTCGACCTCTATCCGCTCAACGTGCAGTCGCCGTGGCATGGCTACAGCCTGGGCGACTGGACCGACCGCTGGGAGACGTTCGCGCGCCGCGCGGCCGCCGGCGACTGGGAGCTCACCGGCCGCGATACGCTGGCGCGGCAGCGCGGCGGCGTCATGCCGGAGGCGCCGGCCCGCTTCGACGAGCCGCCCAGGCGCAAGGATTAACCGGAGCATTGCACGATGGCGCGGCTTCCTTATCGCGACCGGGCGGACCTGCCGCCCGAATTCCAGGATCTGCTCGAGCGCAACATCAATCTGCATCGGCTTCTGGCGCACAGCCCGGTGGCGACGCGCGCCTGGCACGTCTTTGCGCGCTTCATCAGGCACGAAAGCCGGCTCGACCCCCGCCTGCGCGAATTGGCCATCCTGCAGGTCGGCTACCTCGAACGATCGGAATACGAATATTCCCATCACATCAAGATCGGCCGCCAATACGGCGTCAGCGACGACGATATCCGCGCCATCGCGGCGGAGACCGCGGGATTGCCGAACAAGCTCGATCCGGTCGCCAAAACGGTGATCCGCGCGGCGCGCGAGATGACGCAGGGTCTGGCGATCTCGGAGCGCACGTTCCGGGAGCTTCAGCAGGGCCTCGACAGCGAGCGGCTCATCGATCTCGTGGTGACTATCGCGTTCTATAACGCGGTGGTGCGGATTCTGGCGACGCTCAAGATCGACGTCGAGGACGACTACAAGGCGTGTCTCGACGAGTTCCCGCTGCCCAAGGACTGATATCCGCGCCAGCCATTCGGGCCGTGCGGCGCATCACTCCGGCTGCAACCCGATCTCGCGGACGATCCGCCCCGACACATCGAGTTGCGCCCGGATATAGTCGGCGGTCGACTGTGGCGTGCCGGCGCCTTCGGTGAACATGCCAACCTCGCGCAGGCGCTTGGCGATCTGTTGATCGTGAAGCGCTGCGTCGAGTTCACGGTTCACCTTCGCCACGACCGCGGCCGGCGTGCCGGCCGGCGCCACAACGGCGAACCAGCCGATGAAATCGAAGCCGGGCAGCGTATCGGCAATCGGCGGGACGCTTTCGAAGCCGGGCAAACGCTTGGCCGATGTCACGCCGAGCGCGCGCATCGCACCGCGCTCGATCAGCGGCGCCGACGACGGAATGGCCAGCACGACAAGCTGCACACGCCCCGCCAGCGCGTCCTGTACGCCCTGCGGCATGGTCGCGTACGGCACCTGGACGATGTGGGTGCCGGCAAGCTTGTTGAACCACGCCGTCACCATGCCGGAGAAGTTGCGCTGCCCGTCGGTTGCTGCCGTGATCTTTCCGGGGTCGGCTTTGTCGAGTGCGATCAGCTCGGGCAGTGTCTTGGCCGCGAGGCCTGGATTGGCGAGCAGGAAGAACGGATTGCTCGCCACCATTCCGACCGGCGTGAAATCCTTGGCCGGATCGTAGGGCAACGACTTGAACGTATAGGGATTGGTGACCAGCGCGGCCGCCGTCGCAAAAAAGAACGTGTAGCCGTCCGGTGCGGCGCGCGCCGCCGCCTGGGCGCCGATGATGTTCCCGCCGCCCGGGCGGTTCTCGACGATCACCTGCTGTCCGAGCGTGCGCGACAGCCGCTCGGTGATCAGCCGGCAGATGATATCGGGCGTTCCGCCGGCCGCCTGCGAGACGATGAACTTGATCGGGCGCGTGGGCCAGTCCTGCGCGTGCGCCGGATCGGCGAGCAACGCCAGAGCGAAAGCGCAGCCACAAATGAACCTCAGCACGTCACCTCCTTGGAGCACTCTTGCTGCATCGCCGGCCCATCGGCCGGGGTTTTTCGGTCGTTATTCTCCGCTTGCGGCTCATGATACGATACGATTGTATCGAAAGGTAGTAGCGAGGCCGGGGTAGGGACGAAATGACCGAGGCTGCAAAAGACGGAACGGCGGGCCGCGGGCGGGCGCCGGTGATCGACTTTCATGCACACGTCCTGGTGCCCGAGGTGTACGCCGTCACGGCCGAGCACAACATCTTTTCCGACCTGCCGACCGATCCCGGCGTCACCGAGGAAATGCGCGAGAAGATCAGGGAACGCGCCGGCCTGGTGCTCGGCCGGATGAGCGACCTTACGGACCGCGTCGCCAAGATGGACGCCATGGGCGTCGACGTGCAGGTGCTCACGGCAAGCCTCGTTCACCAGGGCCTCGAATGGGCGGACGCGCAGACAAGCCTGCGGCTTGCCCGCGCCACCAACGACTGGATCGCCAGCGCGGTCGCCTCGCGGCCCGACCGGTTCGTCGGGCTCGGGACTTTGCCGCTGCATATTCCGTCGCTCGCGGTGCCGGAGCTTGAGCGCTGCATGCGCGAACTGAAGCTGCGCGGCGTCGGCATTTCGAGCACGGCCGGCGGGCGGGAGCTTGGCGACCCGCAGCTTGCGCCATTCTGGGCGAAGGCCGAGGAGCTCGATGCGGTGATCTACATTCATCCCGGCGGCAACCGCGATGCGCGCTTCAAGCGCTACCACCTGTGGAACAGCGTCGGGCAGGCCTTCGAAGAAGCGATGGCGATTGCGTCGCTGATCTATGACGGCGTGCTGGAGCGTCACCCCAAGCTCAGGATCTGCGTCTCGCACGGCGGCGGCTACATGCCGCAATACATGGGCCGGATCGACCGCAATTATACCGACAAGGCCAATACGCGCGTCAACATGACGAAGCCGCCGATCGACTATCTGCGCATGCTCTACTACGACTCCTGCGTCTACGACCGCCCGGTGCTGCAGCATCTCGTCGACAAGGTCGGGGCCGACCGCGTCGTGCTCGGGTCGGATTATCCGGTGGGCGAAATGAAGCCGGTCGAGTTTGTGCGGGAGACGAATACGCTCGCGGAAGCGCAGAAGGACAAGATCGTGCGAACGAACGCGGCGATGCTGCTGGGCCTCGTCAACTAGGGTATCGATTCCGTGAAACCGATCAGATCGGCTGGACGTGACACAACACCGACCTCATCCTGAAGGAATATCGATGCAAGCCAATGGCTTGCATCGATATGTCTCGAAGGATGGCCAAAGCACGGGCTTTGCTTGTGGCCGTCCTTCGCGACGGCGCTCGCTCAAGAAGCGCGCCTCCTCAGGACGAGGACTTATCTTGATATGATCCGAACCTCGGAGGACGAACACAACAATGAACGGTTGTTTAATCCGATTTCGTCCGCCGAGCTTGAACGCCGCTGGGCGGCGGTGCGCAAGGTCATGGCGGAGCGCCAGATCGACGCGCTCGTCATGCAGCAGAACAATGACTGGCTCGGCGGCTATGTCCGCTGGTTCACCGACACCAATCTGAGCAACGGTTATCCGCGCACCGTCATATTTCCGGCCGCCGATCTGATGGCCCTGATCGACATGGGGCCGTTCGGCGACCGCCGCAAGCTTGACGGCGCCGACGAAACCAATCACGGCGTGGGCGAGATGATCTTCACGCCGGCGTTCACGACCGTCGCTTACACCGACGAGTATCAGGCCGAGTTGACCGTTGCCGAGCTCAAGCGCCGCGGCTACCGCACGGTGGGCTGGCTCGGTAGCGGCGCGATGCCGTACAAATTCGTCTTGCGGGTCGAACGCGAGCTTGCCGGCAGCGTCACCTTCATCGATGCAACCGAGTTCGTCGACCGCATCAAGGCGCGCAAGAGCGAGGAGGAGATGCATCTCATCCGTCTTGCGGCCGCAATGCAGGATGAGATTTTCAATCGGGTGTGCGCCAAGATTCGCCCCGGCATGCGCGACAACGACATCACGGCGCTGGCGCAGTACGAGGGGCGGCTCCTCGGCAGCGAGCAGGGGCTGTTTCTCGGCTCATCGGCGCCGCTCGGGCAGGCCTCGCGCTTCCTCGACCGGCATCTGCAAGGCCGCGTGCTGCGCCAGGGCGAGCATTTCAGCATTCTGATCGAGAACAGCGGTCCCGGCGGCTTCTACACGGAGATCGCCCGCACCATCGTCCTCGGCAAGGCCTCGAACGAGCTGATCGACGGCTTTGAGTCGATGAGGGAGGCGCAGGCCCACACGCTGCGCCTGCTTAAGCCCGGAACGCCGTGTGCCGAGATTGCCGCCAAGCACGACGACTACATGCGCGCGCACGGGCTGCCGCCGGAACTGCGGCTTTACGCGCACGGCCAGGGCTACGATCTGGTCGAGCGGCCGCTCATCCGCACCGACGAAACCATGGTGATCGAGGAGACGATGAATCTCGCGGTGCATCCCGGCTACGAGACGCCGTCGATCTTCGCGGTGATCTGCGACAACTACCTCATCGGCCCGGACGGCCCCGGCGATTGCCTGCACAAGACGCCCAAGCAGGTCTTCGAGCTGTGATGCGAGTTGATCGCCACCCTTTCACCCTCACGCTGAGGAGCGCTCGAAGAGCGCGTCTCGAAGCATGGCCGCGCAAGTTTCGCGCTTGCCGCCATCCTTCGAGACGCACCCCACCCTACCCTCCCCCGCGAGCGGAGGAGGATAGGCTAGGGGTACTCCTCATCAGGATGAGGGCAGGACGCGACCGCGCATGACCATCGACGTGCTGAGCATCGGCTCGTTTCCGCAGGCCACCGACGACGAACTCGCCCGGCGGTTTGCCGTCACGCATTATTTCCGCCAGCCGGCGCCCGAGAGCCTGAGCGGCGAGCTCAAGGCGCGCGTGCGCGCCATTGCGACGGAGGCCAATCGCGGCGCGAGCCGCGCGCTGATCGAAGCGCTGCCCAAGCTTGAGATGATCGGCGTGTTCGGCGTCGGCACCGACCTGGTCGATCTTGCAGCCGCCCGCGAACGCAGGATTCCGGTGAGCAACACGCCCGGCATCCTGACGGACGAATGCGCCGACCTCGCCATCGGCCTCATGCTCGCGTCGGCGCGGCAGATCGTGTTCGGTGACCGCTATGTACGCGACGGGTCGTGGAAAACGAAAGGTCCGATTCCGCTCGGGCGCAGCGTCGGCGGCAAGACGCTCGGTATCGTCGGCCTCGGCGGCATCGGGCGTGCCATTGCCGACCGCGCTGCCGCCTTCCGCATGCGCATTCTCTACAACGGCCCGCGCCGCAAGCCCGACGCACCCTACGAATATGTCGCCGACCTCGCCGAGATGGCGCGCCAGAGCGACTACCTGATGGTCGCCTGCAAGGGCGGCCCGGAAACGCGGCATTTGGTATCGGCCGCCGTGATCGACGCGCTCGGTCCCGAGGGCACGCTGATCAACGTTGCGCGCGGTACGGTGGTCGACGAGCCGGCGCTCATCGAGGCGCTGAAGGAGGGAAGGCTCGGCCATGCCGCGCTCGACGTGTTCGAAAACGAGCCGAACGTCGCGCCGGCCTTGCTTGCGCTTCCCAACGTTATCGTGCAGCCGCATCACGGCAGCGCGACGGTGGAAACTCGCACCGCCATGGGGCAACTCATGATCGACAACATCAGCGCGCATTTCGCCGGAAAGCCGCCGCTGACGCCGGTAACTTAGTTGCACGTCATTCCGGGAGGCCGGCGTATACTTGGCTGCGCTGCGGCGCCCGAAATCACGGTTGTTGAGCATTGGGTCGCGTGCATTGCGGCAGCCATTCGGCTAGCTTGCGTTGAATAATGCGCGACCATGGGAGGGGCCGCGGACGCAATGGCAGAGTCGCAAATCGTCATCGACGGGGTGCATCACCTCTACCGCCCGCCCAGCGGCCGGCCCGTGCTGGCCTTGGAGGACGTTTCGCTCGACGTGCGGCCGCGCGAATTCCTTGCATTGCTCGGGCCCTCCGGCTGCGGCAAGTCGACGCTGCTTTATCTGCTCGGCGGGTTTTTGCCGATCGAGAAGGGCCGCATTCTCGTCGAAGGCAAACCGGTCGGTGCGCCGGGACCGGATCGCGGCATCGTGTTTCAGCATTTCGCGCTGTTTCCGTGGAAGACGGTGCGCGCCAACGTGCTCTACGGGCTCGAGCGCATGGGGCTTAAGCGCGAGGAGCGTGAGAAGCGCGCGCAGGCGTTCATCGATCTCGTCGGCCTCAACGGCTTTGAAGAGAGCTACCCGTCCCAGCTTTCCGGCGGCATGAAGCAGCGCACCGCGATCGCCCGCACGCTCGCCTTCGATCCGAAAATCCTGCTGATGGACGAGCCGTTCGGCGCGCTCGACGCGCAGACCAGGAGCCTGATGCAGGAGGAATTGCTGCGCATCTGGCAGCGCACGCCCAAGACGGTGATCTTCGTTACCCACGACGTACAGGAGGCGGTCTATCTCGCCGGCCGTGTGGCGGTGATGTCGTCGCGGCCCGGCCGCATCAAGGCGATCGTCGATACCGGTTTCGACAAGAACAATCCCGACGTCTTCAAGAACAAGGCGTTCATCGAGAAGGTCGACGAAATCTGGAACCTGGTGCGCATCGAGGCAATCAGGGCGCAGGGAGGGCGCACGAAATGAGCGCGCTCGCCCGCTATTCGCCCCTCATTCTGCTGGCGCTCGCCTGGGAGATCGGCTCGCGCACCGGCATTGTCTCGACACTCGCCCTGCCGCCGCTGAGCGAAGTCATCGTGTCATGGTTTGGCCTGCTCAAGAGCGGCGAGCTCGTCACCAATGCGGCGTCGTCGCTCTGGCGCGCGGTGGCCGGGCTCTCGCTCGCCATCGTGATCGGCGCCGCGCTCGGCATCGTCATGGCGTGGTGGCGGCCGGTAAACGTGCTGTTGAGCCCGCTGGTCGAGATGTTCTATCCGATGCCGAAATCGGCGCTGATTCCGGTGACGGTGCTGTGGCTCGGCTTCGGCAACGGCTCGAAGATCTTGCTGATTTTCCTCGGCTGCATGCTGCCGGTCACCATCGGCGCCTATAACGGCGCGCGTTCGAGCGAGCAGGTGCTGGTCTGGTCGGCGCGCAGCATGGGGGCGAGCCGGCCGCGCATGCTGTGGGATGTGGTCGTTCCGAGCGCCATGCCGGAGCTGCTCAACGGCATTCGCACCGCGCTCGCCTTGTCGTTCATCCTGCTGGTCACCTCCGAATTGATCGTGGCGCAATCGGGGCTCGGCTATCTCATTGGATTCCTTGGGGCGAACGGCACCTACGACGCGATGTTCGCGGTCGTGCTGACGGTGGCGTTCCTCGGCTTCGCCGCCGATCGCGGCTATCTCGTCCTGATGCACCGGATGCTGCGATGGCAGGAGTGACCCCGGAAACCGCCGCGGAATCGGCGGCGAGCGCCGCTGGCGAGCGCCCTCTCGCCCCGGCTGAATCGGCCGTTCACCGCGCCTTCCGCGCGCTGTTCTGGGGGGGAGCGCGGGTGTTCTCCATCCTTCTGGTCGCGGCCGCCTGGGAGATTGCCGCCCGTTCCGGCGCGGTCACGCCGTTCATGCTGCCGACGCTCTCCGCGGTGCTGGAGCGCATCTGGACCGATCTTCTCTCCGGCGAACTCCTGCACAACACCGGCGTGACGGTATTGCGCGCCATGGTCGGCTTCCTGATCGCGGCCGTGGCCGGCATCGTGCTTGGCATGGCGATGTCGCGCCGCGGCGCCGTGCACTGGTTCTTCGACCCGATCGTCTCGGTCGGCTTTCCGATGCCGAAGATCGCCTTCCTGCCGGTTGTCATCCTCTGGCTCGGAGTCTACGACATCTCGAAAATTTCCATGATCGCGTTCGAGGCGATCTTTCCGGTGGTGACCGCGACCGTGATCGGCATTCGCGCCGTCGAGCGCGAACTGCTCTGGTCGGCGCGCAACATGGGCGCGAGCGAGCGCGAGCTCCTGTGGCAGATCGCGCTGCCCGCTTCGCTGCCGCAGATCATCACCGGCCTGCAGGTGGCGCTGCCGATCGCGCTGATCGTCGGCATCGTGTGCGAGATGCTGATGGGCGGCTACGGGATTGGCGGCGCCATGATGACGTCGTCGCGCTTTGCGGATTCGCGCGGCGTGTTTGCCGGCATCGTGGAGATTGCGGCCGTCGGCTACGTGCTGATCAAAGGCATGGCGATCGCCCGCCGCCGCCTGCTGCTGTGGCACCAGGAGGCGCTGGCCCCCAGCACGGTTTAGTTGGTCCGTCATTGCGAGGAGCGTCAGCGACGAAGCAATCCAGGTTCGTCCTGGATTGCTTCGCCTTCGGCTCGCAATGACGATTGCCGCGGTTACTTCAGCCGCTTCGCGGCCTCTTCGACGATGCTCAGGTCGGAGTACTTCTTCACATCGAGGCTGCCGCGCAGGAAGCCCAAGTCCTTCGTCATGTCGACGTTCTTCTGCAGCGCGACGAGGTCGGGCAGCATGTTCGGGTCGTGGAAGCAGTCGCGATTGGTGAACAGCCAGTCGAAGCGCTCGGGCGGCTGCTTGGTCACGCGGCCGGCGATCTCCATCACCTCCTTGTGGTTCGCCGGATCGGTGAACCAGCGCGTGATGCGCAGCGTGTCCTCCATGAAATCGACCATGGCGGCGCGGTTCTTGTCGAGAAAGGACTTGCGCGCCGTCCATACGATCATGTCGGTGACGCCTATTGCGTCCCGTTGGACAAAGAGCGTGCGGCTGATCTTGCGCAGCTCGGGGTCATAGGCGAACGGCAACACCGCCGGAACCATGTCGACCTTCTTCTCGCCGAGCATCGCCCGCATGGTCGGGAACGGCGCCTCGATCAAAGTGTAGTCGCGTTTGTCCTCGAGCCCGAACTTGCGTAGCATCGCCCGCATGGCGACATCGACCGCGCTGCCGGCGGCGTTGGTCATTATCGTCTTGCCCTTGAGGTCCTGCACCTTCTGGATCGGGCCGTCCTTGAGCACCATGTATTCCTGCGAATAGTAGCCCGGAACGCCGTCGCGGAATTCATCCGCGATAATGCGCAGGTCGTCGAGCCCGGCGTTCTGGATCGCGATGCCGAGCGTCGAATAGGCGAGGTTGGCAATTTCCAGCTCGTTGTTGGCGAGCGCCGTGACCATCGGCGGCGTGCCCGGGTAACGCACCGCTTCCATCACGTAGGATTTGCCCCAGTGGCGCGCGAGATCCTTTTTTTCCGCGAGGATCGAGGCCCAGTTGGTGAGCGGCGCCACCCATGAATTGCGGATCTTGATCGGTTCGGCTTGTGCGGCGGCGCCGAACATCGCGGCGGCGGCAAGGCCAGGCAGCAGAACTTTCAGCACACGCATGGGATTTCCTCCAGGTGGTATTTTAACGTTTTGACCGGTTCGCAACGTTGCCGGTCGGTCGCGACCGTTGCAAGTGTCGAATTGGCGCACCGCGCCGGAGCGGACGATTGTTGACCCATAGGCGCTAATTCAATCCGGCTTGCGTGTCCCGGACGCGGTGCGGCACGCAGTGCTGCACCGCTGATCCGGGACCGTTCCACGCTCCGAGCTTGGTACGGTCCCGGGCCTGCAGCGCAACAGCGCAGTAAAAAGCTGCGCCATTGCGCTGCGCCCGGGACACGCTCGTTATGTTAGCGCCTATGAGTTGTCGAGCCACGACCGCACTATGGCGAAGCCTCCTCCAGGACGCGCCCCTTGGTTTCAACCGCAAAGACGGCCGTGATGACGGCGGCGATTGCCGCCACCGCCGCAAACAGCATGAACACCGAGTGCAAGCCGTTTGCGAGCATCATGCCCACGGCGGTCGGCCCGATGATGGACGCGAACCGCAGCCAGGCGGTCGCCGTTCCGACCCCGATGGCGCGCGCACGTGTCGGGTAGAGTTCCGGCGTATAGAGATAGACGCCGATATTGATGGAGCTGATGAAGAAGTACGCAATCGTCATGCACGTCAGCACCAGCTCGGCGCTCGGCGTCGCAAACGAGGCAAGCGCTGTCAGCGCGATGGTCGCGCCTGCAAATGCCAGCGCGAACCATGCGCGCCGCCCGACACGGTCGATCGTGAGCGCGCAGATCAGCGTGCCGAGCAGGCCTACCGCCTGCGTGATCAGCCCATATCGCAGCGCGACGTCGAGCGGCAGCTTGAATACCGTCCGGTAGATCGTCGGCAGCCAGATCGAAAGCCCGTAGTTCACGAAATAGGCCGCAAACCAGATCAGCCAGACCACCAGCGTGCGCCGCAGATAGCCCGGGCCGAACAAGTCGGCCCATGAAGGCTGCTTGTCGAGCGTCGAGACGACCGGTTGCGGCGGCGGCAGCGGAGCCCCGATCGCCTTCTGCGTTTCGGATTCGATCAGCGCCATGGCGGCTTCCGCCTCGGCGGAGCGGCCACGCACCGCAAGCCAGCGCGGCGATTCCGGCAGCAGGCTGCGCAACACGAGCGCCAGGAACGCCGGCAGCGCGCCGATGACAAACATCCACTGCCAGCCGAATCGCGGCACGACCCACAGCCCGATCAGGCTCGCGGCAGTGAGCCCGATCGGGAAGACCAGCTCGTAGAGCAGCACAAAGCGGCCGCGGCCCTTGGCCTTGGTCAACTCGCTGATGAACACCGCCGCCACCGGCACTTCGCCGCCCAGTCCGATGCCCTGCACGGTTCGGAAGATCAGCAGCGAGTTGTAGTCCCAGGCGAATGCGCACACCAAGCTCATCACGGCGAACAGGGCGATCGACCAGATCATCGAGGCCATCCGGCCGTAGCGTTCGGCGATCCAGCCGAAGAACAGCGCACCGATGAGCTGGCCGATGTAGCCGGCCGAGATCATGAAGCCGATCTGCGGCGGGGTGAGCTTCCACAGCGGCACGATCACCGGCAGGATGGTGGCGATGGCGAGCGCATCGAAGGCGTCGAAGAACGTGGCGACACCGACGATGATGCGTGCCTTCACCTGCCACCATGAGGTCGGCAGCCGCTCGATCCGGGCCACGATGTCGTCGACCGATCTTCCCGCAGGCATCGCACTCGCCATGGCGTCCTCCCCTTGGCGCGAGGGTACTAGTGCGGCGGATTTGACGTTCCTACCAGAATTCCAACGGGTCCTTCGTAGGAACGTCAAATCCAAAGCCGCACTAGAATCATAGAGTTGCTAGTGTCCCTTTGGTTCCGACGCTTGTAAACGAATGTGCTGCAAAGAGATACAAGCGTCGGAACCGGGACACTAGCCCGCGCTCTTATTGTGCTTGGCGCAGTCCCAGCACCCTCACCGCATTGTTGAAACAGACGTCTTCGCGGACCTTATCGTCGAGCTTCACGCCGTCGATGAAATGCGCGGCCTCCTCGGCCTGCTCGAACGGATAGTCGGCGGCGAACATCACGCGGTCGCGGCCGAGCGCGCTGATCGTGCAATTGAGCGGCTCGGCCGCGCACATGCCCGACGTCGTAACCACGATATTGTCCTTGATGTATTGCGACGGCGGCTTGGCGAGCTTCACGCCATAGAGCTTGGCACGGCTGTCAAAGCGCCAGAGCAGGAACGGCAGCGTCTCGCCCAGGTGTCCGAGCGCGAGCTTCGCGCGCGGGAAGCGGTCGAACAGGCCGCTGAACACGAGCCGCAAGGCATGCGATCCGGTTTCCACCCCCCATTCCCACGTGGAGCGGCGCAAGCCCTTGGTGCCCTCGAGCACCGGCGCGGTCGACACCGGGTCGGCGGGATGCAGATAGATCGTCGCGCCGAGCGCCTCGGCGCGTTCCCAGAACGGAAAGAGCGAGGGATGGTCGAGATACTGGCCGTTGGTGTGGCCGTTGATCATGGCGCCGCAGAACTTGAGTTCCCGCATGCAGCGCTCGAGCTCGTCGGCCGCCGCGCGGGCATCCTGCATCGCCAGATGCGCGAAGCCCGAATAGCGCTCCGGCCGCTTGTCAACCTCGCGCGCCAGGAAATCGTTCGCATCGCGTGCCGTACGGCA
>WBZO01005194.1_pt1 | contig 13453 bp, 11 predicted proteins | sample 5204261 | NCBI WGS metagenome assembly WBZO01 (sample SAMN12412400, study PRJNA552823) | activated sludge metagenome | isolation source: activated sludge from anammox sidestream of wastewater treatment plant... | place: USA: North Carolina | collected 2017-09
ATCAAGGCTGAGAGAATTTATTGGCACACTCAGGAAGTAAACAATTCTTATTCACTTTGCAATACTTCAATTGATCAATTTAAAGTATAAGGGGGCAAGAGTTGAAAAATGGCCCCTTATTGTTGCCCTTTTTCACTGCTTACAGGAATTGAGCAGAAAACCTGATTATGTCTTTCTTTTACTTCACCACCGATCCGAATACTTTCTTTAGTATATCCGTGGTCCTTGCCAGAGGGTTTGCCCTGATGTTGGCCTCTTCCTTTGCCACCTGGTCAAACAAGGCATCCACTGCTTTACCCACTACAAAAGAAGTAAGATCGGGATTTACTTTGTTGAATGTTGTCGGAAGCTTGTTGTATGTATTTACAATATCACCGTAATATTTGGTGGCGTCCACTTTTTCCAGCGAGCTTTTTACCGAGGGTGTAAATGCTTCCACCAGTTTTTGAGTGGTCTTTTGTTTGAAGTATTGAGTTGCTGCATCTTTTGGTCCTTTCACAATATTCAATGCATCGGTCACGGTCATCTGTTTGATGGCATCTACAAATATCGGCTTGGCATAGCCCACAGCATCTTCCGCACCACGGTTGATGGCCAGGATCGCTTTATCCACCTGGGCTCCCATTCCTATATTCCTCAAAGTGCTTTCGATCTTTGCCGCATCGGGTGGCAACAACACTTTGTAGATCTCGCTTCCGAAAAATCCATCTGTCTTATTCAGGTTCAGCACCGCATTGGTCACACCCTGCGTCAATGCTTCTTTGATACCCTGGCCCGCCTCTGCTTCGGTAACCCCTGAAGAACTTTCCTTTGAAAGGATCTTGGGCAATTTTAGTTTGATCTGCGATTGAACTGAAGTGGTAAGAAAAAAGGAAAATAACAGTGTAGAAATAATAGTTTTCATCATACGTTTTGTTTTTTTCAATTCACCAAAATACCTGCCAGAATGGAGAGTTCCAAAAGATGGCCGGATTTTGACTCTTTTTTAAGAGCTTTTTCTGTTATTTGGGCAGTACATAAACGATGCACGTGAGAATTTATTTTCTCAGCGGTAAAAGAAGAACTTGGGCGATAAAACAACTTTTCCTGTTTAAATACTTACCTCCGGTCAGCTGTAATGTTCATTGCTCTTCAGGCTTGCATTTGGTTGTCTTTCGCTTTTGTTTTCCCCACCGGCATCATGTAATTTTGACCGCTTTATCATGAGGATGAACTAATAAAATCTTTTGAATTTTTACCAATGCAAACGCAACATTTATCAGAGCAGGAACTGCTGCGCAGGGAGAAACTGGCAGAACTGATCAAAATGGGTATTGATCCCTATCCGGCTCCCCTGTATCCGGTGAACAGCAATTCGGCATATATTAAAGAAAATTTTTCGAAAGAAAACCTGCCTGCCGGTCAGGCAGGGAAAACAGAATTTGCAGATGTCTGCCTGGCCGGCCGTGTCATGAGTGTGCGGGATATGGGCAAAGCCAATTTTGCCGTGATACAGGATTCGCATGGGCGCATTCAATTATACATCCGCCGCGATGATATTTGCCCGGGCGAAGACAAGTCTTTGTATGACATCGTCTGGAAAAAATTGATTGACATCGGTGATATCATCGGCATAAAAGGATTTGTCTTTGTCACTAAGACCGGTGAGATATCTGTTCATGTAAAAGAGCTGAACTTACTCACCAAATCATTGCGTCCGCTCCCGGTCGTGAAGGAAGCAGAAGGACAAACCTTTGATGCCGTCACCGATCCTGAATTCAAATACCGCCAGCGCTATGCCGACCTGATCATCAACCCGGCGGTGAAAGAAGTGTTTGTGAAAAGAACAAAGCTGTTCAATTCCATGCGTGAATTTCTCAATGCAAAAGGAGCGTTGGAAGTGGATACACCGGTATTGCAGGCCATTCCGGGCGGAGCTGCTGCCAAGCCGTTCATCACTCATCACAATGCACTGGATGTTCCTTTTTATTTGCGCATTGCCAATGAACTTTATCTGAAAAGATTGATCGTAGGCGGCTTTGACTGGGTGTATGAATTCAGCCGCAACTTCAGGAATGAAGGGATGGACCGCACTCATAACCCGGAGTTCACCATTCTTGAATTTTACGTTGCTTACAAAGATTACCTGTGGATGATGGAGATAACGGAGCAACTCCTGGAAAAAGCTGCGCTCGATGTCTGCGGCTCCACCGATGTAAAGGTTGGAGATTCTTCCACTTCAGCAAAAACGATTTCTTTCAAAGCTCCTTACAAACGGATCAGCATTTATGATTCCATCAGAGAGCATACGGGTTTTGACGTCAGTACCATGAGTGAGGAAGACCTTCGTTCGGCATGCAGGCAGATGCATATTGAAGTGGATAAAACGATGGGGAAGGGCAAACTGATAGATGCCATCTTTGGCGAAAAATGTGAAGATCATTATGTGCAGCCCACATTCATCATTGACTACCCCGTTGAGATGAGTCCGCTTACAAAAAAACACCGCAGTAAAAAAGGATTGGTGGAAAGATTTGAACTGATCGTGAACGGAAAAGAGATCGCCAATGCATACAGCGAACTCAATGATCCGATTGATCAGCGGGAGCGTTTTGAAGAGCAGGTCCGCCTGATGGAGCGTGGCGATGAAGAAGCTATGTACATTGATTATGATTTTCTGCGTGCACTGGAGTATGGCATGCCGCCTACATCAGGCATCGGGTTTGGTATTGACCGCATTTGCATGTTGCTGACCAATCAACCCTCCATACAGGATGTTCTTTTATTCCCCCAGATGCGGCCGGAGAAATTTTAGAAAGAAAGTTTTAAGGTTTGTTGATTCAATTACTGTATGACCTGAGGAATTCCCATACAGTAGCGAAATGCGATATTAGTTTTATTTCTTCTGAAAAAAATCAATCCCTGTAATTCAATGCCGGTTTTCTGTTTCCCAGCAACGGTTCATATTTGTAATCGCCTTTCATTTTTTTGAATTCCTCCCTCGCTTTGACAATGTTTTCAGGATTGGTAAAAAGATCAATTGCGGTCAATGCCATTGTTTTGGCAGCCACCATTAATCCTTTGATCCCGATATCAGTTCCGCCACAGGAAACGGCCTGCCAGCTATGCGCAGGCGTACCCGGCACCCATGTGGCTGCACGCATGCCCACTGTGGGAACGGCATAACTTACATCACCTACATCGGTAGAGCCTCCGCCTGCATCCATTACTATTTTTAATGGTTGTATCTCTGCCGCAGTCTCTATTGCTGGGGCTTTATAGTTAAAAGTGGATTGAATCTTTTTTCCGAATTCTGTTTCTTCTGGGGTATAAGTGAAGCCTCCCGTTTTTTCAAGGTTTAGTTGCATGATGTCTGCCAGTGACCTGTTCAATAAAAGGTCATGTGTGCCGCCGATGATCTCATAGTCCATTCTTGTTTCTGTTCCCATGGCAGCGCCGTTCGCAGCTTTTACCACCCGTGCAAAGATTTCTTTCACATCTTCCTTTTTAGGATGGCGGACATAATAGTAAACCTCGGCAAAATCGGGCACCACGTTCGGAGCCTTACCGCCATTTGTAATCACATAATGTATCCTTGCTTCCTGCGGTATATGTTCCCGCATCATGTTCACCATGTAATCCATTGCTTCCACCGCATCCAGCGCCGAACGCCCTTTTTCGGGAGCAGCAGAAGCATGTGCAGACAAACCATAAAAACGGAATTTTGCGGATATGTTGGCCAATGCACTCGTCATGGTTATGGAATTGGCATCTCCCGGATGCCAATGAATGACCACATCCACATCGCTGAACAGACCGGCACGTACCATATAAACTTTTCCGCTACCTCCTTCTTCTGCAGGGCAACCGAACAATTTTACCGTACCCTGTATCTTTTTTTCAGTGATCAGTTTTTTTATTTCAATAGCTACCGCTACGGAAGCGGTTCCGAACAAATGATGGCCGCATGCCTGTCCTGCATTTTTTCCTGCAATAGGCTTACGTTCTGTTGCCACTTCCTGTGACAAGCCCGGCAGTGCATCTAACTCTGCCAGTATCCCGATCACCGGTTTGCCACTGCCATAAGTGGCAACAAATGCAGTGGGAATTTCAGCAACACCCGCTTCTACCGTAAACCCGTTGTTACGCAATGTTTCCTGGAGAAGGCCTGAACTTTTCACTTCTTTATATCCCACTTCAGCATAATCCCAAATCTTAAGAGCGATACTTTTATACTCATCATATTTACCCTGTATATCACTGAGGGCTTCCTGTTTTACTTTCTCTGCATTGTTTATTATTTCTTTTTGTGAAAGTGCAGGAGAAGTGATCATGAACAAAAAGGAAAGAATCAGAAAATTATGTTTTCTCATTTGCAAAAATTGTAGTTGTGATTTGATGGTGTTGATTTCCAGATAAGCGATTTATCGGAAAGATAATATTTTTAAGATATCAATTGTTACCGGTCAATCCAGGAACAGATCTTTAAATAATCCCGATTCGGGATCAACGGCATACTTGCTCAGATCTGTGACTCCCTCTGCTGCAAATACTTCTTCATCAAGAAAACAATTGCCGGTGCATTGCGTTGCAGGTTTGCTGAAAATATGATACGCTGCATCTGCCAGTATCTGTGGTGTGCGGCTCATTTTTGCCAGTGCCTCTCCGCCCAAAAGATTCCTTACTGCAGCAGTGTCAATGGTGGTTTTAGGCCAAAGCGCATTAGATGCGATATTATATTTCTTTAATTCAGCAGCCCAACCCATGGCCAGCATGCTCATATTGTATTTGGATAATGTATAAGCCAGATGTTTGGAAAACCATTTCATATTCATATTCACCGGGGGAGATAGAGTGAGTATATGGGCATTGGAAGAATTTTTCAAATGGGGAATGCAGGCTTTGGTCACAAAGAATGTTCCCCGGACATTGATGTCGAACATAAGATCAAAGCGCTTCGGCTCGGTTTGGTCTGTCGGTGTCAATGAAATAGCAGAAGCATTATTCACCAGTATGTCAATACCTCCGAATTCCCCTGCAGCTTTCTCCACTGCATTTTGTATCTGATCTTCAAAACGGATATCACATTGCACCGCCAGTGCCTTGCCTCCTGCTTTCTCCATTTCTTTTGCCGCAGAGAAAATAGTTCCTCCCAGTTTTGGATTTTCTTCAACAGATTTTGCAGCGATGACAATGTTGGCACCTTCCTGTGCCAGTCTCAGCCCGATGGCTTTACCGATGCCCCGGCTGGCGCCTGTAATAAATACCGTTTTACCCGAAAATGACATGATGATTTGGTTTAACAGAATGAAGATAACAAATCAACCGGTTCTTATACGATGAAGTTTTCGTATGATTACTAAAAAAGAAACAGATTTTATCCGGTCTTAAACGAAGCATTTTTTCTCTATTACGGCAGAGGCCGGGAATCTATATTTGACCTAAGTTGATTGGTACGGAACCCTGTAACTACCAATATCCGAGAAGCCAAAAAAATTCCAAAATCCTGGAAAACCAACTGTAAAATCCATATCAATCAACTTTCTTTCCTTTAGCAAAGGGAAAGAAAACTCTGAAAAACCACAGCCCGTTTCTGACCGATATCCCGTTTCTGCCTGATTATTCAGTGCAGTTATTTGAAAAACCGCCTTGAGCCGAACGATCTTGTTAACCAAAAAAACACCAACGGTTAAGACTTCGAACTCAAAGTATTGAAACAGCCTTGTAAAAACAGGGCTGTTTCTTTTTATGCCAGGCTATTATTGATACAGGGAATCATTCACCAGCACCGTGCCGGTCGGTTCTTTAAAGATGATACTGCTCAGATCCTGAGTGGCCTGCAGGCCTTTACCTCCTGTTATATGCTTGTCACTGGTGTGATATTGTGCAATGCTGTCAGAATGAAACAGGGCTGTACTCTGATCCCACCAGAGTTCCGGCGTCAGCAATGTATCGCCTTTGATATTGATAACAATGACATTTCCTCTCAGGTAAGCCTTGTTTAAGGATTCAAAATATTTCCCGTAATCCGCATCCAGCCGGGTTTCAATTTTGCCGGTGCTGTCATAGAAATCTATATGCAGGGAATCAGGGAATTCCAGGAAAATTGTATCGGTCAATACCCGGTACATGAATGGCGAGCTCAGTTTGGCTTTCATCACACCTCCGTCGCTCAGATAACTGACGATGCCTGTTCCTTCTTCGGTCATTGTTTTATCTTCTGTCCAGGCTTTTATCTTTTTTGTGTCATTCTCACAGCCAATAAATAAAAAGCAGCCGGTGATGATGGCTGCTGCAAAAAGTATTTTTATTGAAAAAGGATATCTGTTAATCATACTTCCTCTTGATGAACCAAAGGTCACTCAATGCAAAACCAATGGACAGCCTGAATAAATTTTCTTTGAGCAAGTTACTGTTATTTCCTCTTTTGATATATTCAGCCGTGATGTTGATCATGGTTGCCTGGTTGGGATTCTGACGGGTATAGGAGAGAGGTAATCCCATTCCTAATGTGATCCCGTACTGAGGCAATTTTTCCTGCACTTTGATATAATCAGGACCCATAAAGAATCCTGCACGGTAAGAAACATATTTCCAGTAGCTCCTTCCTGAAGAGGTCAATACGGGCCAGAGCTGTGCACCTACTCTTAATTCCCACTTGTTCTGCACAGAATCTTTTGCTCCATAATAACGGTAATTGCTCCATTTGGTCTGCACCAGGTCCATACCGAACTGCCATCCTCTTTCTTTTCCTGCAGAAGGCCTTCCTAAAGTGAAGCCTACTCCCAGGGAGGAAGGATAAATGATCTCACCCCTGATATTCTTCTGTTCATAAACACTATCCAATCTTATATCGCCCTGTACAGCATCTCTTACAAATGTTTCTGCAATAAAATTCCTGTTTGCTCTAAGCCTTTGCTCCCAGTTTCCATAAGCGCCGATGGTCAGAGTAGTCCTGTTGCCAAGGTTGGCATAATACTGCATGCCTGCATTGAAAAAAAGATTTCCGAATGATGTTTTTGTCTCGTTGTTGGAACGTTCGTAAGCAACCGAGTCATTCAGAAAAGTTCTTTTTGTAGAATAATCTTTTTCGCCGAATAAATATCCGCCATTGATCCCCACACTCAGGTTTTTAAAGATCTTATATCCCACTCCGATGGTTGGAAGGTAAGCTCCTCCGTCGCCGGTGAATTCTGTCAATGCACTGTCAATGGGCAGTTGTGTGTTAGGGTCATACAACATTCCGGTCTTACTGATCTTGTAACTGATGCGGGTGATGGGTCTTAATCCAAAACTTACTCCCAGGTTCCTTCGTATGGGAAGCCCTACCTGCAGGTAAGAGAACAATGCATTTTTTGCTACGAACTTGTCTGCAACACTTTGTTCTATAAGAGAACGACTTTCAAAATTCACGCCTACATCAAGAATAGCTCTTCCCCATGCAAGTTTCCGGGATGTTTCTTCTTTAGCCGATTGAAACAATGCATAGGTAGAAGGATTGCTGAAATTTATGGAAAGAGGATCTGAATATCCCGCAGCAATTCCACCCATGGCCCGGTTGCTGATATTGGTGGGAGGCACGATATCGCCAAGCCCATACCGGGAATAAGGAGAATTATCCTGAGTCCGCCCGGCATAAGGGGCGGTCATTAAAAAAATAATGAAAGCAGCAATATAAATTTTACAGTCGGAAAATTTCATTTGGGTCTTGTCAAAGATTGTTGACTTCACTAATTGCATAAAGGCCTTTAAAGATTAGTTCTGGGTTCGCAAATATCTTGCTTTTCAAATGGGGAGCCAAATACACTAAATCGCCACCGGTTAAAAGCACGTTAAAGTTCCTGTACTTTTCCTTATATGAACTGATAAAACCATCAATCTCTTTTGCCATGCCTAACACTGTGCCGCTCAGAATATTGGTGCGGGTGTCGTAGCCAATCAGGGGAACATTGCTGTCGGGGGCAACAAGCGGAAGTCTCGCCGTGAACTGGTTCATGGATTTCAGGCGCATTTCCATTCCGGGAGAAATACCGCCGCCCAAAAATTCCTGATACTTATTGATGAAATTATAAGTGACACAGGTTCCAAGGCTGATCACCAGGTTATTTTTCTTTGGATAAAACTTTACGGCAGCTGCAGCCAAAGCCAGGCGGTCGGCGCCAATAGTTGCCGGCTTTCCCACCGGAGCGGTGAATGGTACTTTGGAAAGATGGTTAAGTTTGTGAAACTGTGTCTTTGAAGAAAGAAGTTCTTCAATTACCGGATCATGTTCTACCACTGATGACAAAATTGATTTCTGAGGATGATACTTTTCGATCAGTGAGCGGATATTTTCCGGTGAGGCTTCGTCAATTATTTCTATCGGTCCGCTTATCCTTGACCCGTTGAATACGGCGGCTTTTTTTCTGGTGTTTCCAAAGTCAATACAAAGTGTTATTGCCATGAATAAAAGTATTATGGTATTTTGTTGAATGTATGCTCAGATATCAAAACCTTCCAGGTTTTTAAAATGACCATTCAATTTGATCTTATCTTTTAATTGGTCCAGCTCAGAAAGAATCGGGATCACTTTTGCCAGATGGCGTCTCAGGTATTCCTGCCGTTGACGCTCATGCATCAGGCTGAGCAGTTCATATTCTTCCTGCATGGAAAAGCCTACATGATGTGCTACGTCGTAAGTGCTGATCTCGCTTCCTTGTTTTTGAAAATCTTTGTTTATCTGCAAAAAACGGTACATCTCCCTGATGCCATTCAATATCTGCCTCATGATATCCGAACTGCCCTGTAAGTAATTTTCAGGATAGTGTACAATAGCGCCATTGTATAATTTATCCGGCACTTCTTTGATCAGCTCCAGTATCCGGAACACTTTTGCTCCTGTTGTCTTAATATCCATTTCCCCATTATCATAAACTTTTGTCACCTCTGTGATCTCAACCAATGATCCGTAATCCTGCATTTTTTTATCAATCACCGGCGGAATGCCAAAGGCTCTTTTTTCTCCGTAGCAGTCAGTGATCAGTTGTTTGTACCTGGGTTCAAAAATATGCAGGTTCAGTTCTTCTCCCGGATAGACCACGACACTTAAAGGAAATATGGGAATGAAATTCGTCACAGCCGGATACTATTCATTTTGTAAGCGGAACCATTTCCACCACCACAAAATAGTGAAACAATAAATAAAAACTCCAAACTGGGTTTCCAGTGTGGTCTCCAACAGGCATACGATAATGGAGACAACGATCAGCATGATCCAGAAAAAATGATGTCGTTCCATTTTTACAAATAAAGGGAATCCGATGGCAAAGGTAAAGAGTAAAACCGCAGGCCAGCCCGCCATATCTCCATAAACCATCCATTCGCTGCTGGGATATAACTTGTCTGTAGTTTTTATATCAGGGAAATTTTTATCATACCACTTATTTGCTTCATTACAGACATCACCTGCGCCTACTCCAAACGGGTTGTGTTGTAAGATCAGCCATCCTGCTTTTAAAGAAATAAGACGGTTGGCATCACTGGTGCCGGGAGTAGTTCCATCTTTTGCGAGCGAAAGATCATAACGAACATACCTGAACCTGTTTTGCAGAGTCGGGAAAAACCACCAGCTCGCCCAGGCAGCCGCTGCTATGGGAATTAACAGGAATATCGAATACTTCTTTTTTTGAAATAATAAAAAAATAAAAAAGCAAAAGAAAAAAAAGTATAAGGAGATCAAACCGGTTCGGGCAGCCAGTAAGTGCAGATAAATGACCATAAAGATCAGCGGGATCAGAAAAAGTAATCTTTCTTTTTTCTTGGTAGAAACATAGATCAGATACACATTGGCCATAACTGCGATGCACACCAGCCAGCTGAACCGCACATGATCATTGTATAAAGGGGTGGGGATGGTCTTGGCTTTGAGATAGCTTTCATTGATTGCTTTTATATCTGAAAAATATTGCCAGAGGCTCCAGCTGCAACTGATCAGTATCAGCGAGATAAAAATATACGCAATGTCCTTCCATTGTTTATCACTCAATTTCCAGTCGCCGGCAAATGCCAGGGGCAAAAACAAAAAAGGCAGCTTAATCTTTACCACGTTGATCCATTCACCATGGTCCTCACTCCACAGCCCGGATATTAAAGGGATAAAAAACAACAGGCTGATGCTGATCAATAAAGGGGTCTTTAAAAATTTTTTTAACTGTAATAAGATGTTTTTATGAAGAATGGTCAAACTCAGAAAAAGAATAACGCTTGCCGATAAAAGAGCACGGGAAATGAAAAGACAAACCAGCATGATGATAACGGCTGCAAAAATGGCAAGGTTGCTTCTCACATTCTGAAGGATAATCCTCATACATTTGTAAACATACAATTAGTTTTTCATGTGGCAGGACTTATTGGAGCGATTAAGATCGGGTGATGCAAGGGCTTTGGCCCGCAGCATTTCTATGGTGGAAAATGAATTGCCGGAATACGAACTCATGCTTCGGAATCTTCCTTCTTCCAATACAAAGATCATCGGTATCACAGGCCCGCCGGGTTCGGGAAAAAGCACATTGACTAATGCACTGATCGGCTATATGATCGGGAATAGAAAAAAAGTTGCAGTGATATGTGTGGATCCTTCTTCCCCTTTTAATCATGGTGCCGTACTGGGCGACCGTATACGCATGAATGAGTGGTACACTCACCCTGATGTTTACATACGTTCACTGGCATCCAGAGGTTCTTTGGGAGGTTTGCATCCTAAGATCATTGAGATCACCGATCTGCTGAAAGCTTCCCGCTTCGATCATATTATTGTTGAAACAGTGGGAGTGGGGCAAAGTGAAGTGGAAATTGCGGGATTGGCGGATATCACCATCGTTGTGGCGGTGCCCGAGGCAGGCGATGAAGTGCAAACAATGAAAGCGGGGCTTATGGAGATCGCCGATATTTTCGTGGTAAATAAAGCCGACCGACCTGATGCAGATCTTTTTGTAAAAAACCTGAGGACGATGATGGCCCCTGCTTTTCATACACGTTATCATGAAGTGCCGGTTATAAAAACGATCGCCATTCAAAAAGAGACCGTAAAAGATTTGTATGATGCGGTGATTCACGAGCTTCTCAAAGCACATTCTTCTGAAAAAAGACTTCACCTTCTTGCAGAAAAAGCTTTCTGGCTGATACAGCAAAAAAGGATGAAGGATGTGGACCGTGCAAAACTCAGGCAAGAAATTGAGCAGCTATCCCTTCAGAATAAATTCAACCTTTACAGATTTGTTGACCGTTTCTGAATAAAAAAGCTGTTTTGCTTTTTTGCAGAAAACAAAACAGCCTTCTTAAAATTATTGCCTGTCAGAGTTCAGTCAAAATACTCATCCATATCACAACCTATAGGTGCTCCGGGAGGCATTTCTTCGTGAAGAGTGGGGGTGGCTTTCTCAGGGGCTTTCATTCTTTCCAAAGCCAGCATCAGGTGTGCTTTGTACTGGCTGTTCGAAGAAGATCTGAGTTGCTCTTCTATAAATGATTTGAGATCACTCACTGCTTTTTGTACCACAGCTTTCACTATAAAAGAATTATTATCACTGATGCCTGAAGAAAGAAGATAGGTCAGCAGTATCTGTTCATTCTGCATCTGGATCAACCCTTCCATCCCTGTCCGTCTTGGAGCTTTCCATGTTCTGCCAACAAGAATGTTGATCATTTCTTCCATGCCCAGTCCGCCATTCTCAGCTTCATATTGTATCATACGGTTCAGCCTTTGCGAATTGAATAGAAATGAAAGAGGAAAATCTGCAGCGGTCTCCGCGGGAGACAAAGCATCGAATGCCAGGCCGGTTCTTTTTTTGAATAGTTCCTGTGAGGGCCTGTAGCCTGAAGGCCTTGGCGGAATGAGTTTCAGAATATTTTCAGGTAGCGCCAGCACTTTCGGATCAATGCAATCAATGACCGCATTCAAAGCATTCAGTTGCTCCTGTTTGCTTACCGCTTGTGTGGCAATTCTTCCATCACCTCTTACAGTGTATGTGTAGTACATGCCGCCCACCGTTTTTGTTGCGGCTTCCAGTTGATAACGGTGGAAAAGATAAACCGGCACCAATACATCTTCCAACATGGCCATGGGTGTGCCGGTGCGAATATTATTTTCTCCGAACTGTGCCAGCGCCCTTTCCCTGATCTTCATCACATCTTTCAGTTCTGTTACGGCATTGGAGCCAAGATCCCAAAGATGGGTCTGTGGATGAATGCTGCCTGCCGGCCTTGCATCCTGGTCGGAAAGGAATTCAAGATGCCTTTTCTGTGCATCATTCAATATTTTATCCAGAGCTGCTTTTTCATCGGTACCCTTGGGAAAATCCTGATAACCCCACAGGATCGCAACTTTATCCCACTCTCCGATCTTTGTTCCGTAAGCATCATCCACATTTATCTCTCCTTTTTTTATGGAAACTGCGGGAGGAGGATAATCCATCACACTGGCATTGCCGTCTGCACTTGCAATATAATTGTGTTGCAGGCCGAGGGTATGCCCCAGCTCATGTGCAGCCAGTTGCCTTAACCGGGCCAATGCCATTTTCAGCATTTTATTATCACCGGGTATTCCTTTTCCGTAAGGAGCCAGCAATCCTTCTGCGATCAGGTAATCCTGGCGCACCCGGAGCGAACCCAATGATACATTTCCTTTGATGATCTCACCCGTTCTCGGATCGGTCACGGCGGCGCCATAACTCCATCCTCTTGTTGAGCGGTGTACCCAATTAATCATATTGTAACGGATATCCATCGGATCGGCATCATCAGGCAGTATCTTCACCTGGAATGCATTTTTATAACCTGCCGCTTCAAATGCCTGGTTCCACCAGGATGCGCCTTCCAAAAGGGCGCTGCGTATTGGCTCAGGAGTTCCATTATCGAGATAATAAACGATCGGTTTTACAGGTTCGCTCATTTTAGCATTGGGATCTTTTTTCTTCAGCCGGTGACGGGCAATAAAATATTTGTTGATCGGTTCTGATACCGGCGTGGCATAATCCATGTAAGAGATATCGAAATATCCCGAACGGGGATCAATGCCCTCGGCTGGTAATCATTGTCCGGTAACTGAACAAAAGAATGATGCATGCGTAAGGTGACCGCATTTGCAGAAGGAGTGACCGTTTGAACAAAACGTCCGATAGTTCCATCCGTATTGACAAATGTGATGGTAGTTTCAATTTCTGTATTTAATGGAAAATTCCTTGTGTAAGGAAGATAAAATGCAGAACGGCTTTTATCTACCGAAAAATTTCCCTGTTTGTTGAAGCGCAGGGTGTTTGATACCTGCATTGCATCCCTTAATAAGAAATCTGTTGCATCAATGAGATAATGATCACCGGTGGCTGCCTCTACCGGAAATCCCCATAGCGCTGAATGCGCAAAAGATTCTTCAACTGCTTTTTTTTCATTAATGTCGCTGGTAATTGCCCTGAAGTTATAATTGGGTTGCACCAATAAA
>WBZO01005195.1_pt1 | contig 13451 bp, 12 predicted proteins | sample 5204261 | NCBI WGS metagenome assembly WBZO01 (sample SAMN12412400, study PRJNA552823) | activated sludge metagenome | isolation source: activated sludge from anammox sidestream of wastewater treatment plant... | place: USA: North Carolina | collected 2017-09
CGCCGTACACCAGCCAGATATAGGGGATCAGGCTGGTCTTTGCCCTCACCCGCCGGCCGATCATCAGATATAGAGCGACACTGACCGCCCCCAGCAGCGCCAGCGCGCTGCCAAGCAGCGGATTGGAGTCTGGCTGTCCGCCGTCCCCGGAAGTGCTCAGGCTGATGAGTATCGCGCCGGCAAACGCGATGACAATACCGAACAACACCCGGCGCGTGAGCGCCTCATGCAGCAGCAAAGGGGAGAGCAAGGCTACCCAGAGTGGGGCAGTTGATACCAGGACAACGCTCACCAGCACAGGGGTATATTCAAGAGAGGTGATCCAACTGGCGAAGTGGATCGCCAGCAATACACCTGAACTGATCATCAACCCGAGATCGCGCCGGGTCAGACGCCGGATTTCTTCCCGGTAGCGGAGCAGAGCCGGCGGCGTGAGGATCAGGGAGGCCAGAGTCAGGCGTCCTGCTGCTATTACGATGGAGGGTATGCCGTCCGCCTGGCCCAGGCGGACGAACAGCGAGGCCGTGGATACAGCCAGGATGCCGATCCCGAGGACAAGGTATGGCGATGAGACCCTTTGACTGTGCATAGAGGATTTCTAACACGTTTCTATTGCAGTTAACTTTGACAATTCGGAAAGGAATTGACTAGAATAAGAAGCACAAACAGGATATTAACATCGCACTACGGAACCATCAATCTGTTTGCCCCGGAATATGGTGTCTTTTGTTAAGGAGTATGCTGAACAATGGCTTTCGAACTTTCGCCCCTCCCTTACGATTATAATGCCCTCGAACCACATGTTGATGAGATGACGATGCGCGTTCATCACGACAAGCATCACGCGGCATACACAACCAATCTCAACAACGCCATCGAAGGGACCGAACTGGCCAGCCTGAGCATTGAGGATATCCTCCGCAAAGGGGTTAACGCCCTGCCGACGTCTGTGCGCAACAATGGCGGCGGTTTCTATAATCACAATCTGTTCTGGCAGATGATGAGTCCGCAGGGCGGCGGTGAGCCGACCGGCGAACTGGCGGCCGCTATCAACCAGACCTTCGGCAGCTTCTCCGCTTTCAAGGATGAATTCAGCAAGGCAGCGATGGGCCGCTTCGGATCGGGCTGGGCATGGCTGGTCTATGCCAATGGCAAGCTCGAAATCACCAGCACGCCCAACCAGGACGCCCCGATTATGGAGGGCAAAGCTGCTCTGCTCGGTATCGACGTGTGGGAACATGCCTACTACTTGAAGTACCAGAATCGTCGAGCCGATTACGTAGCCGCCTGGTGGAATGTAGTGAACTGGGACTTTGTCGCCCGTCTCTATGCGGAGGCAAAGCGGTAGGCGGCGCGAGTATTTTTGAGCCTGATCCAGCCGCTCATATGGAGGCTCCCCCTTCTGGTAGAGGGGGGCCTTTTTGTATTCCAGAGCTGCTTTATTAAAAGTCTTGCCAGTTTTGCAGTTGATGGTATAGTCATGCTCGAGTTCTGTCGTATTCGTTCTGTCTGTCTATCTTGAGGAGATCGAGACATGACACATATCATCACAAGCCTGTGCCTTCGCGATGGCGCTTGTGTCGAGGTGTGCCCGGTTGAGTGCATCGTTCCCGGCTTCCCCGAGTCGGAATGGCCGTGGTACTACATCGATCCTGACACCTGCATCGACTGTGGCGCCTGCGTTCCTGAGTGCCCCTTCGAGGCGATTTTCCCCGAAGAGGAAGTCTCCGCCGAATATGAAATGGCGGCGGGCCAGGAGCAAGTGCCCATCGGTGGAGAGCGTTACGCTGCTTCAGGCGGTGAGATCGTGGATCTGACGGGCGACATCCAGAAGAACTACGATTTCTACACCAAGGGGCCTGGCTACGAGTCTCGTCCGTAAGAGACAACCCTCACAGATTGGAAAAGGCGTCACTCTTGTGGCGCCTTTTTTGTTTTTCGAGCGGGGGCTACGCTTCCGAGGGGCATGTGCCTTCGAATCAGTTTCGATGAAGGCCGCTATAACGCAGCCAGCTATTTGTTTCCACCAGCACGCCGGAAATATCTCCCCAGTAGCTAATGGCATCCTCACCCTGCCAGAGAGGCACGAGATCATACTGGTCGCGCAGGAGCGCCAGAATCTGCGCGTACAGCACTTCTTGTTCCTGGCGGTCTGTTGAGAGGGAAGCTGCCGCCAGCAGCCGGTCGATTTCGTCGTTTCCGTATCCGGCCCCGGCGGGGATAGGAGCGCCGGACCAGGCCAGAGGGATCAGGTAACCCGCCGGGCTGGTATACAGCGGATTCCACCCGATAATTGCCGCCAGATATTCGCCGCGGTTGACGGCGTTGATGAAGGTCGGTGTGAGGTTATCGGTGACGGCGGGCATCTCCACAATTACGCTCTCATTGAGGCCGCGCGCCAGCTCTGCAGCGGCTGTCCGCATCGCGTCGCCATATGTTTCGGTTGAGATAAGTATGGCGGTATGAACCGGGCGCCGGCGCGGGCGGTATCCGCCTTCGGTGAGGGTTTCATCTGCCTGGTGGCGATCGTAGGCCGGGAACGTCACCTGATCCGGCAGCATCTCCGGAGGCAGCAGGGTGTCGCGAGGAATCACCGTGCTGTGATATCCAGTTTCGGCAGCGCGCTCGCGCTGTAAAAGTAAGGCGATACCATGCCGCAGCGCCAGATCATTTAAGGAACTCATATTCCCTACGGAAGTGATGTTGTGGTTGAAGAGCATGTAGTACATGTGCAGGTTGGCCTGTTCCTGCGTAACCAGATAGGGGTTCTGGCGGGCGGCTTCCAGATCAGGCACAGCCAGGCCGCGCCAGGCAACATCGATTTCATGAGCCTCAAGCGCCCGACGAAGGTCGATGGGCAGATTATAGCGGCGCAGAATCACCCGATCATTGGCTGGCGGCGGGCCATCATAAGCCGGATTGGGGACCAGAATGATTTCGTTCGGCGACCACAATTCCAGGCGGTACTGCCCGTTTGTAATGAGCTGCCCCGCATTTTGCAACGGCAGTATGTCGTCCGCCGGATAGGAGTCTGGATGCTGCGGGAAGAACATCGGGAGGGCAACTATAGCCTCGAAGTCAGGTAAAGGCATAAGCAGGGTGAAGATTACGCTGTTTCCTTCGCCCTCCATGACGCGATCGATATAGCGATTGATGTAGGATGCACCTTCCTGGCCCAGGCTGATGACACGGTTGATTGCGCTGACAAATGTTGCCGCCGTGATCGGAGTTCCATCATCAAAAGTGATGTTATCGCGCAGTGTGAAGGTGTGCTGCAGGCCGTCATCGCTGATAGTATGTTCCGCAGCTAGCGCCAATTCGTAAGTCAGCGTGCCCGCTATCTGGCGAGTCAGGCCGGTGTACAGATGATTGAGAAGCTCCCAGGAGGGATAATCCGCTGCGCCGGCCGGGTCAAGCGAAGTGGGGAAATCGGTCGTGCCGATGATGATCTCGCCAGGGGTGGCGGCAACTTCTGCCGGAGCAACCGGCAGCAGCAGCAGGCAGACGGCCAGTGAGGCGACCGGGAAGATATGAACAGCGTGGCGGTAGCGCAAGATAGTAGCTCCTCAATGGGAACAGGCGGGCTGATAAACCGGTGCTCGCTCGGGTGCGGTCCATTTTAACACGACCTGAAGCTGGATCAGGGCGACTTTGCCCCGCGTGGTATAATGCCCAAAATCTACCGCGCAGGAGGTTACCGGACTGTGGCCAAAAAAGCGAACAGACGCCAGAACACCCGCACTCGCCAGCAACAGATGATATTGATCGTGACCGCCATCATCGCTGTAATTATAGCCCTCAGCATGGTGATCTCACTTTTGCCGCCTCCTCCTGAGCCTGGCCTGCTGCTGCCGGGCCTGTGGTTTTAGTCAGGCGGCTGCCATGGATATCATCGTCGCTCTCCTGCTGGCGCTGGTCGGAATATTCGCAGGGGCGCTGGTGAACGCGCTGGCGGACTATTTGCCTCCGCCGCACCCGGCGACATCTTTGCGGATGAATAGCACCTCGGACGCGCCTGAAGGCTCCCAGCCGGAAACCGGGAATACCGGACCCGGCAGTGTATTCCACCCTCACTATCCTGACGGCACGCTTCGCCCTCCGCTGGCGTGGCTGGGCCTGCTGGCTTTTATCACTGGCCGGCGCAGATCGCCCGCCGGCGCTGCACTCTCCTGGCGCCACCCGATTACTGAGCTTGTGCTTGGGATCTCGTATGCGCTGCTCATCCTGGGGTGGGGGGTGTCTTTACAGACTATTTTTACCCTGGCCTTTCTGGCGATCTTCGCCCTGATCACGGTGATCGATGTCGAGCACAAACTGATCCTTCTGATTGTGATTGTTCCGGCCTGTGCGCTGGCGCTGCTGAATGCAATTTTGATGCCAGATACACCCCCTGATCTGCGGGCTGCTCTGATCGGGGGAGTTGCCGGGTTCGGGCTGTTCTTTCTGATGTTCCTGGGCGGAGTTGTTTTCTCGAAGGTTACCGGAACTGGCGAGGTAGCTTTTGGCTTTGGGGATGTCATGCTGGGCACGTTGAGCGGCCTGCTGCTGGGCTGGCAGGCGCTTTTCTTCGCCCTGATCATCACCGTATTCCTGGGCGCTCTGGGCGCGCTTCTCTACCTTGTGTCGCGGTTGTTCTCCCGCAGCAAGTACAGCATGTTCACGGCGCTCCCCTACGGCCCGTATATTGTGGCCGGGACGGTGATCATGATGTTGTGGCGGGAAGAAGTGCGCGCGCTCATCCTGCGCTAGTCGCTGTTGGCGTGAGGGCGCTCGATAATCCCGCCGCCAATACAACGATCGCCATCGTAAAAGACGACGCCCTGACCCGGCGTGATATCGCGCAAAGGTGACGAGAATCGCACGGAGGCTCCTGTGTCTGATAGCGGTGCCACATGCGCCGGCACCGGGAGGGCCTTATAGCGAATTTTCGCTTCTGCGTGGAAAGGCGCGAGCGGCGTAACTCCGCTGATCCAGTTGATCTCACGTGCAGTCAGTTCCTGGCGCCCAAGCTCGTTGAGCGTCCCTACGATCAGCATGTTATGGGCGGAGTCCTTGTCTACAACGTATAACGGCTCTGGATGGCTGATACGCAGCCCCTTGCGCTGGCCGATGGTGTAGTCGGCCAGGCCGGTGTGCTGCCCGAGGATTGTCCCATCGAGCGTTGCAATTGGTCCGGGACTGGCGGGCTGGGGCATGTTCTGGCGCAAGAAGCGACGGTAATCGCCGTCGGCCAGAAAGCACAGGTCCTGACTGTCATGCTTGGTGGCGACAGGCAGGCCGAATCGGGCCGCCATAGCGCGCACATCCGTCTTGGTGAACTCGCCGATTGGAAACAGAACATGACGGAGCTGGTGCTGGTTGAGGATGCTCAGCACGTAGCTCTGATCCTTGCCGGCATCTACACCCCTGTACAGCCCGATGGCGCCGTCTTCTTCCTGCCGCAGACGGGCATAGTGGCCGGTCGCCAGGTAGCGGGCATCCAGAGCCAGCGCCTGATCGAGCAGATGAGTGAAGCGGATATGACGGTTGCAGGCGATGCAGGGGTTGGGGGTTTCTCCACTGGCATGTATGTCGATGAAGTATTGCACCACCTGCTGGCGGAAGAGTTCCCGCGTGTCCAGGACATAGAAGGGGATACCCAGCAGATCAGCGACCCGGCGGGCGTCCTGCATCTGATCTGGCGTGCAGCAGCGGTTGTGCGGAGAGCACGCCTGACCTGCCTGACCATTGTCTTCAGACCACAGCCGCAGCATGATGCCGATGACCTCGTACCCCTGTTCGACCAGCAGGGCAGCGGCCACGGAGCTGTCCACCCCGCCGCTCATGGCGACAACGACGCGAGTGCCGGATTCTGCCATCAGGCTGCCGCTCCGGCGCCTAACTTGCGCACTTTCTCGACCGCCGCCGGGATGACTTCCAGGGCGTAGTCGATATCGGCGTCAGTTGTCTGACGCCCGACCGTGAGCCGCAGGCCGCCCAGCGCCCAGGTAAGATCGTAACCCATCGCCAGCAGCACTGCCGAAGGCTCCGGATTGCCGACTTTGCAGGCGCTCCCGCTGCTGGCGGCGATGCCTTTGAGGTCCAGATGCATCAGCAGGGCGTTGCCGTCTGTATGCTGGAAGGCGAAGCTGGCATTGTTGGGCAGCCGATCGGTCGGATGGCCGGTCAGGCGGGCGTCCGGGATTCGCGCCAGCAGCCCTTCGATGAGCCGATCGCGGTGTTTCTGATAGATGGCGTTGAAGTGCTCGCGCTCCTCACTGGCGATCTGCAGGGCCACCGCCAGACCGACAATGAAAGCCACATTGTGGGTCCCGGCGCGGCGCCCGTTTTCCTGCCCACCGCCGCTCTGGCTGGGCACCAGGTTGAGGCCCTGGCGCACGTATAAAGCTCCCACGCCTTTGGGGCCATAGAATTTGTGGGCCGAGACGGCCAGCATATCGACGCCGAGATCGGCTACATTGAGTGGAAGCTGGCCGGCGGCCTGTACGGCATCGGTGTGAAACAGGACACTCTGCGCGCGGGCGATCGCGGCTATCTGGCGAAGGGGCTGGATGCTCCCGACTTCGTTATTGGCGTACATGATGCTGATCAGGGCTGTGTCTGCCTGACAGGCGGCTGCAATATCGTCGGGGTTGACCTGCCCCCACGAATCGACCGGCACAATGTCCAGATCGATTTCTGCGAGCTGCACAAGCTGGTGCGCCGTGTTGATGACGGCGCTGTGTTCTACAGGTGAAGTGACCAGGTGCGCCCGCCGGCTGGCCGCCGGTGACGATAGCAAAGCGCCGCGTAAGGCGAGGTTGTCACTTTCTGACCCGCAGCTTGTGAAGACGATCTCCTTCGCCTGGCATCCCAGGACACGGGCAACCTGTTCCCGCGCGTCTTCCACAGCCTGTTCTGCCTGCCGTCCGAAGCGATGGATTGAAGAAGGGTTGCCGTATACATCGCTGAAGTAAGGGAGCATCGCCTGAACCACGCGCGGATCGACCGGAGTGGTGGCGGCATGGTCCAGATATATAGTTTGGGATGGCTGCATTGTGAGTTCCTGTCCAGATAAATTATGCTTACGAATATCTATTTTACCCCGTTCGCCTGCAACGGGGGACGTCTGAAGTGACGATGATCAGTTGGCTTTGCCGCCGAGTCACATTGTAGACCTATCCTGACCGCACTATAATGGGCTGGATTTTGATTCGGCTGCAGGTGGTGGGACATGGCGCGGGTGTTTAGCTGGGAATTCGATGTGCGCAGCTACGAGCTGAATGCGTCCGGCCATGTCCACACGGCGACACTTCACAACTATCTGGAAGAGACCGCTACCCGGGGTAGCGCCGACGCCGGATTCGGTTACAGATGGTACTTTGACCGCGGGCACGCCTGGGTTGTGCGGGAGATGACGGTCCGTTACCTGGCGCCTTTGACGCATGGCGATCGCGTGCGTGCGCGGACATGGGTGTCGGACTTCCGGCGTATCTACAGCCATCGCGAGTATGATCTGCGCCGGGCCGCTGACGATCGGCCAGTTGTGCGGGCGCGAGCGAAGTGGGTATATGTCACCCTGGACACGATGCGCCCTGTCCGCATCCCCGCCGAATTTGAATCCGCATTCCAGCCGACAGGTGAGCTGGAGCCGTTGCCCGTCCGACTTCGCAGGCCGGTGCAATTTGTGGATAGCCCGCAGTATCGGTCGGGGCGCCAGGCGCAGCGGTACGAGCTTGATCCGGCGGCTGTGGTGAACAACGCGATTTATGTGAAGTGGTTTGAGCAGGCGATGTTCGATGCGTTCGCCCAGGCCGGGTGGGATACTTCGCGCCTGGATGAGATCGGGGTGGAGATAGTCCAGTGGGCGCACCAGATCGAATATCTGCGGCCCGCCTTCAACGGTGATCCGGTTGTAATCATCAGCCAGCCGATCGAGATGACCCGGACGCGCGGGGCCTGGCGGCACGAAGCTCGCCACGCGGAGACCGGGCAGGTCCTGGCTGCCGATTATTCTGTAGGGGCTTTTCTCAACCGCAACACCGGACGTCCCTGTTCTTTTCCCGCGCCGGTGCTGGAAGCGCTACTTGCCGGGCGGTCGGCCGGCGGGTATTGATGGGTCGGGTGTCTTTATGCAGGCTTTGTTCTGGCCGCCTTCTGACGGCTGAAGTGATGAAAGAGGAGATACACAATGACGATTATTGAGTCAGTTTATGGACGCGAGGTGCTGGACTCTCGTGGTAATCCGACCGTGGAAGTGGAAGTCCGGCTCATGGACGGCGGCTTCGGCAGCGCCATTGTGCCGAGCGGCGCTTCCACCGGCGAGCATGAAGCCGTCGAGTTGCGCGATGGTGACAAAAACCGCTATGGGGGCAAGGGGGTGCTCCAGGCGGTCGATAACGTCAACGGCCCGATTGCCGAGACGCTGTTTGGCCTTGACGCCATCGATCAGAAGAGCATTGACCAGACTCTGATCGAGCTGGATGGAACGCCTAACAAGGGCAGGCTGGGCGCTAATGCACTTCTTGGTGCTTCTCTCGCAGTCGCCAAGGCGGCTGCCGATAGCATCGGCCTGCCGTTGTACCGGTATCTGGGCGGCGTTTACGCTCACAGGCTGCCCGTGCCGATGATGAATATCATGAACGGCGGCAAGCACGCTGCTGACAGCACTGACTTCCAGGAATTCATGATTATGCCGGTGGGCGCGCCCAGCTTTCGAGAGGCGCTGCGCTGGTGCGCTGAGATCTATCAGGCGTTAGCGAAAGTCCTCAAGAGCAAAGGTATGCGAACCACGGTCGGCGATGAGGGCGGATTCGCGCCCAGCCTGCCGACTAATGACGCCGCGATCGAGATCATCCTGGAAGCTATCGCCAAGGCCGGATACAAGGCGGGCGAGCAGGTCTTCATCGCCCTCGATCCGGCGACCAGCGAGATTTACGAGGACGGCAAGTACCACCTGAAGACGGAAAATCGCAGCCTGTCCGGCGAAGAGATGGTCGAGTTCTGGGCTAACTGGGCAGAAAAGTACCCCATTATCTCCCTGGAGGATGGGCTGTCCGAGAACGATTGGGAGAACTGGTCGCGGCTGGTAGCCCGTATCGGCAAACAGGTGCAGGTGGTAGGCGACGATCTGCTGGTGACGAATCCGGAGCGTGTTGCGCGCGCTATCAAGGAAAAGGCCGCTAACTCGTTACTGTGCAAGCTGAACCAGATCGGCACGCTGACCGAGTCGATGTCGGCCAGCGAGCTGAGCTTCCGCCATAACTGGACGGTCGTGGTCAGCCATCGCAGCGGCGAATCTGAAGATGCGACCATCTCTGATCTGGTGGTGGCGATGAACGCCGGCCAGATCAAGACCGGCGCGCCTGCCCGGTCCGATCGTATCGCCAAATACAACCAGCTTCTGCGGATTGAAGATGATCTCGGTGACGCCGCCGAATATGCCGGCTTCTCCGCATTCCCCAACATTCAGCGCTTCTAGCGCCGAATAAGATTCACTATCCCATCCGGAGGGTGTCATGTGACGCCCTCCGGATTTTTGTTCAGACCGGCATTTCTTGAAGAGTTAGCAACACCAGTTGTCCTGCGGGCGGGTAGATGAGAGGGCAGTTCGCAGATGTGGATGATCCGGGAGACAAGATAGCGAGGAGGTCAGGTCATGCCGGCAGGCGAGGCGCCTGCCAGACTTCGCTTTATGTCTGGTACGGGTCACCGTCCACAAATTCCAGCGGAACCTCAGGGAGCTGCGACCGGCGCGATGAAGCGGCAGCGTCGGAGTCGGCGGCCTGCTCGGCGCGGCGCTGCCTGCCCGCGGCGGTGGAACTGGCCCCTGCTGCAGTGAGGCCGGGCTGGACGGCGGCGCAATACGGACACTGATTCCAGGCCAACTCCAGAAGGCGGCGGCAGCTAATACATACTTTTCTGAGCGTTGTATGGCAGTGTGGGCAGACCTGCCAGTCTTCACGCGTCGGGCGACCACACCCGGCGCAGATGGGCTTCTCTTCAATTTCCTGCAGCAGGGCTTCTTCCTCAAGCGAACGTTCGTACGCCTGAGTCAGGGTTTCTCGCGGGCGCAACAGCAGGTAAATCACGAGTCCCGGAATGAACAGAACAGCAACGACCAGCGCAGCGGCGGCGGAAATCAGGCCGTCCCGTGAGCGCGAACGATGGTCGCGGTAGGTCCAGATAATCAGGGCTAACCATAATGCGGCGAGATACATGCCCAGCAGCGTTGTGATTAACAGAACAGCATTACTCAGGGCGCCGGTATCCATGGGGGCAGTGCTTTCGTCAAGACAGGCTCGTGCTGAGGGGAGTATAGCATCCGGACCGGGGAGAGGCAATCCGGGCGCTAATTCCGGGCCGGGGTTGGCGTTCGAACCACACGACCGGGGGTATTGCTGGGAGATGACGCTCGCCGGGTATGTGTTGCGGTTGGTATCGGGCGTGTGGCGGGCGGCGCGATCTGCGTCGTCGGCGTGGCGGATGGCGTCACGGCAGGGGTGCCGGTTGCAGTGGATTGAGGCGAAGGCGTGATCGTTTCAGTTGTAGGCTCCTCAGTGAAGACTGGTGTAGTCAGGCCTGCCAGCAGGGCGACTTCGCTCAACAGGACATCATATTCATGACCGGAGGCATAGAAGCGGACACTGTCAATGGCGACGGGGCGCTGATCTGGCGGGAGCAGTTGGAGCAGATTGCCCGAGCTGTAGGTGTACCAGGTATCCCTGTTAATCTGCTCGTGATCCTGGCTGCATGTATCACAGCGCAAAGGCCACCCGACGGCTGGATCGTAACGGGTGTAGAAGCCGTGAATCCACCGCTGTTTCTGGCCATAAGGGTCGATATAGTTGATCTCAATCATGACCGGGCATTCGCTGCCGAGCTGACCGCAGGCGTTCAGCATGAAGGGACGATCGCGGATCTGCATGGTTGCTCGCAGCTCAAGGTAGTCGTAAGCGGCGATGGAGAGCGGGACGCTTCGCGTATTCAGCCATTGCTGGCACCCGTTCTCGGCGTGATTGGTCGCGTCCTGGCCGGGGGAACCCGCGCGCGTAATGTGCATGACCGGGCGACCGTTCACGGTTTCCCGCTTCACTTCGCCCAGGGCGGAGTTCGGATCATCGCGCAACACGTAGCATCCCCACTCAGTAGAAAGTGCTTCATTCACCGGGTTTACCGTGTCAAAGCCGCCATCGGGGATGATATCGATCAGCGTCTGTTTTATCAGAATCGCATCGGTCTGAGGATCGATCGCTCCTTCCATGCCGCCGGGGACGGAACGCGCCTCGCGTTTCTGATTGAGCACGAAAGCGACCCCTGAACGATTGAAGATCGAGAAGCCATCCCCACGACTGGCAACGGTATAGCGCCCTGGCTCGGTTATCAGAATATCGCCGCGCGGGGATTGGATATCCAGCGTCACCGGGCGATGCTGGTTGGGCACGATATCAACATCGAGATTGCTGTCGCCCGCCTGCACTGTGATCACGTAGCCATTAGTGCTGAAGTCAAAGCGCGGGCGTGTAGCATCTCCGATGCGCATTTCGCCATCATGGTGCAGGGTGATTGTGGCAACTGTCTCATGCGAATATGGATCGACGAAGGTCACCAGACCCTGTGACGCGCTGTCGGTCATGAGCTGACTTTCGCGCGTCAGCACCATCGAACTGCGCACCGCCTGGAACCCGGCGTCAGCCGTATTTTCGCGTATGCTCACCGTATTGCGACTGGCAAACAGAGATGTTTCGAGGGGGACTGAAGAGTCAAACAGGAACCATCGTACGCCCAGAAAGAGCATGCTGGACAGAAGGCAGAACAGCGCGAAAGAAATCAACAGCACTGTCCATGCCAGGCGACCTGGATCTCGAAACATACCAGTAAAACACCTTCTCAGTCGATGCCGTCAAAGCGGGCTTCGAAGCTGTCATATTGACCGGTCGCCGGAAGCCACTCCACTGTGACCTCCGACACATGAGCTGCCGGGGGGCCGTGCCGCAGGTAATCCAGCAGCGCTTCCAACTGCGTTCGGCTGCCTTCCGCTCTGACTTCTACGGTGCGATCTGACCGGTTGCGCACCCACCCGGTCACCGCCAGCCGTGTAGCTTCCTGAATGGTGTAGTAACGGAAGCTGACGCCCTGAACAAGCCCATGCACGATTGCGTGTAGCTGTTCCTGTTGGCGCTCTGGCATGAGAAACCCTCCTCATTAAGCTGCCGCAGGGTGGACGTCAGCAGTGATATCGACCTGACTGTTATCTTGGGATTATACCTGATGGCGGACTCGCCTCCAAGATCGGGATCGTTCAGGAAGGGCAGATGGGGGAATGGTCTGTCAGTGGCTGGCTAGATGGTGAAGCCAAGGGCGGAACTGGCGGAACAATCAACTGTCCCCGCCGTTATCAGTTTGCGAGCGGGGACAGTCATCATGTCAGCAGTCAGAATTGCCAGCCTCGTTGCCGTTAATAAATTACCCGGACGGGAGTGCCGACATCGGCAAAGTTGAAGAGCCAGGCGGCGTTTTCAGTCGGCAGGTTGACGCAGCCATGGCTCATTGGATGGCCAAAGTTGTTATGCCAGTACGTGCCATGGAGCGCGTAACCGGCGTAGAAGTACATCACCCAGGGCACGCCAGGCAGGTAATAACCAGGCCCGGACATCGTCTGATCGGTGAGCTTCCAGTAGATGTTGAAATCGCCGGTGACAGTAGGGGTGGCTGGCAGGCCGGTCGAGGCAATAGAGTTGAAAACGAGCTGGCCGTCCTGATAGGCATAGACTCGCTGCTCGCTCAGGTCTACGATAATCTGCCGGCCGTTGGTGATCGTGGGAGTCGGCCCGCTGGGCTGCCCGACCGTTGGCGTGAAATAGGTTGGATCGGCGGCGATATCGCCCGCGGCTGGAATCGCGAGCGCCTGGCCAGCGTAGATGCGATTCGGATCGACGATATTGTTAGCCCGCGCAATTGCGGTCCAGGATATGCCGTACCGCCGGGCAATTGCGGCCAGATGCTCACCTCGCTGAACAATATGAGTCTGCGTCTGCGCCGCCACTGGAGCCGTGGTAATCACCGGATCGGCGGCTGGGGGTGGAGCTGCTGGCTCAGCAGCAGGGGGGATCGCCGCCGTATTGACCGGTGAGGCAGCTTGCATAATGACTAGCTGCTGCCCCGCCAGGATGCGATTAGGATTGGGGATGTTGTTTGCAGCAGCAAGCTCCTGCCACGTGACGCCGTATCGCCGGGCAATCGTGCCCAGGGTTTCTCCACGCTGGACAACGTGGTAGACCGGTGCACTGACGACAGGCGCAGGGTCCAGGACAGGGATTGCAACGGGCGGCGGCTCTGCGCCGCCGGTGGCAATCATAATCGCCTGCCCGGCATAAATCTGGCTGGGGTTGGCGATGTTATTGGCGGCAACCAGACTGTCTACAGTCACGCCGTAGCGGAGAGCAATCCGGAATAGAGTCTCGCCCGGCTGG
>WBZO01005196.1_pt1 | contig 13450 bp, 14 predicted proteins | sample 5204261 | NCBI WGS metagenome assembly WBZO01 (sample SAMN12412400, study PRJNA552823) | activated sludge metagenome | isolation source: activated sludge from anammox sidestream of wastewater treatment plant... | place: USA: North Carolina | collected 2017-09
GAGCGGCGGCATGTTCAACAACGCCGCACAAGTATGGAACCACACGTTCTACTGGAATTGCCTCAAGCCCAATGGCGGCGGCGAACCCAGCGGGCGCCTGGCCGATGCGATCAACAAGGCCTTCGGCAGCTTTGCGCAGTTCAAGGAAGAGTTCACCAAGACCTGCGTGGGCACCTTCGGCTCGGGCTGGGGCTGGCTGGTGCAGCGCACCGACGGCAGCCTCGCGCTGGCCAGCACTTCCAACGCCGGCACCCCGCTCACCGGCAGCGATCATCCGCTGCTCACCTGCGATGTGTGGGAACACGCCTATTACGTCGATTACCGCAATGCGCGACCCAAGTACGTCGAGGCGTTCTGGAATCTGGTCAACTGGGATTTCGTGGCCTCGCAGATGCGCTGACCGTCCACGCCTTGCGCACGAAAAAGCCGCCTGCGGGCGGCTTTTTTTGTGCATGCCGAGTCCACCGCCCGGAAGCGCGCCGCTCCGCTTCAGCCCAGCGCGGCGCGCAGCGCCGCCACCACCGGCGCTACCTGCGCCTGACGATCCAGCACTTGCCCGACTCGCAGCAAGCGTTCGATCATCTCTTCGTTGCTGTCCGCGCACAGCGTGGCATGCCCGACCTTGCGCCCGGCGCGCGGGCTCTTGCCGTAGTCATGCCAATGCGCCCGCGGTTCGGCGAGGATCGGCCGCGCGTCGGGCAACTGTCCGATCCAGTTGAGCATCACCGACGGCCCCAACGCCGTGGCATCGCCCAACGGCAGACCGAATACGGCACGCACATGGTTTTCGAACTGGCTGCACGGCGTTCCTTCGATCGTCCAGTGTCCGGAGTTGTGCACGCGCGGCGCCATTTCGTTGCCCAGCAACTGGTTGCCCTTGACGAACAGCTCCAGCGCAAACGTGCCCACGTAGTCGAGTTCCTCGGCGATGCGCCGGGCATGCGCAAACGCCAGCGGTGCCAGCACCTCGCTGGCCGGAGCCGGCGCCAGGCTAGCGGCAAGGATGCCGTCGGCATGCCAGTTCTGCGTCAGCGGATAGGTGCGGAACTCGCCATCGCGCGCGCGCACCGCCACCACCGACAATTCCCGATCGAACGGCACGAACGCCTCGAGTATCGACGGCGCGCCCCCCAGGGCCTGCCATGCCGCATCGACATCGTCGCGCGATCGCAGGCGGAACTGCCCCTTGCCGTCGTAGCCCAGTCGCCGCGTCTTGAGTATTGCCGGCGCACCGATCTCATCGAGCGCACGCTGCAAGTCGTCGCGGCTGTCGATCACGGCAAATGCCGGAGTATCCAGGCCGATTTTCCGGAACAGCGTCTTTTCGGCGTAGCGATCCTGGGCAATCGCCAGCGCACGCGGATTGGGAAAGACCCGAACCCGCTCGGTCAGCCATTGCGCAGTCTCGGCTGGCACGTTCTCGAAGTCGAAGGTGGCCACATCGATGCGGCGGGCAAAATCGGCCAGCGCGTCAAAATCGCGCCAGTCAGCGCGCAGTAGTGGCGCCACCTGTGCCGCGCAGGCGTCGCTCGAACTGTCGACGACGAGAAAGCGCAGCCCCAGCGGGGCGCCTGCCAGTGCGAGCATGCGCGCGAGCTGGCCGCCGCCCAAGATACCGATGGTCGACATCGACTCACTCCTGATGATGTGCGCGTTGGCGCTGGCACCCGGACGCATCGCCGGCTCCGTCATCGACCGTCCCGCAAACGAAGGACGTCGCGCTCATGCCGGCTGGCGCGGATCGGCGTTGGCGAGCACGGTCTGCGTCTGTTCGTGGCGGAAGGTGTCCAGACGCTCGCCCAGCGCCGGGTCGGTGATGGCCAGCATCGCAGCGGCATAGAGTGCCGCATTGACGGCACCGGCACGCCCGATGGCGAACGTGGCTACCGGCACGCCCGCCGGCATCTGCACGATCGACAGCAGGGAATCCATGCCGTTGAGCGCGTGCGACTGCACCGGCACTCCGAGCACCGGCACGCGCGTCTTGGCCGCCAGCATGCCCGGCAGGTGCGCGGCGCCACCGGCACCGGCGATGATGGCCGCCAGCCCGCGCTCGACGGCACGTGCCGCGTAATCGAACAGCAGGTCGGGGGTGCGATGCGCCGACACCACACGCACTTCGTGCGGTACACCCAGACGCTCCAGCGTCTCCACCGCGTGCCGCATCGTTTCCCAGTCGGAGCGTGAGCCCATCACCACGCCGACCGGGCGCAGGCTCCCCATACCTTCGTTCATGGCTGCCACATCTCCAAAACGGTATTGTACGTGCATTGCAGCAGCCCGCGGATGCCCCGGACATGAATTCCCAGCTACTCGATATTCTGTGTTGCCCGACCAGCAAGGTGCCGCTCCGCCTGTTGCGCAGCGACGAACTGGCGGCGGTCAATCGCGCGCTGGCGACCACCCAGCCCGCTCGCGCGGCGCTGGCCGCCGGTTTGGTCACGCGCGACCTGCGCACCGTCTACCGCATCGACGACGACATCCCCGTCATGCTCGCCGACGAGGCACTGGCGGTGGCCGACATCCCGGATTTCCCCAAGGCGTGACACAATTCGCAATGCCCGAGTGTGATTTTCCTCACAATGCAGACGGGCATTTGCTTCGCGCCCCCTCCCCTGACGCTTGATGATCCAAAGCCCGCCATGACCGCAGCCAAGGACTCGCCCAACGTCGTTGACCTGTCGCAGCGCCAATCGATGGGCGACCGGGTTGGCGATCTCGTCAAACTCGTCCGTGGCATCGCGCTCAAGCGTGTCGGCGCCCTGGTCGGCACCCTGTTCGAAAACGTCGACGATGCCCTGTTCGACCTTGCCGAACGCGCCGGCAGCAACGCGGTGCAAACCGAATACTTCGATGGCATGCGCGAAATCCGCCGCAAGCGCCATCTCGTCGAGCGCCTGTTTCACGAACAGGCCAGCAGCGCATTCAGCAGCTTCGCCGAAGGCAAGGCCCGCGCTGTCGGCGGCAACGAACCGGCACCGGCGCCGGCCTCGGGTGGCGGCCTGTCGCTGGTCGACGATGTCGAGCTTGAGGAATCGCTGGCCGTCAGCAGCATGACCGCCAAGGCCGAAAACCGCCTGCAGCGCACGCTGTATCAGGTCAATCAGCGCCTGTCGGTGATCATCGGCGGCGGCAAGGTCGACGACGCCAACAATCCGATCGGCCCGGCCACGCTCGCGCATGCCTTCCGGGTGGCCGTCCGCGAGCTCGACGTCAACGTCCAGGTCAAGCTGATCGTCCTCAAGCTGTTCGAACGCTACGTCATCGCCGGCCTCGAACCGGTGTACGACGAGGTCAACATCGAACTGATCCGCGCCGGCGTGTTGCCGCAGGTCAAGCACGTCGCGCCGCGCAACGCCAACGTCTCCGGCGCGATCGCGCAGCGCCCGGGTGAAGCCCCCGGGCTTGCCGATGCCGACGAAAACGTTTCCGCCTATCGCACCCAGGAAGCTTACGATCCGCTGCAGGCCGAGGTGTACCAAACCTTGCGCAGCCTGCTCGCCGGACGCCACAGCGCGCAGCGCTACAACGAACCGCCCGGTGGTGGCTTCAGCGCCACCGACCTGCTCAGCGCGCTGACTCTGCTGCAAAGCCACAACACGGCTCCGGCGCGCAACGAGGCACAACCACTCGATGCCACGCAGATCGTGCAGCAGATCAAACGCGAGCTGCTCGAACAGGTCGGCCGGCTGTCCGCCGACGCCAAGGACAAGCACGTCACCTCGGCCGACGAGGACACCATCGACCTGGTCGGCATGCTGTTCGAATACATCCTGCGGGATCGCAACCTGCCGGCACAGATGCAGGCCATGATTGGCCGTCTGCAGATCCCCTACCTCAAGGTGGCCATCCTCGACCGCCACCTGTTCGCGCAGAAAACCCATCCGGCGCGCCGCCTGCTCGATCTGCTCGCCGATGCCGCCAAGAGCTGGAGCGAGGAATCCGACCGCGACGGTCGCCTGCAGGAGCGCGTCAAGGCTACCGTGGAAACGGTGCTGCGCGACTTTGACGACGATGTCGGCGTCTTCGAGCGCGAGTTCAATGCGCTCAGCGAATTCCTGACCCAAAACCGCAAGCGCGCCGATCTCGCCGAGCAGCGCGCTGCCGAGGCCACGCGCGGCCGCGAGAAACTCGAGAACGCACGGCGCCGCGCCGCGCGCGAAATCCTCTCGCGCATCAGCGACCGCGATCTGCCGCCGATCGTGCATGGCGTACTGTCGCGCCCGTGGGCGAACTACCTCGTCCTCACCCTGCTGCGGCAGGGCGAGGAATCCGACGAATGGCGCAACGCGCTGCGATTCACCGACGAGTTCATCTGGAGCGCGCAACCCAAGCTCAGCGACAACGACATCTCGCGCCTGCGTGCGCTGCTGCCTCCGCTGGAAAAAGCCCTGCGCCATGGCCTGACCACGGTGGCCTACCACGAAGCGGACATGCGCAAGCTGATGGCCGATCTTTCGCAGTTCTACGCACGCGTGCTCGAAGGCCAGAAGCTGGAAACGACCACGGTCAACGAGATCGTGCGGGCTTGGGCCACCCCCGAGCCCGCGGCCGAAGCCGCGCAGGCCGGCACCGCCGACATCGCCATGCCAGCGACGCCCGCATCGCAGAGCCCGGTCGAGGAAGCCGTGCTCGAAGGCCATGCCCTCGATCCCGAACCCGAACCGCGCATCGACGACGAAGACGAACATGTGCGCGCCGTGAAGGCCATCAAGCCCGGCACCTGGATCGAATTCATCGACGAGAATGGGCATGCCGAGCGTGCCAAGCTGTCGTGGATCAGTCCGATCAGCGCCAAGTACCTGTTCGTCAACCGGCGCGGCCTCAAGGTCTGCGACAAGACCGTTGCGGCGCTGGCTGCCGAGCTGCGCGAAGGCACGACGACGATCCTCGAAGAGGTTCCACTGTTCGATCGCGCCCTCGACGCCATCGTTGCCAAGCTGCGTCACTCCACCACCGACACTTCCACGCCCGCCGCTCCGCCGACTGCCGAGGTCGTACCGCCGGCCGACACCGATACGAACTGAGTTTGGGCACCGCGCAGCGACTTGCTATCCTGCACGACCGCAAACCAACCTGCCTGCTGCCGTGACCTCTTTCGAACTCGCGCCTCCGGCGCGCGATCTGGTGCTGTGCGACGTGCGCCGTGCTCTCGGCGAAGACATTGGCAGTGGCGATGTCACCGCCGACCTGCTGCCCGCCGACACGCACGCACATGCACGCATCATCACCCGCGAGGCAGCCGTACTGTGCGGCCGCGACTGGGCCGAAGCCTGCTTTCTAGAACGCGATCCGCATGCGCGCATTCACTGGCAGGCGGCTGATGGCGACCGTGTCGCCGCAGGCGCCCTGCTGTGCCGCATTGAAGGCGCCTCGCACGCCCTGGTCAGTGCCGAGCGCACGGCGCTCAACTTCCTGCAGACCCTGTCGGCGACGGCAACTACGACCGCCACCTACGTCGACGCGGTGCGTGGTACGCGGGCCCGGATTCTCGACACGCGCAAGACCCTGCCTGGCCTGCGCCTCGCACAAAAATACGCCGTGCGTGCCGGTGGTGGCTGCAATCACCGCATCGGGCTCTACGACGCAGTGCTGATCAAGGAAAACCACGTGATTGCCGCAGGGTCGATTCGCGCTGCGATCGAACGCGCACGCGCACTGCATCCGGGATTGCTGGTCGAGACCGAGGTGGAGAACTTCCAGGAACTGCGCGAAGCCCTCGATGCCGGCGCCGACCGCATCATGCTCGACGAATTCGAGCTGCACGAGCTGGCGCAGGCCGTTGCCGAGGCTGCCGGCCGTGTGCCGCTGGAGGTGTCGGGCTCGGTATCCCTTGATCGCGTGCGGGCGATTGCCGAGACAGGCGTCGATTTCATTTCCATCGGCGCCCTCACCAAGCATGTGCGGGCGATCGACCTGTCGATGCGCATCGACCTGGTCGACCGCCCGGCCTGAACGCTACCCGCGCTCAGAAAAATCCGGCGAAATGCAGTCCGGCGGCCACTGCCGCCAGCACCACGACCGCACCGACGGCGATCCACATGCCATTGCCGCCACGTCCGGAAGCGGCAGCCGGTGCCGGCTCGGAACGCACCGGAGCCGATTGTTGGCGTGCATCCATGCCGGGCGCGATGAGCTGAAAGCGCACCGTGTCCAGCCGCAACTCTTCGCCCGGGCGCAGCAGGGCGCTTTGCTGCACGCGCTGGTTGCCGATGTAGGTGCCATTGGCCGATCCCAGATCCTCGACCATCACCCCTTCCGCCGTCACCTTCAGCCGCGCGTGATGCCGCGAGATTTCGTCGGTCGGAATTGCGATGTCGCAATCGGCCTGGCGGCCGATGACGGCGCCGCTGGTGACTGCGAAGGTCTTGCCCAGCGTCGCGCCCGAGACTCCGCGCAGCACGAACTTGGGCAATGCCGTGCGCACACGAGTGGCTTCGTCACGTACCGGAGCGGCCGGCTGCGCGACGGCGCTCGGGCGCGCGCCCACCACCGAGCAACCGACACGTCCGAGAACGATGAGGTCGCCATCCTTGATCGGGCTGGGTGCCGTGACCTGCCGTCCATTGAGTACGGTCGCCATCGACGGATCCAGCCCACGCACGCTGACGCCATCCGCGCCAACCGTGATTTCGCAGTGCCTGCCCGCCACTCCGTCACGATCGATGACGATCGTGCAGCCCGCGTCGCGGCCGATCGTTGCCGTGCCTTCGCCGAGATCGAACGGCGCATGCTCCCCACCCGGAAAGACCAGTTTCATCTCGTCAGTTCTCCAAATAATTTGCGGTTGCCCCAAGTCACCGGCCACGCCAGCCTTGGACGCCGGGCGTGCGGGGGGATTGTAACCAGCTGCGTGAAGCGCGGTCATGCCGCAGCGCTTGCCGTCCCCGCCGCGCCTCGCCAAACTGCGGTCATGACTGGAAGCCTCATTGGATTGCTGCTTGTTGCCCTCGCCGTCTGGGCGTGGATGGATGCGCTGCACGCCCGCGAGCAGGCGATCGCACACGGCAGGCGCCTGTGCGATGCGGCAGGCGTGCAATTGCTCGACCAAAGCGTGGCCGCGCGCCGCCTGCGCCTGGTCTGGCGCAGCGGCCTGCCGGTGCTGCTGCGTCGCTATGCCTTCGATGTCAGCGTCGATGGCAGCGATCGCTATCCCGGCCACCTCGAACTCGAAGGCCACCGCCTGACCACTTGGAGCCTGCCTCATCCCGATGCACGCCCGCCCGCCGAACGGGCTGGAGCGCCGCATCTGCGCATCGTGCATTGAGGGCGCACTGCCCGCATCCGCACGCCATGCGGCTCCCTGCCCAAGTGGTCATTTGACGACGCGCAGATGCGTGCGCTTGGGAGCTTCCTCGGGCGCCGGCGGCGGCTCGCTGGGGGGCGCATCCTCGGGCTGGAACATCATGCCCTGACCGTTTTCCTGTGCATAAATGGCCAGCACCGCATGCATCGGCACGTACACGCTGTGGCTCACCCCGCCAAAGCGCGCCAGGAACTGCACGTGATGATTGTCGATTTCGAACTGTCCGACCGCACGCGCGGCGACGTTGAGGATGACCTTGCCATCCTTGATCGCGCTCGCCGGCACGCGCACTTCGGGCACGCCGGCATCGACCAGAAGATACGGCGTCAGGCCGTTGTCGCTGATCCACTCGTGCAGGGCCCGCACCAGGTACGGGCGATTGGAGGTCATCGCGGGAGGATTCGGGGAAGTCACACTCGCCCCGGTCTTTCGTTGCTCAGATTCACGGTTGCATCATCTTTTCTTGCGGTGACAGGCTGCGCGCAAACCCCTGGCTGTGGAAGATGCGCTCACCATAATCGATGATCGACTGCGCCTCCTTGGGCAGGTGCACGCCCAGATGCGCCAGCCGCCAGATCAGCGGTGCGAGTGCGCAGTCGGCCAGGCTGATTTCGGGACTGAGGAAGAAGCGCGAGGCCTTGAAGGCCGACGCGTTCTTGATGAGGTCATCCCGCAGGGTCTTGCGCGCCACGTCGGCCGTCTTGCCGCCGGCCTCGATGCTGTCGATCAGGGTCAACCAGTCGTTCTCGATGCGCACGATGGCCAGTCGCAGCCGTGCGCGCGACAGCGGGTCGACCGGCATCAGCGGCGGGTGCGGATAGCGTTCGTCGAGGTATTCGCAGATGACCGAGGTGTCGTACAGCACCAGATCGCGGTCGACCAGGGTCGGTACCGAATGGTACGGATTGAGGTCGAGCAGATCCTCGGGCGGAGCGTTCAGGTCGACCAGCACGTGGTCGTACGTGACCCCCTTGGCCGCCAGCGTCATGCGCACGCGATGCCCGTGGACGCAATCCTGTGCCGAATAAAGCGTCAGGACCGTCCGCGACCGTTGGTTCAAAGCCATGCCGTCGTCCCCTTTCCCACCTTTGACCCCGACTGTACTACGCGGCAGGCGCGCGCGCCTAGGCGGATCGGAAAAAACGTGCAAGTTGTTCAATTTCCTTGGCAATACCAGAAAAAAAGGGCAGCCCTTGGGCTGCCCTGGACAACGACCCGGTCGCCCGGTGGCGTCGAATCCGATCTCAATGGACGTCTTTCCAGAATTCGACTTTGAGGAAATAGGCCAGCAGCGTGAACAGGGCCAGATAGAGCAGCACCCACACCCCCATCGACTCCCGCTTGAGCGCCGCCGGCTCGCCGGCGTACTGCAGGAATGCGGTGATGTCACGCACAGTCCGGTCGAACGCCTCGGCGTTCTGGCGGCCCGGCGTGGTGATTTCGAGCTTCTCGACCGCCCCTTCGTGGCCACCTTCGCCCGGCTTGCGCACGGCACTCTGCAAACCCTGCAGCTCCCACAGCACGTTGGGCATCGAGGCGTTCGCAAACACCGTGTTGTTCCAGCCCAGCGGGCGGGTCGGGTCGAGATAGAACGACTTGAGGTAGTTGTAGATCCAGTCCGACCCCTTGGAGCGCGCCTCCAGCGACAGATCGGGCGGCGCCTTGCCAAACCACTTGGTCGCCTCGGCACGCGGCATGTGGCTGACTGCCAGGTCGCCAATCTTGCCGCCGGTGAAGATCAGGTTCTTCTCGACCTCCTTGGGATCAAGCTTGAGGTCTTCGGCAATGCGCGAATAGCGCATGTACTGCAGCGAATGGCAGCCCGAGCAGTAGTTGAAGAACAGCTTGGCGCCTCGCTGCAGCGAGGCCATGTCGTCGAGCCGGATGTTGGCCGGCACCAGGCTGCCGCCCTCGGAGGCCTGCGCCGAGCCGAGCAGGGCCAGCGCCATCATCCATGCCGTCGCAAACTTGATGAACATTGCCTTCCCCGCTGCGAGTGTCGTCGACTTAGTCATGCGTGGTCACCCGATCCGGTACCGGCTTGGTTTTCTCGCGGCCGCGGCTGTAGAACCACAGGAAGACGAAGAAGCCGAAGTAGACAATCGTCCAGAAGCGGCCAAACAGGTTTTCGATGAACGTGGCATCCGCCTTCGCACCGAACCACTCTGGAATGAGTTCCGCAGTCACGCCTGCGCCCACCGCTGCCAGCATGATGAACGAGGCGGCGAACAGGCCCAGGGCCACCTTGAATCCCAGGCCGCGATAACGCACCGACTTGACCTTGCCGGCATCGATCCATGGCAGCAGGAACAGCAGCACGATCGCGCCAAACATCGCAATCACGCCCCAGATGGCCGTGCCGAAGAACGACGGCACCATGCGCAAGATCGCGTAGAACGGCGTGAAGTACCACACCGGCTTGATGTGTTCTGGGGTCGCCAGATTGTTCGCCGGAATGAAATTGTCGTGTTCGAGGAACCAGCCACCGAAGGTCGGCGCGTAGAAGATGATGAAGGCGGCAATGAGCAGGAAGAACCCGGCGCCGAACAGATCCTTCACCGTGTAGTACGGATGGAAGGCGATGCCGTCCAGCGGCGTACCGTCGGGCTTCTTCTTTTCCTTGATTTCGACACCGTCGGGGTTGTTCGAGCCGACTTCGTGCAATGCGGCCAGATGCAGCACCACCAGCAGCAACAGCACCAACGGCAGCGCGATGACGTGCAGGGCGAAGAAGCGGTTGAGCGTGGCGTCGGCGGGCAGATAGTCGCCCATGATCCACTCGACCAGCGCATCGCCAATCCACGGCACCGTGCCGAACAGCGAGATGATGACCTTGGCACCCCAGAACGACATGTTGCCCCACGGCAGCACGTAGCCCATGAACGCCTCGGCCATCAGCACGAGGAAGATCAGCATGCCGAGGATCCACACCAGCTCACGCGGCTTCTTGAACGAGCCGTACATGAGGCCGCGGAACATGTGCAGGTACACCACGACGAAGAACAGCGAAGCGCCAGTGGAGTGCATGTAGCGGATCAGCCAGCCCCACTCGACGTCGCGCATGATGTACTCGACCGAGGCGAACGCGGCCGAGACACCGGGCGCGACTTCGGCCGCGCTCGGCTTGTAGTTCATGGTGAGGAAGATGCCGGTCAGGATCTGGTTGACCAGAACCAGCAGCGCCAGCGAACCGAAGTAGTACCAGAGATTGAAGTTCTTCGGCGCGTAGTAGCCACTGGTGTGCGAGGACAGCACCGAAAAAATCGGCAGGCGATCCTCGATCCAGTTGATGAGCCGGTTGTCGGTCTTGATGCGGGTCATCGTCGTGCCCATCACGCCTTCCCCTTTTCGCTCGGATCGACGCCGATGAGGATGTGGGTATCGTCGACGAAATGGTATTTGGGCACCGCCAGATTGGCTGGCGCCGGCACGCCGTCGTAGACCCGTCCGGCCATGTCGTAGCGCGACTTGTGGCACGGGCAGTAGAAGCCACCCTGCCAATGCGGGTCGAACGGCTCGGGCTTGAGTTCGGGGAAAAAGTCCGGCACGCAGCCCAGGTGGGTGCAGATGCCGACGATCACCAGCCACTCGGGCTTGATCGAACGGTATTCGTTCTGCGCATAGGCCGGCTGTTGCGCCGTATTCTCGGACTTGGGATCGCGCAGGCGCGAATCCACGCCCGGCAAGGCATCGAGCTGGGCCTTGCTGCGGTTGACCACGAACACCGGCAGGCCACGCCATTCAAAAGTGACCTTTTGCCCGGCTTCGATCTTGCTAATGTCGGCCAGCACGGGAGCGCCCGCCGACTTGGCACGCTCGCTCGGCTCCCACGACTTTATGAAAGGAATGGCCGCCAACGCAGCCCCTGCCCCACCGACGACCGAGGTGGTGGCCGTCAGAAACCGGCGCCGCCCCTTGTCTACCACAGCATCGTTTGCCATCAGCACTCCGCTGCAACTCTGATAATTCGGACACTGGATCGCACGAGACATCGCGCACGATCCGACCTACTCGCCTTTCGGCCACGACTGCCGGCGCGGACGCGCGGGCGCCGCCCCGATCTTCGCCAGCCTGCGCGGACGCAGGCATGCCCCCAAAATCGTGTTAGTTTAACGAAGGCATCCCCCCCGCACAATCAAAGCGTCGGCGCGCGCCTGCGCTGCGTACCATCGCCCGATCATGCAGACCCGCGCGCTCCACACCACCCTTGCCTTCATCGTCCGCTGCATCATCGTCGGGCTGGCCGCCGCGTTCGTGCTCAATGCGCTCGCACCGCGCTGGGTCGAGCGCTTGCGCGGCACCGCCCCGCAGCAAGCGCGGCCATCGCCCCATGCCAGCGCCGACGACAACACGGCCCAGGCACCGCAGTCGTATGCCACGGCGGTGGCCCGCGCCTCACCCGCGGTCGTCAACATCTACGCCAACCGCATCACTGCGGCACGCTCGGCCTACCGGGTGTTCGACCCGCTCAGCCAGCGCCTGCTCGGCTATGTCGCCGGGCCGGTCATCCCGCGCCGCGATCAGAGCCTGGGTTCGGGCGTCATCTTCGGCGCCGATGGCTACGTGCTGACCAACAACCATGTGATCAATGGTGCCGACGACATCCAGGTCGTGCTCGATGACGGCCGCGTGCGCCGCGCCCAGGTGGTCGGCTCGGATGTCGAAACCGACCTCGCCGTGCTGCACATCGATGCGCGCAACCTGCCGACCATCGCGCCCCGCGACCGCGCCGCCGAAGTCGGCGACGTGGTGCTGGCCATCGGCAATCCCGCCGGAGTCGGCAAGACCGTGACGATGGGCATCGTCAGCGCCACGGGGCGCCAGCTCAAGATGTCGGCCTACGAGGACTTCATCCAGACCGACGCTGCCATCAACGCCGGCAATTCCGGCGGTGCCCTGGTCGACTCGACCGGCGAGTTGGTCGGTATCAACACCGCCGTCTACGCCACGCCGATCACCTCCGAATCCGGACGCGCACCGCAGATGCCCGAAGGCATCGGTTTTGCCATTCCGGTAGCCACAGCCAAGGCCGTGCTCGACCAGATCATCCAGCATGGCCACGTCATCCGCGGCTGGATTGGCGCGGATTATACCGACGTGCCGCAGTCCCCCGGAGATGCACGCCAGGCGGGGGTGCTGCTGGTGCGCATCGTTGCCGACAGCCCGGCCGCCCAGGCCGGGCTGCAGGCCGGCGACATCCTGCTCAAGTTCGACGCGACGCCGATCAACGACCAGATCGACCTGCGCAACCGCGAAGCCGCCACGGCTCCCGGCACCAAGGTGCATCTGGAAGGTCTGCGCGCAACGCAGCCGCTCGCAGTCGACCTGGTGCTGGCGCAGCGTCCCGCACCAAGTACCGGCACCTGAAACCGCGTTACAGAGCCTTTCGGTAGCGGTCGCGCAGCGTCGCCACGCGCTGCACGTAGACCTGCGTTTCGTCGTAGGGCGGCACGCCGCCGTATTTCTGCACCGCGCCGGGCCCGGCGTTGTAGGCCGCCGTGGCCAACGTGGTGTCGCCGTTGAAGGTCTTGAGCAACTGCGCCAGATAGCGCGCGCCACCGCGGATGTTCTGCGCGGCATCGAAGGCGTCAGCCACCCCCATGTCCGAGGCAGTGCCCGGCATGAGCTGCATGAGTCCCTGCGCCCCCTTGCTGGAAATGGCCATCGGATTGAACGCCGACTCGGCATGGATGACTGCATGCAGCAGCGCGCTGTCGACACCGAAATCGCTGGCTGCGGCGGCGATTTCGTCCTTGTAGGCATCCACATGCAAGGCCGTGCGCGCAAAATCGATCTTGGAATGCAGGTCGCAGGCCACGCAGGTGGCAATATAGGTGAACAGCACCGCAAACCCGCCGCCCTTGGGCTTGACGTTGGTGTACTCGGTGATGCCGTCCTTGCGTTCGAGCTTGTAAACGGCACCACGCAGCACGCGCGGCACCGGCGTTGCCGCACGCTCCGACTGCACCGCCGCCGGCGGTGGTGGCGCAGCCGCATGGCCGAAACTGCTCATGCGATATGGGGCGGCGATGAACAGCGGATTGCCCACGGTGTGCGCGGTACTGGCCACATCGGCCTGCACGGTGGAAAAGTCCGCCGGCACGACGATCTGCGCGCTCGACTAGCCCATGAATTTTATGCTGT
>WBZO01005200.1_pt1 | contig 13443 bp, 17 predicted proteins | sample 5204261 | NCBI WGS metagenome assembly WBZO01 (sample SAMN12412400, study PRJNA552823) | activated sludge metagenome | isolation source: activated sludge from anammox sidestream of wastewater treatment plant... | place: USA: North Carolina | collected 2017-09
CATACGGTATCCGCATGATCTACCGGCATCGTATCGGAAAAGCTATAGGTATCGGAACTCTTGCAACACAACTGATTCTGGGGGTGATGTATCTGTCGGTATATCTGTCGCCGCATACATCCGTTACCGCTTCAGAATGGCTTCGACAAAATGTTCCTTCGTCTTCATCGATAGTGGTTGAGGAGTGGAACAGCATTCTGCGATTTTCGCAAGTCCCCTTACGCGATAACGCCTACCGAATCACATCCGTTAATTTTTATTCCCCGGACACCGCTGAAAAGCGTTCGCATCTGCGTCAACATCTCGCCGAAACGGAGTACATCATCCTTGAAAGCCCGAAAGTGAAAAATACGATTATGCGCCTGCAGGATAGCTATCCCGACACCGCACAGTTTTATACCGATCTTGCGTCGGGGGCGTTGGGTTTTACCAAAATAGCCGAATTTTCTTCCTATCCGCGTCTGGGACCGTGGAAGCTTTCCGATGAATTTACCGAAGAAACCTTTACCGTATTTGACCATCCGACCATTCGTATCTACAAAAAAAAACCTACCGCAAAGTAGGTGCTATACTCCTCCCATGCGGGATGCGTTACGACAGCGAGTCACCATGGCGGAAGGGAGTGCCGGCGATAAGCAAAAGTTCCTGGCAAGAATTCGACAGGGCAACCTCACCCGCGCGGAAAATCGGTTCTCACATTTTTGCGTATATTTTGCCGCCTACGACCCCGTGAAAAAACGGGTATTTATCGGGCATCATAAAAAATCGGATCTTTGGCTGTTTAACGGCGGACACATCGAACCGGATGAACTTCCCGAAGACGCTATCGTGCGGGAGGCGAATGAAGAATGGGGACTGAGCATCGCGAAAAATACCCTGCCGCCGATCGCGCTGATAACACTCACCGTCATCGAACATCCCGAAAAACAAATATGTCGCAAACATTATGATCTCTGGTATTTTCTGCCGTATGACGCTTCGGCTTTTCACCCCGACGGTCACGCGCTCGGCAACGAATTTTTCATCTGCGGATGGAAGTCGTATGACGAAGCGGAGCGGTTACTTACCTCGCTTCCCACAAAAGATGCACTGCACTATTTGAAAAACAACAGATAAAGGTACATCGCCGACATATTGTGCTGGGAAAAATCGATGCGGGTGGTCTCACAAGAAACCTGCGAACAAACGGCATGCCGTACCGATTCGGCGTCGGATCGGTACATCCCGTACGGGCTGTTGATTTCATACCGCAAAAGATGCTCAAGCATGGCACGGGTGTGCGCCTTTAATTTTTTGAAAAGTACGGGATCTTTTTCCCGGGCAATCCAACCGACGTGCGTTATCCCCTCAAGGAACACGGAAGACCCGGGGATAATGGTCTGCACTTTGGAGTCTTTCAGCTGTTTCTCATATCCGTCTCCCCGCCCGGCAAAATATTTTGCGGTGCTTTGTTTCATAAATTCCCAATATTTGTCTTCGGGTTCCGTGTTATACAGATAGGCAAAGGCCGCCATACCCCAACTGAAAAACGCCGAATTGAAGTCCTGTTTCCCGTAATGCGACAATGCGTACTCCGCCGCCTTTCGTACCGATTGCAGATGGGTTTCTTTCCGCGTCAGCCCGTAACTTCGGATAAGCGCATACATGGTTTCCCCATTGTTGTAATCGGATTCCGAAGGCTTCGGAAGATACGAGTTTATATAGGCACCGGTATCGATTTGCGTTGCCGCAAGATAGTTGGAAAGCTGAACAAGGAATTCAAGATTCTCGGTCGTTTTTCGGGAGGAAATGTCACCTTCAATATACTCCACCAGAGCGAGTACCAGGAGTGCGGTCGTATTGGTCTGGGTTTCTTCCTCGTGGGTAATCGCCATGGTATTGGCACTGGGGGTGGAAACGAGGGTGCGGAAATAGGATAACCCCTTCTCCAATGTTGCCACGGTTTCGGCGTTGCCGCTGAACTTCGCGGCTTGCCCCAAACCGTACAAGGCCCCCGCCTGGCGTACGATACTGTTGCCCTCCTTCGGCTCCCCGGTCAGCGCAAATTGTTCATACTCAAAATCACCCGCTTCATGCTGATTTTTTTGAAACCAGTCTGCCTGTCGGGTAATACTTCCCGAAAGTTTTTCTTCGAAGGACTCCTTGGGGAGCACGCGAATAAGACGTATCACTGCAAGAACCGCGGCGACAATAAGAAGACAAAGAATAATCGACCAGATTAGGCGAATGGTATCGGGAACGAATCGCGTGTTCTTTTTCATGAATACGTAGTTATTATACCGATTTTCTTCCCTTGAGTGCCGCGCGTATCCATGGCATGATAGGAATATGTTTATTTCTCCCCCGCTACTTTTGGGAATCGCGATAGCCCTATCTTACCTCGTAAGTTTGCTTGTTCCCGATCTGCATTACAATGACGTATCCTTCACCGTTTTGGGCATCATCCTGGTACCTGCAGGTGTTGCCCTTTTCGTATGGGGGGCAAACACGCTCAACCGTCATAAAACGACACTGCACCCACGGCGCAAACCGATAAAGCTTGTGGCGACAGGACCGTACGGTTGGAGCAGGAATCCGATTTACCTCGGGTTTTTCCTCATTGCCGTGGGGACCGCACTATTGTTTGCCAACGTATTGGCATTTGTGGGACCTTTGATCTTTTTTGCCTTTATCAATACGTTTATTATTCCCTTTGAGGAATCCATGCTGACGAAATCCTTTGGCAAAACCTACGCTTCCTATAAAAAGAAAACCCGCCGTTGGGTATAACTCTCTGCTGAAAGACGACAACAGCATGCGAATGCCGGATGGGCACGGTATTATCGAATGACGCCGGAGAAAAGAAGCCCCATAAAAACTGCGGTAAGCAACCCGAATACGCCGACGGTCTGCAAAAACAGCGTTACGGCTACCTTCTTCTTGCCGTCAAAGTAGAGCATGAGGGGTGCATAGCAGAATATATACCCCATGACTGCGGCAGATAAGGTAAAAAGCGAAATGACGGCAACGGGAGCAAGGAACGAATCTTCTTTGGGCGCATATTGCGTCCCCCAACTCATGACCGAAACGATAAACAGAATATATGCCGAAGCGGAAAGCGCATTGATTACGGGGTTTTTGCTCATTACCATATAAGTATAACTCAGTTTTGCTAACATGCAATAAAGCTTCAAAAAATCATTATCGAACACCGGTATGTACTCTACTTAACAGTATATTCTTGGTTTCGTAACCATACTTAATGGTATGGGATATTATGGAAGATTATCATTGAAGCTAAGTGCACAAAATCTTCGAAGGGAAGGCAAATCATACAATGAAATTGTGAGGCAACTAAAACTTCCAAAATCTACCGTTTCTGGTTGGTGTAAAGATATCCCGCTTACCCGAAAACAACGACTAGCCCTATATGCAAATAAGACAACAGGAGCGCTAAAAGGAAGTGCCGTTGCCGCACAAAAAAAGATTGCCACAAGAATAACGATTACACAATGCTTGTTTGACCAGGGCAAGAAAGATGTGGGGACACTCACCAAGAGAGAAAGATTTATCGCCGGTATAGCTTACTATTCTGCCGAAGGGACTAAAACAGATCAAGGATGTGTTTTTTCGAATGCTGACCCTGCAATTATTACCTTTATGGTGAACTGGTTTAAGGAATTCAGTACACTGCCCATTACCAAATTTCATGGAGCAGTGTGGATACATGATAACCAAAGTGTTTCCCTTGCACTCACCTACTGGTCACGACTTACTGGAATACCAAAATCCCGTTTCGACAAGACATATGTGGTAAAAGCTAAAAATAAAAGTAAGAAAATACGCAAACAGTTACATAAACATGGAATATTTGCTTTGTATGTATCCAACACAGAATTACAACGGAAAATCATGGGCTGGATCGGTGGTATTCTCCAAAAACCAATGCTATAATACGCTAGTTCATTAACATTCCCCTGTGGCGCAACGGTAGCGCAGCTTCCTGTTATATGGCAGCGCCTCGATGTAAATCGAGGATGAAAATCGGGCTAATTCGGGGAACACCAGGACATACACTGGCCAATCCCGAGCTAAAATCCGTCCCTGACGGACAAATGTGTAGAGACTATATACCCGACTCCCAGTATTGGGATGATGAGATAGTCCAAGCTTTCTGGTAACAGAGAGGGTCTTGTAAGAAGACGGTTGTAGGTTCGAATCCTACCGGGGGAGCCAGTTGGCACTTAATATACCAAGTTTGGTCTCATTCGAATGAAGTGCATCGCTTGTGGTAAGAAATACAAAACTAAAGGTGTAAAAAGATGCCCCTCTTTAGCTCCAAGACTATGTCTGAAATGTTCAATTGAGGGTTGTGGTTCTCACTCTTGTGATATAAATTGTCCCGATTTAATGTTTCCCTCTCCAAGCACCTATCCACTCAGCACATCTGTTGTAGGTTTGCCAGTCGCAGGAGAAATGAAAGGAACGACAGAAGAATTTTTACCAAGAGCTTTTCACTTGGTAAGCTGTGATGTTTTGGAAATTGAAATAACACATGAGAGTTTTGGACTATTAGGAGTAAAAGTTAGGTTTGTTCTCAAGGGAAATCAAGAATTAACTAAGCAAATATATTCAGGAGAACATTGGAAGCTCCTTCATATTGAAGATGCCGTTAAAGAGTATAGAGCGAAAGTAAATTTTATACTCGCACCAACATTAGTAATGTTCCCTCATCAATGGTTGCGAATTATTCCCGAATCAATTGATTTGAAAGTTTCAGGAAAACGATCCTTGGTATTAACAAACGATACTGCTGAATTAGTCGGTCTGCCTGATTGTTATACTCCACTCACTAAACAGCCTAAACCTTCAAGTGAATCATATTCATATTTCATGGGTAAGGCAATTATTTTCTACACTCCACTTGTTTTTGATCAGTCCTATGAAATTTCTTTTAATATTGAGGTAATGAATCCTTTTTTAGAACTTGGATTTTTATTTCCATACCGTTTTGTTAAAGTGAATAACCTATCAATAAAATCAAATAGCATATTCCAAGTTGGTCAAAAATCATCCCGTCTTGTTACACCTATGAAGATGGACTGTTTTCCTCCTCGTCAAGAATATGAGTGGAAAACAAGATTATCTCCTCAACCGCATAGGCCATGGATAGTTCCTGCAGATCCTTTTAGAAACCAACCGTTGATAGGAGGATTTAAAGCACAAAGAGATATTGATAATGGTGGGAATACTTTTGAGATTGATGACTATTCGGTGGTACAAGCAATGTTTTTAACTATGAGGCCGAAAAACAAAGAGTTCATTTCTTCTGTTGAGGTGACAAATAATCCGTTACCTGTTCGCATTTATGAACAAATGCAAAAACTACCTCGGTATCGAGATTTTTTAATATCTTATGACCTGATTAACTTTAGCGCGAATCCACTTGAATTAGAAATTACATCAGAAATTAAGGGATATACAGATAAAGCAATTGATACAATTATCCTCCCTGCATTAGGAAGTGGAAAATCCTCACGAGATGTAATTAACCAAACTCCTAGGTTAAAAATGTCTATCTTATCGAAGATTGCTAATGCTTCAACAGCAACTCTTTACTACAAGATACTCGACAAAAATAGTCGCAAGATACTAGATCAGGGAACCAAAGACGTAAAACTTTTACCTAAGGACATGATTATTTGGGAAATAAAAGATTTGAAAAGCTTAACATATTACGATTTATCGAAAATGTTAGGAGCCTGGGTTACACCAACTGACTCAAATGGTGTGTTCGATAAAATCCGAGGGAAAGCTAAAGAATATCATCCACAAAAGATTCTAGTGGGAGAACAAGGTAACTCAAATTTAGCAGACATAACGATGCAAGTTAAGGCTCTTTATGATTATTTAAATGAGAAATCAGGTATAAGCTATGTTAATCAACCGTTTTGCTACGATTTTAATGTTGGTGGGCAAAGAGTACTTGAACCTGAACGGGTTGTTAAAGCTAAAACAGGCAACTGTATTGACTTAACAATTCTATTTGCGAGTCTTATGGAAGGGTTAGGATTAAACCCCCTTATTTTATTAATGCCAGGACATGCATTTTTAGGTTGGGGAAACAAATACAAAACTTCAGAAATGGGATTCTTGGAAACAACAGTTTTGGGAACCATCAATAATCAAACTGGTAAGAGATATACCTTTGAGGAAGCGAGTCAAATTGCGGAAAAAACATTCAAGGAGAAATTTTTATATATAGGTTCTGAAGAGTATTTGCCACTTCACTCAGTCGTTTATTCAACTAACCGAGATTGCAAAATCGTCGATCTGTCCGAGGTCCGTAAAGACGGAATCTTCAGGATTTAGATTTACATTCTAGTGAGCTCATTTTTTCGATTTCCTTTCTGATTTGAACGACAAGCCTAAAATCAGAGAAAGCCTTGAATATACAAGCTAATTGCGTGGTTATATTAGAGTTACGATTCTCGAGCAAGTACAAAAAAAGGGCGCAAGCTCCTTTTTTGTACTTATTTTCTGTATGATGAGAACCGTAGGTCGCAGTCCAGGGTGCAAAATCTGATTCGTCGAGTAATTTGTCACTCCCCGTGAATAGTTTGTATTCAAACCAAATCCTCCCGGGAGGACTCAAAAATCCCTTTCTCTCCCCTCTTTAATGTGATATATATTACTTATGGCGATTCTCCATCCGTGGATAAACTTCAACGGCAACGCAGAAGAAGCATTTACTTTTTATCAATCGGTGTTCGGCGGAGAATTTGTGAAGGTAGTACGCTTCAAAGACATCGCTACGTCAGAATTTCCCGTTCCGGAAAAAGAGGCGAACAAACTCATGTATATCGCCTTACCCATCGGTAACAACACGATGCTTATCGCCAATGACGTTCCCGAGGTTATGGGAAAAGTTAACGAACGGGAAAATCGAAGCAAGATTTTGGTAACGGTGGAGAGTAAGGCAGAGGTCGACAGACTGGTCAGTGGCCTGTCGGTTGGTGGTGAAGTAGAAGGAGCCGCGGGAGACAGTCCGTGGGGTTCCTATGCGGGGATGTTCCGCGATAAATACGGCATTGAGTGGATTATCGAGTTTTCTCCTACAACATAATATGAGCAGACTCATTACCTGTATCTGGTTTGCCAATAACAACGGTGAAGAAGCCGTCAACTATTACATCGACACGTTCCGATCCGCCCCCGGCAATCACCGTGCCACGCTCGGAGACGTCACCAGGACACCGAAGGCAACGGTAGAAGTCTCCGGCAGACCCGAAGGATCGGTGATGACTGCCGAATGCGAACTGGATGGCATAAGCTTTATGTTCTTAAACGGCGGTCCCGTCGATCAGTTTAAATTAAACGGCGCCACCTCATATGTCATCGAATGCGAAACGCAGGAAGAAATCGACTACTTCTGGGAAAAACTCTCGGCAGTCCCCGAGGCCGAGCAATGCGGCTGGTGCACCGATAAATTCGGCGTCACCTGGCAGGTAGCCCCAAGGATTTTAGACGAAATGATGCGGGACCCCAAAAAAGCCGACGCCGTCGCCGCCGCATTTATGCCGATGAAAAAGCTTGATTTGGAAACGATCAGAAAAGCCGGCCAGTAAGCGATCTTCAGATTTTTTTTGTTACAATACGCTCATGGCTCCGAATATTTCAGGAGGTGTTGTACACCATCTTCCCTCAGATTTGCGCGAGGCACTGATGCGCGACACAAAGGCATACGCCTTATGGGAAAGTCTCACTCCGCTTGCCAGAAATGAATGGATTTGCTGGACAATTGCCCCGAAGTTATCGAAAACAAGAAACGAGCATGTCGTAAGAGTGATTTCAGAGCTCAAAGACGGGATGCGTCGTCCCTGCTGTTGGATCGGATGCATTCATCGCAAATACAAAGCCATAAGTCCCTCCGTCAGGTATGTGCTGAGCAGACGGAAGAAATAACGGTAACGAACCTTCACACAGGGGACCAAAACCATCCGAGCAGAATATACACAAAGGCTCCCCCGCCGAAGACCATCCCGACAAGTGAAAACAGCTGATACAGAATGTATATCGCGTTATTATCGAGTTTTTTAAAGCCGAAATCATATGGGCGATATTTCCGATCACCAAACTGCTGATGTATCCAATACACCATCTCACCCAAAAATCGGAAAACAACAAAAAGACTCAGGAGGAGCATCATCCACCGGAGTGAAAATACGCCGATAATTGATAGGACGATAAAAAAAGGTAGGATCACCACCGCATCGCCGCGAATGAAAATAAGCATTGCTTTGAACGGCCATGCGACTTCGGAAAAGAACCATTGAGTGTTCACGGATATATGTTTCATATGTACAGGCTACCCGTAGCATACCATTACTTGGGCATGCCTTCCCCGCCGTACGGCACTCGGATGCCGTTCTGTTATACTCGAAATGCGCATAAGGAGGTGATTAACATGAAAGGATTTCTGGATTTTATTCGTGAGCAGGGAGTCGTTGGTCTTGCCGTCGGCTTTATTTTGGGAGGAGCCGTATCAAAACTTGTTGCGGCACTTGTGGAAGACATCATCAGCCCAATCCTTGCCCTCGGACTCAGCAACGTCGAAAGTCTCAAGAATGCGTATGTGCAGATCGGAGCGGCGAAAATAATGTGGGGAAATTTTCTTAACGTATTTATCGATTTCCTCGTTATCGCTCTTGTCGTGTATTTCGGCGTGAAGTTGTTAAAACTCGACAGGCTTGATAAAAAGAAGGCGTAAAAAGTGTTAGGAATAAGTAATTGTGTTGCTCCACACGAGGATTTATTATCGGTGTGGAAGTTGAGGTGTCTGTATGAACATGTTCAAGTCCGTGAAAGCCACAACCGTTTCCGAATATCTCGCCGCTCTCCCGCCGGAGAGAAAGGCGGCAATTACCTTTATGCATTCGTTTATCCAAAAGACCGTGCCATCACTTACCCCGCATTTTGCCTACAATATGTTGGGCTACGGAAGCTTTCCGTATAAAAATTATAAAAAGGAACTGATTGACTGGCCGGTCATTTCGCTTGCAAATCAGAAACAGTATATGAGCATCTACGTATGCGCCATAGATCACGGAACGTATATTGCGGAGAAATATAAGAAAGATTTAGGGAAAGTGAGCGTCGGAAAGAGTTGTATTCGGTTCAAAAAAATCGAGGATATCAATCTTACGACGCTTGCACACATTTTGCGATTTGCCGAAAAAACTCCCGGGCTCGTATCGGGGAAAAAATAGGATATCGTATAAGCATGAATACGACTGAGCTGGAAAAACGCATCATTGCGCTGGAAGAACGAAATAAACGCGTGGAACTCAATAAAGGTTGGGAAACGAGTATCGAGCGAAGAGTACTTCTTATTGTTTTTACCTATATCAGTATCGGCGCATACATGTGGGTAATCGGGGTTACTTCTCCCTGGCTTAATGCGGTTATTCCCTCCGCAGGCTTTCTGCTCTCGACACTTACCTTGCCTTTTTTTAAACGGATATGGATAAAGACAAAATCGGATAAAAAGCATGAGGAAAGAAATTGAGTTATCGTGTGACACTCCGGCGCAGAAAAATGTATGCAAAAACATAAAATACGGCGCCGATAAACAATAGAGATCGAATACCGCTGAAAAATGAAACGAAACTTACTATTCCACCCGCGACCGACCCTACAAAATTACTAGCCATAACTGATTTTGTATCCTTCGACTTCCCTAATTCCATTGAAAAAATAATTCCTGAGATAAAAAGAGGCAGAGTAAGAAATGCGATCGCGCTAACCACTCTCCAAAAATATGGGAGTGGATGAAATACCGCGGGAGAAACCCCTGATACAACGAGGATCGTTATCGCTAATGAAAGAAATAGTGTATTGCGTATATCGGGATGAAACCGTTTTTTTTGCAACACTGATGCAACCAGAGATGAAAAAAAGCCCGCCATAAGAACCCCCGTAATAGCATAAAGCGCCGATATCCAGGTGCCCCCAAAAAGTAGCGCCGTCTTTGTCACGTTTTGAAACTGATATAAAAGAAACGCGGCGCCAAGAAAAAAGGATCCGGCATGAAACCTGTTTATTATCCCCTCCCGCCGGAAGAAGAATACCCCCGCAACAAAGATAATACCGCTGATCACAAGCAGAAGCTTCGGGATCATCGGTGCGCGTAAATACAAATACGGCCAGTCATCACTAAGTAATTGTGTTGTTTCCGCATATTCGGATTTATATCTTTTTATAAATTCGGCAAGTTCCGGTTGCCGTGCCATTGCTTGTTCAAGTAGGGTATTATTTGCCCCCATAAGAAAAAAAGTTCCTCCACCCGAATAGGTTTCTAATACCGTAAATATAACCGGTCTTCTACCAAATGCCGCCGCTATGGTACTTGAGAGTCTTTCGCCGATCCATTCCCGGGATACCCCAAATGACAATGCCAATAGACCTTCCGGTCGAAGCACCCGTCTCGTGGCAAGCAAGCCTTCATATGTATAAAGATTACTATCCAGTGGAATATTCGATACGGTTGCGTTCGTCATATGCGAGTCCACATATCCCAGAATCACGACATCATATTTTTCTTGCGTGTTTCTTATAAATGCACGGCCGTCTTCGATATACACGCGTACACGGGGATCCGAGTAGGGACGTTCGGGGTGGTACCTCTTCCCCAAGGCAATGATGACGGGGTCTATCTCTACGGCATCCACTCGTTCCGCTCCCGCACGGAGCGCAGCAGCAACGTCATTGCCCCCGCCTGCGCCGATGATTAATACATTTTGAGGACGGGGAATAAATCTATACGGTACGCTATAAAGATCCTGAAAACGGACAGCCAATTCAGATACCGTTCCCTGCTCTCTGAGAGAGCGGTCATACATCTCAGTGCGCTGTTTTGAGAGATCCAACAGCCCCATAAATCCCACATCGTTAACCGTAATCGTATATTGTTTCGGCATCACGGGGCTGTAGATATCTTTTGTTACGCCAAGCTTCTGATACGGAGACCAAAAAATCCCGTCGGATGTTACTCCCGGAACAATCAGGACTGAAGCGACGACAAGGAGCAACGCTGTTGACAGTACAAATTTTTTCTCAATCAGAAACAGAAAACAAAATTGCGCGACGAGCAGTCCGCCATACGGAGAGAGGTTATGAGCACTGGCCGCGTAAAATATCCACAGTCCCGTCAAAGCAGACGCAATGTGTACGCTATAGAGCGGAAGTATGTTTTTCCCCTGCAATTGCTCTCCAATATATTGACCGATAGGCAAAAAGACTCCGACCAAAAGGAAAAACAAACAAAACTGAAGTCCGATACCCAAAACAAGCTCATCAATATTCCCCGTCTCTTTGCTGTGCCAAATCACACTGTCATAAAAAGGCGCCACATAGTCGGTAATCGGAGAAAAAAATCCGTACCGGAGTCCCGTTGCCAGCAAAACGAGAGAAGTACCGCTTAGAGCAAGTGAGATCGGTTCTTTTATTAACATACCCGTGCCTGCGGCAAAAAAAATAACTAGCATTACTACGTTCGGCAAATAGCCGAAAATTCTCACCTCCGTTGTGATGAGTCGTATAAGCAAAAGCTCCAGAAATAAAAACAGGACACTGATAAGTGTGAGACGAAAAAGTTTCATCTGCGCAAAGAGGGGAACAATCGGATAATTGTACTCCTCCTTATAATCATAGTATGACACAAGGGACGGGAAAAACTTTATAAAAACCTCCGACGCTCACCCAAGGATCGCACGTTTCACTCCCCGTTTTGGTAAAATATTTTAGTGAAAATGATAACGGTATAGTGCGTCTACTGACTATGCAACCACAGGAAAAAAAATATCGGGTGAATTCACTTGCACCGATTCTAAAGATCATCCGGGGAAAAAACCTTCCCCACATAAAGTACGTACGATCCACGCATTACTACGGCGAGCACACGGGCAACGACGTGGAAAAATTTGTCGAATATCCCGATCGCATTGAAGTGCACGTCTTAAAAGAATCGGGGGGCACGTTCATGCTTGTCGATCACTTTCCCCTTTCATCCAAAGAAGATGGTTTTGCCTGGCTAAAAAAGAGAGGATATACGACGGCAAATATCATCACCATGGAATATGATGAGTACGAATATGACGGCGGTGTAATCGGCACCTATCTCATCGACGGTTTCCTTCCTTCCGTTATTCTGTATTACCCGGAGGGGAAACATGAACCTGTCGCCGCTCTCTTCGATCTCACGGATGCTCCTCTTATCGACACCCCTTACAACAAATATCTCGCTTCACTCGGGAAATTGCGGTCGGTACCGATTATGTAAGCGCCGTATTGCCTTTCCTCGTATAATATACTCATGGGGAAAACGTATATTGATAAGCTGGCATTTATCGACATTCAGGACAAGAAAGTCCTTTCTACCGTAAGTCATGGGAAAGATACCTGGTATATTCCCGGCGGCAAGCGTGACGGCAATGAAACGGATGCGGAGGCACTCATCCGCGAAGTCAAAGAAGAATTGAGCGTGGATATTCTTCCCGAAACGATCACCCATTACGGCACGTTTGAAGCACAGGCACACGGCAAACCCGAAGGCACCGTCGTACGAATGACCTGTTATACGGCAAAATTCTCCGGCGAATTACGCGCGGCAAGCGAAGTATCGGAATTCCGTTACGTAGGTTATGCCTGGAAAGAAAACAGCTCTCCCGTTGATCGACTGATTTTCGATGATCTGTACGCCAAGGGGCTCATCGTTTGAGATCAAGTATGGATGGTTTTCGCTTCAGTCCCATTCGCGACATGTCACGCCTTTCTGAGGCGCTTTTCTATATTCATATCTCCTGCCATCGGCTTTGCAAACAATCACTCGGCATGTATCTGCCCGTTGCGGGCAACATCGGCATATTCAGTCATTTTGAAGAAGAGTACTCACTTCTTACGCGGTTACAGCAGGAATTAGTCGATCGTACAAAGAGTGTGTACGGCAAATATTTCCTACTGCATGAACCCGTTATATTTCCGGTCACCGATGACATCCCTGAAACGACATATACCCATCTGTATATCCGTAAGCCGGACGTCAAAAAACCGCACGTGGGAGATCTTGATTTTTATCTTTCCCCTCCTGCCTATATGGGTTTTAAACAGAAGGTGCAAAACGGCGCAGTTCCCGGAGCAAGACTCCTTGACAGAGCAGACCTTGATCTTGTGGAATTATTCCATCGGGATATCGATGCATTGGGATACGTCGGCGACAAACAATGGCTGAAAAACGCCTGACATGTATATCGTATGAACACCGTTTTCTTTAAAAGTACCGTGTGGTGGGGATTCTTCCTCTGGTTTCTCGGCTATGTGTTGGGAATCGTTTTTTTCATGCTGGTTCCCCCTTCGCTCATCGGCTGGTATGTAACACCGATTGGGATTGCAGTAACGGTATGGGTG
>WBZO01005201.1_pt1 | contig 13442 bp, 9 predicted proteins | sample 5204261 | NCBI WGS metagenome assembly WBZO01 (sample SAMN12412400, study PRJNA552823) | activated sludge metagenome | isolation source: activated sludge from anammox sidestream of wastewater treatment plant... | place: USA: North Carolina | collected 2017-09
CGGATCGACTCGCCTAGCCGGCCGCGTTTGCCGACGGTGTTCATGACTTCCCGCAACAAGTCTTGGTCGGTCAGTCCCTCTGCCTGACGCTGATCGCCGGTTCGCTCGATGATCTCACGACGAAACTGCTCTATTTCATTCGCGGCCATCCCACGGAAGTTATCATCTAATGCCTCGCCAGATTCGAGCTGCTCGCTATCAATGAGCAGGGTCTTGGGACGCGGAAGGGGATTCCCATGCTCGTCGAAGTTTCGAAACAGCTCGAGGCGACCGTTTTCCAGCGTCGTCGAACCATCTTCATTCTCACGATAAAAGCCCGAGATGTAGTCGTAGACCAGCTTCGATGTGGACGTATTGTTACAGACGATGATGAAGCAGGGCGGAACCCGCATTCCCTCCCTCTCCCAAAGATCGAACGTCTTTTTATAGTGGCCATACAGCGCTTCGAGAGCGGTCTGTAGCTCCACCGGCAAACTGAGCGGATCAAGCGTGGCCGCCTTCCCTCGCCCTTTCTTTGGCATTCTTGTCCGGATGTGCTCCCAGAGATTGCGAAACTTCGGCATGTCTTCGCCCGGGATATTGTCCGCCACCGGGACTCGCGGCAATTTCACGATCCCGCACTCAATCGCGTCCATCAGGGAGAAGTCGCTCATGGTCCAGGGAAAGAGCGTCCCCTCCGCGTAGCCCGAGCCGCTTAGAAAGAATGGCGTGGCCGATAGATCGACGATCTGCGTGACACCGAGTTTTCGTGTGACGATCTCTAGGCCGGAAATCCAGAGGCGAGCCGCTTCGCTGTTCTTCTCGGCCTCTTTCTTGTCGTCCCCTTTGAGATCTTCCTCGCCTGCTTTGGCCCCCGGCTTCTCTCGGTAGCAATGGTGCGCCTCGTCGTTGAGGACGAGAATATTCTTCATGCCCATCAAATCGGGCATCACTCTCTGGAGCATTTGGCCATCAGTTTCGAGTGTTTGTAGTTCTTCGCCTCGCCCTTGAAGCAGTGAACGACCTCCCTTTGAGAGTTCGATTCGTTCTCGCAATTTGAACGAGTGAAAATTGGTGATGACGATCTTCGCGTGACTCACATCGCCGAGCAGATCATTGGGCACCAATTCGCGGCTGGCGTAGTAACTGTCTGGATCATTCGGCTGGAGGACACGCAGGCGGTCTTTAATAGTGAGGCCAGGCGTCACGACGAGAAAACCGCGGGTGAATTTCTTGCTGTTGGGGCGTCGCACGGCATTGATCGTCTGCCACGCGATCAGCATGGCCATGACCGTGGTCTTGCCCGCTCCTGTGGCCAGTTTCAACGCCAGTCGCGTTAAGCCTGGATTCGCGTCGTTGTTGGCGTTTGCGAGGTGCTCAAGAAAACCTTTCCCTGCCTTGGTATTGGAGGCAACTTCTGTTAACCAGATGGCCGTTTCAGCCGCCTCGACTTGGCAGAAAAACGGTCGAGTGTCATTGAACTTGTGGTGCCGCCAGTGCTGAAGTAGCCGCGCCGTTTCTGGTGTGACCTGCCAGTCGTTCGAGTTCTGCAATTTCCGCCATGCCTCAACTTGGTCGCGTACCCCATTGATGATGGCGGTGATGTCATACTGCTGCTCTTGTGTTGAGAGCCCCTTCCCCTCGTCAAAGACAATCGAAGACTGCTTCTCAGAGGCTCTTTGTTTTTTCGGCTTCGGAATTGGCGTGATGAATTCGGCTGGACGGCGAGATTCGATAATCTTCTGCGTTGGCTGGCCTCCCTCATCCAGTTCCCAGTGACGAGATGGAAGAGCATAGGGGGAGTTCAGGATCGGTTTCGAGAAAAAGTCCGTACTCATTTATGACTTTGACATGAGAAAGATGACCTATATGGAAGGCTATTAGTTGGCGGAAGAATACCCGTTTCCCGCTGGAAAATCATCTTCAGTCAGGAACAAGTATCCTCCCAATAAGGCCCTTCCCTACTGGGACATCGTGAGCTCGAATCGTTTGCTCAGGAGAGATGCAAGAAGAAGCCTGGGAAGAGTCACGCCGTGCGGGCTAATTCGGGTTCGGATGAACCGTTTGGAGCCTGGGCTCGATCGGGTGCCGTGAAGTCAAATGGCGTACGAGGATGCTGCGTCGGAACGTTCTTGCAGACCAACACCCACCGCTGTCCTGCCATGTTCAAGAAATTGGCCATCATTTCTCTCTCGCCTGTGAGAGACAGACTTCCACCACATCCATCAACAACACAAGTTCCGGAATACCGGACCAATACGAACACACCATTCCGATAGACATAAAAGATTTCCCCGCACCAACGGCCGAAGGACACTCCAGGCAGTCGCGTAAGCGGTTTGGCGAGGATGCCGGCACAGGTGCATGAGAGCAACCCAGCCATGAGACTGACTCCTTGGAGAGGCCTAGCGGGCCAATATGGAAACCCTATCAGCAGCAGAATCAGAATGGACAGCCCGACCAAAACAGAACCCCACAGCATCCCCGCGGCTATCCACTTGATCCTGGTTCCACCTTGTATGTCCATTTTTTTGGCAAAGATGATTGTTTCAGCAACTGACTGGTTAAGATAACCCGCCTCACTGCTTGAGCTGGGTTCACTTTCCCCGGGGACATCGCCTTCGCATGGTGCGGCCGAGGGTTGTCCGATAGATTCCGCAGGTTCGATAACGGTTTCATCGATGCCATTTTCAATCAGTGTAAGCTGATAGGTTCCCTTCTTTATCCACTCAAGCCGAATACCGGCTCGCCCCGCTCCTTCCTCCGTTTTATAGATCGCCTCAAGGTTGGCTTCCAGTTGTTTTAGGTGAACGGAGACATTGCCCGAGCAGTCTTTCTCCCCTTTGAAGACAGCATCAACTAGCTCCTGAAATCGAACCGGTACGACCCTTTGGCCCTCTTTGTACACACGACGAAAATACTCCAGGAATAGCTTCTGCTTTGTTTTGAACTCGAAGAACCGACTTCCAAGCAGAAAGTCTAGCTCCTCAATAACGCGATCGTAGGCAGATGTCATTCCGGTGCCCAAGCATCTGAAACACTGAAAATATGCTGTCCCTTGTCGGACAGCAGGGCAGGATACTTTACCCCAAGAGCATCTCTCTCAGGCCCCGTCTCATACCTTAAATCATACCTTAAAAAGTCGAACTAAGGCGAAATTAACCTTAAATTATCCTTATTTATCACACATTTATGAAATTTCCAGATATAGTCTGGGAAGTACGAGACAGATGCGACCAGGACCGAAACCAACGAGATTCACGTGCAGGCCTCCTCACACACCAAGATCCACCGCCGTTCCGTTGAGCCGGCACTCCCCTGCCCAGCTCAGGATGGACTGGTGAGCCTATTCGACCGAAAAGTGGTGAGCGATACGTTCGGCAAGTATTTCAACGAGGTGTTTGATTGGATCGAACATCCAGAGAGCCCAATTCCTACACTTCTTGCTCCCTTAACTAGGTCCGAGAACCTTCCGATACAGGTCCTGGATTTTGACAAGATTGATGTTGGTAAGAGTCAGATGTTCATTCACCCGGTCCATGAGATCTTCCAGACAATCGTCCGCACAACTCCGCGCCCTAAACCTCGAGGCAAATATTGCAGCCAGTCTGTGCAAGATGCGGCTGATGGCAGTCTCAAACTCCTTCCGCCAGAGCCGAAGGATTATGACGCCCGCATTGACTTCTATCGCCAGGCCTTTCCACCGCCCTGTATCACCTTGCCCCACGGGAAATACTTATACATCGGCTCACCCAATCTGTTGAGTGGAATCAATCGGCGCAGGTACCACAAGGTACGCTTCTCTCTTATAGCAAGCCCTACGGTTGCTACCGCGGTCGAAACCGTTGAAGAAGCTGTTTATCACTCTTTCCGCCTTGCCTTTGCATGCCTTCGCGACCAACCGTATTATCTCAGACAAGATATACGCTGTCGGTTGTTCAGCATTTTTCGGGACCTTGGCCTCTTGCCAACAGTCTTCGGCGATTCCTCATACGACACCATCTGCGAAGTACTGCAAATACCTCCCTCTACAGCCCGAGCCAAGAAGTCCAGTTTGTCCGACACTCGAAACCACTCGTAATAGCATGAAACACTCACAACTCATTGCTCAACTGACAAGCCTTATTGAGGAACTCCGAAGCTCCCACCCAGCCCTTGGCCGAGCCGGACACGACGCGAGCCATCTCATGACCTACATTCCAGGTCTGCCCAGCTCGTTGCGTCCAACTTGTAAGACAACTTTTGAGTTTATTCTCGATTTCATCGAAGCGCCGCCGAATCCACCTCAAATTTATCAATTAACAAAACCCCTTGCGGTCCTGCTCACAAGATTCTGCCAAGATCGAAACGTGCCCGCCTCGGAAACTCGGATGTTGGTGGTAATGAGCCGCCTGCTGATAAAAGCGATCACCCAATCCTCTGGGCCACCCACTCCTATCAGCCGCCCACAGTATCCCCTGTACTACTTTCTGCTGGCTTGTCCGAAGAACCCGGCATTCGAATATTTTGGGCCTTGGTGTCATGACCGAATCTTGGCCGCCCCCACTGAATCCAATACCATTAAACGATCACGCAAATATGATCTTTCACTGCACCTGGAGCGATTCCTCATATTTGTTCCAATGGTAGCCGTTCCAACACATGCCTTTACACCTGACCAGGACACTCACTACATCAATGACGCGATCACTAATTTTCAGAGTGGAGGGCATGGGAAAAAACGTGGCAAATCCCCGAGCAAGGACACAGTGGAGCATTTTGCTCGAACAGTGAGACAAGCTGTTGCAAACCAGTCGCGGCCACCGGTAGACAGCCGTCTTAGCACCCGGATTGCCGACGATGATGTGATGTGTGGGGACCTTCCCGGCCCATCTGAGCGAACACTGAACGAAGACTACGAAGAGTCGGCCGACGGCACCCAGACACTTCATCATTCATATGCTTCGATTAACAAATCTGCCATCCAGGAGGGTGAATGCCCGGAGGAACATGCCAGGCTTTCCGCCACAGTCCCAGAAGCAGACCTTCCCGTTACCGACCTTTTGACTTGGATTCGTCATCGGGCTCTCGCAAGAGATGCTCGGATCCACTCGAGCCTGGCGCATTGGTGGGAACGGTCTTGCCCTCCCCTATCGATCGATGCGCAACTCTGGCGCCTCGTCCAATCTGGACAACCTGAAGCGGCTGTGGCATGGCTCATCAAGCACACCGGACTCAATGCGGACTCTGCTTTAAGCCTCAAATTCCTTCGCAGCAATGAAGTGCCCTCCGAGGGAGTATTTCTAGATCCCAACCAACCGGCACTGCGGTATATACGGCCTCTCGAGTGGTGCGGGTTTAACAGCGACAATCTTCTGATCTGCCTGGATGGATGTGAGGAGACAACCAGGGACGTTACGATTCCGCTTCCGCCCCTCGTCTGGAAAGGGCTGGAACCCTATCTTCACCATCGTCTGCCCCAGGACTCTGCCCTCGCAGGAACACAGTGCGCCGATTTCTTCTTCCTCAGCAGTACCAATCCACCAACAGCCTTATCGGCACCCGCTGTCAACCGCTTTCTTCAGGATCAGATCACAACCAGCGACTCGGTCACACTCCCGTCTTTGTCCCGGGCTTTTAAATTGATGTACGAAGGACGCTACGGTCTCAACGAGGTCCTCTCGTGCTACATTTCCGGCCGAGTGCCCTACTATTTAAGAGCTCCGCTGTTCTACACCAGAGTCCGTCTTGCAAACCTCACGCAACACTACTGGGACGCTTCCAGGCAATATGCTCACTCCCTCCTGGACGAACTCACAGCTGGCCATCAACCATCAGATGACACAAGCACTGTTCTGCGCACGCTCGTGGAGGGAGCCCCTCAGCCCCCGAATGAGATCGTGTCCTCCTCAACCGCATTCGGTTCGAAAGCGGTGCCACGTGTCGACACTGTCACGTCATTCTTCCAGGACTATCGCAACTGCCTTGCCGATCTCGCCGCGAGCACATCCCTTGAGAACCGACGTCAATACTTCAACCACTTTATGATTTATTCCTTCCTGGCCTTCGGATACGCGAGCGCTATCAGGCCCGTGAGCGATGCCACCCTACGCGATCACCACCTCCGACACGACTCCATAGATCCAGACTTGGTCCTTGTTGCAGACAAAGCCAATCAACGCTACGATGATAGCCGCTTCATCCCGCTTACGGGCACGGCCAAGGCCCTTGTCAGGCAAGCACTTCGTGCAAGAGCGGAGTTTACTGCCAACTTAGAGCATCGGCGAAAACCCCGTTATGCGCGCCTTGCACAGAAAGACTGGCCTATTTTTCTCCTGTTAGATTCTGAGTTCCGGGTTCAACTACTCACCCCGAAACTCATCCGTCAGCACCTTGAAGGCGTTGGCCTCGGCAACCGCTATCGGGTGCCGTTGAACGGGAACCGGCATTTCTTCAGGTCTCACCTCTGGCCATTGCTCCCAGCTCGCCTGCTGCATGCAATCCTGGGCCATCAGCACCAAGGCCGGGAATGGATGGGGCGAGTCTCCGTCAGCGCTCTCGACAAAACCGGTGATCTATTGACCAGTGAAATTGATGCGATGCTCGAGCTCTTGAGCATAGCCCCTGTCACCTTCACATAGCCGACATGACCATTTCTCCCACAAATCCGCTGCCCCCTTTTCGCTTTCTGTCGATGGTCGCCGGTACATTGGATACTCTCCGTCCCATTCTTCTGGGCCATCATCATTATCTTAACGATCTGGTCTTGACCGTGAGTTGCGCCATCCTGAGCCATTTGGAATTGGCCCTCAAGGGCCAGACATCAGTCTCTCTTCCGGTGGAACTCTCTCCGAAATCCATTTCAACCCTTCAGGAGAAATGCAGGGACATCAAACGCAAGAGTACGTTGCCTGAATATGCACTCACCTACCTGCTACAACACCTCCGAGACATGCAGCTCATCCACTGCCCCACGCCTCGTATACGCCTGGACACTGATCGCGACTTGGCCGCCTCATTCCACCCAGACGAGGTCAAGCTCTGGTCTCGCGCAGACGAGTGGTGGGACAAGATCCTTGAGACAATGCTTGATACGGAATTGCCGAAGCCAAGGACCGCCAACGTTGAGCATCTCCGGTCTATCCTTTACGACGAAGCCTGTCTCGCGCTTCTTGGTCTTATAATGGAGGGCGACTTGCTCCTCTCGCATCACATTGCTCCACTCACCAGAATCCGCGTGACTGACCTGTATATAGAAGAGGGATCCCTTCAGATTCCTTGGGTGCCGCGGCGCTACAAACAAGCATCGGATGCAAATCAGGAGAGCACTCCTCCTGGCTTTTTAACGGAACCGTTTTGGCTTCCCCCTCTCGCTCAACTCTTGCTTCTGCGCTACATTCGCATGCGAATATTATGGGGGCGATATACCAAAGAACCCTTAGTCCTTGACGACCCACGCTCGCACATCTTTCCTGAATACATCCGTTCCCATCCCGACTATTTTACAAAGTGGCTCAAGGGCTATCCCGTCAAGTTCCGCCCGCATCACATCTCGACCGACCTGGCTCTCGCAGTTACACACTCAACAAATAACCGTTCACTGCTTGGGACGATCATCAATGCCCGGCGCGCTGCTCGGGTGACAACCGTAGGCCCGATCTTCACGGCACTCCGCAGTCGCTTGTTGGTGACACGCCCGCCAACCACTGAGTCGTGGTACAAAGTCGTCTTAGGCAAGGAGCCCCCCAAATGCAATCCGCCTCGAACAACCACGCAACCGAAGCTCGCGCTTGGGCCAGCTCCGCAACTCTTGCTCCCGGCCCCCTCGGCCGTATCTGTCAGCCCTGCAAGCAGCCCTCCTCCACTCACTGAAGAACAACACCGCGAGCACGAGGCCGCATTCGACACCTGTCGTGCCCAGTTGCAACCGCTACAGCACCGAGTCAATGCGCTGCTACGCGTGATCAATAAGGCCACGCGCATGGGGGAGCGAAAGATACTTGCTCAGAGGATTGAAGAGTTTTCCCAGGGGCTCCCATTGCTATCACCAAGGGAGGCCTATTCAGTGCGGGCACCGCTGTCGAATTTCCGCATTCAACTCGAATGGCTCAGCGATCTCCTCACCACTCGCCAGGATCCGCTTTCCTCCATTTCCGTACGGAACTATTACTGCACGATTCAGGCGCGACTGGTTCAGACCTTGGGTGCTCGCAATGTGCTCAGCCTGATCACGGAGGATGATGTTGCGAGGGTGGTCAGCCGCATGTTGGATCCCGACCTCGGTGGAAACACACTTAAGACTCAGCGAGCACATTTTGTCCGGCTATTTGCCTTCCTCCATTTCCACCATGGCGTGGCAGCCGTCAATCTCAGTAACACATCGCTGTGGGTCGGTAGCGAGATCCATCCGTTTCCTCTCCTCTCCCCCCATGAATTCGATGCCCTTATTGATGGCGTCTCTCAGCCGGACAACGTGGCACTCATTCTCGGCGGCTATGGCATGGTTCGCCGAGGCGAACTCGCTGGATTGCGGATCAATGATCTGACCGGCACAGCAACGGATCTACACCTTTCGATTCGGAGAAGCAAAACCCGTGCGGGCATTCGCCGAGTGCCGCTGTGGGCGCTCCTGCCGGATCCCCACATCCAGACCGTTTTGGCCTACCGGGCTTCGCGCGAGCGGGCGGTGTCTTCGAATGGCATGAACCCTTTTCTGGTCGACGAGCAGGGAGTCCCCTTCACAGAATCCCAACTCGGTGATCGCATCAGCAACACCATGCGTCGAGCCGGACTCGACGTCCAGTCCCTGCACCCCTTGCGCCATCAAGGCGCTTCATGGTTTCCGCTCGTATGGTACTGCGCTTTCCATCAACTTCCAGGCAACACGTTGGGATTTAACTTTGATCATCCGCTGTTCAAGGAAGAGCACTTTGAGCGATTCCGGCAGCTCTTTATTTCGCTTCCCCAGCTGGCTGACAGCATCCACCTTCCCTGGGACACGAATCCCTTTCACGTGCTCAGCCGTATCATCGGACACTCAAACCCGCTGACAACCCTTCAGCATTACGTTCATACTCTCTCGTTCCTCGAGTATTTATTGATGCAATCCCAGAAGCATCTTCCAGATTGGCTAGCGACCATCTCACGGACTCACGCGTCCAGACTCCTCGTTTCCTCCCCGTCAGAGATCACAGATCTTTTTCCGTCATCCATCGGTCGCGGTGGACCGCATAAGGGCAAGAAGGTTCCAATACTAGATATTCTGGACGCCCTGCGTGCCGACATCGCAAAGCGCCTCTCCCACAACTAGTGGGCGGCCTCCCAGCCGTCCGTTATTCACCCCCTGAGGATCCCGCGAATGGGTCCGGGCTCAACACCCTTACACGACCCAGAGCGCAATCCTTCCCCACGTCCAGTCGACCCTTCTCCCTCGCTGCACTCAGATGGAGCACGAGCACCGGGCCATCCTTCTCGCTCCTCGCAAGCGTTAAGAGGGAACCATGGCCTATTCCAAACCAACCTATCCGTGGCTCACTCCTGGCCTGCCAGGCTGTGCTGCCAGACTGCTGTTTCTCTGGGGCGCCCTCTTGGCTCAGACCTCCTGTGTGACCGTCACCGATCGCATCATCCCATTAACCAGCGTGCGGCAAGACGTCCGAAGTGCCATCTCAGGCGCACCGCAGGCGGCGCTGTTGATGCATCCCGATCACCAGGGCTGGACTGTCAGTCTCACGCAGCCTCTGCTCCATCATATCGAGATCGTGCAGTCGGAGAGAAAGGAACAGCATGTCTATTACCCCAATCCCCTCGCGATTCCGGCCGGCATGTTCGCCTGCCCATCGTCGGCGTGGGGTTGGTTTTGGAATGCCATTGCCACCATCCCGGATCCAAAGCGGCAACTCGAACAACGAAAGGCGCTGGTGGATTTCACATTCACAAGTTGTCTGATGGCCTTGTCAATCGTCCGCACGGACCGGAAGATGACTGACGTCGAGACGGTCATCGAGCACAAGCTAGAGCCTGATTCGCAGCCTCTCACTGACGGGCGCGTCACCCTGTCGTGGAAAGGGACGCGTGACGTCACCGTGCCATACCCCGTCAATGCAGATGGACGAGCGATTGTTCGCTTAAGCCATCTGGCAACCGCAGTCCGCCAGCAGGGAATCCCGATGACGACCATCCCGCGTGGTCGCCTCGAACTGGTTGCTTGGCACCGAGATCAGGTCCTCCGTCGATGGGACGTTGAGATGACGGCCGACCAACTCGAGGCCGCAGTTCAACTGGAGACGCCCGTCATGGCTCCCCGCAGCCGGTGGCCACGCTCATTGGCCTTCAAGATCGCGAACGAATCCCTGCCTACGAATCTCCCCGATCCTCTCAGGACCATACAAGGATTGCTCGTCCAGCAGGGGCTGACCGTTGTGGCGTCGGATGATCAGCAAACGCTCGTCCGGCAAGAACTCGCACAGAACCTCAGCGGCCTCATCGAAGACGACCTGACCATGGGACCGGGCCATTGGCGCGCTGCCACCGTGCTGGTCCTGCTACGCGGCTTCCAGGGAGCCAACCGCTCTGGCGTGAGCTTGTCGTGTCTCAACATCCAGACGCGCGAACTCTTGGCGCAGATCGACGTGACCGCCGGGCCGGAAGGACTGTCGGGTGCTCTGGACGTCCTTGCCACACGATTTCAAGATGTGCTTCGGCACCTCCCAGCTCCAAGCGCCTCCTCAAGCCGATAAGTCTTCCCTGACCGACAGCACGAGCCACCTCCGGATCGTGGGTCATTATTCACCCATTCAGAGGAGGTTTCCATGGATACACACGTGAGTCTTGACCCGACCAACGCCCCACCCGTGGCCGATCTCAACGCCGTCTCTGTGACCGGGATGCTGGTCCAGGAGGCCGAGTTGATGGCCGGAGCCGCCGGCGAACTCGTCGCGGTCGTCGTGCTCGCCGTCGAAGGCAGGCATCAAGCGAGCGCCTGGGGCACCACTATTCGCCACACCTATTTGATCCACGCCTGGGGCCTCGGTCCCATCGCGGAGTGGTTGGCCACGATGCCGGCTGGCACGCGCGTCCGCATTTTGGGGTCGTTGGACTATCTCTATCGCAGCGACGCCCCGACCGTGGCAGAACGGGTGATCCTCTCGATCCGCATCGACGAACTCGCCCTGCATGCCTGACCCAGACCGTCTGTTTCGCTTCCCCAACACCAACAGGCTCGAGCCACGGAAGGCACGAGCGCTTGCTCAGGCCCCTATTATCCCTGGAGGTCAACGATGACGACGTATCCGCCGTTCGATGCCCTGCGTACCCGTCTCCGCGAGGCGCGCGCTCAAGGCCGCCTCATCACCCCACCGGCTCTCGCCAAACCGCGCTTTCACGCAGTGTCCGAGACGGTGCTCGGGCCCACGCTCCGCCACGCAGCCCATGTACTCTGGCAGGAAGGGGTGCCCGCCTCGGTGCTCAGCGGATTGGAGGCCGATCCTCCGCATCTCGCTCTGCGCGCCGACGAGTTCGGGGTGGCGGTCTATTTCTGGGCGTCCACCGATCCCGATCAGCTGCTCTGGGCTCTGCACTCCGGCGACGGCTACGGCGAAACCCATGAGTTGCGCTACGACTTTCTCTCCCCCGCCCGCTTCGCCTCGCTCCTCGAGCAGGTGATGGCCTCCCTCCTCGGCCTGCCGGAGGTTCGCGCAGAGCTGGCTCAGCCGGCGAACGGACTTTCCGCCGCCCCAGGAGAAACGGGCCAACAACCACTGGCCGCGTAATCGGCTCTCTGCGAATTCCCGCACAGCCACACCAAAGGAGTAGCCCCATGTCCGAGTTGTCCACCACCGATCCCTGTGCGCTTTTAACGGTGCACGACGTGGCCACCTGGCTCCGCGTTCATCCCAAAACGGTCTACGGCTGGGCGTCGCGCCAGGCGATTCCGACCCTCAAAATCCAAGGCGCCCTCCGATTCCGCCGCGAAGACCTCCTGTCCTTCATGGAAGCAGCGGTGGTCCGCCAGCAGGACGCAGCCTCGCAGCTGAAACGCCCCCGTCACAGCCATCAGGCCGATGTACCAGCCGTGGTGGAGCGGGTGAAACGGCTCCTCAACCCATAAGACGAGCCAACAGCAACTGCATGAAGTGATCACACGGACGCAGGTCCACCCGTTGTCTCGGCCCGAGGGGTTCCGCTACACTCGGGCCGTCCGGGAGACCTGCATCGCAACGAAAGGAGTACAGGCGATGGGGATCTTCCAACGAAAAGATAGTGAACATTGGTGGATGTCGTTTTCACACAAGGGCAAGCGGTACCGGCTCAGCACCGGCACCGCGAACGAGAAGCTGGCCGAGCGGATCTACGCAAAGGTGCGGACGGAGATCGAGACCGGTGCCTATTTTCCGGAACTGCCTGAGCATCACAAGACGATGGCGGAGCTGTTGGAGAAGTACTATGTGGAACACAGCGCGCTCAACAAGAAGCCGCGAGCCCATCGGAGAGACCGAAGCCTCAAGGCCCATCTGGTCAAGGCGTTGGGACACCTGATCTTGATCGATGTGACACCGGCCGCGATCGCCGCCTACAAGACGGCGCGCCGGCAGGCTGGTGCAACTGGCGCCACGGTGAACCGGGAATTAGGGATGGCACGCCACGCTTTCAATCTCGCGATGAAAGAGTGGCAGTGGGCAAGCCGCAATCCCTTCACCCTGGTGACCCGGGAAAAAGAGCCCAAGGGGCGGGATCGCTGGCTGCGGGACGAGGAAGAACGGCGGCTGCTCGCCGCCTGTCCGGCCTGGCTCCGCGACTTCGTCGAGTTCGCCGTGGAGACCGGACTCCGGCTGGGTGAGATCCTCACCCTCCAGTGGCCGCACGTCGATTTGGACCACGGAACGCTCACCGTGGAGGCTGCCACCACCAAGAACGGACTGCCACGCACCATCCCGTTAAGTGACCGCGCGCTGGCCGTGCTGCGGCGCCGGCAGAGCCGGACAGGGAGTGCGAGCCTCGTGGTCTTCGGCAATCGCAAGGGTGGCCACCGGACGCTCGGCACGGTGAACCGGGCCTTTCGCCGGGCGCTGACCAGGGCCGGCATCGAGAACTGCCGCTTTCATGATCTGCGGCACACGTTCGCGACGCGGCTCTGCCAGGACGGCGTCGATCCCTACACGGTCCAACGGTTGGTGGGGCATCAGGATCCGAAGATGACGCAACGCTACGCGCACCATTGCACGGAGTCGCTGCGGCGCGGGATCGAGGTCCTCAATCGGCGCGGGACCGGGCGGCTGTCACGATTTTGTCACGCTGAGCCGAATTCGGCGCTTGAGGGATCCGCAGCAGTCGTGTAAGGTATTGAAAGACTGAGAATGCCCCCGTAGCTCAGTTGGATAGAGCAGCGGTTTCCTAAACCGCGGGTCGCACGTTCAATTCGTGTCGGGGGCACCAACCTCGCCGCTTCCCGCTGTCGAATCACACCTCGCTCCCGATTATCGTCG